>Ga0193951_1000007_pt1 | contig 80891 bp, 68 predicted proteins | sample BB_2_MG_FD_140370 | JGI IMG/M metagenome (GOLD analysis project Ga0193951, IMG submission 140370) | Microbial mat bacterial communities from the Broadkill River, Lewes, Delaware, United States - BB_2_MG | ecosystem: Environmental > Aquatic > Freshwater > River > Microbial mats | place: USA...
AGCCGATTTGAGCCACTCTATATTTCTTCAGGATTTTGATTTTATAAGCACTAAAAACAAGACAACACGTTTTAATAGTTGCCGTTTTTTAGGAAACGTTAGATTTAATAAAATGGAAGTTTCATCAACTTTGAGTATTAATGACAGTTACTTTCTATTACAGACACCAGAAATAGATATTCCTTTAGAAAAACTAATATTTTCTAAATAATCAAGCATTGGATTATTGTAAAATAATTATAAGTAAATAAGAAATATAACTGTCATTACTTTAAGTCGCTAAAAAAACAAAGGCATAAACTTAGAGTCCTTTTTGCTTTTTAAATGTAATAGAAAAAGCAGTTCCTTCGTTGAGCTTGCTTTCCATTAAAATTACACCATTTAAAGCTTCAACTTGTGTTTTTGTTATGTATAGTCCAATACCTCTAGAATCTTTTCTATCTGTACCATGGAATGTTTGATACATTTCAAATACTTGATCTTTAAATTTGGTCATATCTATTCCTATTCCATTATCTGAAATTAGAATTTTTACAGCTTCTTTAGATTGAATAGACTGAATGACTATTTGGGCCTTTTTATTTGGATCCGAATATTTTATACCGTTAGAAATCAAATTATAAAACACACTTTCTAAATACGCAGCATTAGTTAATAATACTTCGTCTTTTCTTAAAGCATTATGTATGGTAACGCTTCTTTTGTCGCTTTCTATTTTTAAACTCTCTATAACTTTATTGCTTAAGCTATAAAGATTTACACGTTCGTTAAGTTGGTTAGTATGAACTTTAGACTTGATACTGACAATATCATCTAAATCTTCAATGGTTGTGGTTAAGGATTCTGAAATAGATTGTAAGTGACCAACCAGTTCTTTTTTCTCTGTTTCCGAAGAAGCTTCGTCATAAAACTCTAAAATATTTTTTAGATTCCCAATATGAGTTTTTAAATTATGAGAAACGATATGAGTAAAACTATATAATCTTTTATTCTGGCTTGTAATAAGCTGAAGACTTTTATTGAGTTGTGTTTCGTTATTTTTTAGTTTTGTAATATCTGTATGTGTGCCAATAATACGAGAAGGTTTACCATTTTTATCTCGCTCTACAATTTTCCCTTTATCTAAAATCCATTTGTAACTGCCGTCTTTACATTTTATACGATATTCGTTTTCGTACAAATCTATTTCACCCTTTAAATGAGAATTGAAATTTTTATAGTAAACATCGCTATCATCGGGATGTACTTTGCTATCCCAAACTTCAGAAGTGTTTTTTAAATCGTCGTCTGCATAGCCAATGATTTGCTTAGATTCTTTTGAATAAAAAACTTTATTAGTTGTAATATTCCAATCCCAAAGACCAACATTAGAAATTTCTAATGCCGTTTTGTGTTTCTGATCTTCAAACGTAGATTTAGAAGTGTTTGATTTGTAGTTTCTTAAGTTTAGTTTAGGGAATTTCATTAATCTGTGCTTTATTTTTGGACACTATTTGTAAGAAAATGTCACATTAAATAGGGTGTTTTTTTTTTGCTTATTTTCTAGGATGAAACTTGTTTAGAACTTCACTTAAATGTGACCGATCTACATGCATGTAGATTTCTGTAGTTGTAATGCTTTCATGACCTAGCATCATTTGTATAGCTCTTAAATCGGCTCCGTTTTCTAATAAATGTGTAGCAAAAGAATGTCTAAACGTATGGGGAGAGACTGTTTTTTTTAATCCTGTAGTTTCTACAAGTTTTTTTATAATGGTAAAAATCATGGCTCGTGTGAGTTGTTTTCCTTTATAATTTAAAAAGAGAACATCTTTAGAGTCAGGCTGTACTTCAATATGGTTTCTTATGGTTATCCAAATAGTTATATAATTCTGTGTTGAAGGACTAATAGGAACAAAACGTTGCTTATCGCCTTTTCCTGTAACTTTTATAAAACCTTCTTCAAAAAATAAATCTGAAACTTTAAGACCTATAAGCTCGCTAACTCGTAAACCACAACTGTATAAAGTTTCAATAATTGCTCTATTGCGCTCTCCTAGATTAACACCATTATATTGGTAACTTAAATCAATGGCGTTAATTAAGTTGTCAATATCTTCAATAGATAAGGTGTCTGGTAATTTTCTTCCAATTCTTGGCGATTCAATTAAATCTACTGGATTAGTACTTCTGTAATTTTCAAAAATTAAATAATCAAAAAAATTACGAAGTCCAGAGATTAAACGAGCTTGTGATCTTGGATTTAAAGATTTTGAAACAGAATAAATAAACGCTTTAATAATAGTATTATCTATAGTAATAGGGGAAACGTTTATCGAATGATCCTCTAAATATGAAATCATTTTTTTTATGTCATAACTATAGTTTTCTATTGAGTTTTTAGATAACCCACGTTCTATTTGAAGATAATGTTTGTAATCTGTTATTGCTTGTTGCCATTTCATGGCTAAAAATAATGATTTAAATGTTGAATTACTCCTAAAAATAGTACGCAATTTATCGTATTTTTAATTTTAATTGTTAATAAGTGTCTTTGTATATGGTTGACAACTAGCTTCTTGTGTGTATTTGTGTATAAAATTGTTAATAACTGTTAAAAGAAATTTTTATATCTAAGAAAAAAGACTTTAGTTTGTATCTATTAATCTAAAAATTAGAATATTATGAAAAAATTATTTTTGGCTGCTTTTGCAGTGTTTGCTTTCACAAGCATCAATGCACAAACTTTCGGTGCTTTAGGTGGATTATCAATGATGTCTCTTAAAGTTGATAGCGGTGGATTTGGGGATGCCACAGAATCAGAAACAGGTTTTCATCTTGGTGCTTTTGCTGAATTTGAAGTATCTGATCAATTTGCAGTACAACCTGAATTGACTTACACAATTGCAGGTGACCTTTCTATGTTTGGACTTAATGCGATAGCTAAGTACAATATTTCAGATGAATTTAATATTCAAGCTGGACCACAAATTGGATTTGTAGGTGGAGATGTTGGTGACTATATAGATTCTTTTGATGATGGAACAAAATTAAACTTACAATTAGCAATAGGTGCTGGTTATGATATTAGTGAAGAATTATTTGTACAAGCACGTTATGGTTTTCAATTAAATGATCATTATACAGGCGAAGGGGATGGTTCAATTAAAATTTCTGGTTTTGCTGCAAGTGTAGGATACAAGTTCTAAATCTAGAAAATTACATATTTAAAAAGAGGCGATTCGCCTCTTTTTTTTGTTTATAAATAAGCATTATATATTAAGTAATGTTAGCAATCTGTTTTGGCGAGTGGTTCAGTAATTTTCTAAGGCTTTATAAGAGGAATCATTTTTCTGAATCTACAGAAAACTATGTAAAAGGTAATTTAGAAGGAGCTGACTTCGGGTTTAATAGTAGTGTTAGCTACATATTAAGGAGTGTTTAAACTTTTTTGCGTGTTATATTTAGGTTTACTAATATTAACGGTACTGAGTGCTTTAGTGATTGGACAATAAAGAGTCGTGTCTTACATGTGTATGTAGGCTATATGCTTTAACATTTGTATTTGTGTAATTATTTGAAAAAGAAGTGATTCACTCAAAACGCATGACAAAGTGTTAAAAAATATCGTTGAAATACACATATTTTTAACATAATTTAGATTTTTAGTATAAAACTAAAGTCTACATTTGCCGACCAATTTAATTATAAAAATTAAACTTTAATTATGAAAAAATTATTATTTACAGCTGCAGTTGCAGTATTAGGATTTACAAGTGTAAGTGCACAAGAAGAAGCTAAAACTTTTGGTTTTGCTGAAGGTGATATCTTTGTAGAAGGTATGATTGGTTTTAACAGTACAAATGACAAAAACACTGAAGAAAAAACTTCTGGATTTGAAATTAGCCCAAAATTAGGTTATTTCATTAGCGAAGATTTAGCTATTGGTGGTGAATTATCTTTTATGTCTTCTAAAGAAGAAGTTGCAGGTAATGATACAGCAGATTATTCTGGTTTTGGTGTTGGTGCTTTTGCTCGTTATTACTTTTTAGATTTAGGTGAGCGTTTTAAAACTTTTACTGAATTTGGTGTAGGTTATGCTAACCAAAATGATAAATTAAACGATTTCAAAGTAAATACTATTGGAGCTGGTTTAGATTTAGGTATTAACTATTTCGTAACTGAAAAAATTGCTTTATCTTTTGGTTTAAAGAACGTATTATCTTTCGCTACTGCTAAAGCAGACGTTGATGGTGCAGAAGCTGTATCAGAATTTAACTTAGGTTTTGGTGATGTTGCTAACCCATTTGGTGGAACAGCTAACTTTGGTATCTTATTCAAGTTATAAGACATACAAAACATTTAATTATATATTAAAACCGAAGCAAACGCTTCGGTTTTTTTATGCGCATATTTTAATATATTTACTACATGAAGAAAATAATAATTATCAACGGCCCTAACCTTAATTTACTAGGTAAACGCGAGACTAATATCTACGGTAATTTAACTTTTATGGAGTTTTTTGATACAGTAGTGAAAAAATATCCTGATGTAGAATTGGAGCACTTTCAATCTAATATAGAAGGTGAACTTATAGATAAACTACAAGATGTAGGTTTTACTTATGATGGGATTGTTTTAAACGCTGCAGCTTATACGCATACTTCTGTTGGTATTGGTGATGCAGTTAAAGCCATTACAACTCCTGTGGTAGAGGTACATATCTCTAATACATTTTCTAGAGAAGAGTTTAGACATCAATCGTATATTTCGCCTAATGCTAAAGGGGTTATTTTAGGTTTTGGTTTGCAAAGTTATGAATTAGCAATTGAGAGTTTTATTTAAACAAAGTTCGTCACAAAGATGTATTAGGTAAGGATTTCTAATGTTATGAATGCTTAAAATTGTTTATATGAAGAATCTTATTAAAACGTTCTTTATTTTTATTGTTATAATTAGTACATCTAATGTACAAGCCCAAGCAGGTTTTGGTGTAAAAGGCGGATTGAATTTTACCTTTTTTAAAGTAGAAGAGGGGAGTTTTGGAGAGACTCCAGATGTAGAATTAGGATATTATATAGGTTGCTTTGTAGACTTTGAAATTGAAAACGATTTTCTTTTACAACCGGAATTACTTTATATAAATCTAGGAGATTTTGATTTTTTAAATGCTCCTATATATTTAAAATATAAAATAAAGGATCATTTTGATATTCTTGTAGGTCCGAGTTTAAATTATTTCTTCGATTTTTCAAACGCTAAATTAAAAGTTAGAGCAGATTTAGGATTTGCTTACACTTTTACCTCAAGATTAGATCTACATATGAAATACACTATTGGTTTTGAAGAAATATCACCTAATGGCGTTTTTTTAGGTTTAGCCTGTAAATTATAATTACGCTATTGTATTAGGTGGTTAGGTGTGTGCTTTTAAAGCTAAAACAGAGTTTAAACTTTTTTATTGGTTGTTTAACGGAGGTTTTTTTTACTTAGTAATCATTAACATAGTTTTAACATATAAGCATTGCAGTTCTTCTAATCGTTTTATAATGCGTTAGTTAATACTAGAATCTATAAAGTGTAACCAATTTAATACAAATATAATTATGAGAATGTACTTACCTAAAACAAAAATTTTAATGGCCTTTTTTATGGTTGGAGCTATCTTTATGTCATGTTCTAGCGACGATAGTGGAGATAGTGGTAATTTAGATGGTGTGCCATCTGGTGAAATTGTTGCCTTAGAATTAAGAAATGAGACCTTAACAGGGTTTAGTGGTTTAAGCAGAAATGAAGGATCTCAAAAATGGTGGTCTCATACAACTAGTGATTTTAATTTTTCTGGTTGTGGTGAAGAAGGAGAAGATTATTCTTATGATGGTTTAGGGTATTATGCTTTTTATCCTGATGGATCTATGTATTCTAAGAGTGGAATAAATGGTACTCCTAATTATCTTCAAGAATGGGAGTGGACAGATTCTAGCTTATCTGCAATTTATGTAAGAGGTGAAACAAGTGTGCCATTTACTGTAACGTATTTAAACGAAGACAATGTTGTTTACGGTTCTAATCAAAGTGTTGGAGGCGGATGTTCTTTAACGTCTTACGAACAACTTGGAGATCCACATTATGTAGATTAAATTTTAGTTATTCATATACTATAGGGCAGCAATTTGTTGCCCTTTTTTTATGTCTAGCTTTTAGTAAAAGCAGGTAATAAGAAAATGTAGAAACAAAAAAATGCGATTCGTTAGAATCGCATTTTAAATATAAAACGTTTAGTGTTTCAGTTGTAAAAACGTATAACTCTAAATTTTTAACTATAATTTGTTATAGGTGAATCACTTCATCATAAGCTGCTGCAACAGCTTCCATAACCGCTTCACTCATTGTTGGGTGAGGATGTACTGCTTTTAGCACTTCATGTCCTGTAGTTTCTAATTTACGACCTAAAACAGCCTCAGCAATCATATCTGTTACTCCAGCACCAATCATATGGCATCCTAACCATTCGCCATATTTAGCATCAAAAATTACTTTTACAAAACCATCTTTTGCGCCACTAGCACTTGCTTTTCCTGAGGCAGAGAAAGGAAATTTACCAATCTTAACATCTAAGCCTTGTGCTTTGGCTTGAGCTTCAGTTAAACCAACACTAGCAATTTCTGGAGAACAATAGGTACAACCAGGAATATTACCATAATCTAAAGCTTCTACATGCTGACCAGCAATTTTTTCTACACAAAGAATACCTTCTGCAGATGCAACGTGTGCTAATGCTTGGCCAGGAGTAACATCTCCAATCGCATAATAGCCAGGAATGTTAGTTTGATAATAATCATTAACTAAAATTTTATCTCTGTCAACTGCGATGCCAACATTTTCTAGACCTATATTTTCAATATTAGACTTTATACCAACCGCAGATAATACAATATCAGCTTCTAGTACTTCTTCTCCTTTTTTGGTTTTTACTGTGGCTTTTACACCAACTCCAGAGGTATCTACAGAAGTTACTTCTGCAGAAGTCATAATTTTAATTCCAGATTTCTTAAAGCTACGTTCTAATTGCTTTGAAACCTCATCATCTTCAACAGGAACGATTTTATCTAAATATTCTACAATAGTCACTTCTGTTCCCATTGAGTTGTAGAAATAAGCAAACTCAACTCCAATGGCTCCAGAACCTACAACAATCATCTTTTTTGGTTGCTTTTCTAAAGTCATGGCTTGTCTGTATCCAATTACTTTTTTACCATCTTGCGGTAAGCTTGGTAATTCGCGTGAGCGTGCTCCAGTAGCAATAATGATGTGGTCTGCAGAATATTCTGTACCATCAACATCTATTTTCTTTCCAGTTTTTAGTGTTCCAAAACCTTCAATAACGTCTATTTTATTCTTTTTCATTAAAAATTTTACACCATTACTCATGCCTTCAGCAACACCACGACTACGTTTAACAACGGCATCAAAATCGTGTTCAGCACCAGAAACTTTAAGTCCGTAATCTTCAGCATGTTTAAGATATTCAAATACTTGAGCAGATTTTAAAAGTGCTTTCGTAGGGATACAGCCCCAATTTAAGCATACACCACCAAGGCTTTCTTTTTCTACAACGGCAGTTTTAAATCCTAATTGCGATGCTCTTATTGCGGTTACGTAGCCACCAGGACCACTTCCTAATACTATAATATCGTATTTACTCATGGGTAAGTTATTTTAGTTGAAATTTTGAAGTTACAAAAGTAACAAATTCCAAAAAGAAAACTCCAAATAGCAAAATGAAATTCTAAATCACCAAAGTTTTAAATCATCTGATGTCTTTTCTAAGCAGATCTTTGAGGTTTGAAGCCTTATAGTTTTGTCATTTTAATTAGAGGTCTTCTGTAAAATGTTTGCGGCTTTTGTCGTGTTGAAACTTGTCTTTATTATAGGCTTTTGATTGTCCTTTAGGAATAGATAGTGATTTCCAATGTTCGCCTTTAATTAATTTGCCAATATATACGATTTGCCCAACATGATAAGCATAATGCATCATTTGTCTGTTGATGGCTTCGGTAACAGAATGGCCTTGGTTTCTAATATAGATAACTTGCTCTAAGTTATGATTTGATAGTGGTTTGATGGCGGTAAACAAACAATTCCAACCTTTGTTCCAAGCGTCTAGCAATTCATCTTTTGATTTAAAATCATCTATAAATTCTTCATCACGTTTACGCCATTTTTTTTCGCCATCTTCGGTTAAAAAATTGGTCCAACGGCTGAGCATATTACCAACAAGATGTTTTACAATGATAGAAACGGAATTAGAATCTTGAGCAAATTCTTTTTTTAATTCGTCAAAAGTCAATTGTGCAATGGTTTTATCGCCAAGGGATTTGTAGTATTCAAATTGTTTAATTGTACTAGGTAAATAAGAAGAATCCATAAAGCTTAAATTTAATCCCTATAAAAATAGCGATATAACATCTGATAAACTATTATAAAAAAATAGATAGATGTAATAACGCTATTTAGCTTATGTATTATTACAGATTTTACTCTTTAGAAGCAACAAATTTTAAAGCATCTCCATTAATGCAGTGTCTTTTACCTGTGGTTTCTTTTGGGCCGTCATTAAACACGTGTCCTAAATGACCACCGCAAGTTGCGCAATGTTCTTCGTCTCTTGTATAACCAATTTTTGTATCTGTACCAAAGGCAACATTACCTTCAATTACACGATCAAAACTTGGCCATCCTGTTCCTGAATCGAATTTATGTTCACTTTTAAATAAAGGAGTATTACAAGCAGCACAATGGTAAACACCTTTTTCGTAATTTTTATTTAAGGGGCTAGAAAATGGTCTTTCAGTTCCGGCTTCTCTTAAAATGTAGTATTGTTCTTTGGTGAGTTGTGCTTTCCATTCTGCGTCTGTTTTAGTAACAGGAAATGTTTCTTTAGTTTCATTTTTTTGGGCTGAGCTGTTACAGCTAAAAAACAAACTAATAAGGGTAAGTAATATTATCTTTTTCAAAATTAATTTTTTTTTAAAATTAGGGTTGTTGGCTTGGTCGTTATCATGTTTTGTTCATTACGAAATAGTATATGTTTTTATTTGAAATTACATTCAAAATACTCTTGACTTTATTTTTATTATTGTTAAATTTAACAACGTCAACAATAAACGAGTCCATATTAATGAAAATAATACATATAAGTGCAGAATGTTACCCAATTGCTAAAGTAGGTGGTTTGGCTGATGTTGTTGGCGCTTTGCCCAAGTACCAAAATGAAATAGGTGCTAATAGTGCTGTTATAATGCCATTTTATAACACTAAATTTACTCAATCGCATAAGTTTACTTTGGTTTATCAGGCTAATTTAATTTTGGGAAACCAAGAATTAAATTTCGATATTTTAAAAATTGAAGACGCTGTTTTAGAATTTGATGTTTTCTTCGTTCATGTTAAAGATTTGCTATATACAGAAAGTGTTTATACAGATAATGATACCAATCGTTTTTTAGCATTTCAAATAGCGGCTTTAGATTGGATATTAACTTTAAAGAAAAAACCAGACTATATTCATTGTCATGACCATCATACAGGTCTAATTCCATTTATGGCACAAGAAAGTTATAAATATGAGTCGCTAAATAAAATACCTGTTATTACTACAATCCATAATGCACAATACCAAGGATGGATGTCTTACGATAACTTATATAAGATACCTGAATTTAATATTGAAAATGTAGGATTATTAATGTGGGATGGTATGATAAACCCACTAGCTGCAGCAATAAAATGTGCTTGGCGCGTGACTACTGTGTCACCGAGTTATATGGAAGAATTAAAATATAGTGCCAACGGACTCGAGTCTTTATTGTCTCATGAAAGTTCTAAAGCAGTTGGAATTTTAAATGGCATAGATTCGGCTGTTTGGAATCCAGAAACGGATAAATTCATTATAAAAAATTATAAAAAAACGACTGTAGAATCAGGGAAGAAGGCGAATAAAGAATGGTTGTGTTCTCAGTTTAATTTGGATAAAAGTAAACCTTTATTTGCTTTTATAGGACGTTTAGTTGGTGAAAAAGGAGCAGAGCTTCTGCCACATGCGCTAGACTATGCGTTGCGTTCTAAAGATATAGCTGTCATTGTTTTAGGATCTGGAGCTAAAGAAACAGAGAAAGAATTGTTTGATTTAATACTAAAGCATAAAGGAAATTATAATGCGTTTATTGGTTATGACGAAAAACTGTCTCATATTATTTATGCTGGAGCAGATTTTTTATTAATGCCATCTCGTGTAGAACCATGCGGATTAAACCAAATGTATTCCTTAAGGTACGGAACTGTGCCAATTGTAAGACGCATTGGAGGATTAAAAGACACTGTTGTAGATATTGGCGACCATGGTTTTGGTATATGTCATAATGAAGTTTCCGAACAGGATATTGTGGTTGCAATTAATAGAGGGAAAGAGTTTTATACTCAACAAAAAGAATTTAAAGCGAACCGAAAACATATAATGAGCATAGATCATTCTTGGGAGGTTTCAGCTAAAGCATATATAAACTTATACAATTCAATAAACTAAACTAAAGCTATGATAAACGATAAAGTATTGTCCATTATACTTGGTGGCGGCCAAGGATCTCGACTATATCCATTAACTGAAAAACGATCTAAACCTGCAGTGCCAATAGCTGGTAAATATAGATTAGTAGACATACCTATTTCTAATTGTATTAATTCTGATATTAAACGCATGTATGTGTTAACGCAGTTTAATTCAGCATCATTAAATAGACATATAAAAAACACTTATCATTTTAGTTTTTTTAGTTCTGCGTTTGTAGATGTATTAGCAGCAGAACAAACACCAGAAAGTAAATCTTGGTTTCAAGGAACAGCAGATGCCGTGAGACAAAGTATGCATCATATTAAAGCGCACGATTTTGAGTATGCTTTAATTTTATCAGGTGATCAGTTATATCAAATGGATTTTAATGAAATGATTAAAGCGCATAGAGAATCTAATGCAGAGATTTCTATTGCAACAATACCAGTAAATGAGAAAGACGCTACTTCTTTTGGTATTCTTAAGACAGATGAAAATAATGTTGTTACCTCATTTGTTGAAAAACCAAGTTCAGATTTATTGCCAGATTGGACGTCTGAAACAAGTGAAGAGATGAAAGCTCAAGGTCGTAACCATCTTGCTTCTATGGGGATTTATATTTTTAATAGAGAATTGTTAATTGATTTAATGAATAATCCCGAAACTAATGATTTTGGTAAAGAGATTATTCCTCAATCTATAGACAAACATAAAACGTTAAGTTACCAATATGAAGGGTATTGGACAGATATTGGAAATATAGACTCATTTTTTGAGGCAAATCTTGGTTTCACAGATGATTTACCGCAATTTAATTTATACGATTCTAAACAACGCACCTATACTAATGCGAGGATTCTTCCAACTTCAAAAATTACAGGTACTGCTTTAGATAGAGCAGTCATTGCTGAAGGTTGTTTAATAAATGCCGCTAAGATTGAAAAATCTGTTATTGGTATTCGATCTAGAATAGGTAAAGATTCTACAATCATTAATACTTATATGATGGGTAATGATGATTATGAATCTTTAGATGATATAAAAAACAATAAAACAGAAATACTTTTAGGTATAGGAGAAAGGTGTTATATCAAGAATACTATTATAGATAAAAATGTACGCATTGGTGACGATGTAAGAATTAACGGTGGATCTCACTTAGCAGATACAGAAAAAGAAGAATATGTAATTAAAGATGGTATAGTTGTTATAAGGAAAGACGCTATAATTCCTAAGGGATTTGTACTATAAATATGGCAAAAGTAATAACACACAGTCGTTTTACAGATTTTGATATCGATCTTTTTAAATCTGGAAAGCACTATCGTTTATACGAGAAATTTGGTTCACACATAACAACCGTAGATGGAGTAGAAGGTGTGTATTTTGCTGTTTGGGCACCTAGTGCAAAAATGGTATCTGTAGTTGGAGACTTTAATTTTTGGACAGAAGGCGAACACAAATTAAATGTACGCTGGGATTCTAGCGGAATTTGGGAAGGTTTTATTCCTGGTGCTGGAAAAGGGAGTAAGTATAAATATAAGATTCTTAGTAGTAATAACGATATTGTAACAGAAAAGGCAGATCCTTACGCTAGACGAGCAGAGCATAATCCTAATACAGCCTCAATCGTTTGGGAAGATAACTATAAGTGGAAGGATACAAAATGGATGAAAAAGCGCAAAAAGAATAACGCTTTAAATGCGCCATATTCTGTTTATGAAGTTCATTTAGGGTCTTGGAAAAAGAATGTTGAAGAAAATCGCTTTATGTCTTATGTAGAGTTGGCAGATGAATTGGTCAAGTACGTAAAAGATATGAACTTTACGCACGTAGAATTAATGCCGATAATGGAATATCCTTATGATCCATCTTGGGGCTATCAAGTAACGGGGTATTTTGCGCCAACATCACGATTTGGTTATCCTGAAGAATTTAAATTGTTAGTAGATAAGTTTCATCAAAACGATATAGGTATTATTCTCGATTGGGTGCCTTCACATTTTCCAGAAGATGCACACGGATTAGGTTTCTTTGATGGTTCAGCACTTTATGAACACCCAGATAAACGGAAAGGGTACCATCAAGATTGGAAGAGTTTAATTTTTAATTACGGACGTAACGAAGTCAAATCATTTTTAATTAGTAATGCTATTTTTTGGTTAGACCAATACCATGCAGATGGTTTTAGGGTAGACGCAGTAGCTTCCATGTTATTTTTAGATTATAGTAGAGAAGATGGGCAATGGGAGCCTAATATGTATGGTGGAAATGAAAATTTAGAAGCCATATCATTCTTAAGAGAAATGAACGAAGCGGTGTATGCTTCATTTCCAGATGTACAAACTATAGCTGAAGAATCTACGGCGTTTCCAATGGTATCAAAACCTACTTTTATAGGTGGACTTGGTTTTGGAATGAAATGGATGATGGGTTGGATGCATGATACACTTCAATATTTTGCAAAAGAACCAATATATAGACAATTCCATCAAGATGATTTAACCTTTTCAATGACTTATGTGTTCACTGAGAATTTTATGTTGCCTTTAAGTCATGATGAAGTTGTATATGGTAAAAAATCTATTTTAGGTAAAATGCCAGGAGATGAATGGCAGCGTTTTGCAAATTTAAGACTGCTTTATGGGTATATGTTTACACATCCTGGAACGAATCTATTGTTTCAAGGAGCAGAATTTGGGCAAAGTAGCGAATGGAATTTTAAAAACAGTCTCGATTGGCATTTGTTACAATACGATTTACACAAAGGTGTGCAAGCCTTAATTAAAGATTTAAACACATTATATAAAAATGAGCCGGCTTTATATGAAAAACAATTTGAAGCAGATGGCTTTGAATGGATTGATTATGGAGATTCTAAAAATTCAGTTTTTACATATATAAGAAAAGGAAATAATCAAGAAGATGATGTTATTATAGCTTGTAATATGACACCTGTTCCACAAGAAAAATATAGAATAGGAGTGCCAAGAAAAGGCCAGTTAAAAGAAATTTTTAATAGTGATTTAAAAAAATATTTCGGAACAGGAGAATATAAAAACAGAAAAAAAGCGACGCAATCAGAACCTTGGAATTATAGAGATAATTCTTTAGAAATTAATATTCCACCTATAGGTATGGTTGTTTTTAAGTACTCAAAATAAATGAAAAAAAGATCAAGATGATTTAGGCTTGTTAGGTTTTATAATCTAACAGGTCTTTTTTATTTATTTTGTTAATTAGGATATGCGTTTATGTCAATAAATCGTATAAAAATTATCATAATTGTAAAATTTATGACCGAAAACGTAATAGTTGCTAAATCATGTAATTACTAGGATAAACCCTTTTTAGTGTTTAATTTTTTCCGTTTTTTTGCAAGTAATTTTTGCCTAAAAGTTAAGCCATGATTGTAAATACAGAATTAGAAAATAAAGGAGATTTATTTCCTTCGCAAATAATAGATTTTAAAAAAGACGTTGATAAACTATATTTTACAGCAGCAAATGATGTTATTTTAGAATTAACGGTTGTTAGAGATAGTTTACTTCGTTTTAGGTATACTACAGTTGGTAATTTTAATAACGATTTTTCTTATGCCATTACCAAATATGCAAGTACAGGTTACAACAAGTTAGAAATAGAGGAAAAAGAAGATGTTTATGAAATCTCAACGTCTAAATTACTTTGCGTAATTTCTAAAGAAGATATGAGAAAATCCATTTACGATGTTAATGATGGTACGCTTATTAACCAAGACGAAGGTGGATTTCATTGGGAAGAAAGCTATGAGCATGGAGGAAACATTGTAAAGATGAGTAAAGTGTCTAATGATGGCGAAAGTTATTATGGACTTGGAGATAAACCTAATCATCTTAACTTAAAAGGGAAACGCTATAGCAATTGGGTAACAGACTCATATGCTTACGGAAAAGATACAGATCCTATTTACAAAACGATTCCGTTTTACACAGGTTTACATCATGGTAAGGCTTATGGTATTTTCTTTGATAATACGTTTAAGTCGTCTTTCGATTTTGCACAAGAGCGTAGAAATGTAACCAGTTTTTGGGCACAAGGTGGTGAGATGAATTATTATTTTTTCTACGGTCCAAAAATGAGTGATGTTGTAGAAAGTTATACAGATTTAACAGGAAAACCACACCATTTGCCACCACTTTGGGCATTAGGATTTCATCAATGCAAATGGAGTTATTATCCAGAAAGTAAAGTAAAAGAAATTACATCTACGTTTAGAAAATTAAAAATTCCATGTGATGCTATTTATTTAGATATCGATTATATGGAAGGTTTCCGTTGTTTTACTTGGAATAAAGAGTATTTTCCAGATCCAAAACGAATGGTAAAAGAATTATTGGACGATGGGTTTAAAACCGTTGCTATTATTGATCCAGGAATTAAAATAGATAAGGACTATTCTGTTTTTAAGGAGGCTTTAGAAAATGATTACTTCTGTAAACGAGCCGATGGAGATTACATGAAAGGGAAAGTATGGCCAGGAGAATGTTATTTTCCAGATTTTACAAACCCTGAAGTAAGAGAATGGTGGTCTGGACTATTTCAAGAATTGATTGAAGATATCGGAATTAAAGGTGTTTGGAACGATATGAATGAGCCAGCTGTTATGGAAGTGCCTAATAAAACTTTCCCAGACGATGTGCGTCATGATTATGATGGTAACCCTTGTAGCCATAGAAAAGCTCATAATGTTTATGGTATGCAAATGGCGCGAGCAACATACCAAGGCTTAAAAAAATATTCATACCCTAAACGTCCATTTGTTATTACACGTGCAGCTTATTCTGGTACACAACGTTACACGTCAACTTGGACAGGAGATAACGTCGCTACTTGGGAGCATTTATGGATTGCAAATATACAAGCACAACGTATGGCAATGTCTGGGTTTTCGTTTGCTGGTAGTGATATTGGAGGGTTTGCAGAGCAACCTCAAGGCGAGTTGTTTACACGTTGGATTCAATTAGGGATTTTTCATCCATTTTTTAGAGTGCATTCTTCTGGAGATCATGGCGATCAAGAACCATGGACTTTTGATGAAGATGTTACAGATATTGTAAGAAAGTTTATTGAAATTCGTTACCAGATATTACCATATTTATATACAGCATTTTGGAATTACGTAGACCATGGTACTCCATTATTGAAATCTTTAGTACTTTTTGATCAAGAAGATGTACAAACTCATTATAGAACGGATGAGTTTATTTTTGGTGAGCAAATTTTAGCTTGCCCTGTATTAGAGCCTAATGCTAAAGGAAGACGTATGTATATTCCTAAAGGTAATTGGTATAATTTCTGGACCAATGAAATTATAAAAGGAGGCAAAGAAATGTGGGTTGATGCTGACATTGATAGTATGCCAATTTTTGTAAAAGAAGGAGCGATAATTCCTAAATTTCCAATTCAACAATATGTTGGAGAAAAAGAAATAAAGGAAATTACTTTAGATGTTTATTATAAAAATGGGAAAGAAGAAAGCGAACTTTATAGCGATGCCAATGATGGTTTTGATTATACTAAAGGACGTTACAGTCTCAGAAATTTTACACTTAGAGGGAAGTCTGAAGAGCTAATAATTAATCAGTATAAAGAAGGGAAATTTGTAACTAAATATGATACCTTTAATATTCAATTTCATGGCTTGCCATTTGATATTGTAGAAGTGCAATTAGATAATGAAAAAATAGCGCTTAAAAGCATGAAAGCAAATGGTATAACATCTATTGTTGTTGATAAGAATTTTTCTCAGTTACATATCATTGGAAATAAGTCTTAATTCTAGTGATTTTCTAGTGACCAATTAATTATTTTGGTGTCCAAAGAGTACAAAATGTTTTTTGTATTTTAGTGTAACTCTTAATAAAACTATTAGCTATGAAATTTAATAAATTAGTATTGGGTATTGCAATTGTTGCTTTTGTGGCTTCATGTGCAACAAACCCATTTACAGGTAAAAAAACCTTAGCATTTGTTGGTAATGATCAATTGTTTCCATCTTCATTTGCACAATATAATCAGGTACTTTCAGATAGTAAAGTCATAACTGGAACTGAAGATGCCGATATGATAACACGTGTAGGTCAACGTATTGCAATTGCATCAGAACGTTGGTTAACCGCAAATGGGAATCATGGTTATTTAGACGATTATAAATGGGAATATAAACTTATCGAATCAGAACAAGTAAATGCATGGTGTATGCCAGGAGGAAAAATTGCATTTTATACAGGGATTTTGCCAATTGCAGCAAATGAGACTGGTATTGCAGCAATTATGGCACATGAGGTAGCGCATGCGTTGGCTAATCATGGTCAACAACGAATGAGTGCATCGTACATTCAACAAGGTTTAGCTGTAGCAGGAAATGTAGCCTTATCAAATGATGAACAAGCTTTAGGGATATTTAATCAGTCTTATGGAGTTGTTTCTAACGTTGCAGGAATGTTACCTTTTAGTAGAGCTCATGAAACAGAAGCAGATGAAATAGGATTATATTTAATGGCAATTGCAGGTTATAATCCAGATGAAGCCTCTGTACTTTGGGAGCGTATGAAAGCAAATAGTGGAGGTGAAGCACCACCAGAATTTATGAGTACACACCCAAGTAATGATTCTAGAATTAAAAACTTAAGAGAATTAGCTCCAAAGGCAAAAGCAGAAGCTAAGAAATTTGGAATAACGAGTTTTAGACCTATAAATTAATATTGAATTAATAAATATTTGATTACTTTAGAAGCTGCTCAATTTGAGCAGTTTTTTTTATTTAGTATTTATGAGTGAACTTAAAAAAGGAAGTAAAAAACTTCTCAATGCCTGGGCATTTTACGATTGGGCAAATTCTGTTTATACCTTAACGATTGCATCATCAATATTTCCAATATTTTACTCTGCACTATTTGTATCTCAAGTTGAAAAAACGGTTCCTGCTTTTGGAATGGTATTTAAAAGCACTGCTTTAATTACTTATGTTACAGCATTTACGTTTTTAGTGGTTGCTTTTATGTCACCTATTCTTTCTGGTATTGCAGATTACGTTGGTAATAAAAAGAGCTTTATGAAGTTTTTCTGCTATGTTGGTGGTATAGGCTGTATAGGTTTGTACTGGTTTAGTTTAGATAGTATTCATATAAGTCTGTTATTTTATTTTATGGGATTAATAGGCTATTGGGGAAGTTTGGTGTTTTATAATTCATATTTGCCAGATATCGCTTATCCTGAACAACAAGATAGTATTAGTGCCAAAGGTTTTAGCATGGGCTATTTAGGAAGTGTTGTTTTATTACTCGTAAACTTAGCTATGGTAATGAAACCAGATTGGTTTGGTTTTGATATGAGTATTGCTAAAACTATAACAGAAAGTGGTACAGAGCAAGAAATCGCCGAAGCACTGCAAACGGCTAAGAATAAAGCATCATTTGAAGCAATGAGAGTTTCATTTATAACCGTAGGTTTATGGTGGATTTTATTTAGTCAATACACCTTTTATATACTTCCAAAAGGTGTTTCAAATGGTGGAAAAGTGACAAGAGATGTTGTTTTTAATGGTTTGCAAGAATTGAGACAAGTTTGGATTCAATTAAAACAAAACCTGCGCTTAAAACGATATTTAGTTGCGTTTTTTGTGTTTAGTATGGCAGTTCAAACCATCATGTTGGTGGCTGTTTATTTTGGAGAAGAAGAGATTGCTTGGGGAAGTTCTGATGCGAAAACCCAAGGATTAATTACTAGTATTTTAGTAATTCAATTAGTAGCGATACTTGGTGCGTTTTTAACCTCTAGAGCATCTTCAAAATTTGGAAATATAAAGACACTTATCGTTATTAATTTCTTTTGGATGGCACTTTGCTTTTATGCCTATTTTATGGAAACAGCATTGCAGTTTTATATTGCTGCTGGTTTTGTAGGTTTAGTTATGGGAGGAGTACAATCATTAGCAAGATCTACTTATTCAAAATTCTTACCACAAACTGAAGACACTACATCTTATTTTAGTTTTTATGATGTGGCAGAAAAAATAGGTATTGTTATTGGAATGGTCATTTTTGCAACCATAGACCAGGTTACTGGTAGTATGAGAAATGCTATCTTGTTTCTCGTCATCTTTTTTATAGCAGGAATTGTGCTTTTATTTAGAGTCCCAAGAACTGAATTAAAGAAAATGGATTAATTCTTTTATAATATTTATTCCCACACTTCGCTCTAATATTTTAACTTTGTCAACAAGTAAATCGCCTTATCGATTCTAAATTTATTTAGGGTAGGAAAGTCCGAACACCATAGTGCAATCATAGTGGTTAACAGCCACCAGTCGTAAGGCTAGGAAAAGTGCAACAGAAAGTATGTACAGGTAATGCTGTAGTGAAACCAGGTAAACTCTATGTGGTGCAATGTCATGTAAACTAACGTTTGAGCGTGCACGCGCGATTGTTAGAGGGTGGGCAGCTAAAGTTTGCTGGTAACAGTAAACGTAGATAAATGATAAGGGCTCTTTTATTAGAGTACAGAATTCGGCTTATAGATTTACTTAAGCATAAAAAACCATCTAGAAATAGATGGTTTTTGTGTTTATTTAAAGATTATAGTTATTTTTTTGGTGGTGTAATAGTATAACCTTGAGTTGTTAATATGTTGAGCACATCGTAGTAGTAGCGTATATATATAATTTTATCATTTTGTATCAAAGAAGCTGTATGGTAGGGGATTATAACTTCTTTTCCTGTTTTTTTATTCGTAATTGTGTTTGTTCCCCAAGATAAGATCCATTCTCCTTCATTCCAGTTGTTTTCAACTTTTACGGGTAAATATAAATCTCTGCTAATAGAGTGTTTAAATTGGTTTGTACTGTTAGTGTAGTATTCTTTGTGTTGTTGTACGTTTAAAGAGTCTATGCCGCCGCCTAAGCCATATATCATGGCTTTTTCATGAAGTTGTGAGCTCATAGTGTTCACGTCTCCTTTTTGTAATGCTTCGGTGTAAGTTCTAATGAGTTTTACTGCTGTTTCTGCATTTTTAAATTCAATAGTCACTTTACTTTCTTGTGCGTTGGTAATAAAACTGATACTTAGGCATAGAAATGACAGAATAATAACCTTTTTTGAGATTTTCATAATAGCTGTTTTTAAATTATATAATTGATTAATAGTTACAAATCAATTTTGGAGCAAAAATACTTAATGCGTGAGGCTATTAAAATCAGTAGGGTGATAATAATTAAAAGAAAGTTACTTAGGATTACTAAGTTAGTGAATTTAATTGATTGGGAATTAACCTACAGGTCTGATAGAGAGTTACTTTGTGAAAAAGCTAAACATATTCCCACCATAACTTTTAGAATGTGAGTAATGTTCTAATTGACTTAAATCGGTGTGTTTAGAGTGTTCTACAATGAGTACACCTTCCTCTTCAAGTAATTCATTCTTAAAAACTAATTCTGGAATTTTAGAAAAAGCAGCCAATTCAAAATTATAAGGCGGATCGGCAAAAATAATACTATGCTTTTGTTTTGATTTTTCAAGAAATTTAAAAACATCACTTTTAATAGTGCTAATCGTCATTTCAAAAGCTTCAGCAGTGTCATTTATAAATTTAATGCAGCCGTAATTTTCATCTACAGCTGTGATATCTTCAGTGCCTCTAGAGGCAAACTCGTAACTAATATTGCCTGTTCCAGAAAATAAATCTAAAACAGAAATAGCATCAAAATAATACTGATTATTTATGATGTTAAAAAGTGCTTCCTTTGCCATATCTGTGGTTGGTCTTACAGGTAATTTTTTAGGAGCTGTAATTCGTCTGCCTTTATACAAACCTGAAATAATACGCATTAAAAGGAATTTAAGATTAAAAAATGTTGGTGTAGGTAGCGTCTGTCTGTTTCTGCTGCGATTTTAAAGTCGTAAGCTTCTTCTATAAAACTAACGTGTCTTATATAAATGTAGAGCATAACAAAGAGTTCGTCTCCAATGACAATATTGCCACATAATTGAACTGCTGTGGTTTCTACATCTAGTTTTAGTTGTTCAAAAACAAATAATATATAGTAGAGAAAATCTTCTTTACTATGGTATTCAAAAACATTAAATAGTTGTAGAGTGTTGTTTTCAACAACTAATATTTCAATTGTAGTTTTATTAACATTGATATAGACGTTTGAACCTTCTGCTGTTTCAGAATTTTGTAAAAACGCATCAATAAGTATACTAGAAGAGTGTTTATAGACAAACTCTCCAAAGGTTTCAAAAATGTAATTATTAATATTTACATACGGCACATAAACATTTACGCTTTTGTTTATAGCGATGTTGTCCTCTGTAATAAAATCGTTTTTAAGTATTTTTGAATTGAATTTTAAATAATCGGTTTTATTAGCCGAGTTGTAAAATTCTTCAGGCACAAGTGTTGCCAATTCATTTTGATGTATGACTAAAACATCATTAAAGTCTTCTGAAAACACGGCATTGCTACCTAATTCTGTTTTTAGTTGATTAAGAACAGCATCTGGTGTTAATTTTTGCTCAAAATCAATAATTTTAAGAAACTCTACAGTATTCGTTGTTCTGTTTAGAATACAAAAAGAAAGCCCATTCAAATTAATTTGAATGGACAGTTCTTTAATATCGTTTATTTTCAAACTATTCTTTATTTGTGTAGCTTTTTGGCCAGTTTCCTTTAGTGAATACTTCCTCCATAGAACCTACTTTTAAAGTAGGACCATTAACACCGTCTACAGAAACAACTTGATTTTCTTTTTCAATTAAATAAGGTTCTTGGTCATCCAAAACAACCGCTTTATCTACACTTACTTCAAATACAGGAAACTCATCTAGTTTACCAGCTTTAAGTGTGAATTTAGCACCTTCTTTACCAACACCTACATTCATCATTGTTTTGTATCTGTCACTTCCTTTGAATATAGAATCTTTTACAGAGTAAAAGCTTAGTGTATCAATTAAAGTAATTGTTTTCATGGTTTCTACACCACCAAAAAGTTTTGTTCTTTCTTCATCTAATACTAATGTGTCACGTCTTTGTGTAATTGGAACTTTTCCGTTTTCTACAAATTTGATTAGTTTGTCAAAATCTCCAGCAAATTCGCCATTTACATCTTTGTATGCTAATTGTGAGTCTCTTACGTCAATTAAACGATCGATAACCACTTTATAACGTTCTACTTTAAGTTGATTAAATTTAATCTCATCATAAACCGAATTAAAAGTCATATAACCTAAAACAAAAATTAAAGCCCAAAGTATTAAGTTGATAAATGGCTTTATCTTTTTTGGAACAAATTTGTCAATTGCCCACACAATCCCTATGGTCAATGCTATAATTAATACAATTGCTATAATTACTTTCATAAATGTTTTTATTAATTAGGTCTATCGCAAATCTACAATTTTTTTTTGTTCGTTAAAACTATCTAAAATAAAAAATATTAAAAAAGCGAACTAAATGCAATATGAGCTTTTAAAATAGAGAATAATAGTATCTTGCTATATATTTATTTCTGTTATGGTTTCTAATGCTTCTGCATTCTATTCGTTATTAAAATCTAAATTTCCATTTGCACCAACTTCTAAGCAAGACATGGTGTTAATGCAATTGTCTCAATTTATTTTTGACACTAATAAAAATTCAATTTACTTATTAAAAGGGTACGCAGGTACAGGTAAAACTAGCATAATTGGAACCATTGTTTCCAATTTGTGGCAAGCAAAAAAAAGTGCGGTTTTATTAGCTCCTACAGGTCGAGCTGCTAAGGTTATTTCAAATTACTCTAAAAAGGAGGCATTTACCATTCATAAAAAGATTTATTTTCCTAAAAAAGATAAAGGAGGAGGTGTCAATTTTGTAATGCAACCTAATAAACATCGCAATACTATTTTTATTGTTGATGAAGCTTCCATGATACCAGATACTCCTTCGGACACAAAATCGTTTGATAGTAGTTCGTTACTCGATGACCTAATGCAATATGTGTATTCTGGTCACGACTGTAAATTACTATTAATAGGAGATAAAGCACAGTTGCCTCCGGTGAAGTCCGATTTAAGTCCTGCTTTAGATGAAAACCGACTCAGTTTAAACTACAATAAAGATGTTGTAGGAATTGAGTTAGATGAAGTGGTGCGACAAGAACAAGGTTCTGGGATTTTAAGTAATGCAACCGAACTTAGAGCGGTTTTAGAATCTAATTTTTATGAGAGTTTTAAATTCAACCTTAATGGCTTTACAGATAGTGTACGCTTAATAGATGGCTACGAAATTATGGACGCTATTAATGATGCTTATAGTGCCGATGGTTACGAGGAAACAGCCATTATTGTTAGAAGTAATAAGCGTGCAAATGCTTACAATCAACAAATTCGTCAACGTATTCTATTTAATGAAACAGAACTTTCGGCAGGCGATTATTTAATGGTGGTAAAGAATAATTATTTTTGGTTAAAACCTAATACCGAAGCTGGTTTTATTGCTAATGGTGATATTATTGAAGTGCTAGAAATTTTTAGCATCAAAGAATTATACGGTTTTAGATTTGCAGAAGTTAAGTTACGAATGGTAGATTACCCTAATATGAAACCGTTTGAAACCGTATTGCTTTTAGATACTATTGATGTAGAAAGCGCATCTTTAAGTTATGAAGAGTCCAACCGATTATACCAAGAAGTATCCAAAGATTATGAAGGCGAAACAAAATACAAACGCTTTTTAGGGGTTAAGAACAATAAGTATTTTAATGCCTTGCAAGTAAAGTTTTCTTATGCGATTACCTGTCATAAATCGCAAGGCGGCCAATGGAACACCATTTTTGTAGAGCAACCTTACTTACCTAATGGTATGGACAGAGATTATATTAGATGGTTGTATACGGCCATAACAAGGGCGAAAGAAAAACTGTATTTAATAGGTTTTAAAGATGAGATGTTTGTAGAAAAAGAGTCAAACTAAACTATAATGACAGAAACAATTTTAAGTATTTTTTTAGGGATTGGTCTTTCGGCTTCCGTAGGCTTTAGAGTTTTTTTACCATCGTTTGCTTTGAGTTTAGCAGCCTATTTTAATGTTTGGGAGCTTAATGAATCTTGGCAATGGATTGGAAGCACAGCAGCTGTAATTACATTGGGTATTGCTACTTTGGTCGAAATTGTAGCGTACTACATTCCTGTTGTAGATAACTTATTAGATAGTATTGCTATTCCGTTAGCGACCATTGCCGGAACAGCAGTTATGGTATCTACCGTAGCAGATTTAAGTCCGGTAATTACTTGGGCATTAGCAATTATAGCAGGAGGAGGTACTGCAGCAGCTGTTAAAAGTTCTGCAAGTGCAACACGTTTGGGGTCTACTGTATCTACTGCTGGTTTTGGAAATCCAATTGTATCAACTATAGAAACAGGGACTTCGATTGTAATGTCTATAATCTCTATCTTTTTACCCATTTTAGCTATAATTTTAGTAGTATTCATATTTTATTTGATATTTAAACTCTATAAAAAGTTACGATCAAATTGACCGAAATCAGCTTTTAAATCTTATTTTTGAAATTAAATACCTTCATTACATATATCTTATTAAATGAAAATTATATCCATGATTCCTGCACGTTATAGTGCGTCACGATTTCCAGGTAAATTGATGCAAAATTTAGCAGGAAAATCTGTAATTCTAAGAACTTATGAAGCCACGGTTGCCACGCAACTCTTTAGTGAAGTTTATGTGGTAACTGATAGTGATATTATTTTTAATGAGATTGTTAATAATGGAGGTAAAGCCATTATGAGTTTAAAAGAACACGAATCGGGAAGTGATAGAATTGCCGAAGCTGTTGCTAATATTGATTGTGATATTGTTATAAATGTACAAGGTGATGAACCGTTTACAGAGGGCGAAAGTTTAGCGAAAGTTATTGATGTGTTTAAGGATGATAAGGATAAAGAAATCGACTTAGCCTCTTTAATGGTAGAAATTGAGGATTTAGAAGAAATTAATAATCCCAATACCGTTAAAGTTATTGTAGATCAGCAAAATTTCGCTTTGTATTTTTCACGAAGTCCAATACCATTTCCAAGAGATAAAAATGTAGGTGCGCGTTACTTTAAGCACAAAGGTGTTTATGCCTTTAGAAAACAAGCGTTATTAGATTTTACGGTTTTACCAATGCAATTTTTAGAAGCTTCTGAAAAGATTGAATGTATCAGGTACCTAGAATATGGTAAGCGTATAAAAATGGTAGAAACTAAAATACAAGGAGTAGAAATTGATACACCTGAAGATTTAGAAAAAGCGAAACGTTTGTGGAAGTAAATTACAGTAACATAAAGGTAATTGGTTTTGATGCCGATGATACGCTTTGGGTGAATGAAACCTATTTTAGAGAAGCAGAAGAGAGAGTTGGTCTTTTATTGTCGCATTATGAAACACCAAACAAAATAGACCAAGAGCTTTTTAAGATGGAAATGAAAAATCTATCTATCTATGGTTATGGAGTTAAGGGCTTTATATTATCAATGATTGAATTGGCAGTAGAGTTGTCTAATGGTAAGGTGTCAAATACTATAATAGCCGAAATATTAGAGATAGGTAAGGATATGATTAACAAGCCTATTGAACTATTAGATGGAGTAGAAGATGTCCTTAAAACCTTATCTAAAGATTACAAGTTAATTGTTGCCACAAAAGGTGATTTATTAGACCAAGAACGAAAATTAGAGAAATCAGGATTGTTAAAGTATTTCCATCATATTGAAGTGTTAAGTGAAAAACAAGAGGTTAATTATAAGCAGTTATTAAAACGATTGGATATTGAGCCAGAAGCGTTTGTAATGGTTGGTAATTCATTAAAATCAGACATTTTACCTCTTGTAAAGATAGGTTCAAAAGCGATTCATGTGCCTTTTCATACCACATGGCAACATGAAAAAGTATCTAAACACGAATCTAATGGGGCAGAATATGAAACGGAGCATAGTTTAACCGAAATTTTAAAATATTTTAATTAAAAAATTGAAAATACTAGATAAGCATACATGGAATAGGCAAGCTCATTTTGAGTTCTTTAATACGTTTGTAGACCCTTATTTTGCGGTTACATTTAAAGTAGATGTCACAAATGCTTATGAGTTTTCACACGATAATGCAACATCTTTTTTTGTGACCTATTTACATGCCACAATGCAGGCCATAAATGATGTTGAAAATCTAAAATACAGAATAAATGAAGCTAACGAGGTTGTTATGTTTGATACCATTCATGCATCACCAACAATTTTAAGACCTAATAAAACATTTGGGTTCTCGTTTGTAAACTATGATAAAGATATTTTTAAATTTCAGAATAATTTTTTAAAAGAAAAAGAAAGAATATTTGGTTCTAATGATTTATTTCCACCTGTAAATTCAATGGATTGTGTGCATTGTTCATCTTTGCCATGGGTCAATTTTATAGGTCATAAAGAACCGTTTAAAGGAGATAAAGACTCTATACCAAAATTAGCGTTTAGCAGAATGGAACGTGTAGAGTCAAAAAAAGAAATGCAAGTCGCTATCAGTGTTAATCACGCCTTGGTAGATGGCTATCATATTGGACTATTTAATGAAAAATTACAATTTCATTTAAATAGTTATTAAATATAAACTAAGTTATTATTTTTGTTAAAGATATAAAGTAAATGATATTCAAAAATTATCCAATGGTGTCCAGAGTTGTTTTTGGACGAGGAAGTTTTAATCAACTCGATGAGATTCTCGCCCCAAAGCGCAAAGGAAGAAACGCACCATTTATATTTTATGTTGATGATGTCTTTAAAGGCAATCATTGGTTAACCTCTCGTATAACATTATCCTACAAGGATAAAATAATATATATACCTACCAAAGAGGAACCGAGAACAGATCAAATAGATCAGTTGGTAGAAGATATTATATTAGAATATAGTGAGCTGCCGTCAGGTATCATAGGTATTGGAGGAGGTACGGTTTTAGATATTGCAAAAGCAGTATCTTTAATGCTTACCAATAAAGGTGAATCTAAAGACTATCAAGGTTGGGATTTAATTAAACATCCTGCAATTTATCATGTAGGAATTCCAACAATCTCAGGAACAGGCGCAGAAGTGTCTAGGACTACAATTTTAACTGGTCCTGTTCGTAAACTTGGTATTAACAGTGATCATACCCCTTTTTACCAAGTGATATTAGATCCAGAATTAACTAAAGATGTTCCAAAAGATCAGTGGTTTTACACTGGTATGGATTGTTTTGTGCATTGTGTAGAGTCGCTTACAGGAACATATTTAAATGCATTTAGCCAAAGTTATGGCGAAAAAGCATATGAACTTTGTAAGGAAATATTTTTAGGAGACTCATTAAGTCCTGAAGAATCACAAGACAAATTAATGATGGCATCTTGGCATGGAGGTATGAGTATTGCCTATTCGCAAGTTGGTGTTGCACATGCTATGAGTTATGGTTTAGGTTACCTTTTAGGAGTAAAACATGGTATTGGAAATTGTATTGTATTTGATCATTTAGAAGAATATTATCCAGAAGGTGTTGCCATTTTTAAACAGATGAAAGCCAAACATAATATTAAATTACCACAAGGTATTTGTGCCGATTTAGAACAAGATCAGTTTGATATTATGATAGATGTTGCTTTGAGTTTAGAGCCACTATGGGAAAATGCCATTGGTAAGAACTGGAGAACGGTTATTACTAGAGAAAAGCTATTGGAGCTCTACAAAAAAATGTAATACCGATACGGCTTTAAGTGTATTCATTAAAATCATTTTAGTTTTTATTTAAAGTCAATTGTATCGGCATAACACTTTAAAAAATTATTAAATATTAATAAAATAATAGTGCTAGATGCGTTGGTTAGCTAAAATTATATATTTTAAAATCATGGGGTGGAAAGTGGTTGGTAATACCAACTTTTCTAAAGATACCATTAAGAAAGCTGTTATCATTGCTGCACCGCATACCAGTTGGGTCGATTTTTATTTGTCTCTGTTATTAAGGAGTGTAACACAAGTAAAAACTAATTTTGTTGGAAAAAAAGAGCTTTTTGTATGGCCATTTGGTTATTACTTTAGAGCAGTAGGCGGAAAAGCTTTAGATAGAACTTCTGGTCAAAATAAAGTAGAAACTATAGCTAAGTTATTTGAAGGAGAAGATGAGTTTAGGTTGGCATTATCACCAGAAGGGACTAGAAAGAAAGTCGAAAAATGGAAAACAGGATTTTACTATATCGCAAAAAAAGCCAATGTTCCAATTATAATGTACACTTTTGATTTTGAGAATAAACAGAATAAGGTGTCAGAACCATTTTATCCTACTGACAATATTGAGGCAGATTTTAAATATATGAAATCCTTTTTTAAAGGAGTTGTAGGAAAGGTAAAAGAATACAGCTAATAGACCGTAATTTAACGTTTTGGCATTAATTTTGAAGTGTTAAAAATAGCAATGAAACATAAAGTAAACTCCAAGTCCCTAAAAAGAAACATTGTCCCAAAAGCTATCTAATTCGTTAGATGGCTTTTTTATTTTTTATGTATTTATCTAAAGTATAATTGGTCTGGCTTTGAAGCTTGTTTTTAAAGAAGGTCATCCCTCCAAAGAAAAAACCTTTAATTCCCATAGCTTGTTTGGCCCATTTATGTAAATTGAATTTGTCTGTATGTTTAATTATCAAACCATCTTTAAATTCAAACTTAGCATCAATCTTATTATGTACTTTTCTTCCTGTTTTGCTAAAATTATAAATAGCTTCCCAGTGTGCAGAACCTGATTTGTCATTAGCTTTTATGGCTGAAAACTCAACGTTAAATCCTTTTCCGTTTTGCGATTCGCATAACATTAACCACATGGCTTTAGCACGTTCTCCTTTTAATGTTCCAAAGGCAGGATCTTCAAAAACGATGTCTTTATGATAACAAGATATCATGGTTGGGCCATCACAATTACTTAGAGCTGTATAAAATTTTTCAACGATGTGTTCCATAGGATTACAATTAGTTTAAAGAGGTGTAAAACCATTCCCTACAAAAGTACGTAAGTAGAATGCTATTAACTCATATTCTTTCATCAGAGTGAATTTAATTGTTATGCTAAAGAAAGATTATCTATAATGAGTTGGCCTTTTTTATGGTTAAGTAATTTGTTATAGTCTGTAGATTATCTCATAATACTTCAAAAACTATAATCAGCTATAAATTTAATACGGTTCTACTTTTAGGTTTTAATTCTGAGTAGTTTTTAAGCCATGTTTTGTTTTTTTACAGAGGTGTTAATTTTAAATTGAAGGAGTGCAATCATCGCAACAAAAGTGACAATAATTATTAATATTAACATTTTAATTTCCGAAGCTATAGCCGAAACATCTCCATCGTAAAAAGCAATTGTTCTAAAACCACTTAAGAACTGTGTCACAGGAATAAATTGTGCTATGCTAGTAATAAAATCTGGTATAGCTATCGTTGGCCATGTAAATCCGCTTAGTATAAATGCTGGTGTAGAGATAACCATTAATAACTCTGTAGCTTTTAGCTGACTTGGTATGGCAATAGAAAAGAGCATACCAATTCCCATAGAAGCTAGTGTTAATAATAGGGTTAAAATTAGCATTGGGATATTAAAAATAGCTGCTGTAATATTAAAATACGGAAAGAGCATACTAACAAATAACCACATTATAGGAAGCATTATAAGAAATGGAGTGGCTTTTAACATAACATGATAAAATGAAGACTTGCTTTTTTTTGTTAAGGTAATAAAGTAGCCATCTTCAAAATCTCTAGAAAACACCAATGCCATTGCTAGGAAAATAACCTGTTGCATAATTGCAGCTAGTAAACCTGGTAGCATAAACGTAACATAGTTCCCTGTAGAATTGTAGAGCTTGTTAAAATTTATTTTAAAGCTTTCATAAGCTGCTTTTGCTTGTGTAGGATGCAGACCTTGCTTTTTAAGTCCTTCGATTTCTATGCCTGCATTTAATGTCATTAAAACCGAACTTATATTTTTGCTTGCCGTGTTGGCATTTAAAATATTAGCCATATTAAGATCAATACGTACTTCAGGATGATTTTTCTGTAGAATATTTTTTTCAAAATCTGAAGGTAAGGTAATAACCGCAGCATATTGTTCTACAGGCATTTCGTTTATAATATTGACGTCAGAAGACCGTACATCTACAACAAGTAACACTTCATTATCTTCAAAAGCATCAATAATTTTATCTGTTGTTGGACTTTGATCTTGATCTATAATGACAACAGGTAAATCGACAACTTTTGCTTGTTGGTATACATAGCCAAATAAAATACCGTAGCCAATAGGTGCACCAAAAAAAATAGCAAGTAAAACACCATTTGAAAAAATGCGTTTAAACTCAATTTTAAGTAAGCTTATAAATGTTTTCATTACCTAATTTTTTATGAGCATGGTCGCATTACTGAAAAACTTTTGTTCAGAAACATCGGCTGTTGGTACAACTTTTAATTCGTATATAGACTCCGATAATTGGTACAGAGGTGCTGTACTTGTTATGTCTGCATACTGCGCCAATTGTTTTATCGCAACGATTTTAGCTGTGGTTTCTATTTTAGTGTATGGGTTAATTATGGTGAGGTGTTTTCCGACTTCAAAATCATAAATTTTTGATTCCGGAACTGTAAACCTGAAATACACACTTTCTGTTTTATAACCGTTGAATAAGGTAAATCCAGCCGTTAATAATTCGCCTTCTTCTAAGCTAATAGTTTCTATAGACATCGCTGCAGGCGCAATGACATATTGTTCATTTGAAGCCGAAAGTACCTCTTCTTTTGCTCCAAGTGCTCGCTCTAATTGTCCTTTAGCTTGTTCTATTTGTTCAGTTCGTGTTCCTTTTTTTACTTCATCGCGTTTGGCTTCTAAACTAGCAACTTGAGCTTTTGCCATTTTTAATTTCATTTTTACTTCGTCAAATTGCTGTTGGCTAACTAAAGAGTCTTGATACATGTTTTGTAGCCTTTGGTAAGATTCTTGTGCAAACTCTAATTGGGCTTTTCCGGCTTCTAATTGACCTTCAATCTGATTTAATTGTTCGGATGTGGCACCATTATGAGCCATGCTTAATTGGCCTTGTGCTGCTGTAATTGCACCATTAGCTTGTAGTAGTTTAGCATTCACTTCAGGAATATTAAGCAAAGCTAAAGTATCTCCTTTTTTTACCGTTTGTCCTTCTTCAACATATATGGCATTAATACGTCCAGGTATTTTACTACTAACAGTAATGGTTTCAAATTTTACTTTTCCCCTTAAAGGTGTAATTGGGTCGTGCTTACACGATTGAAGGAGTAACAGTGTAAAAAAACTGAAGATGAAAGTTTTATAAGTGTTCATTGTATAGCGTTATTGAATTAATATGTAAGTATACCTTTAGCATGAAGCAGTTCTGTAACAGCTCTTCGCTCATTATAGAATGATTCTTGCAGTTTAAAATTGGCTTTTTCTACATCGTTTAAAGCATCGAGAACCTCATTGATTGAAGCCAAATTATTTTTGTATTGTTGATTAACTAAATTATAAGTTTCTTGAGCTAATTCAATTTCTTTTTCAACCACCTTAGTGTTTTCAATGGCAGCTTCGTAAGTTAATTGTGCTTTGGTAATACTTAAGGCAATTTTTTCGTTGGCATCATCAATCTGTTCTTTTAGTTTTTCACTTTCTAGTCGTGTTTTTTTACTTTTTAATCGTGATGAGTTACCATCAAAAACATGCCATTTAATACCTGCGCCTATAAACCATTTGGGATCTAATAAGGACAGATTATCTTCAATAAACTCATAATGGCCTTTAAGTGCAACCTTAGGTATAAAATTACTTTTTTCCATTTTTGCCTTATAGTTGGTGGCTTTTTCAGCTTCTTCTAAGGCCTTAATTTCATTTCGTTTTTTTGTGTCTGAAGCGGCGTTAAATGCAAACAATTGTAATTCTGGACTAAGTAATCGCAAGTTGGCTTTGGGTTCTCCTGTTAATTGATGAAGCACTTCTATTAATAGAGTGGTTTTATGTTCATAATCGATTTGTTTAGCTTTTAATTGTTGTTGGGCGAGTTCAATTTTTTTTCTGCTAATTGGTGTCGCTAAACCATTTTTAATGGCTTTTTTGACATAAAAAGTTTGCTCATTTAAATAGTTTTCTGTGGTGGTTAAAACTTTTTTTGAGGCTTTTACAAGTGCTAATTTATCGTAAGTTTCAATAATTTGTAAAGCGATTTTATCGGCTTCGGCTAGACCTACATAATGTAAAGAAGATTCTTTATGTTTACTAGCCTTAAGTGCATGGCTAGCTTCAAAACCACTGAATAATACCCAATCTAAGTCCACAGAGGATTTTAGGATATTCTTGTCCTGCAAGTTGGCGGCTTCCTGTAATGGAATATCTTCAGGAAAAGGCGAATTAAAAGGCAGACCTATAGCATCTTTAATAATAAGTTTTTGAGTTTCTATTAATAACGCTTTGGTGTCATCGTCAAAAGTAATGTCGTCATTTAAGCGCGTATAGCTTCCGCTAAAGGTGATTCTAGGTAAGAAAACAGATTTTGCCATTTGTTGATCTACTTTGGCTTGTTCTGATTCAATACGATTACTTTTTATAGTGTGATTTTTTTGAAGTCCTTTGTGGATTAAATCATTTAAAATTGGGTCTAACTCTTGTGCCGAAATGACCGTTGGAGATATGCCAATAAGTGTAATGATGATACTATTTAGTATGACTTTTTTTAGGTTCATTTTGCATAGCTTTTAATTACTATACAAAGATATTAATGTATTCGGAATTTATTTTTGACTTATATCAAAAAGTGAGTGTATATGAGGTTTTAATGGCTAGCATCGTGGTTTCTAATACGACTTAAGGTTTCTTGTGCCATGCCTAAATAAGATGCTATATGACCTAGTGAAACTTGGTAGGCAATATCGGGAAATTCGGCTAGCATATAATCGTAGCGTTCTCTTGCGGTTTGAAATTGAATGGCATTGAGTTTATGAACAACATTGCTTAACATTTCGGTAATGACGAGTCGGCCCAATTTTTCCATTTTGGGATATTTTGAAAATAAGATTTCTAAGTTGTCTTTAGAGATGAAATATAAAACAGAATCTTCAAGGACTTCTAAGTAATATAAGCTAGGTTTTTTTTGAAAAAAACTATCAGCACTAGACATAAATTTACCATTTGAAAAAAACCATTGCGTAATGTCTTTTTGATTTTCGTTAAGGTAATAACTCCGGCACATACCTTGTTCTATAAAGTATAAGTATTTGCATACCTCACCTTCATGAACTAGAATTTCATTTTTAGAGACAGCTTTCGTTTTAAAATGATTTAGGATATCATTTAATTCATCTTCTGAAAATGGTACTAAAGCGGTAATAGCGTCGGTAAAACCCATAAATAGTATTTGCTTGTAATTTAAGAAAAGCTAAGCTAATTGAAATTTAGGCTACAAACAAATGAAATGAAACGGAGTGCTTTTAGCTTATATTCTTTTATTCGAATGAGATTTAATTGCCATAAAAGAGAAAGGTCATCCATAATGAGATGAGCTTCTTTATTCGATGATAATTGTATTTCTAAAACCGATGTCAGTCTGTTTGTTAAACAAAAACGTGTAATAACCAGCATCACCTTCTTGTCCTTGTATTGTCGTTTTTGCTCTACCGATTTCCAATTCAGATTTGTTATAAGCTTTAGCGATAACTTCCTTGTTAAAATCTGTATCAAACATGATATATAAGGTGAGTTTATTTTTATTGCTGCTAGATTGACTATCAATAACGTAAGCACCAGTTTTTATGCCGTTTTTTTGTAAGTCATTTGAAAGTATAATTTTACATTCCAATGTTTTGTCAACTCCTTCAGAAACACCTTCAAAAAACTCCGTGGCACTTTCTCCAACAACTTCACCACCTCTGTTTATTCCTTCTTTTGTTTTGTTGGCTATTCTGTCACAAGAGAAAAAGCTTAATAGAAGGATTAGAGTTGTTAATTGGTGAATTTTCATTTTGCTAACCATTTTTATAATTATAAAAATAAATAAACTAAAGGAATCTAACGTGTATATTTCTTAATTTTATCAATAATTTTCTGCAAATTAGAATAGACAAATTCATTAGTCTTAGCGTAATAAAACGAGATAAAACAAACTACAGAAAGAAATAGTACGGCACCAATAACAGCTTGCCAAGGTTCTAAAGTTTTGCCAATAAGTTGATGCAGTCCAAGACCTGTAAAACTACCATAAATGATGATAAAATGAATAACATAAATAGATAGCGTTTTTTGACCAATTTTTAGAATTAATGGTTGTTTGATGTAGTTTTCTGCTAAATAGAATAAAGAGAACAGAATTAGTACATTGCCTAGGCGAGTAAACAAATAATTATAATAAGCAACCTCTTTTAAAATTGAAATGTCTAAAGCGTAATATAGTCTCATTAATACTTCAGAAGACCCAAAAATGAGTGCAATTCCAAAGACGAAAAAACCAGAGACAATAGCTGTTTTAAATTTTGGGCGTTCGACGTAGCGATAAAATAATGTGGCTATAAAAGCACCAAAGGCTACATAACCAAACCAAGGTATTATGGTAAAAATAGAACCGTTAGCCTTAGATAAATAGTTTGATATTAATATAGGAACTTCTGGTAATTCTAAATAACGATACAAAGGTTCTGTTATAAAAATGGCCAAACCTAAAAGTAACATTACGATTGAAAATAACAACGTTTTTTTTAAGGTGAGCTTATAGATGCATACAATGAGTATAAGTGATAGGCCAATGCATTGCAGTACGTCAATAACTAAAAAATAATTAGAGAATTTACCCATTAGCCATTCAAAAATAGGTGCACGCAACAAATAACCAATACTAATTAGCATTAAGCCTCGTATTATACCTTTGTGCATACGTTTTTTTATTGTTCCGTTTTGTTTAGCTCGTATCAATAAATATGAAAAAATAAGTCCCGAAATTGTAAAAAAGGTAGGTGCGGTAATTCCTCTAAAGTATTCCCAAACTTTAAACGCAGTATAATTATGGCTTCTGTATGAAGTTTCTAGCAGTGTATCTATAAAGTGCCCTTGTAGCATCATTAAGATAGCGAATGCCCTTACAGCATCTATAAAATATAAACGGTTTGCGCTCAAGTTAAAATTGGTTGGTATGCAAATGTACTATTTTAGAGTTGGAATAAAATACTGTGATACTTTTTTGGACTTGCGCTTAGCATTAAGATATTGTTTTATTTTAAAGGGCTATAGCCACTGATAAGTCAAGTTGGTGTTTTACTGTTTTAAAATCAGTAACTTACATTTCTGTCATTAAATTAATTGTAAACATTATACCATAAATTCAAACCGTTTACTACATTTATCATCTATGGAATTTTTAAATCAACTACTCAGTGACTTTTCATCATTAGCTTGGGGTTTGCCTTTGCTTATTTTATTAATTGGTGGAGGTTTATATTTATTAATACGGTCTCACTTTTTACCTTTTCGGTATTTAGGTCACGCTTTGAATGTGCTTCGCGGAAAATATGATGATCCAAATGACCCTGGTGAAATTTCACATTTTCAGGCTTTAACAACAGCATTGTCGGCAACTGTTGGTATGGGAAATATTGCAGGTGTTGCTGTAGCCATATCTGTAGGCGGACCTGGTGCTGTGTTTTGGATGTGGATTAGCGCAGTGGTTGGTATGTCTACCAAATTTTTTACATCAACCTTAGCAATTATGTATAGAGGTAAGGATAGTGCTGGAGAAATTCAAGGTGGTCCAATGTATTTTATTATGGAAGGTTTAGGTAAATCTTGGAAACCTTTAGCTATATTTTTTAGTTTTTGTGGTCTTATAGGTGCTTTGCCTGTTTTTAATGTGAACCAATTGACGCAAGCCTTAAATGATATTTTATTAATTCCAAATGGAGTAGAAGTAGGGGTGAAATCTAACCTAATTATAGGTGCTGTTTTAATAAGTATTACATCTTTAGTTATTTTAGGTGGTATTAAGCGCATTGGAAACGTAGCGTCGCGTTTAGTGCCTAGTATGGTGGCTTTGTATTTTGTGTTGGTTATTGTTATTCTTGTGGCACATAGCGATGTGCTATTGTATTATTTAAAACTGATATTTACAGATGCTTTTGCCGCTAATTATTATCCAAAAGATGATACTTTTTTAGGAGGTGTTTTAGGAGCTTTAATTCTTCATGGTATTAAACGTGGAGCGTTCTCTAATGAAGCCGGAATTGGTACAGCGCCAATGGCACATGGAGCAGCAAAAACGGACGAGCCTATACGTGAAGGTTTGGTGGCAATGCTAGGACCTGCCATAGATACAATAATTGTATGTACACTAACGGCTTTGGCTATTTTGGTGACTGGAGTTTGGGAAACTACTTCTGATAATGGTGTTAGTCTTACGGCTTCTGCTTTTGCAGATGTAATGCCAAACTACGGTAAATACTTATTACTAATTTGTATTGCCGTTTTTAGTATGAGTTCATTATTCTCATATTCTTATTATGGAACTAAATGTATGTCCTTTCTTTTTGGAGCCGATAAAAAACATTATTATAATTACTTTTATATTTTAAGTATTCTTATTGGAGCGACTACAAGTTTAAGTATGATGATTAATCTCATTGATGGTGTGTTTGCTTTAATGGCAATTCCAACAATGGTTGCAACAATTCTGTTAGCACCAAGAGTAATTAAAGAATTGAAACGTTATATTAGTCAACTAAAACAAGATAAAAATTGAGTTAAAAAAACAACCTCTTATAATTGGAGATAAATTATAAGAGGTCGTTTAAATTGTTTCTAAAAAATTACTTTTTCTTCAGTAATATTTTTTCATTAGTAAACTGATTTGCTTCGTCTAAAAATGCTATCATTTTGCTCCAATTAGTGTTAGGTTCAAAATTGTGCTTGTATTGTTTAGAAGTGCTAATAATAAGTTGATTTCCTTCAACTTTAGCGCTACTTATAAAAGCTCCAGTTTCATTATCAATAGTTTTATTTAATTTATCTAAACCATTAACAGTATAGCCTTCTGGAATGTTTAATGTAATGTTATAATTAAAACTTCTTGCATTAGTCGTATATATGTTTGAAGTACGTTGGCGTTCTTTTTCTTCAAGATCTATTTGACCTCCGATAAGTTTTCCTATTTCAAGAATATAGTTTGGACCTGCTTTTTTGATTAATGCATTTTTGATTTTAAAACTTTCGGTAAACTTTAGGTATGAATCTAAAGCGTAACGTCCTGTCTCATTAATCTCGTATGTGTAATCTTCAATGTCTTCAACTTGAAACTCTGCCTTGGCACTTTTTTCAAAGCGTTCCACTTGTTTTGCCTTAATTTTTTCGGCTACAGCATCTAACTCTTTTTTATATCTAATTTTATCTTTTTTACGTTTAATAAGCTCTATAAATGATGCGGTTTCGTATTTCGCGTAATCTTCGGTAACGTAATCCGTGAACATTAAACGCTCATATTGTTCATCTTTTTTAGAATGCCCTTTGTAACTGTTTACAGATGTAAGGTTCATTCCTGAGAAATCATCATTTAAACTAACGGTGATATCTTTTTTTGTTTCATTATCTAAATGTCTTGATACAGGAAGCTTTCCTTTTTCAATGACATCAATTCTATTTCTAGTTGGAGAAAGTAGGTAAACATCAGTACCTTCTATTAAAGGTGAAAACTCATTAATATTAGTGTGTATACTAAATAGCTCAGCATAAAGAGGAGTAGCGGTTTTTACTTTAATAAGTACGTTGACATTTTTTTCAATTAATAAATCGTCAATACTACCATCATAGCGTTTTTTAGCAACGACAATTTCATATTTAATTTTTTCACGTTTTAAGAATTCTGTGAAATGGCGTACAAATTGTTTCTGATTTTGAATAAACACAGGATTACCATAGTTCATAAACGGATAGCTCATGATTTCTGCATCCTTTACAATCATAGCTTCCACAAAACGTGTTAAGTAATAATGACGCATAAAATAATAAGCTTCAGTTACTTTTTCGGCATCATTTGCAAAGGTTTTCTTTTTAAAGAAGCGCTTAACATCTCCAACATCTCCGTCTGGTTTAAAGCGGTTGTCATAAAGTTCTAAAACTTCGTCTTTTGAAACAGATGTTTTAATAATATCTTCTTTTTCTGGTAAAAAGGCTAAGGCTCTATCTTCAAACTTCCCAGATCTTGCAAAATAGACCTGAAATTTATAAGATGGTAATTCTAAAAGTGGATAAGACCAACGAGTAGATTGAATTTTTTCAATATCTGAAGCGACAAGTTCATAACGTCTTATACTGCGTTTTTCTGTTGGAATTTCAGTTAACTTTGGCGCTCCATTAAAAGAGTTGAAATTGATAAAAAAATCATTTTCAGTTTCAAAAAACAGCTTAAAATCTACGACAGGATATTCCTCACCTAAATAAGTTTCAACGGGATTAAATCCAAAAGCATAAGTTGTTTTAAAGGGTTCTAATCGGTAAAAATAGTAATCAATAATATCTCCTATTTCTAAATTAGCAATAGCAACTTTGGTTTCACCATCAACTTCAACAGATTCTTCTTCAACATCAATCTCTATTTCAGTACCATTTGGTTTTACAATTTTTACACCAATATAATTGTTCCCTTTTTCTTTCCATGAAAAACGACCTTTATCTGATCTAAAACGTTTTTTAAATGCAAATTCTGAAAACTCTTCTACGGCAGCTTTGTCTAATAATTTTATACGTTGTCTTATAGAGCTTGTGTAGGTTACGTTTTTTCCAAATTTATGGAAATCGTAATTTTCGTTTTTGTATAGTATTACAGCAGATTCGTTAGTCCATTTTTTTGGTACTTCTGTAACATTTTTATATGTGTCGTTTGTTCCCCAAAAAAAGTCTTTTGCTGCTAATTCTTCTTTAGTTTGTGAAAAAATAGAAATAGAAAAAAATAATAGGAAAGCGGTTAGTCCTTTAATTTTCATGTGTTTTAATTTATTTAATTTTTAATATTACATGCCGTTGGTGTAAACATGTGCTTTTGGTGTCCTTAATTTTTAGTAAGGATTATTTGTTCTTGGTAAAGGGTGTTGAGATCTTTTATAAATGTATTCCACTCTTCAAAATCCTTAGTTTCGATTTTTGCATTCTTAATTTGGAATAGCTTTTTGTATGTCAACGTATTGTTTTCATTTTTAAAGCTTACGGATAAGTCGTAATTATTACTTGACACCTCAATGTCATTTGGAAGGTGAGTAACGCTATAGCCATTTGGAATTTTTAATTCTGTTGTAGATTCCAAATATTTTTTTGAACTGAATATAAAGTCCACATCACGTTCCTTTAATTCGTAATTACTAAATTCCTTATCCAAATCGAGATCTATGTATATAGAGTTGTCAAAGGTTGAAACGGCATTTTTTACCGTAAGATCATGAGAAATAGTAACGTTAAGTTCTCTGTTAGTTAAATCTGATGTGGTAATGTTGCTCACTTTTCTGTTGCTGTCAGCGCTACTTAAATAAGCTTCTAAGAATTCATCTTTTTTATCCGTTTTTAACTGATCAAAGTAGTATAAGAGACTAGATCTGCTTTCTCCATTAAATTCCTTTTTTACTTTACCAGTTAGTGTTTCGTTATCTAAAGTGAGTTGATAATTGTAGAATTCTTTATTAAAAGCAACATCGCTTGTTGGTACGTGTTTCAAAATAAAGGCATCGTTGTCTTCAATTAAAACTTGCTTGCCTTGTATACGGTCGGCGTATTCGCCAAGAGCATTAAATTTTTCTGTTCCATCTAAAAATAGGATGTCATCATCTTTAAACAAAGTACAAATCATGTGATTATCTACTGATAAATTTGGGGTAGAATAATCATAAGCAATATGTTTGGTGCCAATCCAAGTTAGTCGAGCATCAAAGCCTGCTTCAATTAGCATTTGCTTGGTTAAATTTGCCATGCCTTTACAGTCACCATATCTTTTGTTGAACACATTAGCTGCTTCGTCTGGTTTAAATCCAGCGATACCATCTTCAAAGGCGATATACCTAATGTTGTCTTGTACCCAATAATAAATATTTTTTATTTTTTCTTCGTCGGTTTTAGCATCTTTGGTTAGTTCTGTAACTTTAGATTTTAGATCTGTATTGTCGTTTTCTAAACTGTTTACCAGAGATTTATACCAATTATAAAGGTCTTGAGTAGAGTTAAATATTGGTTGAGTTTCACCTTTTTTAGTGTACGATTTTGCTAAGATTAATAAATGAGGATATACATAAGTTGGTCCTGGAGCATTTGAAACTTTATGCATTGCAGGTACATCTTTAAAAGTGTAAGTGTAAATTTTAGATTTGTTTTTTGAGTTGGGTGTTATGGTTTTTTCAATAGTATAACCTTCAAAGTTTAATTCTTTTAATTCAAGGTTTAACCAATCGGGAATTTCAACAGAAATCACCTTTTTTTCAATCGGATAAGAATCATTAAAATAGAGTTTGGTAAAATATTTAATGTCTTTGTAAGTCTTTAAAATATGAGTGCCGTAACGGTATCCTTGCAACGGAAAATCTACATTTGTAAATTTTACTCTAGAATCTACATGAAATAAATCGCTACTTATAGAGGCTTCATCTTTAATATAAAAACCAGCACTTTTGTTATTTTTATATAAGATTTCGAATTCTTCTATTGTAGATTGGTCATTATAAAAAGAATACTTCTGAATATCAGCACGAGAAATCATGTTTATCATTTTTTCTTTTAAATCATGATTAACCGTTACTTTTTTGTTTCTGCTATCAAAATCAAAGGTGACATAATCAGTACTTTCTTCGAGTGCTATCTCGTCGTCTTTGTGGTCAAATTTTTCTTTAAGAGCTTTGGCTTTAGCAATATCGGAAGCGTCTGGTTCTATTTTTCGTTGGCTATGGGATATGGAAATAAACAAGAGGATAGAAGCGCAGGCAAGTAGTTTTTTGATCATGTAAAAGGGGTGTCTAGAATGCTAATATAATTAACCATGCTAGAAATAAAAAGATAATTGCCTTAATATGTGATAATGTTTGCTAAAATTTAAATAGATGATCTATTTACTTATAGATGCTTTAAACTGATGAGGTGTCATCATTTCCATTTTTTTAAATTGTCGGTTAAAGTAACTGGTGTTGTTAAACCCCGATTTAAATGCAATTTCAGACATTCTTAAATTCTGAGATGTTTTGATGAGTTTTTTAGAAAATTTAATTTTTTCTGAATTGATATAATCAATGGGCGAGATACCTAAAGTGTTTTTAAACTGTTTGTGAAAATGAGAGGTGCTCATATAAGCTTTCTCTGCTAATTGGTCTACTGAGATATCCTTATTGGTTAAATTTTCTTTAATGAATTTAATGACAGTCCCGATTCTAGTATCTGTAAAAATATGAGTGTCATTAGTAATTAGAGATTTGGCTTTGGTTTGAAGTAATCTTATAATTAATTCTTGAATCATTAAATCTAATAAGACATCTTTAGATTTATTAGTGTTTGTAAATGTGTAAGTTAGTCGTTCTATTAAATGGTTGACATCAACATTATTTATAAGGTGTGATGCAGATTCGTCTAAATCCCAATTATTGTTTTCATTTTCAATAGCCACATTGTGATTAAATTTTCCTACAACTTCTTCTATTTTAAAGGCATCAATTCCTAGAGCTAAGCATTGGGTTGGTTTGTTTTTAGTTGCGATAGGGAAATCAATGATCATTTCCTTATTAGTTGGCATTACAACAGATTCTCCAGGGAAAAAATCAAAAGCATCAAAACCTTCTAGGTGCATTACTTTTTTTCCGGTGAGCATACTTGCAATAATAGGGAAGTCAAATTTTAATGATACTTTTTCTGCTATAGCATGTGTTTCATAAATATTAAGCTCTGCATATTCAGCATTATAAGTCGTTCTATTCTCTACTAAAGTAGTTAGTTTTCTATGGCTTTTATGTTGAGATAATAAGTTGCTCATATTCAATATTACAAAAAAATAGTCTTAAAAATTGTTAATAATAGATATGTTCAAAAATATAATAAATATGTTCAAGTTATTTGGAATATGATAAAATAACTTTATCAAAATTATTAAATAGTCAGTTTTTTGGCTATTAAAATTATAAACTAATAAATAAACACGTTAAGGTATGAGTTATTCTAAACCACAATTTAAAGAAAAGTATTTCAATTTTATTAATGGAAAATTTGTGCCACCCGTAGGTGGAGAATATTTTGAAAACACCTCTCCTGTAGATGGCACATTAATTGCAAAATATCCTAGATCGCAAAAAGAAGATATAGAAAATGCTGTTGATGCAGCAAATGCAGCTAAAGAGGCTTGGGGAAATACCTCAGCAACAGAACGTGCTACGCTTTTAAATAAAGTAGCAGATATTATTGAAGCTAATTTAGAAGAATTCGCTGTTGTTGAAACTTGTGATAATGGTAAGCCAATTCGTGAAACCTTAAATGCCGATATCCCTTTATCTGTAGATCATTGGCGTTATTTTGCAGCATGTATTAGGTCAGAAGAAGGCAGTGCTACAGAATTAGATCAGAACACCTTGTCTATGAATATTAAAGAGCCCTTAGGTGTGGTTGGTCAAATTATTCCATGGAACTTTCCTTTATTAATGTTATCGTGGAAATTACCTCCTGCTTTAGCAACTGGTAACTGTGTGGTTTTAAAACCTGCAGAACAAACTCCATCATCTGCAACATTGTTAATGGAGAAAATTGCAGATGTGTTTCCTCCAGGTGTATTAAATATTGTTCATGGTTTTGGACCAGAAGCCGGAAAGCCTTTAGCGTCGAGTTCTAAAGTGGATAAAGTGGCTTTTACAGGTGAAACTACAACTGGACAGTTAATTATGCAATATGCTTCTAAAAACTTAAATCCAGTGACCATGGAATTAGGTGGAAAGTCCCCAAATGTATTCTTTAATAGTGTAATGGATGAAGATGATGCCTTTTTAGATAAAGCTATTGAAGGAGCTGTTTTGTTTGCCTTTAATCAGGGTGAAGTTTGTACGTGTCCTTCTAGAATTTTAGTGCAAGAAGATATTTATGATGCGTTTATGGAGCGTGTTGTAGCAAGAACAGAGGCTATTGTGCAAACAAGTCCTTATGATGTGAATTCTATGGTTGGAGCACAAGCGTCTAATGATCAATATGAAAAAATACAATCTTATTTTGAAATTGGAAGAGAAGAAGGGGCTAAAGTTTTAACAGGTGGAGAAGCTAATAAATTAGAAGGTGATTTGGCTAACGGTTATTATATTAAGCCTACAATTTTAGAAGGTCACAATAAAATGCGTGTATTTCAAGAAGAAATTTTTGGTCCAGTGGTGTGTGTGACAAAGTTTAAAGATGAAGCTGAAGCTATAGAAATTGCAAATGATACGCTTTATGGCTTAGGAGCTGGAGTTTGGACACGTGATGCTCACCAATTATACCAAATACCAAGAGCGATTAAAGCAGGTCGTGTTTGGGTAAACTGTTATCATGCTTATCCTGCTCATGCACCATTTGGAGGCTATAAGAAATCTGGGTTTGGTAGAGAGAATCATTTAATGATGATGAGTCATTACAGACAAACCAAGAACATGTTAATTTCTTACGATAAGAACAAATTAGGCTTCTTTTAGAAGTTAATTAATAGCTGATTAAGGCTGGATTAATAGATGTAATTCAGCCTTTTTTTTATACCATAAATTATGAAACGAGTAGAAATAACAGATAAAGCTGCAGAGGTTGTAAGACAATTAAAAGCGAAACATGGTGAATTAATCTTTCATCAAAGTGGAGGTTGTTGTGATGGCTCTGCGCCAATGATTTTTGAAAAAGGAGACATGTATCTAGATGAAAGTGATATACGTTTAGGTGAAGTTGAAGGGGTTAGTTTTTATATGAATCAAGATCAGTTTGAATATTGGAAACATACCCACTTAACTGTAGACGTTACGGAAGGTAGAGGAGCGAGTTTTTCGTTAGAGATTCCTTTGGGACTCAGGTTTTTAATTCATTCGCGATTACTAACCGAAGAAGAGAACGCTTACTTTAATATGAAAGACGAATAACTTCAAGAATATATATCTAAAGAGTCCATATACTATGTATATGGGCTTTTTGTGTTTTCATAATTTTATTTCAAATTATAGCTAATATGATATGTTTTAGGGCTTATTTTTAATAAAAATGAAATATTTTAACTATTCTTAATTATTTTTATTGCTAATTTGGTATATTTATGCTAAATAAATATCTATGACTATAGATTTATGTCCAAATTGTAGTAGCGATCAGTACGTTAAAAGCGGGATTGTCAATAAAAGACAGCGGTATAGATGTAAAAAATGCAACTATTATTTTACGGTTAATAAAATAGGTAAGAAGATAGACGACTATTACGTTAATAAGTCATTGCAGCTTTACTTAGAAGGTCTTACTTATAGAGAAATTGAAAGGATTCTTGGGGTTTCGCATGTAAGTGTGATGAATTGGGTGAAAAAATACAATATTAAGCGCCCATATAATACAAACTATCATCCAACATATAAGATTTTAAATGCTAGTGAACTTGGTAAGTATTTTTTAGAAACTGAAAATATAAAAGGTGCAGGTGTTGTTGTGACTGAGTTGGGAGATAAATTTATGCTCATTAAATGGGAGCGTTTTAAGGATTAATATATCAAATTAGCAAATAAGTATATAAATTATTAATTAAACAGATGTTTTTAAGAGCTTAGTAGGGCACACAGAATTAATTTAAGTACTAACTAATCTTTTTTAAACCATGAAGAAATCAACTTTTTTGTTGATAGGACTGTTTATAATGTTCTTTCAATTTATGATTGCCCAAGGTTCACCTGATTATTCGGGTGGCCTTAAATTTAAATTCAACGAAGATGGCTCAAAATATCTCCGATTAATTTCTTGGGCGCAAGTTCAAGCCAATTACAATACCGATAAAACTTTTGATGGTAATGATAATGAAAACAGTAAGTTAAACTTCAATTTACGTCGCGCTAGGGTTTTAATGTTTGCTCAAATCAACAAAGACTTTTTAATTCTTACACATTTTGGATTAAACAGTTTAACGAGCACTACCTTAAGTCCAACCGGTGAAGGTGACGGCTCTCAGCTTTTCTTTCACGATGTTTGGGCACAATACAGTTTAGGTAAAAATCATACTGTAGGTGGTGGTTTACATTATTTTAATGGAATTTCAAGACTAAACAATCAGAGTACGCTAAATATCATGACGCTAGATAACAATCGTCAGTCATGGGCAACTCTTGGTTTATCAGACCAATTTGCGAGACATATAGGAGTCTTTATGAAAGGAAGTTTCAATAAGCTGCAATATCGAGTAGCTATTAATGATGCTTCTGTGGCTTCATTAGATACTCAAACAGCTGTTGTTGATGGTGCTGCGGTTTACAATGGACGTTCTAGTCTTGGATCTAAAGCAGCAGGAAAAACTTATGCTGGTTATTTTGATTACCATTTTTTAGATCAAGAGTCTAACTTTTTACCTTACAAAGTTGGAACTTATTTAGGTGAGAAAAAAGTATTCAATATTGGTGCTGGTTTCTTTCTACATCCTAAAGGTGCTGTGATAAATACAGGTACAGTTATTGTTGGAGAAGATGTATCCATATTTGCAGTAGATGCTTTTTACGATGCACCAATTGGTGAAAACGGAAGTGCTATTACAGCTTATGCGGTTTATCAGAATAACAACTACGGAAAAAATTATTTATACAAAGTTTACGGAACAGGAAGTATGCTCTATGGTCATGTTGGTTATGTTTTAAATGGAGACAAACTAAAGACAAGATTTCAACCTTACCTCAGTTACGGAACTCATAGTTATAATGCTATTGATGATAATAGGTCTACCTTAGGTGTAGGAATCAATGCGTATATGAGTGGGCACAATTCAAAATTAACATTAGAATACATGAATCAGAGTTTTGGTGAAATGGATGCAAATACGATTTCACTTCAAGCTATGATTTATCTATAAAACGAAAAAAACTATGAGTGATAAGCAGAAACACGCAACAGCGTACTGGAAAGAAAATGTGAAGTATTTATTTATACTTCTAACCATATGGTTTGTGGTGTCCTTTGGATGTGGCATTCTTTTAAGAGAAGAGTTAAACCAGTTTAAACTTGGAGGTTTCAAACTCGGGTTTTGGTTTGCTCAACAAGGCTCTATATATGTATTCGTGGTATTAATATTCGTATACGTAAGACTAATGAACAAACTAGATAAAAAATACGGTTTCGACGAGTAAGCCATAACAAACAACATTAAATAAAAATATTATGAGTGTACAAACATGGACATGGTTATTGGTCGGCATTACTTTTGCGCTGTATTTCGGAATCGCAATATGGGCAAGAGCAGGCTCAACAAAAGAGTTTTATGTTGCAGGTGGAGGAGTATCTCCATTGGCAAATGGTATGGCAACTGCTGCAGATTGGATGAGTGCGGCCTCTTTTATAAGTATGGCGGGTATTATTTCATTCGCAGGTTATGATGGATCTGTTTATCTTATGGGATGGACAGGAGGTTATGTGTTGTTAGCATTGCTTTTGGCGCCTTACCTTCGAAAATTTGGAAAGTTTACTGTGCCTGATTTCATTGGAGATAGGTATTATTCTAACACGGCAAGGACTGTTGCCGTAATTTGTGCTTTAATTGTATCATTTACTTATGTAGCAGGTCAAATGCGTGGAGTTGGAATTGTCTTTTCTCAATTTTTACAAGTAGATATTACCTTAGGTGTTCTTATTGGGATGACAGTCGTTTTGATATTCGCTTTATTGGGAGGTATGAAAGGTATTACATATACACAAGTAGCTCAATATTGCGTATTGATTTTTGCTTTTATGGTACCAGCATTCTTCATTTCATTTCAAATGACAGGAAATATTATTCCTCAAATAGGAATGGGAGGTAAAGTAGAAGGTGGCGCCTTTCTATTAGATAAACTAGATACATTACATACCGAATTGGGGTTTCATGAATATACAAGTGGCACTAAAAGTACATGGGATGTTTTTGCAATTACCTTAGCATTAATGGCTGGTACTGCAGGTTTACCTCACGTTATTGTTCGCTTTTTTACAGTGCCTAAAGTAAAAGATGCTCGTAAATCTGCTGGATATGCTTTATTCTTAATTGCAATTCTTTATACCACAGCTCCTGCTGTAGCAGTTTTTTCAAGAACCAATTTAATTGAAACGGTGAGTAATAAGCGTTATGCAGATATTCCTGTATGGTTTAAAAACTGGGAAAATACAGGTTTAATTGCTTGGTCTGATAAAAACGGAGATGGTAAAATTCAATATGTTGCCGGAAATTCATTGTCGAGTAGTAAACCAGAATATGCAGAGGCAAGAGGTGAGCATGGTGAGCGTCTCGTTACCAATAATAGCGATGAAGTAAATGAGTTATATGTTGATAGAGATATTATGGTATTGGCAAATCCTGAAATAGCTAACTTACCAAACTGGGTTATTGGCTTGGTGGCAGCAGGTGGATTAGCGGCAGCATTATCAACTGCTGCAGGATTGTTATTAGTTATATCAACATCAGTTTCACACGATTTAATTAAAAAGCAATTACGACCAGATATTTCTGATAAAGGCGAATTAATGGCAGCAAGAATTTCGATTTTTGTAGCGATTTTAATTGCGGGTTACTTTGGGATTAATCCGCCAGGGTTTGTCGCCGCCGTCGTCGCGCTCGCCTTTGGGCTTGCAGCCGCTTCCTTTTTTCCCGCCATTATTTTAGGCATTTTTGATAAACGAATGAATAAAGAAGGAGCTATTGCAGGTATGGTTGTTGGTATTACATTGATGATGTATTACATGATGCGCTTTAAACTCGATATGTTTGGTGGTGGAACCAGTGAAGATTGGTGGTTTGGTACATCGCCAGAAGGTTTCGGAACTATTGCCATGTGCGTTAATTTTGTAGTTTCTGTTGTGATTTCCAGAGTATCAGTAGCGCCACCTCAAGAGGTTCAAGATATGGTTGAAAGTATTAGAATACCTTCTGGAGCTGGTGAAGCTCAAGACCATTAAAACAATAGTGTTTGTAAAACTTTTATAGATCATTATTTTAATTTTATTTAGTTAGAGAATCAGTATTGCAATTTTTGTAATACTGATTTCTTATATTAGTAGATATTTAGTTGTTTCTGCTTATAATTACGAATTCATGAAAAAACGTCACGAACAAAAATTAGTAGTTTTATCTATCGCTTTGTTTTTTGTGTTTAATATTCCTTTTGTCCTCATTTTTAATATTGAAGGCGCCATATTTGGGATTCCAATATTATACTTTTCCTTATTTACGTTTTGGGTAATATCTATTGTGGTTTCGTACATCGTTTTAAAACGCCACTATGAATAGTTACTCCTTAGTTTTTATTATTATCATTTATTTAGCGGTGTTGTTTTACATTGCTTTTCTTGCTGAAAAAAAACGACAAAGTAAGTGGGTAAATAACCCATACGTTTATACATTGTCTTTGGCTGTTTACTGCTCTGCTTGGACATACTACGGAAGTGTTGGTATTGCTGCAAATTCGGGAATTCATTTTTTGCCCATTTATATAGGTCCTGTAATTGCAGCACCTTTGTGGATTGTGTTGCTTCGGAAAATTATAAGAATTTCAAAACATCATAAAATTTCATCAATTGCTGATTTTATTTCTTTACGCTACGGAAATAATAGGTTTTTGGGTGCTTTGGTTACAGTAATTTGCTTGTTTGGAACCTTGCCGTATATATCTTTACAGTTAAAGGCTGTTTCAGAAACCTTTGAAATTATATCTGGAGATAATAGTTATATCTCAACGGTTGTTATTGATGACTCTACATTTTATGTGGCGTTATTACTGGCGATATTTGCAGCATTTTTTGGGACTCAAAATACAGATGCCTCTGAAAAACATAAAGGGATTGTCGCTACTGTGGCATTAGAATCTATATTGAAATTGATTTTCTTTCTAATCATCGGGACTTATATTACATTTTATTTGTTTGATGGCACTTCTGATATTTATGAAAAAATTTCTGTATCAGATAACTTTAAAGACTTAACGACACTCGGTAAGGTGGAAGATGGCTTTAATTGGTTTTTTATGATTGCCTTGTCGTTTATGGTTGTGTTTTTATTGCCAAGACAATTTCAGGTTGCTGTTTTGGAAAATAACAGGGAGAAGCATCTTAAGAAAGCGATTTGGTTGTTTCCATTGTATTTATTGTTATTTAATAGCTTCGTAATTTTTATTGCTTGGGCAGGAAAGCTCTCTTTTGGTTCTACAGAAAATGCCGAATATTATACCTTGTTATTGCCTTTAGAACACGGCAATACCTTTTTAGCAACACTTGTGTTTTTAGGTGGCTTTTCAGCGGTGATTTCTATGGTAGTGGTGTCAACATTAGCCTTGTCTACCATGGTGAGTAATAATTTGGTGATTCCATATGGTTTTCTGGATAAATTTATTAAAAATCAACCTGAGCGTAATTCCAAATACATTAAGACCATTCGTCGTATTTCTATTTTCACCATCATTATTACAGCGTATTTCTTTTATGTCTTGTTTTCAAAAGCCTTATCGTTATATTCTATTGGTTTAATCTCATTTGTGATTATTTCTCAATTGGCACCATCGTTTTTTATTGGTTTATACTGGAATCGTGGATCTTCAAAAGGAGCAATTATTGGTATGATTGTCGGGTTTTGTATTGCTATATATACCTTGGTGTTACCGTTTACATTAGAAGTGTATTCTGGTACGGATGATTTTCGCCAATACGGATTGTTGGGAATTGAAGCATTAAAGCCTTATGCTTTGTTTGGAATCGATTTTTTAAGTCCGCCATCACATGCTTTCTTCTGGAGTATGACTCTAAATTTATTTTGTTATTTAACGTTTTCGTTAATGTCTAAAGGAAATTATAGAGAGCGTAATTACGCGGAAATGTTTGTGGATAGTAAGAATTTTACAAATCTTCAAGATAGTGCCTTGGTATGGAAAGGTGAAGCTTATGTAACAGATATTAAAAATGTTTTAGCCCGATTTTTAGGAGAGCAAAGAGCGGCACGTGCGCTGAGAATCTTTTTTACAAAGTATGAATTATCACAAGATACACAGTTGGCAGATGCGCGTTTAATTAACTTTTCTGAAAAACTCTTAACAGGAAGCATTGGTTCGGCTTCAGCAAAAATATTAATTGCAAGTGTGGTAAAGGAGGAGCAGATTAGTTTGGTTGAGGTTTTAAAGATTTTGGAAGAATCCAAAGAAAATATTGTGAGTAATAAAGTACTTCTAGAAAAATCAAACGAGTTATCTCAGTTAACATCCCGATTAAAAGAAGCTAACGAGGAGTTAATTAGTAAAGACAGACAGAAAGATGAGTTTTTAGACACTGTGGCACATGAGCTAAAGACTCCAATAACAGGTATACGAGCAGCAACTGAAGTTATTATGGATGATGAAGATATGCCCAAAGAGATAAAAGCGCAGTTTTTAAAGAATATTTTGCAGGATTCTGACCGTTTAGGACGCTTAATTAATAATATTTTAGATTTTGAAAAGTTAGAAACAGGAGGCTTATTGCTAGACTTACAAGAACAAGATATTCAGAGAACAATTGCAAAAGCAATTTCTAGTATTTCTCAAATTGCAGCAAAAAAAGAAGTTCAAATTGTAAATAATAATGTGCATTCTTTTATGCTTAGTTATGATGAAGATCGTATTCTTCAAGTGTTAACTAATTTATTGTCTAATGCCATCAAGTTTTGTGAGGCTAAAACGGGCAAAATTATAGTCGATTATAAATTAGGAAATCAACTTATAGAAATTTCAGTTTCAGATAATGGTAAAGGAATTTTAGAAGAAGATTTTCTTTATATTTTCGATAAATTTTATCAATCACAAGACCAAAACACAAGAAAACCAGAAGGAAGTGGTTTGGGTTTGGCGATAACAAAGCAAATTGTAGAAAAGCACAACGGAAAAATTTGGGCAAAAAAAGATATAAAAAACGGCGCAACACTTGTTTTTACAATCCCTTTTAAGTAAATTGAAACCCTAAAGTATGACGAAGAAAATTTTAATTGTAGACGATGAGCCAAATATTGTCATGTCGTTAGAATACACTTTTAAAAAACAAGGATTTGAAGTGTTTATTGCAAGAGACGGAAGTGAGGCTTTAGAAATATTAAAACATCATATTCCTGATGTCATTTTGTTAGATATTATGATGCCTAATGTAGATGGTTATCAGACATTATCGTATATAAAAGAATCTGAAAGTTTAAAGCACATTAAAGTGGTGTTTTTAACAGCAAAAAATAAAGCTTCAGATATTGAAAAGGGTTTAAAACTTGGAGCAGATAAATATTTAACCAAACCTTTTTCAGTAAAAAAAATAGTTTCAGAAATATTGGAACTTGTGACTTAAGAAACAGTCTTTTAGGTCTTTTTTAAATTAGTTCTGTGTGCAAACAAACTAAGTTTAATTAAAATTTAAAGACATGAAATTTCACATTAATCCACTGGCGTCAGATATAATTATAAGTATCTATGTTGTAGCTACGCTTTTTATTAGGTTTAAATACGAAAATATTACGAATGTAACTCCTGTGCTTTCTATAGTTGTGGGCATTTGCTTTGTGGTTATTATTTGGGCCCTTATCAAGCTGAAGGTGCTTAATCCTAATTGGTTTGGCTTGCTTAATTCTAAAAAAGTAAAGTCATGAAATACCAGAATTTTTACAACGAAAGCATTAATAATCCGGAACAATTTTGGAAGAATCAAGCCAATGAAATTGATTGGTTTACATCTCCTCAGACGATTTTGTCTAAAGATGAATACGACTATAATCAATGGTTTGAAGATGGCGAACTTAATTTAAGTTATTTGTGTATTGATAAGCATATCAACGATGGTTTTGGAGAGCAAAACGCACTAATTTATGATTCTCCAGTTACCAATACAAAACAGCACATTACCTTTAATCAGTTGCACCACGAAGTTTCTAAGTTAGCAGGAGGCTTACAGAATTTAGGCCTTAAAAAAGGAGATACTTGTATTATTTATATGCCTATGATTCCGCAAGCTGCTTATGCAATGTTAGCTTGTGCAAGACTTGGTGTTATTCACTCTGTGGTATTTGGTGGTTTTGCACCGCATGAGTTAGCTATTCGTATTGATGATTGTAAACCTAAAGCAATTATTACAGCATCAAATGGAGTAGAAATTAAACGTATTATTCCTTATAAGCCATTTGTAGACGAAGCTATAGACAAATCTAAAAATAAGCCAGAACATGTTATTGTTTTTGATAGACAATTGGGTGTCGAAATACCTAAGAAAGCTTATGATGTAGATTATAAAACTTTAGTAGAAGATTCGCCATCTGTTGAAGCTGTTTCAGTAGCGTCCATACACCCTTCTTATGTATTGTATACTTCAGGAACAACAGGTACACCAAAAGGAATTATTAGAGATACGGGAGGTTATGCTACGGCGTTAAAATTTTCAATGAAATATATTTATGGAGTAGATGAAGGAGAAACGTTTTGGGCTGCTAGTGATGTCGGTTGGGTTGTTGGTCACAGTTTTATTGTTTATGGACCTTTATTAAATCGAAATACAAGTATCATTTTTGAGGGGAAGCCCATAAAAACACCTGACGCTTCAACGTTTTGGCGTGTTATTAGTGAACATAATGTAAAAGCTATGTTTACAGCACCAACAGCAATTAGAGCCATTAAAAAAGAAGATCCTGAGGGAGATATGCTTAAACAATATGACTTATCATGCTTAAAATACCAATTTTTGGCAGGTGAGCGATGTGATGTATCGACGTTAACTTGGGCAGAAAAACAATTAAATATTCCTGTAATAGATCATTGGTGGCAAACCGAAAGTGGCTGGCCAATGTTAGCGAATATGGTAGGCGTAGGTTTGCAGCCTATAAAACCAGGATCGGCAGGCCTACCTGTTTGTGGTTATGATATTAAAATTTTAAACGAAGACGGAGAGGAAGTTGAACCTACTGTCGAAGGTTATGTAGCAGTGAAATTGCCATTACCTCCAGGTACTTTAAGTAATCTTTGGGGAAATCCAGAGCGTTTCAAGTTTGGTTATTTACATCGTTTTCCTGGGTATTATTTTTCAGGAGATGGTGGTTATATAGATGAAGACGGTTACGTATTTATCACAGGTCGTGTAGATGATATTATTAATGTAGCTGGTCATCGTCTATCAACAGCAGAAATGGAAGAAATAGTAGCTTCCCACCAATCGGTTGCAGAATGTGCTGTGTTTGGTGTACATTGTGAAATTAAGGGGCAAAAACCTTTAGGTTTGGTCGTTTTAAAGTCTGATAAGGCTTATGTTGAAGATTTAGTTCAAAAAGAAATTATACAAGACGTAAGGCGCGAAATAGGTGCTGTGGCATCTTTTAGAGATGTGCTTGTTGTAGAGCGTTTGCCAAAAACAAGAAGTGGTAAGACGCTTCGGAAATTATTGCGAAATATTGCAGATGAACAACAATTCAATATACCATCAACAATTGATGATGTTGCTATAGTAGAAGAGATAAAATCAGTATATCAAAAACATAATATTGGAATTCATAATAAATAACATAAACTAATAAAAATTAGATTTTCATGCTAGTCTATTAGGTGTTTGAAATCTAATCAATACTATTAAATTAATAAAACATGAGTAATTATCACATCAAACAATTTGAAGAATATTTTCAGGTTTATAGAAAATCAGTAAGAAATCCAGAACAATTTTGGGAAGAAATAGCTGAAGAGCATTTTATATGGAAAAAGAAATGGTCTAACGTTTTAAGCTATGATTTTAGTAAAGCTGAATTTAAGTGGTTTGAAGATGCAAAACTTAACATTACAGAAAACTGTTTAGATAGACATTTACATACCAAAGGAGATAAAACAGCACTTTTATTTGAACCTAATAATCCAGAAGAAGAAGCAGAGCATATTACATATAGGCAATTACATGAGCGGGTTTGTAAGTTTGCCAACGTATTAAAAGATAAAGGAATTAAAAAAGGAGATGTTGTTTGTATTTATTTACCAATGATTCCGGAATTAGCAATTTCAGTTTTAGCCTGTGCAAGAATAGGTGCTATACATTCTGTTATTTTTGCAGGTTTCTCATCTACAGCTGTTTCGTCGCGAATTAATGATTGTAATGCTAAAATGGTTATAACTTCAGATGGATCTTATCGTGGTTCTAAAACTATTGACTTAAAAGGTATTGTAGATGAAGCATTAAAGGATACTCCAGGTATAGAGTCTGTTTTAGTTGTTAAACGTATTCATTCAGAAATTAATATGGAAGAAGGTCGTGATTTTTGGTTAGAACCACTTTTAGAAGAAGCTTATGCTGATTGTGCGGCAGAAGTCATGGATGCTGAAGACCCTTTATTTATTCTATATACATCTGGTTCAACAGGAAAACCAAAAGGTATGGTTCATACTATTGGTGGTTATATGGTTTATACAGCTTATACCTTTAAAAATGTGTTCCAATATAGAGATAATGATGTGTATTGGTGTACTGCAGATATTGGTTGGATTACAGGACATAGCTATATTGTTTATGGACCATTAGCAAATGGAGCCACTTCTGTAATGTTTGAAGGAGTGCCAAGTTACCCAGATTACGGACGCTTTTGGGATATTGTTGAAAAGCATAAGATAACACAGTTTTACACCGCTCCAACGGCAATTAGAGCCTTAGCAAAACAAGGGGCTGAATTTGTAGAAAAATACGATTTATCGTCATTAAAAGTATTAGGTTCTGTTGGAGAACCTATAAATGAAGAGGCTTGGCACTGGTATGATGAAAATGTTGGAAAAAAGAAAAGTCCAATTGTAGATACATGGTGGCAAACTGAAACAGGAGGTATTATGATTACACCAATTCCGTTTTCTACACCAACAAAACCAACTTATGCAACCTTACCATTTATAGGTATTCAACCAGCGTTAATGGACGAAAATGGTGAAGAAATAAAAGGCAACCAAGTCGAAGGTCGTTTGTGTATTAAATTTCCATGGCCTGCAATGGCAAGAACGATATGGGGAAATCATCAACGCTATAAGGATACGTATTTTTCTGCCTACGATAATAAATATTTTACAGGTGATGGTGCGCTAAGAGATGAGGTTGGTTATTACAGAATTACTGGTCGTGTAGATGATGTAATTATCGTTTCTGGACATAATTTAGGAACTGCTCCAATAGAAGATGCCATTAATGAGCATCCAGCAGTTTCCGAATCTGCAATTATAGGATTCCCACATGATATTAAAGGTAATGCTTTATATGGTTATGTTACGTTGAAAGATGTTGGAGAAAGCAGAAACCATGATAACTTAAGAATGGAAATTAATCAACTGATTACAGATCGAATTGGACCAATTGCTAAACTCGATAAAGTTCAGTTTACAGAAGGCTTACCTAAAACAAGGTCTGGTAAAATTATGCGTAGAATTTTAAGAAAAATTGCAGCAAATGAAATTGATCAGTTGGGAGATACAAGTACACTTTTAAATCCTGAGGTTGTTCAACATATTATTGATAATGTGAAATAAGTATAGTTAAATTTCAAAATCAAATCTAATATGTGGAACGGTTGAGCTAAAGCTATTTAGCGTGTTGAAGTTTTTTTTTAGAATATAAAAAAAGATCACTCGGTACTCTTAGTTGTTTTTGCAAGTGCAACTATCGCTTTTAAACGCGCTTTTCGTTCCTCTGATTTAGATTTGATTTTGTTCTTTTTTTGAGCAATAAGTTTGCTGTGCTTGGCTTTGTTATTGGTGTTTTTTTTCTTTTCCTTTTTTCGCCATAATTGAAATACTATAAGATTGTAAAACTAAGCATTTTTTAAATTGAAATAATCAAACAGTAATTTTAGTTCATTATAAAGCTTTGGGTTTTGTCGGTTTTATTTAAAAAAATGGTGTTGCTTATTGGTGTTTAAGAGTTGGTTTTAAAAAATACTTTTCTAATTTAGCGGAAAACAAGAAAACCTATGCTTAAAGCTGTTTTATTTGATATGGATGGTGTTATTGTAGACACAGAGCCTTTACATCGCAAAGCTTACTATCAAATGTTTAAAGATGTAAATGTTGAAGTCGATGATACGCTTTACGAGTCTTTTACAGGACAATCTACCATTAATATATGTAACCGTTTAGTCGATCATTTTAATTTAGATAAACAGCCAGAACATTTAGTAAATATCAAACGAAAACATTTTAAGTATTTATTCGAAAATGATTCAGATTTAACCTTAATAGAAGGGGTTTTAGAATGTATAAAAGATTATCATGCCAATGGTGTAAAGCTAGTTGTTGCATCGTCTGCTTCTATGCCAAATATAGAACGTATTTTTAATCGTTTTAATTTGAATCCGTTTTTTATAGGGAAATTCAGTGGAGCCGATTTAGAAAAATCAAAACCACATCCCGAAATTTTTATAAAAGCAGCAGCGCATACAGGTTTTGATAAGTCAGAATGTATGGTTATTGAAGATTCAACAAATGGCATAAAAGCGGCTTATGCTGCAGGTATTTTTTGTGCAGGCTTTAAAAGTAAACACTCTTCTGGTCAAGACTATACCTTAGCAAATGTTGTTGTTTCTAGTTTTGATGCATTAGCATTTTCAAAACAACACTCCTTTTTTTCTGAGCTAACATAATTTGGAACTTATATTTTAGTTTACGCTCTAATCTTTGTGTAGTTAAAGCACGTATTTTTTGTTTTATTAGCTATAAAAACGAAGTAAATCCTCTGTAAATTAGAGTTCTGAGGTTTTTAAAACTATTAGAAAGATATTCCTTATCTTGTGTGTCATCAAATTTATACTAATAAATAATTAATCATTATGAATATCAAAAAACGAAATGTTTTAAGACTCTTGTCTCTAGCATTTGTTGTGTTTGCTTTTATGGCACCTCAAAATCTAGAAGCCCAGCGTAAAAAGAAAAACAAAAAAAGTAAAACCGAAGTTCCTGCTGCAAAGCCTAAATCAAAAGAAAAGTCAATAAAAGACCTTACTAAGTCAAGTAAAAAAATAGAAGGCCTTTTTACAATGTATAGGGATACTATTACGGGTGCTTTGCAAATGGTAATTAGTGACGAACATCTGGATAAAGATTATATTCATTTTAATCAAGTTTCCAATGGTGTTGTTGATGCAGGAAGGTTTAGAGGAGCTTATGGAGGTTCAAAAGTTTTTAAAGTAAAAAAGTTTTATGATAAAATTGAATTTGTATCTCAAAATACGTCCTTCTATTTCGATCCAGAAAATGCTATTTCTAAATCTAAAGATGCTAACACAAGTGAAGGCATTATGGCAACTGTAAAGATAGAAGCCTATGATAAAAAAGAAGGGTTATACTTAATAAAAGCAGATGGTTTGTTTTTAAGAGAAACTTTTGCTCAAATAAAGCCGCCTCGTTTCCCAGGTTCAAGTCCTATGGCTTTTACACTTGGTAATCTTGATAAGACAAAAACAAAAATTAATAGTATTAAAAACTATGATGATAATACAAATCTTGAAGTAGAATATGTTTATTCAAATCCTTCAGTATTAAATGGAGGATCTCAAGCGGTTACTGATGGTAGAAATGTAAGTATTAAGGTGTTTCATAGTTTAATTGCTATGCCAGATAATGATTATACTCCTCGTTTTGATGATCCTAGAGTTGGTTATTTTACCACTGAGGTTAATGACCAAACAGCGACTAACTCTGCTCCATATAAAGATTTGGTACACCGATGGAATTTAGTTAAAAAAGATCCAAATGCTGCGATTTCAGAACCGGTAAAACCAATTACTTGGTGGATGGAAAACTCTACACCTATAGAGTGGAGAGAGACAATTAAACAAGGTGTTTTAGAATGGAATAAAGCGTTTGAAAAAGCGGGATTTAAAAATGCTATGGTTGTGAAATTACAGCCAGATGATGCAGATTGGGATGCTGGAGATATTAATTATAATGTATTGCGTTGGACATCTTCACCAAATCCACCATTTGGAGGTTATGGACCAAGTTTTGTAAACCCAAAAACTGGAGAAATAATTGGTGCAGATATTATGTTAGAATATGTGCATTTTACAAATAGAGTATTTTATGATCAGTTATTTGATTTGGCAAAAGCTGACGCAGAATTTAATGCATCAGATTATTTAAAAAAGAATAAAGTATTATGTTCTTTTGGTCATGTAATGCACGAAAACACCATGTTTGGACAAGCTGTAGTTGAGGCTTCAGGAGGTTCAGATTTAGAAATGGCTCGTATGAAAAAGGAAGCTATGTTAGCTTTAATTATGCATGAGGTTGGGCATACCTTAGGGCTTAATCACAACATGAAAGCCAGTCAGTTGTTTTCACCTGAAGAATTAGCTGATAAGGAATTTATTGAAGGTAAATGTTTAACAGGTTCTGTAATGGATTATGCAGGTATTAATCTTACAAATAATAGAGCTAAACAAGGTCAATATTACGATACATCTGTTGGTCCTTATGATGTTTGGGCAATTCAATTTGGATACACACCTTTTCAGTCTGAAGCAGAAAAAATAGCTTTACTTAATAGATCTACAGAGCCAGAATTAATATTTGGTAATGATGCTGATGATATGCGCGCACCAGGAAAAGCAATCGATCCTAGAGTAATGATTGGAGATTTGTCTAACGATCAAATTGGGTATTCTATAGATAGAATTAAGTTGGTGGATAGTATGATGAGTCATGTTAAAACTAAATTTTCTAAAACAGGTGAGTCTTATCAAGAATTAAGACGTGCTTATTATTTATTAAGTGGTCAACGTGCAGTAGCGGCAAATGTAATTTCTAGGTTTATTGGTGGTGTATATGTCGATAGAGCAATGGTGGGACAAAAAGGAGCTGCGCAACCTTATACACCAGTTAGTTTAGAAGATCAAAAAAGAGCAATGACAGCTTTATCTAAATATGCGTTTGCACCAGATGCCTTTAGTGCGCCAAATGATTTGTATAGTTATTTAGCAATGCAGCGTCGAGGTTATAATTTTTTTAGAGGACCAGAAGATCCAAAAATTCACCAGCAAGTATTAACATACCAACAGAATGTATTAAGTCATATTTTACATCCTAATACCTTGCAGAGAATTACAGATAGTGAATTGTATGGTAATAAGTACACCTTGTCTAAATATATGTCAGATCTAAATAGTGCTATTTTTAAAGCAGATATTTACGGTAACGTAAATTCGTTTAGACAAAATTTACAAATATCTTATACTAATAGGCTTATAGATATGCTTACAGGTAAGCAAAGTAGTCGTTTTACAAATAATGCTAAGTCAATGGCATTATACAACTTAAAGCAAATTAGAACTATGGCTGCACCAAGTGGTAATGTATCTAGTAAAGCTCATAAGCAGCATTTACGTACATTAATTGATAATGCACTTAAAGAGATAAAATAGTTAACGAGTCTTTGACTTGTGGGGAAAAGCACAAATTGCAATTAATCATGCAGTTTGTGCTTTTTTGTTTAATAAGCTTCTATAATGTGCTAAACTTTTCTTGTAATTCATTTACAACATGTGCAATTTTCTCATCTTTCAGTTTTGATAAAACAACTATTGGTTCTACTTGTCTTACTTCACAGTTACTTATAGTACAACGTTCGCAAGTAACACCAACTTCTGCTGAAGGTATAGATTTGCTTTTGGAAAAAGCAATTCTTTTTTTGTACTGATTGTTAATTTGAATGCCAATTGTAACACTTCTGTAGCTGTCTGAAATAAAAGGGTCTGCTGTAGCAGAAGATAGGACTAAATAACTTTTTCCTTCATTCGGATAATTAGAAATTTGGATGTCAAATTCGTGAGTGTTATTGGTTTTGCTTATGTCTTTTAATACTTTTAGAGAAACCCATCGTCTGCAATAATGTTCGTTGGTCTCATTGGCATGAGGAGATTGCTGTTTAGAGAGGTGTAGCTCTTTATTTAATATGTAATTATCGCTATTTTTTTTGTGAGAAAATCTTAAAAAGAACAAGCTTTTAAGGTTAAAATCTTTAGGTAAAATATTGGTTAATCTTTGGTATATTGATTCTGGAGAGGCATTGTAGTTGTTTAAAATGCGCTCAAAATCTCTGTTCTTAAAGGATTTTTTAGAAAATAATAATTTTAAATCGGCAACTAATCGTGTTCTTGGAATAATTAAAGCACCAGCAAAATATGAGGCGTAGAAATTATTAAGCACCTGGTCAAAATTTTCAAATTTAATCCAAGAAAACGTATAAAGTCGCTCGCTAATTTTTAAATAGTTATAGGCGATTTCTTTAGCGTAAATAAATGTTTTTTGAGCATCATCTATGTGTTTAGCTAATAATAATGTTTTGGTTTTAGGAATAAATATAGAACGTAAATTGTCTAGTGCTGTATGCGACTCTAATTCAGATTTGTTAATTGTATAACCGTATTCTTCGATTAAAATTTCTTCGAGTTCTTTAGAATTGAGAGGTTGTGTTAAATCAACTTGATATGTTTTTGAGAATGAAATAACGGCCTGCTCTAAATGGTCAAAATAGTTATTGTTGGCTTCCTGAAAAGACCTAACAGAAGCTAAATAGAAACTTTCTTTACTAAAGCTGTAATTTTTAGCAATTTCAATGATAGTACTTATAAATGCTGTAACCTTTGAAGGTGCATTAGAAATAATATCAATCATAGTACTTTCTTGAATTCCGAATAGCTCTAAGGGAATTTCTTTTAGTAATTTAGATTGTAAAATCTCACCAATAGGAGCTAAGTTTTTATCAAGCTTTAAAGATACCATTTCATCATATGGTACATCTAAATGTTCTGATAAAGCGGCAATTTTATCTGGCTTAGGATATTTTTTTCCTTTTTCAATCTCGTTTAAATACGATTTTGAAAGTCCCGATAATTTAGATAATCCAAATAGCGATAGCTCTTTGTCTGTACGGATTTGCTTCAGTTTTAAGCCAAAAATTAATTTAATGTACTCTTGTTCCATAGTGACAAATATACTACTATTTGCGAATATAATTTTTTAGCGAATAAAAATATTTAGCGAACGTTCGCTTGTTTTTTAGAAAAATAGATTGTAACATTGTTTCATCAAAATATATCAGTATGGAAATAACAACACAACAAACAATGAAATTTGTACCAGAGGTAACTCATTTCTATCCAGAACTTTTAACTGAAGAAGCTTTGAGTTTTCTTTCAGCATTACAAGAAAAATTTAACACACCGCGTTTAGAATTGTTAAAGCGGAGAGAAAAAGAGCAAACTTTGTTTGATAAAGGTGGGTTTCCCTCTTTTCCTGTAGAAACAAAAGCGATTAGAGAAGGCGATTGGTTAGCGTCAGACATTCCGAAAGATTTATTAGATCGTAGAGTAGAGATAACAGGACCTGTGGATCGAAAAATGGTTATTAACGCATTAAATTCCGGTGCAAAAACCTTTATGGCAGATTTTGAAGATAGCAATGCTCCAAGTTGGAAAAATACTTTAGAGGGACAGCAAAATTTAAAAGATGCTAACAATCGAACTATTGAGTTAATTGACGAAGCGCGAGGAAAACACTATAAGCTTAATGATAAAACGGCGGTGCTAATAGTAAGACCTAGAGGATTGCATTTAAACGAACGTCATCTATTAGTTAATGGCCAAGAAATGTCTGGGAGTTTATTTGATTTTGGATTGTATGTATTTCACAATACCAAAGTATTAATGGCTAATAATTCTGCTCCATATTTCTATTTACCAAAATTAGAACACTATTTGGAAGCCCGTTGGTGGAATGCTGTTTTTGAGTTCGCTCAAGATTATTTAGATGTTCCAAACGGAACATTTAAAGCTACTTTACTTGTAGAAACGATAACAGCAAGTTTTCAATTAGATGAATTTATTTTTGAGTTGAAAGAACACATTGTAGGTTTAAACTGCGGACGATGGGATTATATCTTTTCATACATTAAGAAATTCAGAAATCACGATGGATTTATAGTGCCAAACCGTGATCAGGTTACAATGGCAACACCGTTTATGGCAGCTTATTCTAACTTAGTGATTCAACGTTGTCATAAGCGAGGTATTCATGCTATGGGAGGTATGGCGGCTCAAATTCCAATTAAAAATAATCCAGAAGCCAATAAAGCTGCGCTCGAAAAAGTAAGAATAGATAAAGAACGTGAAGCAAAAAATGGACACGATGGTACTTGGGTCGCGCATCCTGCATTAGTAGAAGTTGCTATGAAAGAATTTGATAGATATATGCCAACGCCAAATCAAATTTTTAATAAACGCGAAGATGTTGTGGTTACTGAGGCGGATTTAGTAGAACTACCACAAGGTACGATTACGGAAACTGGTATTAGAAAAAACATTAATGTCGGTATTCTATATCTCGAAGCTTGGTTAAGAGGTTATGGTGCCGTTGCGCTTTATAATTTAATGGAAGATGCTGCAACAGCAGAAATATCTAGAACTCAAGTTTGGCAATGGTTGAAAAACGAAGTGTTCTTAGAAGATGGAAGAACTTTTAATAAAGAATTGTTTGACACTTTGTTTGATGATGAAGTTGAAAAATTAATCACAGAAGTAGGCGAGGACCATATTAAAAGTACCAAGTTTTCAGAAGCTATTGCACTTTTTAAACGTTTAGTGACTCAAGAAGAATTTGAAGAGTTTTTAACACTTTCAGCATATCAATATATTTAAAAAAAATGTCTCGCAACTACTGTAATAGTTAACGAGACCTAATTATCAAAATTTGGAATAAACATTAATAATCAAAACAAAATTATGAAAAATTTAGCACAAACTAACTATCGTTCAGCATTACAAACGGTAAGAGATCTTAAAGAAAAGTACGGGCAAACTTGGGATGCCATTAATCCGGAAAGTGCAGCTAGAATGGTTGCTCAAAATCAATTTAGAACAGGGTTAGATATTGCAAAATACACAGCAGCGATTATGCGAAAAGATATGGCTGAGTACGATGCAGATACATCAAAATACACACAATCTTTAGGGTGCTGGCATGGATTTGTGGCGCAGCAAAAAATGATTGCAGTAAAAAAGCATCACAAAACAACACAAAAGCGCTATTTGTACCTTTCAGGTTGGATGGTTGCTGCATTGCGTTCAGAATTTGGACCTTTACCAGATCAGTCTATGCATGAGAAAACTGCTGTTTCAGGACTTATTGAAGAGATTTATGATTTCTTACGCCAAGCAGATGCTATTGAATTAAATGATTTGTTTAGAAGGAAAGAGAGCGGAGAAGATGTGCAAGATCAAATAGATAATTTTGAAACACATATTGTTCCAATTATTGCAGACATTGATGCAGGTTTTGGAAATGAAGAAGCGACGTATTTGCTAGCAAAAAAGATGATTCAGGCTGGAGCTTGTGCTATTCAAATTGAAAACCAAGTATCTGATGCGAAGCAATGTGGGCATCAAGATGGGAAAGTTACTGTGCCTCATGAAGATTTTATTGCCAAATTAAATGCGGTGAGATATGCTTTTTTAGAGTTAGGTGTAGAAGATGGTATTATAGTGGCAAGAACAGATTCTGAAGGAGCAGGATTAACTCAAAAACTACCAGTAAGCCAAGAACCAGGAGATTTAGCTTCGCAATATTTAGCGTTTGTTGATGCAGAAGAAGTGGAGATAGAAAACGCTAAAGAAGACGATGTTTTATTGAAGCGTGATGGTAAATTAGTACGTCCAATTAGACTAGCAAATGGTTTGTATAAGTTTAAAGAGGGCTCTAATATTGATCGTGTTGTTTTAGATTGTGTAACAAGTCTTCAAAATGGTGCAGATTTATTGTGGATCGAAACTCCAACACCAAATGTAAAGCAGATTGCACACATGGTAAACCGAATTAGAGAAGTGGTGCCAAATGCTAAATTGGTTTATAATAATTCACCATCGTTTAACTGGACTTTAAACTTCCGTAATCAGGTCTTTGATGAAATGCTTGCAGAAGGTGAAAATATGACGGCTTACGATAGAAATAATTTAATGGATGCAGAATACGATCATTCAGAATTATGTCATAGAGCGGATGAGAAAATTAAAACGTTTCAAATAGATGGAGCTAGAGAAGCTGGTATTTTTCATCACTTAATTACCTTACCAACGTATCATACTACAGCACTTCATATGAACGATTTAACTGAAGGGTATTTTGGAGAAGAAGGTATGTTAGCTTATGTTAAAGGTGTACAGCGACAAGAGATTCGTAAAAGCGTGTCTTGTGTAAAACATCAAAGAATGGCAGGTTCTGATCTTGGTGATGATCATAAAACATTTTTTGCAGGTGAAAAAGCTTTAAAAGCGAGTGGAGTAAATAATACCTCAAACCAATTTGAAGTAAAATCTAAGAATGATAAAACCAATCAAAAATTAAGCGAGGTAGCATAAGTAGGTAATACTATCATATAACTATTTTGATTTTAATTAAAAAAGGCACATTCAGTTTTTTGAATGTGCCTTTTGTTATTTGTAAATATATTTATGATATCAGTTTAATGACTAAGTTTTAGCCTTCAAACTCCATATCATCTCCACCATTTCCTCGTTGTCCAGAACGGTCTTTATTGTTTAATCTTTGGTTAAATCTGTAAATGAAAGATACATTAATTTGACGTTGTCTCCATTGAAATTCGCTGTAACGATCATAGAAATCAGTGGTAGTTAAAGATTCGTATTTTCTAGAGTTGAGTAAATCTCTAACGTTAACAGATATTGTTGCCTTTTTGTTTAATATTTCTTTACTAAAAGCAAGGTCTAAAGAGAAAATACCTTCGGTGTCAGATTGAGCATCTTGTCTTGCACCTCTGTAAAATGCACTTGTTTGCCAATCTATAGCTAAAGGTAAAGTGACTTTAGAACTAAAGCGAGCGAACCAACTTGTGTTTTTTGCTCCGTAATCTACACCGTTAAATTCTCCATCGGTTTCAAACTGAAAGAAATTAATGCTAGAGTTTAGTCGTAACCATTTTTCAGGATTGTACATTAAACCAAGTTCGGCACCTGTACGTTTGTTTGTTGAAAGATTAATTGGTATGGTTCTAATAATATCAATACCATCTGTAGTTTGCTGTCCTGTATTTTCTTGTACACGTTCAAATGAATCAGTTTCGTGTTGGTAATAAATAGAAGATGTTAGTGTAAACTTTTCCCAACGTTTTAAATAGCCTAAATCAAATGTGCTAGAGAATGCAGGATCTAAATTTGGATTTCCTTGAAAGATATTAGTTCTACTAGATCGTGATGGGAATGGGTTTATGTACCAACCACGTGGACGGTTAATTCTTCTGTTGTAACCTAGTGTTATGCTTTCTTCAACATCAGAATCTGCAGATGAAAGATTATAGATAAGGTTTACCGTAGGGAATAAACCTAAATAATTATTGTCAAAATCTGTGTCAATAGGGAAGCCAAAAGCTACGTTTAATTCTTCATCTGTTAAGCGTGAATCAATTTTTCCTTTTAATTGAGTGTTTTCTAATCTTAATCCTAATAAGAAAGAGAATTTTCCAAGTTTAGAACCGTATTGCGTGTAAAATGCATTTACATTTTCTGTATAATCAAAAATGTTTGAAACTTCTTCATTGATTGCAATAATTCCAGTATCTGTGTCTTCTTGATCGAGTTGGTAATCTGTATTGCTATTTTTAAAATTTCCTCGGTATCCAGCTTCAAAACGAGAATCTTCACCTAAAGGTAGCACATAATCAGCTTGAAATAAGTATTCTTTTTGTTTTTCGTAAGTGAATTCTTGTTCTATTTGGAAGGGGTCTGGCTCAGTTTGATTAGTGAAAATATAATCTTCATTTAAATAGGTAAGTCCATCTTCACTGTCCTTTTCAAATTGAAAGTCGGCAGTTAATTTATGGTCGCGATCGTCACCAAAGCGTTTTTCATAATTAAGTGCAATTTGATATCTGTGATCTTTTTCTGTTTCTTTTTCTCTTCTAAGTGTTTCTTCAACAATACTACCAGCATTAAAACGCTCACTATAATTTATAGATGTATCTGCATCATTTCCAAAATTATAAAATAAACTACCTGTTAGAGAAGAGGATTCATTTAAAAAATACTCCATGCCTATGTTGGCATTATAGTTTCTGTTTAAGCGTTCAACTTTTTTTGTTTCAATAATTCTTCTGTATGTAGGTTCTAAAAGTTGACCATTTTCATCTGTGGTATCAAAGTAGTTAACATCGGTGTATGTATTACGTGGTGCATCATTGTAACGCCATCCAAAATTAGAAAACAGGTTGTATTTTTCTTTACGGTAATTTAATGCAGATGAAACTCCAAGGTTATCTGGATTACCAGCGGTTAAGGTTACAGAGCCATTAAACCCAAGGGTTTCTTTTTGTCTTAAAATAATGTTTAATATTCCTGCTGTACCTTCGGCATCGTATCTAGCAGAAGGTGAGGTAATCACTTCTACACGTTCAATAGCTTCTGCAGGTAATTGACTTAATACATTGCTATCTCCAAAACCAGCCATTGCAGATGGCTTACCATTAATTAAAATACGTACATTTTCATTTCCTCGAAGACTAATGGCGCCTTCTACATCTACTGTTACAGAAGGGACGTTGTTAAGAGCGTCACTAACAGTTCCACCAGCTGTGGTTAAATCTTTACCAATGTTATAAACTTTTTTATCTAGTTTAATCTCTACGGTAGTTCGTTCTGCTACAACCATAACTTCATTTAGAGTAGCAACATCTAAGGCAAGATTAATCGTACCTAAATTAGTGTTTTCTAAAATGGTCTGTTCTGGAAAAGTCTTTGTTTTATATGAAATGTATTCTACAGATATAATGTATGTGCCAGCAGGAACTTCAACTTTAAATTTCCCTTTAGTGTCTGTAATACCTCCTGTTATAATTTTATTATCTGCTTTTGTTTTAACAACAACTGTTGCGTATTCTAAAGGAATATTAGTATCTTCTTCAAGAACAGTACCTTCTATTTTAACATCTTTTTGAGCGAAAGAAAAAGAGAGGGAGAATATTAATAAAAGAGTCGTAAAAAGATGTGATTTCATTACAAAAGTTTAAAAGGTTAGTGCTTATTAGACGTGCAAAAATACCTTTAGTTTAACCGAAATTGGTTAATCTTTTGTTAAAGACATCTGTTAAAAATGTGTGAATTTTTTCCTAAAAAAGAATTAGTCTTTGTTCTTTTTTCGCTTCTTTTTTTTGCGTTTTTCTTTCTTCTTTTTTACAACTTCCTTTTCATTAAATTCGCCCTTAATCATTTCTGTGATCTTGGTCATGTCACTTTCTGATATAAGTTCTTTTAGTTCGGTGAAATGTGTTTTTTCTAACTGCTCTATTGCTGCTTTACGATCAAGATAATGCTCATATTTTATTTTAAGTATAGCAAGTTTAGCATCAAAAAAACTAACTATTGTTTGTTTGGTAATGTGTTTTTGAAATTCGTCTCCTTCTAAAGTAGATATGAAGTTATTAATATATTCATCCTTGCGTTCCTCCACCTCACGCTCTCGTGTAGCAATTTCTTGCTCTGTCGGTTCGTTGGTTGCTTGTGGTATTCTACCTATGTCTCTATTTCTTTGACTAAAAGCATTTAAGCTAATAAACAATAAGAAAATAATTAAAAATGTGTTTTTCATATTATAGGATTTTTATAATGTTGTCAGTAGGTCTGCCAATAGTTGCTTTGTCTTCGTTAATTACAATTGGTCGCTCTATTAATTTAGGATGTTTAAGCATAGCCTCAATAATTTCCTGATCAGACAGTGTTTTACCTTTGTATTCAGATTTCCAAATGGCTTCATTTTTTCTGATTAAGTCCATTGGTTTTATACCCAATTTAGAAATAATTGACAGAAGTTCTTTAGATGTTAATTCCTTTTCAAGATATTTTATAATTTCAAATTCTTTTCCGGATGCTTCTAATATAGAAAGACCTTGTCTAGATTTTGAACATCGTGGATTGTGGTATATTTTAATCATTTCTTTTAGTTTATTGCAATTATAATGCCGAATCTTCTTTTTGTCCCATCATCATTAAATACGCTTTTAAGAAGGGTTCTATATCTCCATCCATAACAGCATCAACATTTCCTGTTTCGTAAGCAGAACGGACGTCTTTTACTAACTTATAAGGATGCATTACGTAGTTTCTAATTTGACTTCCCCATTCAATTTTCATTTTTCCAGCCTCAATATCGTCACGCTGTGCCATTTGTTTTTGTAGCTCAATTTCATATAATTGCGACTTTAACATTTGCATGGCTCTTGTTCTGTTATCGTGTTGAGAACGTGTTTCTGAACATTGAATTTGTATGCCTGATGGTTTATGTAATAATTGAACTTTTGTTTCTACTTTGTTTACATTTTGTCCGCCAGCACCACTCGAACGTGCTGTTGTAATTTCAATATCTGCCGGATTAATGTCAATCTCAATTGTATCATCAACTAAGGGGTAGACGTAAACGGAAGCAAAACTCGTATGGCGTTTTGCGTTGCTGTCAAATGGAGAAATACGTACTAAACGATGCACGCCGTTTTCTCCTTTAAGCCAACCAAAAGCAAAATCACCTTCAATTTCTAAGGTTACCGTTTTTATACCTGCAACATCACCATCTTGAAGGTTAAGTTCTTTTACTTTATAACCATTTTTTTCGGCATACATTAAATACATACGCATTAGCATACTTGCCCAATCACAAGATTCAGTTCCTCCTGCGCCAGCTGTAATTTGTAAAACAGCACTTAAACTGTCACCTTCTTCCGAAAGCATATTTTTAAACTCTAGCTTTTCAATGGCATTGATTGCAGTAGCATAACGCGCTTCCACATTTTCCATAGGCGCTTCATCTTCTTTATAGAATTCGTATATGACTTCTAAATCTTCAAAAAGCGATTTGGCGTTGTTATAATCGTTAACCCAACTTTTTTTCTCTCGAATAGATTTCATAACCAATTCGGCGGCTTTAGAATCATTCCAGAAATTTGGATCAAAAGTTTGTTCTTCTTCGTTAGCGATTTCTATGAGCTTAGCATCTAAGTCAAAGATATTGTCTAAGTACGTCTAGACGGGAATTAAGATCTTTTATTTGATCTGATGTTATCATAGTGTAAGATAATTTTATACAAATATAAGCAGCGTTAATAAAGTGCCATAATTTTGAATCGGTTTTTTAGAAATTCCGTAGTTTTATGATTCAATAGTTGTGTTATGAAAAAATTAGCTTTCTTATTTTGTTTTGTATGTATTACTTTTCAATTTCAAGCTCAAATACTTGATAAAAAAGATTTGAAAACGCATGAAGGCTATTTTGACTTTTATTATGAAGAAAGTACTGATAAAATCTATCTTCAAGTTGAAAAACTGAATAAAGCATTTTTATATGTAAATTCTTTAGCGACAGGTATAGGAAGTAACGACATAGGTTTAGATAGAGGGCAGCTAGGAAATGAACGGCTGGTTTATTTTAAAAAAGCAGGAAACAAACTATTGCTTGTTCAGCCTAATTTAAAATATAGAGCAAATACCGATAATAAATTAGAGCAAAAAAGTATTGAACAAGCTTTTGCAAAATCAGTATTATTTGGTTTTAAGATATTGTCTGAAAAAGAAGGGGGGTATATCATTGATTTTACTCCGTTTTTAATGGAAGATACTTATGGTGTTGCTAATAACTTAAAAAGAAATAAAGAAGGATCTTATAAATTAGATGCTTCAAAAAGTGCTTTAGCTTTAGAACGTACAAAAGCGTTTCCTGAGAATGTTGAATTTGAAGCCTTACTAACCTTTAAAGGTGAACCAACAGGAAGGAATTTACGGAGTGTTACTCCAACGCCTTCTTTGGTAAGTGTGGTTCAGCATCACTCGTTTATCAAATTACCTGATAATAATTATAAGCCTAGAGTCTTTGATACACGTAGTGGCGCAATTTCGATGTCGTATATGGATTATGCAACTCCAATTCAAGACGCTATTACAAAGCGGTTTATTATTCGCCATCGCTTAGAAAAGAAAAATCCAAATGCAGAGTTAAGTGAAGCAAAAGATCCAATTATCTATTATTTAGACCCAGGGACTCCAGAACCTGTTCGTTCTGCTTTGCTAGATGGTGCACGATGGTGGAATGAAGCTTACGAAGCAATTGGGTTTAAAGATGCTTTTCAGGTAAAGCTAATGCCAGAAGATGCAGATCCTATGGATTGTAGATATAATGTGATTCAGTGGGTACACAGAAGTACAAGAGGTTGGAGTTATGGTGCAAGTGTGGTTGACCCACGCACTGGAGAGATTATCAAAGGACATGTGAGTTTAGGTAGTTTACGTATTCGTCAAGATTTTATGATTGCGCAAGCTTTAATGAATAAGCCATTTGAAGAGCGCAACAATAACTATCAGCCTATGTTAGATATGGCATTAGCTAGAATTAGACAATTAAGTGCGCACGAAATAGGTCATACGATTGGTTTTGCTCATAATTTTGCAGCAAGTACTAATAACAGAGCATCGGTAATGGATTATCCACATCCTCAGGTTACTTTAAAAGATGGAGATATTGATTTTAGTAATGCTTATGCAACAGGAATAGGAGAGTGGGATAAAGTTACTGTTGCCTATAGTTATTCTGAATTTGAAAAAAACATAAACGAAAAAGACGCTTTAAATGAAATTTTGAAAAAAGCTCAAGATAAAGGCTTGCGTTTTATTACTGATGCCGATGCTAGAGCTGCAGGCGGAGCGCATGCTTTAGCGCATTTGTGGGATAATGGAAAAACACCTGCAGAAGAATTAGAGGCTGTTTTAGAATTACGTCAGCATGCTATTTCAAACTTTTCTGTAGATAATATCAAAGCTTACGAACCTTATTCTACTTTAGAAGATGTATTTGTGCCTTTGTATTTTTATCATCGTTATCAGGTAGAGGCTGCTACTAAAGTTATTGGTGGTTTAGATTATAATTACGCTGTAAAAGGTGATGGGCAATTAACTTCAAAACCCGTTAACGTTGCTATGCAGGAAAAAGCTTTAGATGCGATTCTTACAACATTAAATGTAGAAACTTTAGCAATACCTAAAGACAAATTAAGTCTGTTTCCGCCAAGAGCTCATGGGTATAATCGTACTCGTGAGTCCTTTAAAGGTAAAACGGGAGTTGCTTTTGATCCTTTTAGTGCTGCAAATACGGCGAGTGATATGACTTTGAAGTATTTGTTGCATCCACAACGTACCAATCGTTTAGTCTTGCAGAAAAGTTTAGATAAAAATCAATTGGGTTTAGAAGATCTAATGGGACAGCTCTTAAAAGATTCATTCGGGAAGAATTATAAAGATGCATATCTAAATGAAATACAACAACAAATTAATGTGAACGTTCTAAAATATCTCATGAATTTAGGAGTTAGTAATCAATCCTATTTTCAAGTTAAAGCTGAGGCTAATAAAGCTATAAATGATATTGAAAAGATGTATTTAGCAAAGAAAAAGATTTCAGAGGCTTATGTTGATCAGTTTCAATATATGCTTTTTGAATATAGATTACATCCTGAAAAATTTAAATTAGAAAGTTCACCCAAAATACCAGACGGTTCGCCAATAGGAAGTACTGTTTGTAATTACAATTCAAATTAAAATATGATTATAGATTTAAGAAGCGATACAGTTACCAAACCAACTAAAGAAATGCTTAATACTATGCTAACTGCAGAGGTTGGTGACGATGTCTATAAAGAAGATCCTTCTGTAAATGCTTTAGAAAGACGTTTAGCTGATATGTTTGGCATGGATGAAGCCTTATATTTTCCAACAGGAAGTATGGCAAATCAAGCCGCTTTAAAATTACATACCAATCCTGGCGAACAAGTAATTTGCGATAAATATGCGCATATTTATAATTATGAAGGAGGAGGGGCATCGTTTAATAGTGGGATTTCATGTAAATTAATTGATGGCAATCGAGGTATGTTTACGGCTGCACAAGTAGAAGATTCTATAAATCCGCCAGATTTTTATCACAGTCCATTAACGGCTTTGATCGCTGTAGAAAATACGACAAATAAAGGAGGTGGAGCTTGTTGGGATTTTGAAGAGCTTAAAAAAATTAGAAATGTTGCTAATAACCATAAGTTAGGTTATCACTTAGATGGAGCGCGTCTTTGGAACGCACTAATCTATAAAAATGAAGAACCAAAACAATATGGTGAATTGTTTGATACAATTTCTGTTTGTTTAAGTAAAGGCTTAGGATGTCCAATGGGTTCGGTTCTTATTGGAAATAGTGACTTAATGAAAGGCGCCTTAAGAGTGCGTAAAATTTTTGGAGGTGGCATGCGACAAGTTGGTTTTGCCGCTGCTGCTGGGTTATTCGCATTAGATAATAATATTGAACGATTAGCAGAAGATCATAAAAAAGCTAAAGAAATAGGTGAAGAGTTATCTAAACTATCAATAATTAAAAAAGTAGAACCTATTGAAACCAATATTGTCATTTTTGAATTAAATGACGGTGTGGATGAAGCACAATTCTTAAATAACTTAAAAGAAAAGCATATTCATATTATAGGAATGGGAAGTAATAAATTACGCATGGTCACGCATTTGGATTATACAGACCAAATGCATGACAAGCTTTTAACAGAATTAAATTCTATTTAAACATATCCATGCCAGGAATACTTGGCATGCCTTCTTTAGCAACAGCAGCAACTTCTGTTTCATGTACGTTGGTTGCTTTTTCTATTGCTTTGTTTAATGTTAAGATTAAATAATCTTCTAACATGTCTTTGTCTTCAAGCAACTCATCAGCAATGTCAATAGACTTTATTGTTCTGTTAGCTGTAATGGTTACTTTGAGTTTGTTGTCGTTACTAGTTTCATCAATTAAAACGGTATGTAGACGTTCTTTAGTTGCTTCAACTTTTTTTTGGGCTTCTTTTAATTTGCCCATCATACCCATCATATCTCCAAACATAATCTTGTGTTTTAAATTTTTACGATGCAAAATTACTAAATTGCGCCTTTTTTTAGACTAAATATTCATAACAAATGATAAAAAATCCAGATATAAAACCTCCAATAGCCAAGAAGATTCCACATCAGTTAGAAAAACATGGTGATATTCGTATTGATAATTATTTTTGGATGAAAGACAGAGAACATCCTGAAGTTATAGATTATCTTAATGCCGAAAACGAATATTGTAATTCTGAAATGGCTCATACAAAAAATTTTCAGACCGATTTGTTTGAAGAAATGAAAGCTAGAATTAAGGAGGATGATTCTTCTGTACCTTATAAATATAATGGCTATTGGTATATCACGAAATTTGAAAAAGGAAAAGATTATCCTATATATACACGTAAAAAAGAGCGTTTAGATAATCCTGAAGAGCTATTGTTCGACTGTAATAAAATGGCAGAAGGGGAAAGCTATTTTAAATTAGCAGGTATTAGTATTAGTCCAGATAATAAATTAGTTTCCTATGGTATTGATACCACAGGAAGACGAAATTATACGATTCATATTAAGAATTTAGAAACGCATGAAGTAGCTTCAGATAGAGTCAAAAACACAACAGGATCTTCAAGTTGGGCCAATGATAATGAAACTCTATTTTACACTAAAAAAGACGAGGTTACGCTTAGAGCGTTTCAAATATATAAACATCGTTTAGGGGATAATTCTGAAGATGAACTTGTTTTTGAAGAAGGAGATGATACGTTTGGAGTTGCTGTTTATAAGTCAAAATCTAGAAAATATATCATTATTGCATGTTATAGTACATTGACAAATGAATATCATATTCTTGATGCTAATAATCCAGAAGGGAAATTTAAGGTTTTTCAACCACGAATAAGAGGATTGGAGTATAGCATATCACATTATGATAACCATTTTTATATGCTGACGAATAAGGATAAGGCGACCAACTTTAAGCTAATGAAAACGTTAGAAACTGATACTAAAGTTGAAAACTGGACAGAAGTCATAGCTCATAGAGAAGATGTGTTACTAGAAGGTATCGATATTTTTAAAGACTATTTAGTTATTAGTGAGCGCAAAAATGGCTTAAATGAAATACGAATAAAGCGTTGGGATGGAAGTGAAGATTATTACCTGCCATTTGATAATGAAACGTATACAGCTTATACAGGTACCAATGTAGATTTTGATACCGAAGTGTTACGCTATGGTTATAATGCCATGACGACTCCATCTTCGGTTATTGAGTTTAATATGCGTACTAAAACTAAAACGGTATTAAAGGAGCAAGAGGTTTTAGATAAGAATTTTAACAAGGACAATTATATTTCTGAACGTATTTGGGCCACAGCAGAAGATGGTACTAAAATTCCAATGTCTGTTGTTTATAAAAAAGGGATTAAAAAAGATGGCTCAAACCCATTGTTACAATACGCATACGGAAGTTATGGCTCTACAGTAGATCCTTATTTTTCAACAGTACGATTGAGTTTGTTAGACCGTGGATTTATCTATGTAATTACACACATTAGAGGTGGTGAATATTTAGGACGTGATTGGTACGAAGATGGAAAGTTACTGAATAAGAAAAATACATTTTCAGATTTTATTGCCTGCTCTATTCATTTAATAAAAGAACGTTATACATCTTCTGAACACTTATATGCTATGGGAGGTAGTGCCGGCGGTTTGCTAATGGGAGCTATAATTAATGAAGCACCAGAATTGTACAACGGTATTATTGCAGCAGTCCCTTTTGTAGATGTTATTACTACAATGTTAGACGATTCTATACCATTAACGACAGGTGAGTATGATGAATGGGGAAATCCAAACGATAAACTTTATTATGATTATATAAAATCGTATTCGCCATATGACAATGTTGAGGCAAAAGCTTACCCAAATATGTTAATTACAACAGGACTTCACGATTCACAAGTGCAATATTGGGAACCTGCAAAATGGGTAGCTAAACTTAGAGAGATGAAAACAGATTCTAATAAATTATATTTAAAAACAAACATGGATGCTGGTCATGGTGGTGCTTCTGGGCGTTTTGAAAGTTTAAAAGAGGATGCTGAAGAGTTTGCATTTCTACTTGATTTAGAAGGAATTTCAAGTTAATTCAAAAAAAAACGTTACTTTTGTGAGGTTTTAGGTGTCTAATAAATAATGACTACTGAAAATTTTCATTTATGAACAATAATAAAAATGTATTTGATAACGTGTTACAATTGATAGGTAACACGCCCTTAATCAAATTAAATAGAATGACAGCTGACTTTGATGGTGACTTTTACGCGAAAGTCGAAGCATTTAATCCAGGTCATTCTTCAAAAGATAGAATTGCATTACATATTATAGAAGAAGCAGAGCGCCAAGGTATCTTGACTCCTGGTGATACTATTATAGAAACGACATCTGGTAACACAGGTTTTAGTATTGCTATGGTAAGTATTATTAAGGGATACGAGTGTATTTTGGCTGTAAGTTCTAAATCTTCTGCAGATAAAATAGACATGTTAAAGTCTATGGGAGCAAAGGTTTATGTTTGCCCTGCACATGTAAAAGCAGATGATCCTCGTTCTTATTACCAAGTCGCAAAACGCTTACACGAAGAGAATAAAGGTTCTATTTATATCAATCAATATTTTAATCAATTAAATATTGATGCACATTACAACTCTACTGGTCCAGAAATTTGGGATCAGACTGGAGGTGAAATTACTCACTTAATTGCTTGTAGTGGGACAGGAGGAACAATTTCTGGAATCTCTAAGTATTTAAAAGAGCAAAACCCTAATGTAAAAGTTATAGGAGTTGATGCTTATGGTTCTGTACTACAAAAATATCATGAAACACGTGAGTTTGATGATAAAGAAATTTATCCATACAGAATTGAAGGTTTAGGTAAAAATTTAATTCCTTCTGCAACAGATTTTGATGCGATTGATAGATTTGTAAAAGTTACAGATGAAGAAAGTGCTCATACTGCAAGAGAAATTTCAAATACCGAAGGTCTTTTTGTAGGTTATACAAGTGGTGCTGCAATGCAAGCGATTAAACAATTACAAGAAGAAGGTGAGTTTAAACCTACAGATAAAATTGTAGTTGTTTTTCCAGATCATGGATCACGTTATATGAGTAAAGTCTATAATGATAAATGGATGGAAGATCAAGGCTTTTTTGATACTAAAAGTGCTGTTCAAGCAACTATAGAATACGTAAAATAAATTATACTTAGCATCTAAATAATAGGACCTATCATATTAAATTATGATAGGTTTTTTTTTGCTGTTTCTTAAAGAGACCATTGAAAAGGACAAAGCAAAATGGAATTACTATAATTAAAAACAGTGGAAGTATAGTCATGGTTTTGTTGTGTTCTAAGGCTAGTATTAATTCTATTTTTTTAACTTCTTTTGTTATAGAAATACAAGGTATTAAGTAAATATGTAGTCATATTAAGTGTTTCGTAGGAGCTTAACAATCATTTTTTAAGTAACAGGTTTATTCTGACTTGGTAAAACGATGAACATGAGTATTATAAGTAGATTCTTCATTTTGGTTGTGGTTTTTATTTTTTCAAATAGGTATTAGCTCATTAAATAACATCTATTACCTTTTCCAATATGTAATGTGTTGTTGTGACAAAAATGGCTATAACTATAATTATTAGTAAACGAATACCTGTAGCTTTTGTATTGCTTTTTAGTTTGGTATTGAAATAAAACAGATCGCTTAAAATGTATAGTAATGCGATAATACTGCCTAAGGTGAGACTCACATAAACAAATGCTAAATCATAAATTGTATTAAATAATTTTGCCATCCAATCTGTGTTTTTTGATTTAGAACCGAGTATAATTCGCATATAAGCAAATGCACACAAGAAGGATATTAGTGTTGTTATAGTATAATTTAAAATCCGTTTTAAAACCTTCATAGGTAAATTTTGTATGGTGTCGCTTTTCTTAAATTTATCATTTTAAATCGTTGAGGTACTTCAGTAAAAAACAAACTTCTATATGTTGCATACTATAAGATTGATTTTATAAGTACGTCTTTAATGTTTCTGTGGATATAAATTATGTGCTGCTTGATCGTTTATCATCCTTATTACAATTTAGACAATCTTATTTAGGTATATAATTTAGTAATTAAAAACCAGATTGAATCAGGAATGCGTTCTAACATTCAAATGGGATTAATGCTAAGATGTATAGCTTGTTTGTTGTGTTTTTATGTGTTAGATACTCTATTACTGAATAGGATAAGCCTCTAATTGTTTTTTATAAACGACAAAAAAATTAAAGAAATTGCATTTTAACGATAGAATATAGCCAATCTAGATTAGTAGCGTTTAACCCCTTAAGTGATGTGTTTGAGACCATAAGCGCTTAGTGGTGAATTTTATATAGGTGTTTTTATTTTCTTCTAATGTTGTCTATACTTTTTTTGTTTAAAACTTAGTTAATACTTAAATTAAATAAATTATGCAGTCATAATATTATTAATTAATTTTGCGAGCACTAACAAGATTAAATTAACTAAATAATTATTGATTGATTATGCAGTGTGTATTGCGTAAAACAATTGATTAACAGCAAACTTAGCGCATGAAGGATTTATTTGAAAAGATTTATAGAGACAAAGGACCGCTTGGTAAATGGGCCGCGCAAGCAGAAGGATATTTTGTATTTCCAAAGCTTGAAGGTGAGATTTCTAATAGAATGAAGTTTCAAGGTAAAGATGTTATTACTTGGAGTATCAATGATTACTTAGGTTTAGCAAATCACCCAGAAGTTAGAAAAGTAGATGGTGAAGCAGGTGTTAAATACGGTTCTGCCTATCCGATGGGAGCACGTATGATGTCAGGTCATACAGAGTTACACGAGCAATTACAAAACGAATTAGCTGCGTTTGTTAATAAGCAAGCAGCATACCTATTAAATTTTGGATATCAAGGTATGGTTTCAACCATTGATGCTTTGGTGGCCAAAGATGATATTATTGTTTATGATGTAGATTCTCATGCTTGTATTATTGATGGTGTGCGTTTACATATGGGTAAACGTTTTACTTATAAGCATAATGATATGGACAGCCTTGAAAAAAACCTTGAGCGTGCTACTAAAATGGCAGAGCAAACAGGTGGAGGGATCCTAGTTATTTCTGAAGGAGTCTTTGGAATGCGAGGAGAGCAAGGACGTTTAAAAGAAATTGTTGCCCTTAAGAAAAAATTTAATTTTAGGTTTTTTGTAGATGATGCACACGGATTTGGAACACTAGGAGCAACTGGTGCTGGAACAGGTGAGGAGCAAGGTGTACAAGATGAAATTGATGTTTATTTTGCAACATTTGCCAAATCTATGGCAAGTACAGGTGCTTTTATTGCAGCCGATCAAGAAATTATAGATTATTTAAAATATAACTTGCGTTCGCAAATGTTCGCTAAATCTTTACAAATGCAGCTCGTAGTTGGAGCATTAAAGCGTTTGAGTATGTTGCGCACAATGCCAGAATTAAAACAAAATCTTTGGACTATTGTTAACGCATTACAGTCAGGTTTAAAAGATAGAGGTTTCGATATTGGAACAACTCAAAGTTGTGTGACTCCTGTATATTTAAAAGGAAGTATTCCTGAAGCTATGGCTTTAGTAAGAGATTTACGTGAGAACTACGGAATATTCTGTTCTATAGTTGTTTATCCAGTTATACCTAAAGGATTAATTTTGCTTAGAATGATTCCTACAGCAACACATACCTTAGAAGATGTAAGAGAAACTTTAGATGCTTTTGACGCTATTAGAAGTCGTTTAGAAAACGGAACTTACAAAAGAATGTCTGCAGCTTTAATTGCAGCAATGGGAGAATAATTAGAAACTATTAAGTATATAAAAAACGGTTATCGCTAGAAATAGTGATAACCGTTTTTTTGTTTGTGTAGCTCATTTATTCTAAAAATGAAGCATTTTATATTGGTTCTAATTTAAGTCCTTTTTAAATGTTTTACGCCTTGCATAAACTTTTGGATCAAAATGTTTCCATATTTGTTTTATGGCGTAATTATCTTCAAGTTCTGGAGTTCTATAACAGGTTTTTATGTTTTTTTCCTTAAAAGTCTCATAGTATTCATTAAAGATAACAGCATGTACACCTTTATTTTGATACTCAGGAAGAATTCCTATTAAATAGAAAATAACTTCTTTGCTATTTCGTTTTGCTTTGAGAATATGCGTAAAACCAAAAGGAAACAACTTACCATTTGCTTTTTGTAGGGCTGTTGCAAACCTAGGCATAACTATGGCAAACCCTATAAGTCTATCATTTTCATCTACTACAAATTTGATATATTCAGGGTTGATAAAACTGATAAATTTCTTTTTAAAATACTCTTTTTGAATGTCTGTAATTTCTACAAAAGAAGAAAGGGAGGCATAACTTTCGTTAAATAAATCGAACATACGATCTACATAAGGCATGACTTCTTCTGTCTTAGTAAATTTTAATGCTCTTAGTTTATAACGACGCTTAATGAGTTCTTGAGCTTTCTTAAAAAATATAGGCTTTACATTTTCAAAAGGGAAGCTACTTTCTGCATATTCTTTTTCAATAGTATAACCATGAGCCTTATAATGATTAACGTAATAAGGGTGGTTATACCAAGTAATCATCGTTGCTAAATGATCAAAACCTTCAGTCATCACGCCAACTTTGTCTAAATTAGAAAATCCAACAGGACCTTCGCTATAACTCAGTTGGTGCGTTCTACCAATGTGTTCAACAGTTTCAATTAATGCTTTACTAACTTCTAAATCATCAATAAAGTCAAACCAACCAAAACGCATTTTTTTAATGTTTTGTTTATCAACTTCTAGCCAATTTACAATAGCGGCAATCCTACCAACAACTTCACCTGATTTATAAGCTAAGAAAAAACGTGCTTCAGCATCATTAAAAATAGGATTTTTGTCCTTATTAAAAGTTTCTAGTTCTTGTTTTATAATTGGTGGTACCCAATATTTTGAGTCTTTATAAAGTTTAAAAGGAAACTTTACAAATGTTTTCAAATCCTTTTTGGATGTGGCTTCTTTTATTGTAATCATGTAGTAGGGAAAGCTATATTAAGAGTCAAAGTCATCTTCTTTTTTCTTCTTGTTCTTCTTTTTTCGTTTTTTACGCTTGCCTTCATCTTTTGCAGAAGTACCATTATCTATCTTTTTATCTTCATGAAAATCTAATCGGTAAGAAGCTCCAAATGCAATATTAAAAACCGAAGGTGTATCTTTAGTATTAAATGCAATATTGGCATCTAATTGAAAATCTTTAGTCCAAAGATAAGCTCCTCCAAATCTAAAAATGTTATCAGCATAAAAATCACTTTGAATACCTTGTGTTTCTCCAAATACAACCCATTGCGGAGTAAAAGAGTGTGTTAAAGTAAGTATATATTGAAAATCGGATTGATCAGTGCCAATTCTGTCCATTATTAAATTCATTACAAAAACCCATCCATTATTGAAATTGTTTTGAGTTGCGACCATCACCTTTGGACTAAAACCTTCAATGCCTTCTGCGGTGTACGGATTCTCTTTAGTGTCTAAATTAGCACCAGCATAAACTGAAACAGCAGGTATTAATGATTTCCAATTAAATTTTCTATTGGCGTGGTAACTGTAAATATTAGGTTTAGCTTCTTCTGCATTTTTATAAGGGTCATAAACCAAATATTTAGCACCTAATGTAAAGTTTTTGAAATTAGAACGGTTGTTTTCTGCAGGAATAGCACCATTTAAATTAAGCGTTTGCGTATCGTTTTGATAAACACCATCTAGCGATAATTCTAGCTCTTCAAATAATAAGCCATATCTTAAAGCAAAATCAAGGCCAAACCCCGAAACTTTGTAATTGGCGAGAGCATGTTCTTCTTTAACGGTAAAGGCGCCAGTTTCGAGTTGAACGACTCCAGTGCCAACAGAGAAAGCACTCTTAGATACGCCAGGACGATTAGAGTTAATTACTTCTGTATATTGAGCA
>Ga0193951_1000008_pt1 | contig 79970 bp, 76 predicted proteins | sample BB_2_MG_FD_140370 | JGI IMG/M metagenome (GOLD analysis project Ga0193951, IMG submission 140370) | Microbial mat bacterial communities from the Broadkill River, Lewes, Delaware, United States - BB_2_MG | ecosystem: Environmental > Aquatic > Freshwater > River > Microbial mats | place: USA...
TCATCATCATCTTCACCAGTGTCTGGATTAACTGCACGAGCAACTAAAATAGAAACACCATAAAGGATAATTAGGGGGCCAGCCATTAAGAATTGAGTCAATAAATCAGGTGGTGTAAGTAGAGCTGCTACTAAGAAAATAATGATAATTGCATATCTAAAAAACCCTATTAAACTTTTATCTGTAACAAAGCCAAGTTTAGCAAAAAAGAAAGTAATTACAGGCAACTCAAAAGCTAATCCAAAACCAAAAAGAAGTTTTGTAAAAAAACTAACATATTCACCAATACTTGGAAGTGCTTTAAAAAGTTGTGCACCAAAATTGATAAGAAAATCAAATCCAAGTGGTACAACTATATAGTAGCAAAATGATGAACCCATAAGAAACATAAAAGTTGCTGCTGTGACAAATGGTATAACTAATTTTTTTTCATTATCATAAAGGCCAGGAGCTATAAACAGCCAAAATTGCCAAAAAATAACAGGCAATGATAGTATAAAAGCTGTAAAAAAAGCAACTTTCAATGCTGTAAAAAATGGTTCTTGTACCTTTGTAAAAATTACTTCGCTCCCTGCAGGAAGTACAGTTTCTAAAGGTGCAATCATGACTGCAAGAATTGGCTCCCAAAAAGAAAAACATGCAAAAAACATTACGAAAAGAACGGCTACTGAGATACCAAGTCGTTTTCTTAACTCCACTAAATGTGGTTTTAATTCATCAAACATCTTCACCCTTATCAGCAGATTTTTTATTTGTTCCACTATCACCAGTGATAGTTTTTTTGACACCTAGTGGGTCATTTTTTATATCATTGACTTTTTCCATACTATCTTTGATATCTTTAAAAGTATCAGTTACTCCAGCAGTAGATTTTTTGATTTCATTTAATTCATCAAATGTTACAGTTTTTCGAACACTTGTAGCGGCTTCGTCAAGTTTTTTCTTATACTCTAAAGTTTCATCTTTTAATTCTTGAATCTTTATTTCTTGTTCAAATGATGACTTAGCATCGTTAATACTACTTTTAAATGATTTAAAAAATTTAGCTATTTGTACCATTGTCGAGGGGAGTTTATCTGGCCCTAAAAAAAGTACAGCGATAACCGCTATAATCATGATTTCTGCGAAACTCATTCCAAACATATATGTGTCCTTGTATATCATTTACATAAAGAGATGAATTTTATCTAAAATTGCCTTAAGAAATTATGTATAGAGCTATCTCATCTGCAAGTAAAAAATTATTGTTATAAAGTATTTCTTCTTTACATATAAGTTTTTTTTCTGATAGTAAAATAGCCACCTTTGACTTTTGTTGTTTCGTCAGTATATTCATTTTTATGCCAATTTCACACCTAAGTCCTAAAAATATTTTTTCTGTAATTAATTCTTCATGAGTAAGTTTTTCAACTTCTGCATATATAGGATTTTTAATGTACATTTGAATATCTTGATGAGGATAAAAACGAGTATTTTTTAAAAATCCAACAGCACCAGCTCCCACACCAATGTAGTCATCTCCTGACCAGTATCCAAGATTGTGTACACTTTTGTAATTACCAAAATTTGAAATTTCGTAGTGTTCAAATTTTTTTGTTATTTGGTCTATAAATTCTTTTGCTAGCGTTGTACTATCATTTAAGAGTTCAATTTTTCCAAAAAAAGGAGTGTTTTCTTCCAGCGTTAGAGCATATGAACTTATGTGATTTATTGGCAGTGAAAGTGCGGTTTTAATGTCATCTTTAACATCGAAACTTGTTGCATATATTAAATCACAGGAGATGTTTTTAATGCCAATTTTATAGGCATTTTGTATAACATTTATAGCTTGTTCTTTTGAATGGTTTCTTCCTAGTTTTTTTAGTTTTTTTTCATCAAAACTTTGCACTCCAAAACTTACACGATTTACTCCTAACTCTTTCATCCCTTTAAGCCATTGGAGTGAAGCAGAATTTGGATTAGCCTCTGTTGTAATCTCTGCATTATCAGTTAAATATGGGTTTAAAATATCAAAAAATTCTTTGTACATGTAAGGCTCAATCGTAGAAGGAGTTCCTCCTCCTATAAAAAGAGATTTTATTGATTTTAGTTTAGGATTGAATTTTTTAAGTTCATATTTGAGTTGGACTGCGATAGCTTTCATATAATTTTTCCTATGAGAAAATTTATCCACATAGGAGTTAAATGCACAGTAGTAGCATTTTGAGTCGCAAAAAGGTATGTGTAAGTATGTTAGCATATTGCTCCTTATGATTATTTAATCACTTTTTGGGTAATATTCTATCTAAAAAGGAGAGATATTGGCTAACAAAAAAAGATACAGACCGAATGTTGCTGCTGTTATTGTCTCTTCTAAGTATCCATTTGAGTGTGAATTGTTTGTTGCTTTGCGTAACGATATAGAGGATGCTTGGCAATTCCCACAAGGTGGCGTCGATGATGGCGAAACTCCAAAAGCTGCACTTTTTAGAGAGCTTAAAGAGGAAATTGGAACGGATGAAGTAGAAATTTTAGCTGAGTTTCCTGAGTGGTTAAGTTATGATTTTCCGGGGACTGTCGCTAAAAAAATGTACCCATTTGATGGGCAAACTCAAAAATATTTTTTGGTTAGATTAAAAGATGAAGATACGATCAGTCTTGATACAGAAGAGCCAGAATTTAGCGAGTATAAATTTGTAAAAATGAATGAAGCTTTTAAATATATTACATATTTTAAAAGACCAATTTATAAAAAAGTTTTAGATTATTTTAGAAAAGAAGGGTATTTATAGAATGCTTATAGTACAAAAATATGGTGGCACAAGTGTTGGAACGCTTGAGCGCATCGAAGCAGTTGCACAAAGGGTTGCAAAAACAAGAAAAGATGGAAATGATGTCGTTGTAGTGGTTTCTGCAATGAGTGGCGAAACGAATAAACTTATAGAATATGCTGAGAACTTTAGTAAATCTCCTAAGCAAAGAGAGATGGATATGCTACTTAGCTCAGGAGAGAGAGTAACGAGTGCACTTTTGGCTATAGCACTAAATGAAATGGGCTATCAAGCAGTTGCAATGAGTGGTAGACAAGCAGGGATTAGAACAGATAGATTTCATACAAAAGCAAGAATAGAAGCTATAGATAGGCTTTGCATTGAAAAAGAGATAAATAGTGGTAGTATAGTAGTTGTTGCAGGTTTTCAAGGCATAACAGATTTAGGCGAAGTTTCTACTCTTGGACGAGGTGGAAGTGATTTGAGTGCTGTAGCAATTGCAGGAGCATTGGAAGCTGATTTATGCGAAATCTATACCGATGTAGATGGTGTTTATACGACAGATCCACGAATAGAGCCAAAAGCAAAAAAATTAGATAAGATATCTTATGATGAAATGTTAGAGCTTGCAAGTTTAGGTGCAAAAGTACTTCAAACTCGCTCTGTAGAGATGGCAAAAAAACTTAATGTAAATTTAGTAACAAGAAGTAGCTTCAATGATAATGAAGGTACGCTGATAACAAAGGAAGAAAATATTATGGAACAACCAGTTGTAAGTGGTGTAGCACTAGATAAAAATCAAGCTAGAGTTACACTAAGAGGTGTAACAGATAAACCAGGTATTGCAGCAGAGATTTTTAGAAAATTAAGTGAAGCAAATATCAATGTTGATATGATTATCCAAAATGTTGGACATGATGGCACTACAAATCTTGGATTTACAGTTCCACAAAATGAGTTAGAGATGACAAAAAATGCTATGAATGAAATGAATGCTTCACGAACTGTTGAGTATGATAGCGACATAGTAAAAGTAAGCATTGTTGGTGTTGGTATGAAAAGTCACAGTGGTGTTGCTTGTACTGCTTTTGACACATTAGCAAAAGAGGGAATAAACTTAGAAATGATAAGTACTAGTGAAATTAAAATTTCTATGGTAATAGCAGCAAAGTATGGTGAATTAGCCGTAAGAGCACTACACAATGCATATAAGTTAGATGTTTAATTAATGCAAAAATTTCTAAAGTGGACACTTAAAACCATAAGAAAAGATGGTTCTATGATGAGTTGGATGGAAGAGAAGAGGTTCGAATGGGTTCCTCTTGCTTCATCCATGTTAGAAAAACTTTTAGCCGGCCAAACTATTATCGTTATTACTGATGAGGATCGAGCATGGTTTGGTGAATATATTTTGAAGGGTATAAACTCTAATAATAAAAATCGTCCATTATTACCATTTGTGTCAATTAGGACATTTTTCCCAAATATACAGCAGTTAAAAACAAGAGAAGATGTTGAGTTACTTGAAGATATGCTTTCACAATCATTTTTAAATGGATATTCTTTTTTTTATGTAGGTAAAAGTAATGATATCAAAATGCAGCTAGCAAAAAGAAGTGACGATGGTTTTTTATGGGTTTTAGATGAACATATGCAAAACAGTTTTTATCTCTCTAGTGGTGATGAAATGCTTGATATTAAGCTTATCCAACTTTACAGACTTTTAGATAAAAGCATAGATGCTGTTCTTTTTGCAGAGGTATCTTTAGAAGATGAGTGATTTAGTAAGCCATATATTTGTTTGTCCAGATATAGAAAAAGCTTACCAACATATCCAAAAAAAATATACACAAAATAGAATTTGTCCTTTTATTAAAGAAAAAGATGAGTTTCTTTTAGAAGATGCAAAAGCAGTTGTAAAAGAAGCTTATATTGCAGAACTGAAACCAAAGATTTTAGTTTTAGGTGCTAAAGGTTATAGGGTAGAAGCACAAAATTCACTTCTTAAAATCTTAGAAGAGCCTCCTAGAAATGTTATTTTTATATTGATATCTCCAACAAAAACAGCATTTCTTCCTACTATTCGCTCTAGGATGGCACTTCAAGAGCTAAAAATAGAAAAAGAGATCCACCACAGTGGACTAAATCTTAAAAATCTTTGTGAAAAAGATATATATGAATTTGTTCAAGCAAACTCGAGAATAGATAGAATCCAATTAAAAGAGACTATTCAAAACATAGTAAGTGAAGCAGTTTTAGAACATAAAATTTCTTTTTGTGAAGAAGAACTGAATCATTTTCAAACTATATTAGAGCTAGCACAACTAAACTCCCGCCCTCAAAATATGCTTTTTACACTATTAATATCTATTATGAAAAGAAAAAGGCAATGAAACTATACAAGTTAGATAACTTTACAAACAAAGAAGAGTTGTTTAAAAAAATAGGTTCAACAATTGCTGGAAGCAGTATACTCAAAGATAAAGCAAATTTAAATCTAATCTATATAAAAGACATTAAAGCGCCTGCAGCAAATATACTAAAGCAAGATGCGCTATCAATCGGGGCAGACTTAGCAGTGAGCCGTGATACGGTTACATGTAAAGATGAAATCAGTGATGCAGTTCTTATAGCTAATGATGCACAGCTAAAGATTTTGAGCAAAAAAGAGTTAGCCCAACCATTTGGTTTGAAAGCATCTGCAAAAGAACTTAGTAATTTTTTGATTAAAAATGAAGAAGAAGTAAAAGTGATGGGTGTGTTAAATACCAACGAAGATAGCTTTTTTAGTGGAAGCAGATTTGATGGAGTAGGGGCGCTTTTACATGTAAAAAAAATGATAGAAGATGGTGCAAGTATTATTGACCTTGGTGGAGTATCTTCTAGACCTGGAAGTATTGGTGTAAGTGAAGAAGAAGAGCTACAAAGAGTAAAGCCTATCATTGATATGATTGAAAAAGAAAAACTTTATGAAATAGTAGACTTCTCATTAGATAGTTACTCTCCTTTATGTGTTTCATACGCATTACAAAGAGGTTTTAATATAGTTAATGATATAACTGCTTTAGAAAATGATGAGGTAGCAAAACTTGTTGCAAAATATAATGCTACAGTTGTACTTATGCATAAGCAAGGTGGAACCAAAGATATGCAAGAAAATCCACATTATGATAATATAATGTTAGAAGTGGATGAATTTTTTCAAGAACGAATAGAAAAAGCAAAACAATTTGGTATCAAAAAAATAGTATTAGATGTGGGCATAGGATTTGGTAAAAGCTTAGAGCATAATCTACTTTTGATAAAGCATCATGCGCATTTTCTACATTTTGGATACCCTTTGCTTATTGGTGCAAGTAGGAAATCAATGATAAATATGATTAGTAAAAGTAATGTAGAAGATAGACTTTCAGGAACGCTAGCTGTCCATTTAAAAGCAGTAGAAAATGGAGCACAAATACTAAGAGTTCATGATGTTAAGGAACATATACAAGCGTTAAAAGTACAAAAATCGATAAACGAGGTAATAGTTTAAATGGAATTCATAGCAAATTTAGCTACACAGTACGATTTTCCACAATGGGCAATAATAGTAAGCTTTTTAGCATTATTATTGATGTTAATTTTTATAATAGTGCTGGTAATAAAGATATTTGAACCTAAATATAAAATGTACAGGCAAGATATGTTTGAAGGAATGCTTTGGAAGTGGAAATATAAAGGTGAAAAAGTTATTGATTTGTGGTGCTATTGTCCTTCATGTGGGTCTATGTTACATGTTGATGATGAAAATTGTAGAGCAACAGCTAATCTGGGTGAAAAAATGACTTATTTTATCTGTGATACATGTAATGAAAAAGAAGTAGGGCATATAAAAGGTGGAGATAGAAGATATGCTTTAAAAGTTATTATTCGAGCGATACTTGCTAAAATAAGACTTAATACCTTTGATATTTATGCTTATAAAAAAAGTTAGATTAAATAATGGAATTTGAATTATATTATTATTTTATATTTTTAGGAGCTGGCTTTTTAGCTGGTTTTGTTGATAGTATAGCAGGAGGAGGTGGGATTATCACTGTTCCTGTCCTTTTAGCTTCTGGTATGCCTCCACATATTGCTCTTGCAACAAACAAACTTCAAAGTTCTTTTGGAAGTTTTACTGCATCTGCTAATTACATTCGTAAAGGTTTAGTGAGTCTCAAAGATGTTTATATGGGAGTTATTTTTACTTTTATTGGAGCTAGTTTAGGTACTTATTCGATTTTACTTATGGATGCAAGTTTACTTAGTAAAATTATCCCTTTTATGTTAGTTATTATTTTTATATACACTTTTTTTACTCCAAAACTTGGAAGTGAAGATAGACATCATAGATTAAAGCCAAATTTATTTTATCTTATTTTTGGTATTAGTATTGGTTTTTATGATGGTTTTTTTGGTCCTGGAACTGGTAGCTTCTGGACTATAGCCATTATAACGCTTTTAGGGCTTAATTTAAAGAGCGCAACTGCACAAACAAAAATAATGAACTTTACAAGTAATGTAGTCTCTTTAGGAGTATTTATCATAGGAGGACAAGTTCTTTGGCTTGTAGGTATTCTTATGGGTAGTGGACAAATATTTGGCGCATATATAGGATCTAGCTTGGTTGCGAAAAAAGATGTAAAGTTTATACGAGTTTTCTTTCTTTGCATAGTTGGTATCACTATTGTTAAACTCTTTTATGATAGTTACTGCTCTTAGTTAATCACGAGTTAAAGAAATTAAAGGTAAAATAAAATTTACTTTTATAAAAGGCTTGTTATGTTAAATAAAATATGTTCAATTTTGTTGATTTTTGGTTTGTTTGGACCATTGTATGCTTTAGATTTTAATTCTATGGCAAAAAGTGCATTAAAAGAAAAAAAACTTATTTTGTTAAGTGTTGAAAGTGATAATTGCAGATATTGTGAAAAAATGAACAAAGAGACATTTACTCCTAAAGAAAATATTTTAAAAATTCAAAGTCATTATGTTCAAAAAATTGTTATTGAAGAAAACACTGACTTACCTGCGAATTTTGATGTTAAATATTATCCAACAAACTTTATTTTAAATCCAAAAGATATGTCTATCATAGATGAATTTGTGGGCTATATGAAAGCTGATGATTTTTTATCTTTACTTGATGTTGTTTACGAAGAAGAGGCTAAAAATTAGATTTTAAAGCTTTTTTTGCTATTCTAAGATATGACAAAAAAAGAATATAAAAAACAGATAGAAATATTAAAAAAATATGCTTATGCATACTATGTACAAGATAACCCAATAGCGACAGATGAAGAATATGACACACTATATCGCTCTATTGAAGCGTATGAAAAACTTAATCCTTTAGATGTAGATGAATACTCACCAACAAAAAGAGTTGGTGGTGTGATTCGGGAGGGTTTTTCCAAAGCTACTCATAAGGCTCAAATGTGGAGTATGGAAGACATCTTTGATATTCATGGCCTTAAAACTTGGTTTGAGCGCATCCATAGAAATGTAGATGGAGCAGAGTTTTTTTGTGAACCAAAATTTGATGGGGCTAGTTTAAACTTACTTTATGATGGTGGAAAACTTATCCAAGCTATTACAAGAGGTGATGGAAGAGTGGGTGAAGATGTCACACAAAATGTCAAAACAATCCACTCAGTTCCTTTAGAAATAGATTATAAAAATTTTATAGAAATTCGTGGTGAAGTTGTTATCAAAACTACAGATTTTGAAATCATAAATAATCAAAGACTCGAACTTGGTGAAACACTTTTTGCCAACCCAAGAAATGCAGCTGCAGGAAGTCTAAGGCAGCTTGATAGTTCTGTTACAGCAAAAAGACGCCTAGTCTTTCAGCCTTGGGGTGTTGGTGAAAATTCACTTGTGCATACAAAACTCTCGCAAAAAATGGATTTTATATACTCGCTTGGTTTTTTAAAACCTCCTATGCAAAAAGCCTGCAATAGCATTGAAGAAATTGAAGAGTTTTATAAGCAAATTGTTTCAAAAAGAGACAAAATAGAGATGATGATGGATGGTATGGTTATCAAAATTGATGCAATTGAACTTCAAGAAGATTTAGGCTATACGGTAAAATATCCTAAGTGGATGTGTGCTTATAAATTTCCTGCAATTGAAAAAATCACTCGTATTAATGCTGTAACTTTTCAAGTTGGGCGAACGGGAGTTATAACTCCTGTGGCAGAAGTAAAACCAGTTGATATAGATGGTGTTAAAGTAGAGAGAGCAACTCTTCATAATTTTGATGAGATTAAAAGAAAAGATATAAAAATAGGCGATAGCGTCATCATCATAAGAAGTGGTGATGTAATCCCTAAGATCATAAAAGTTGTAGAAGATAGAAGAGATGGAAGTGAAGTTGAGATTTTAAGAGTGACTGAGTGTCCTACATGTAAGAGTGAACTGCTTGATGAAGGGGCTTTGATAAAGTGCCAAAATTTAGAATGTGATGATAGGGTTGTAAACTCAATCATACATTATGCTTCAAAAAAAGCTTTGTATATAGATGGTTTGGGTGAAAAAATAGTAGAGCAATTGCATACTCAAAAACTTATAAAAAGTGTTGTAGATTTGTATAGCTTGACTTATGAAGATTTATTGGGATTAGAGGGTTTTAAGGATAAAAAAGCACAAAAACTTATAGATGCAATTAACAAAAGTAAAGGTGTTTTTTTAGATAAATTTATTTATGCTTTAGGAATTGAACACATTGGTGAAGTGGCTGCAAAAACCTTAGCTTTAAGTTTTGGTTATGAGTGGATTAATAAAACAGCTGATGAAATAGTAGCACTTGATGGTTTTGGAAAAGAGATGAGTGAAAGTCTTGCAGAGTATATTAGAGTCAATAAAGAAAAAATTGAAGAGTTAAGTAAAATTGTAGAGCCAAAAGAGCTAGAAAAGCAAGAAGTTATAGAATCTCCTTTTAATGGAAAAGTCTTAGTTGTAACAGGAGCTATGAGTCAGAGTAGAACAGAAGTGAAAAAACTTCTAGAGAAGCATGGTGCTAAAGTAACAGGAAGTGTTTCTAAAAAAACTGATTTTGTTATTTATGGAGAAGATGCTGGAAGTAAATATGATAAAGCGATAGCTTTAGGTATAGGGACTATGAGTGAAGAAGAAATGAGAAAAATAATATGAGATTAGATGTATACCTTTTTGAAAATGCTTTAGCGCAAAGTAGAAACAAAGCTGGTGAAATGATAAAAAATCGTGAAGTTTTTGTTGATGGAGATGTCATTACAAAATCTTCGTTTCAAGTGAATGAAAATTTGCAGATAGTTGTAAAAGAAAAAATGCAGTATGTAGGACGAGCAGGTAATAAACTAAAAGGATTTATTCAAGATTGTAAGGCTTTACATGTACAGGGTCTAAATTGTTTAGATATTGGCAGTAGTACGGGTGGATTTGTACAAGTTTTACTCGAAGAGGGTGCTAAGAGTGTAAGTGCAGTAGATGTTGGAAGTGAACAGTTACATGTAAGCCTAAAAGATAATAAAAGAATAAAGCTTTATGAACAAACAGATATAAGAGAATTTAAAAGTGATGAAAAGTTTGATCTTGTGACTTGTGATGTTTCTTTTATAGGGATTGAACAGATATTAAGTGATATTGATAGACTCTCAAGTGATAAAATTGTAATACTTTTTAAACCTCAATTTGAGGTTGGCGTTGGTATAAAAAGGAATAAAAAGGGAGTTGTTAAGGATATATCGGCGATCAAAAGAGTAAAAGAAAACTTTGTTGCAAAGTGTTTTACTTGTGGCTGGGAATTAATTGAAACTCAAAAATCTATACTGAAAGGAAAAGAGGGAAATGAAGAGACCTTCTACTATTTTAGTAAAAGATAATATTGATACTATCGCTATCGGTAGTTTTGATGGTATTCATTTAGGTCATATGCGACTTATTGATAGACTAGGTGATAATGGAGCTCTTTTTGTGATTGACAAAGATCATGCAAATTTGACGCCAGGGATTAAAAGAAGTGAGTATTCGAAATATCCTTGTATGTATTATCATTTTTTAAAAGTAAAAGATTTAACTGGTGAAGAGTTTATATCATTATTAAAAAAAGAGTTTGTAAATCTCAAAAAAATAGTAGTTGGATATGATTTTCAATTTGGTAAAAAGAGATCTTGTAATGCAGAAGATTTAAAAACACTTTTTGACGGAGAAGTAGAAGTTGTTGATGAGTTTTTATATAATGGTGTTTCTGTACACTCTTCTGTTATAAGAGAACTTCTTAAATCTAAAGAAGTTGATCAAGCAAATAAACTTTTTGGTAGAGAGTACTCGATATGTGGTAAGGTTATAAAAGGGCAAGGATTAGGGAAAGAGGAGCTTTATCCTACGATTAATATTACGGTCAAAGAATATCTTTTTCCAAGAGAAGGAGTTTATGCTTCTAGGACTAGAATAGGCTCAAAGATATATAATTCAGTCACTTTCATAGGAACTAGGGTCAGTACAGATGGTAATTTTTCTATAGAAACACATGTGCTTGATAAAAATATAGATGTTTTAGATGAAGTAGAAATATTTTTTGTTCATTTCCTTAGAGAAAATAAAAAATTTAACAATTTAAAAGATTTAAAAGAACAAATATCACAAGATATTGACAATGCAAAGTGTATGTTAAAAGTTTGTAAGTTTTATAATTACGAATTAGATATTTGTAAACGAGAAGGTTGTTTAAATGGATAAAGTTTTTACTAAACCAATTAAAAAACAATTTGAATTTGATGAAAGTGTTGCAAGTGTTTTTGATGATATGTTGGAGCGTTCGATTCCTTTTTATAAAGAGGTTATCTCTTTGATTTGTGACTTAGTTGAAATGGACTGCAGTAAGGATGCTAAAATTATTGATTTGGGATGTTCTACTGCAAATACTCTATTGCATCTTTATAAAAAATCTCATCAATACAGTTTAATTGGCATAGATAATTCGGAAGCAATGCTTGAAAATGCAGCTAAAAAAATAAGTGCTTATGGGTCCAATATTAAATTGATAAATAGCGATATTACAAAAGTAGATTTAAGTAGCGCAAATGTTATCATAGCTAATTATATGTTGCAATTTATTCGTCCAATACAAAGAGATAGCTTCGTTACAAAAATATATAATTCACTTGAAGATAAAGGTATTTTTATATTTAGTGAAAAGATAATTTTTGAAGATAAAGTTTTAAATAAACAGATGATTGATTTGTATTATAATTTTAAAAAAGAACAAGGCTATAGTGAGTTTGAAATAGCTCAAAAAAGAGAAGCATTGGAAAATGTTTTAGTACCTTATACAGAAGAGGAAAACAAAAAAATGATCCTAAAAGCCGGTTTTAGCAGAGTAGAATCACTTTTTAAGTATGGGAACTTTATAACTTTTTTAGCTAAAAAGTAAAGAGTTTGTTTATTTGAAAAGATGTTTATGAGTTGTTTTAAGTGAATTAATCACTTGAACAACTTCTTCATAACCCATTTCAGCTACCTCTTCATCATCATCAAAGATTTCATCTAATCCTTTAAGGTAAGCATCAACTGCATCTGGAATACTATCCTCTTTTACGCCTGCAAAATGAAGAGCAGCACCAAGCATATCTGCTAATTGCATTGCGATTTCATCTAGTTCAAATTCTGCTTCTTCTAATTCATCTTTTAGTGATTTGTTAGCCATTATGTGTTCCTTTTGAAAGTAAAATATCTGCTACTTGTTTCTTAACATTATCATATACAAAACTATCTTTAAAGCTATTTAAAAGTCCACCACTTGCATTTGGGTGTCCTCCTCCATTGCCTATTCTTGCTGCCATTTTACTTACATCTACTTTACCATCTGCTCTTAAGCTAATAGTTTTTCTTGAAGTGATATCCATAAAAAAATCATAATCAGGATTTGCTTTTAAAAAATCATTGCCAATAATTGAAACATTGCCTATATTATAAGTTAATATTCCCTTGTAATCACCATATTTTATACTCATTTTATCTCTATTTCTGGTAAGCATATTTACATTACATGTAGAGACTAAATTACTGAGTGTATCATCTTTTTTTGTTTTAAAAAAATCTTTTTTTATTGAGTGAATAGCTTCATCTAATACTATATGAGAATTTTCTTTATTAAAATAAGGTTGAACATTTCTGAGTATGTTAAACATGTATTTTGAATTTTCTTCTGGAAACATTATTCTATTGATTTCTCTTGCTCCACTTATAACTCCTAAACATACTTTGCCAAGTTCAAATTCTTTATCATCATCTAACCAAATGTCAACAGCATTTATAACATCTGTTAATTTTGAAAGTTTATCATTGCCCCCCATAATAGAGCTAAAAAAATCATATGTTATTTTAGTTGCACTTCTTGCATGATCTAAATAATACCATTCATATTCATTTGCACTGTCTTGCCCACTTTTGTGATGATCTAAAAGAAGAAGTTTTACATCCTTTTGATTCGTCTTTACTTTGCCTTCAAGCTCTTTTGCTTGTTCTATTGTTAGATTTAAATCTGTGATTAAAATAAGATTGTTCTGTATTTCACTATTTGCGATACTATTTATAATTTGATTGATTCTTTCGTTTATCTCTTTTCCATAATTTGAGTTTAAAAACTCAATATTTTTAAAAAAGTGATTTGTTACCATTTGGCAACCATAACCATCTAAATCTGTATGAGATAAGTGGTATATTTTATATGACATTCTATTCCTTAAATTTTTTATTATAATGCTTCTATTTCTATGTTACTCATGACTTCAAATTTTGCATTTGAATCAATCTCGGCATGGCTTAGAACAACTATATCAAGCCCAAATTTTTCAAATATATCAGCTAAAGATTTTCTTAGCATTGGATCAACTATGATTACAACAGGAGCAATCCCTTTTTGTAATATTTTCGTAACTTCATCACTTACACTTTGAACTAAAGTATTGATTTGCCCAATATTAAGAAGAAGCTCTCTGACTCCATCACGATCATGTAACTTATCAAGTAATTTTTGCTCAGTTCCTGCATTGAATGTTAGAAGTTTCAGCACTCCCTCTTCATCTTTATATTGCTTTGTAATCATTCTTGCTAATTTTGCTCTTACTTGTTCAACTATTATATCTAGATTTTTAGTTACTTCAGCGACATCACTGATAGTTTCAAGAATTGTTAAAAGATCCTTAACAGGAATTTTTTCATGTAATAAGGCTTTCATGACTTTTTGAATTAGTCCTATGGTTGCAACTTTTAAACAATCTTCGACAATAACAGGATAACTTTCTTTGAGCTTATTAACGAGACTTTGTACTTCTTGTCGTGTAAGTAATTCTTCTGCATGCTTTTTGATAAGTTCGCTCATATGTGTAGATACTACAGTGGCAGGATCAACAGCAGTATATCCTTTTATGATAGCATCTTCTTTGATTTTTGGATCAATCCAGATCGCATCTAATCCAAATGCAGGCTCTTTTGTTGGCATACCTTGTACTTCATCTGTTACAAGTCCACTGTCCATTGCTAAATATTTATCTGGATAAATTTCACCACTTCCTATTTCGATTCCTTTTAATAGTAGCTGATAATGATTTGGTTGCAGGTGTAAATTATCTCTTATTCTTACTTGTGGAATGAGATAACCAAAATCTCCTGCTATTTTACGGCGCATGCTCTTTATTCGCTCCAACAAGTCACCGCCTTGAGCAGGATCAGCGAGTTTAATGAGTTGATAACCCAAGTCAAGCTCTAAAATTTCTAATTTAAGTATATCGTTTAGTGCAGTTTCTTCTTCTTTTTTCTCTTCTTCTGGACTTTTTCTAGGAACTTTTTTAGGAGTTTGTTCCGCATTCGCTTGATCTAGTCTTGATCCTGTTTTTGGCTGTGTTGGATCTCTGTGTTCATCGAAGAATTTAACTAAAGAAAAAGTACCATCATGTGTTATTTTGACAAGATAACCAAGACCTAAAAAAATGATTCCAACAAAACCTAAAGATAAAGTAGGAAGTCCTGGGACAATAGCAAACATCATTAGGATAAAACCAACTATTGAAAGTGCTTTATAATCACTAAAGAGTTGGTCAATAGTACCTTCTGTAAAGTTTTTACCATCATCACTTTTTGTTGCACGAGTTATAATTATACCTGTTGCAGTAGAGGATATAAGAGCAGGAAGTTGAGAAACAAGTCCATCACCAATAGTAAGTATTGTATATGTTTGCGCACTTACAGCTGCATCTAAATCATGTTGAAAAGCACCAATTAAAAAACCACCAATGATATTGATAATAGTAATAATGATACCAGCAACTGCATCACCTTTAACAAATTTACTAGAACCATCCATTGCTCCATAGAAATTTGCTTCTTGGATGATTGTCTCTCGGCGTTCTCTAGCTGTTTTTTCATCAATAAGTCCAGCATTAAGATCCGCATCAATTGCCATTTGTTTCCCTGGCATCGCATCTAGTGTAAATCTAGCAGCAACTTCTGCAACTCTCGTTGAACCTTTTGTAATAACCATGAAGTTGATTAAAACTAAGATAGAAAAGACAATAATACCAATGACATAGTTACCACCAACAACAAATTGTCCAAAGCTAGAAATGATATCACTCACTGCATCAGTGCCTTCATGTCCTTTACTTAAAATCATTCTAGTGGTTGCAATATTGAGTGAAAGTCTATAAAGTGTTATAATCAAAATTAATGTAGGAAAAGTTGTTAAATCAGTAGGTTTAGGGATGTAAAGAGAAATAAGAATTATTAAAACTGATATAGCTATAGATATAGTAAGAAAAAAATCTAATACTGCACTAGGAAGTGGTACTATAATAATAGCGATAATTGCTATGATGAAACCAATTACAGTTAAATCTTTTGCTTTAACAATAGTTTCTAAAAAAGGAGCAATACGAGTTAGCGTACTTTTTCTATTGGATGCCATATCTGCCTTAATGAAATTTTATGAAATTATATCTTTAAGTGACATATTATCTAAAAAATCATCAATTTTAGATTGAAGTTTATTTAAAAAAGGTAAAATTTTACAAAATTCTGCTCGATTGTTAGGACAACATCCATGTTCAGTAGTACATTCTAGTACCATAGTTGGTTTTTTTTCTGCACAAGCGACTATTTGTTTGATGCTAAATTCACTTGGATCTTTAGCCAGCATGAACCCCCCATGAGCACCTTTAAATGATTTAAGTACGCCTTCTTTTGCTAATGCTTGAAGTATTTTTGCTAAAAAACTTTTAGAGATGCCTAGTTGCGTAGACAAAGTATCTACATCTTGAGGTGTTTCTTTTTGAGAAATCATTATCAATGATAAGAGAGCATATTCGCTTGCTTTTGTTAATAGCATACATAATCCTTTTAAATAAGAGTAAAATTGTACTAAATATAAACTTGTTTTTACTTTATGAATAGAAGTTAAGTATTAAATATATAGTTTAAAGATTTTTTTTGGTTATTTGGATATAATTCATCTCCCCTTTTTAGGGAGATTATACCAATTTGGAGGTCAATTATGGCTTTGGATTCGGCGAAGAAATTAGAAATCGCAACAGAATATGGTGCTAGTGCAACTGATACAGGTTCACCAGCAGTACAAATCGCTTTATTAACATATAGAATTACTGAGTTAACTGAGCATTTGAAGATAAACAAGAAAGATCACTCTTCTAGACTAGGTCTACTTAAGCTTGTTAGCAAAAGAAAAGCTCTAATGAAATATCTTAAAAGAAAAGATTATGCTCAGCATAATGAAATAGCTGCGAAGCTTTCTATAAGAGTAAAGTAATTTAAAGAGACCTTTATGGTCTCTTTTTCCCCTTTTTCCCTCAAAAAAAATTCTCCACAATTCACACATTAATTTTTAATCCAATATTTTTACACGAAATATCGTATAAATAAATATTTTATTGTTGTTTAAATACAAAAAACCGTGTATAAAAGTAAATTTATTGTCTAATATAGTGTAAAAAATGATTTTTTCTGGTATAATTTATCATGTTTTACTTATATTTAGGTGTAATTAAAACTATATAGGTTAAAATCATTACCATGAAAACAAAAGATATCTTTAATCTGCTCCATAATGCAGTTGAATCAAAATTTCTTGGTAAAAAAATCAGTCAGCGGGAAATGGCAAATAGACTAGATGTTTCGATGAGAACATATCAAGATTGGAAGCTTGGTAACTCACAACCACAATCAGCAGTTGCTATTTTTAAAATGCTAACAGAATTAGATGATGATGATGTTTTGCATGTAGTAAGACGAATCAGGCGTGGCTTGGAGGAAAAAAACTAATGGGTACATTAACAACAAATGAACGAAAAGGACTCGATGAACTATTTACAGCAATGCAAGAAAAACGAAATTTTTTAGATAAAATTCGTAGCTCTAGAAAAGAAATGATAAAAATATTTAAATATTTAGCTAAATCACAAAAAACAATCTCTAAAAACTATTAATCTCTAAATCCCTTCTATACGAAACTAACATACTACATTAATGTACAAAGTAGACTTAATATTGAACTATATTTAACCTTTAGTCATATAGACTAAAGGTTATACTTGACAAGAATACACTCAATGTTGTATAATACATCAGCAATTAAACATAAAGAGTGCTAATGAGAATATCAAAGAGAGATCTTATACTTGAAGCCATTATACAAGAATATTTAAATTCTGGTGAACCCATTGGTTCAAATGAACTTCAAATGAAGATGAATATAGAAATATCACCTTCAACAATAAGAATCTATCTTAAAAAGCTTTCTGATGAAGGTGCTTTAGTTCAGTTACATGTAAGTAGTGGAAGAGTTCCTACCAATGATGCGCTTATTGATTATTGGCAAAACAGGATTAATCCTACTCAAACATTGATGATTGATGACATAGATAGAATTCAATCTAATATTAATGATTATGGATTATATTGTATTGCACAAAAAAGTTCGCGAGAGTTTTTAAAAGAGATTATTGAAGTTAAAGATAGATTTTTGATACTTTCTTTTGATAAGAGTGAAGTTGTATTAAAATACTCTAGGCAAGTAAAAGGTTTTTTGTCAAATCTCATTGGATGTGAGATTAGAGAGTTGAAAAATATATCAGCTCAGGTAGGACTTTATGAATTGTATGACAAGTTGCATCAAATGTTGAACTCATCTGCTCTTTTTAGAGCTGGAGAGAGTGAATTGTATGAGATTGCAAAAGAGATAAATGATGAGAGTTTTTTAGAACATCTTTTAAATTCTGAATTTTCTTTCAATCTCAAAGAAGGTGTATATTTTGATGGGTTTGTTCCATCTGGGTGTATGGCTGTCAAGCAGTTGGCAATAATAGAAAAAGATGATGCAGAGTTATTTTGCTTCGGTAAAATAGGTAGTGATTTTGAGAGTTTCTTTAATAAAGCAAAGGGTGAACATGAGTAAAAAAGAAGAAAAAGAAGTAGAAGTTCAAGAAGAGACTATTGCGCAGGAGGAAATTCTTTCTCCAGAGCAAGAAATCTTGGATGAAGAAGTAGAAGTTGTGGATGAAGTTGAAACTTTAAAAGCAAAAGTTGCTGAACTTGAGGATCAGTATCTAAGAGTTAATGCTGAATTTGAAAACATGAGAAAAAGATTAGAGAAAGAGAAAATGAGTGCAGTTTCTTATGCAAATGAACTTTTTGCAAGAGATATGCTTTCAATTATAGATGCTTTAGATTCTGCTTCAGCTTTAAAAGAAAGTGAAGATGTAAAAAGTGAAGAGTTGTTTGAAAAAGTTAAAGAAGGGATAGACTTAACAGTAGATCAATTTAAAAAATCTTTTGAAAAACATGGTATAGAGTTGGTAGATATAAGTGGTGAGTTTGATCCAAATATCCATGAGGCAGTAATGCAAGTCGATAGTGAAGATAAAAACTCTGGTGAGATTTTACAAGTATTCCAAAAGGGATATAAAATCAAAGATAGGCTTTTAAGACCAGCAATGGTTAGCATAGTCAAGTAAGAAAAGAAATAAAAAAGAGACACTAAATACGACCGTAAGGTTATGTTTTAGTAAGATGAATTTGAAAGGGACTTGTTCCTTTCAAAGAAGACAGTTAAATAAAAAATAAAAAGGATATAAAATGGGAAAAGTAATAGGAATAGATTTAGGAACAACAAACTCTTGTGTAGCAGTTTTTGAGAGAGGTGAAAGTAAAGTAATACCAAATAAAGAAGGGAAAAATACAACTCCTTCAATTGTAGCTTTTACAGACAAAGACGAAGTTTTAGTAGGTGATACTGCAAAAAGACAAGCTGTAACAAATCCAAAAAGAACTATATACTCAATTAAAAGAATTATGGGTCTTATGAGTGATGAAGAAACAACAATTGAAGCTAAAAAAAGACTTCCTTATGAAATTGTAGATAGAAATGGTGCTTGTGCAATTGAAATTGAAGGAAAAGTATATACTCCTCAAGAAATTTCAGCGAAAGTACTTATGAAGTTAAAAGAAGATGCAGAAGCTTTCTTAGGTGAGAGTGTAACTGACGCTGTTATTACAGTTCCAGCATATTTTAATGATAGCCAAAGAAAAGCAACAAAAGAGGCTGGTGTTATTGCTGGACTTAATGTTCTTAGAATTATAAACGAGCCAACTTCAGCTGCACTTTCTTATGGACTAGACAAAAAAGAAGCTGAAAAAATCTTAGTTTATGATCTTGGTGGTGGTACATTTGATGTTACTGTTCTAGAAACAGGTGATAATGTTGTTGAAGTTTTAGCAACTGGCGGTAATGCATTTTTAGGTGGTGATGATTTTGATAACCGTTTAATTGATTGGTTAGCAAATGAATTCAAATCTGAGCATGCAATTGATCTTAAAAAAGATGTTATGGCTCTTCAAAGACTAAAAGAAGCAGCAGAAAATGCTAAAAAAGAGCTTTCAAGCTCTAGTGAGACTGAAGTAAACTTGCCATTTATTACTGCAGATGCATCTGGACCTAAGCATTTAGTTAAAAAACTTACTCGTTCTAAATTTGAATCTATGATTGAAGATTTAGTAGATGAAACTATCAAAAAAATCGGTGAAGTTGTAAAAGATAGTGAATTAAGTAAAGGTGAAATAAAAGAGATTATTATGGTTGGTGGATCAACTCGTGTTCCATTAGTTCAGGAAAAAATTAAAGCATTTTTTGGGAAAGAGCTTAACAAATCAGTGAATCCTGATGAAGTTGTTGCAATTGGTGCTGCTATTCAAGGTGCTGTTATTAAAGGTGATGTGAAAGATGTTCTTTTACTAGATGTTACTCCTTTAAGTCTTGGAATAGAGACTCTTGGTGGAGTTATGACAAAGTTAATCGAAAAAGGTACAACTATCCCTGTTAAGAAAACTCAAACTTTCTCAACAGCAGAAGATAATCAACCAGCGGTTACAATTCATGCTCTTCAAGGTGAAAGAGAATTTGCTAGAGATAATAAATCATTAGGTAACTTTAACCTTGAAAGTATCCCACCAGCTCCAAGAGGCGTTCCTCAAATTGAAGTTGCATTTGATATCGATGCAAATGGTATCTTAACTGTTAGTGCAACTGATAAAGCAACTGGAAAATCTCAAGAGATTAAAATCTCTGGTTCATCTGGACTTGACGATGCAGAAATCGAAAAAATGGTTAAAGATGCTGAGCTTAACAAAGAAGCAGATGCAAAAAGAAAAGAAGCAGTAGATGCTAGAAATCAAGCTGATGCTTTAGCTCATCAAACAGAAAAATCACTTTCTGAAATGGGAGATTCTATTAGTGCTGAAGATAAAGAAAATATTGAAGCAAAACTAAAAGAGTTAAAAGATACTTTAGCTGATGATAGTGCAACGAAAGAGCAAATTGATGAAAAGGTTAAAGCTCTTACAGAAGCGAGCCATAAACTTGCTGAAGCTATGTATAAAAAAGATGAAGCAGGTAAAGCAGCAGATGCAGAGCCTAAGGGTGCTAAAAAAGACGAAGATGTAATCGACGCAGAAGTAGAATAAACTGTAAAAGTCAGTACTTAAGTACTGACTTTTCTTTTATCTAAAAACTAGTTTTTAGATATTTCAATTCTGTTTCTACCTTTATTTTTTGCACTATAAAGTGCTTTATCAGCTAAAGATATGAGTTTATCGATGTCTTGGTAGTCTTCAGTATATGAAGCTATACCAATACTAATTGTTATATTTATCTTATTTTCTTCAAATATAAAATTGTGGTTTTTAATAGTTTCTTGTATTCTTTTTGCTATTTTTATTGCATTTTGAGTAGAAGTAGAGTTTAATAGTAGTACAAATTCTTCCCCTCCAAATCTTGATACGATATCTGATTCTCTATTTATTTGCTTTAATATTGATGCAAACTTTTTTAAGACTTGATCGCCACAAGTATGACCATATGTGTCATTAATTTGTTTAAAATAATCTAAATCTATATAAATAAGGCTTACTGGAGTTTTTAGACGCTTTGCTAGAGTTAAAAATCTATTTGCATGTTCATAAAAATATCTACGATTTTGTAATCCAGTTAAATGATCAATCAAAGCTAATTTTAAAAGCTCTTTATTTGCATCCTCAAGCTCTCTGGTTCTAATGGTTACAGTTTCTTCAAGTTTTTTATTTAAATTTTCTAACTCATTTTTTGTATTAATGATTTCTGTAATTTCTCTAGCTATTCCAAAAACTCTTTGAGTTCGAGTTTCTTTATCATGCATAGGAATTACAATTGTGTTCCAGTATCTAATTGTTCCAGATATTTCAACTTTTTCATCAACTATAACAGGTATATTTTCACTTAAACATTTATAGTATTTCTCTTCAAGCTTATTAGCAACCTCGTTACCAAAAAGATCTTTAATAGTTTTATTTTTTATTTGGTGCACTTCTAATCCAAAGCTTTTAGCTTGAGAGGGATTTATGTCTTCTATAAAAAAATTATTATATTCATCTAGTGTTGCAATGAACATATTGTCTTGTGTATTATTCCAAAAAAAGTTTAAAAATTTTAATTTGCCTTGGTTTATATCTGATATCATAACATTACTTTTATCTTTTTTTTAACATATTAAGATATAGTATTAAAAAGAACCTTAATAAAGTTTTATAAGATTTTGGAGAAATAAATGGAAATTGTACCTTTTGAAAAAAACAAGTTATCAATGTCGGTTTTGATGACACCTGATAAAGCAAATTTTTCTGGAAATGTTCATGGTGGAGATTTACTAAAGTATTTAGATCAAGTTGCATATGCTTGTGCTGCTAGGTATTGTGGGGGATATGTTGTCACTATTAGTGTGGATCAAGTTATGTTTCGTCATCCTATCTCAGTCGGAACTTTAGTTACATTTTTAGCAAGTGTAAATTATACAGGTAGAACTTCTATGGAAATAGGTATAAAGGTAGTAGCTGAAGACATACAAAAAGGTATAGTTGTTGATACCAATAGTTGTTTTTTTACTATGGTTCATGTTGATGAAAATGGAAAACCAAAAGAGGTTGAACCACTTAATCCAAAAACAGATGTAGAAAAACGACGCTTTCACGATGGAAAAATACGCCGTCATATCCGTTTACATGGTTTTAGTTCAATAAAAACAGAATAATTTTATTTTAATGAAAATTTAAAATTTTTTTCCATTTCAATGGCTTCATCTCTACCATAAACAATGATATCTCTATCAACTTTAATTTCTTTATTAGAAATTTTTGCTGGGTAATCAACAAAATTTAAAATATGTTTTATTGCATTTATTCTTGCTCTTTTTTTATTATCACTTTTCACGATTGTCCATGGAGCAACATCGGTGTGAGTTGAGCTTAGCATCATAAATTTTGCAAGTGAATACTCATTCCATAAACTTTGAGACTTTTTATCTACAGGAGATAATTTGTATTGTTTTAATGGATCTGTTTCTCTAGCTTTAAATCTTCTATTTTGTTCTTCTTTAGATACAGAAAAGTAAAATTTAAAAATTTTTATATCTTCATCAACTATCATTTTTTCAAATTCAGGAGCATCTTTTAAAAATTTATGATGTTCTCTTTCAGTGCAAAATCCCATAACTGGTTCAACCATAGCTCTGTTATACCAACTTCTATCAAAAAGAACTATCTCACCTGCACTTGGAAGATGTTTTGCATATCTTTGAAAATACCATTGTGTTTTTTCTGTTTCACTTGGTTTTTCAAGTGCTACTACTCTTGCACCCCTTGGATTTAAATGTTCAGTGATTCTTTTAATTGTTCCACCTTTTCCTGCAGCGTCACGGCCCTCAAAAATCATAAGAATTTTTAATCCATTACTTTTAACATGATTTTGAAGTTTTAGAAGTTCTACCTGAAGTTTTTTTAACTCATTTTCATAGGCGAGTGTTTCTTCTTTTACCCATATTTGAATTTTACCTTGATTTTTATCACTCATGTAAGTTCCTTAATATGTTCATGATACACACTATACATCGTTTTTATTTATATTATGTTTAGGTTAGTTCGATAAACTAAGAAAAATAATTATACAAAGGGAAGTTTTGAAACATATTTTTAAGGTATTTTTATTGTTAACTATTTTAGTTAGCGCTATGTCAGCATTAGAGCAAAGAAAGGTTTTGACACCAGAAGAAGCCTTCAATTTAAGTGCAAAAAGAAGTGGTGATGTGATTGTAATCGATATAAAACTTGGAAAAGATATTTATATTTATGATGATCAGTTAAAATTTAAAATATTAGAACCAACAAATGCATCTCTAGATGAAGATATAAAAAGACCTAAAAGTGTTAAATATGATGAATATCAAGTGCATAAAGATTCTATGCAAGTCATGATACCGATTTCTGTAATAAACAAATATGTCAAACAAGGTCCATTTAAACTTTCTGTTGCATTTCAAGGATGTTCAAGTTTTGGTATATGCTATCAACCAATGACAAAAGAGTATAGCTTTGATTTATCAGGATCTTCAGAAGCTTCTCAAACAGTTGAACTTTCTGAACAAGATAGTATAGTTGAGAGTTTAAATAATAGTAGCGTTTGGCTTGTTTTACTCACTTTTTTTGGTTTCGGAATACTTTTATCTTTGACCCCTTGTATTTTTCCTATGATACCTATACTCTCATCAATTATAGTGTCTCAGTCGAAAGATAATATGTCAACTAAAAGAGCATTTATACTTTCTTTAGTGTATGTTTTAGCTATGGCTTCTGCTTACACTATTGCAGGGGTATTAGCTGGTCTTTTCGGTGCAAATATCCAAGCTACATTACAAGAGCCTTGGATTATAGGAGTTTTTAGTGCAGTATTTGTACTTCTTGCTTTTTCTATGTTTGGTTTTTATGAAATTCAAATGCCTGCTTTTATTCAATCAAAATTAACAAAAAAATCAGATCAAATGCAAGGTCAAGGTATAGTTGGCGTTGCTGTAATGGGCTTTTTATCTGCTTTAATTATGGGACCATGTGTTGCTGCTCCACTTGCAGGAGCTTTAGTATACATTGGTCAAAGTGGAGATGCTCTTTTAGGTGGTGCAGCTCTGTTTGTAATGAGTATTGGTATGGGACTTCCTCTTTTAGCTATAGGAACAGGATTTGGTAAGTATATGCCAAAACCTGGTGGTTGGATGGATGCAATAAAAGCAACATTTGGTGTTGTGATGATTGCTCTTGCCATTTGGACACTTTCTCGTGTTGTTGATGATAGAATTATTATATTTTTATGGATGGGACTTGTTATAAGCTCTTCTGTTTATATGGGTGCCCTAGAGAGCCTTGAAAAAGGTGTAAATGGGTGGTATAAGCTTATAAAAAGCATTGCTGTTATACTTTTTATTTATGGAATTATGCTTTTTATTGGAGCAATGACAAACGCAACAAATCCACTGAATCCACTTGAAAAATTTACAGCAAAAACGGCAACTTTATCTATCCAAGAAGTAGATAAACAGAGTCATTTTAAAAGAGCTGGGACACTTCAGGAACTAAAAGATATTATTAAAAACTCAAAAACACCAGTAATGGTAGATTTTTACGCTGATTGGTGTGTGAGTTGTATAGAACTTGAAAACTATACATTCTCTGATATATCAGTAAAAAATAAATTAAAAGATTTTGCTACAATTCAAATTGATGTAACAAAAAATAGTGATGAAGATAAAAAATTACTAAAAGAGTTTGGGTTATTTGGTCCTCCTGCTATTATGTTTTTTAAAGATGGTAAAGAGTTAAAACATAAAAGAATTATAGGCTTCAAAGATGCAAAGGAGTTTTTAACTCACCTAAATAATCTTTAATTTTTTCATGGTATAATGTTGAATATATAAGTAGTATAAGGATGCTTTTTGAAAGTTATATTAATAGTGGATGTCAAGGGCCTAAAAGATAGAGTTTTATTTGAAAAACACCTGAAAAAAGAAGGATTCACACCAATAGAAGATGAGGATTTTGCTTATGAAGGTGAAGCTACAACACACCTTAACAATACAAAAGCATACATTTTAAATATTGTTAAAAGTGGTTTGAAAAAAACAGAATTTGAAAAATGCAAAATCATATTTCAAGTTGGAGAAAACCCTATGGAAGCTTATGAATTTAATAAAAAAGAAGATGAATTTGATGGAGTTGGAATTAGTTAAAATATGCTAACGCTTTCTCCAAGTCCTCTTTCGTATCTATCCCAAAGCTCCTACTCTCCACTTTAATCATAGCTATTTTTTTACCATGATAAATGGCTCTTAATTGTTCAAGCTTTTCTATATTTTCAAGTGGGGCAGGGCTAAGAGAACAAAACTCTTTTAAACTTTTTTTAGTAAAACCGTAAATTCCAAGATGTCCAAAATAGTCTAAATATTCTTCTCTATCATAAGGAATTTTACTTCTAGAAAAGTAGATTGCATTTTCTTTTACATCTGTGATGACTTTAACATGATTAGGGTCATTTGCAAATTCTTTTCCTATTATTTTGTAACAACTTGCCATAAAGCAATCACCATCTTTAACTTTTTGGATGACACTTTGAACTACCTCAGGCTCTATAAAAGGCTCGTCTGCTTGTACATTGACTATAACTTCATCATCATCTATATCAAGTTTTGATGCTGCTTCATTGATCCTATCTGTTCCACTTTGATGATGGTCTCCTGTCATAACTGCATCAAATCCATAAGTTTTAGCAAGGTTTATTATTTCTTCGGAATCTGTTGCAATAACTACTCTATCTAAGCTTGCGACTCTTTTAGCAGTTGCAATAACCATAGGAAAGCCATTTATATTGGCCAATATTTTATTAGGAAATCTATTTGATGCCATGCGTGCAGGGATTATAATCATACTATTTTTCCTTGATAAAATTTAGTATTTCATTTTCTATATCTTTTTTATCTACAACTTTATCGTGTAGAACTTTTTTTTCAAAAAGAGAACTTATGCATTGTGGAATCTTTACATGTAAAGATTCACTAATACCTTTTAAAGCTTCTTTGTCACTATATTTTATCGTATCTTTTTTGAGAGCATTTAGCATTGTAGGAGCAAACTTTGTCCACTCAGCTGTCGAACATAAAATACTAGGAATATTTTTGTCTTTTAGTTCAGTGTATGCTTTTAAACAAGTTGCAGTATGTGGATCCATTATATAGCCATCATTAGCAAATTCTTTTATCGTTTCTCTTGTAAAATCATCATCAGAGTAAACCGCACTAAAGTCTTTTTGTAACTCTTGTAGTTCATTTGAGCTAAGTTTATAAAACTTGTTTTCTTTTAGCTCATCCATCAGCTCTTTCGTTCTTTTAGGACCATACTTATCAAACAAAACTCTCTCTACATTTGAAGATATTAGAATATCCATAGCAGGACTTGTAGTCAAAAGAAGTTCTCTGTCTCTTAAGTCATATTCACCTTTTGTTATGAGATCAGTTAGGATATTATTTATATTTGATGCAATCAATATTTTTTCGACAGGAAGTCCCATCTTCTTAGCATAATAAGCTCCAAGAGCATTCCCAAAGTTTCCACTTGGAACTATTTGATAAAAGCTTTCTCCTAGACTAATACGGTTTTGCTTTAGCAGGGATACATATGCAAATACATGATAAATTATTTGAAATATAATTCTTCCGAAGTTAACAGAATTTGCAGCACTCAATTTTATATTTGATTTTTTGAGTTCATCTTTAAAAGTTTGAGAGGCTAAAAGGGTTTTAAGAGCATTTTGTGCATCATCAAAGTTACCTTCAATTCCTATAACTTTTAAATTTTTTCCTGTTTCAGTTACCATTTGTAAGCGTTGTACATCACTTGTTCCACCATCTGGATATAAACAAGCAACTTTTATGTTTTCTTTGTTAGAAAATGTATCGAGTGTAGCGGGACCAGTATCACCACTAGTTGCAGCTAAAATCAAGTAATTTTGTTTTTGTTTTTTTGCAAGGTTAGAGAGTATATGTCCAAAAGGTTGTAAAGCCATATCTTTAAAAGCTCTTGTTGGTCCATGAAATAGTTCATTAACAAAAAGATCATTCTTGATTTGTGCTAGTGGTACAGGGTTTTCTTTATCATCGAAGTTATCATAAAGACTTACAGCATCTTCAAGTATATCAATATCAATATCAATATTAAAAAGTTTGAGTATATCAAGTGTGATTTGTTTATAGCTTTTTTGAGTAGCTAATTGTAAAAATTCTAAATCTATTTTTGGTAAACTTTCTGGGACATACAGTCCTCCAAAGCTTGCACTTGGATTCATGATAGCATATGAAAATTCTACTTTTTCGTCTTTAATTCCATCGTTTCCTCTTGTTTCTATAAACATGCTTTTTTATCCTTACTCTTTTTTATCATTGTTCCTACACCTTCGTTTGTAAAAAGTTCAAGAAGTAAAGAGTGTTCAACTCTTCCATCTATTATTTGGGCAGTTTTTACACCACCTTTTAGTGCTTCTAAACAAGCGTCTACTTTTGGTAGCATTCCACCTGTAATTGTTCCATCTTCTTTTAATGCATCGACTTTCTCTTTATTAAGATCAGTAAGAAGATTTCCTTCTTTATCGAGAATCCCTTTTGTATCTGTTAAAAATATAATTTTATGAGCACCAATGGAAGCAGCTATTTTACTTGCACATAAGTCAGCATTGATATTGTAACCCGGATGATTTGCATCTTCACCAGAAGCAATGGGTGCTACAATAGGAATAAAACCTTCTTTTAAAAGATTTTTAATAACTTTCTTATCTACTTTTGTTATTTTTCCTACTAGACCATATTTACCACCACTCAAAGCTTTTGCTTTTATGAAATTTGCATCTTTGCCTGTAATACCTATGGCTTTTCCACCATGGTGATTTATTAGATTAGTGATTTCTTTATTGATATTTCCACTTAAAACCATTTCTACAACTTCCATAACTTGTTCATTTGTTACACGCAGTCCATCAACAAACTCACTTTTGACTTCTAGTTTATCTAGCATAGAGTTGATTTTTTTACCGCCACCATGGACTATAACAGGTCTTAATCCTACTAAATATAGTAAAATTATATCTTGTGCAAATTTATCTTTTAATATATTATTAATTTGTGCAGAGCCACCATATTTAATCACTATAGTTTTTTTCTTAAATGTTTTGATATATGGTAAAGCATCTAGTAGAACTTGTGCTTGTTGAATCTTTTTTTGCATAGCAATATCCTCTTGTCTTAAAAAAGGCTATTTTATCTAAAATTTGCTAAATATTCTTTTATCTGATTTTTTATTTTTGGATTTATATTTACATGTAAACGCATAATTGAAAGAGGTAAATCAAAATTTTGCATCTTAACCATATCTTTTTCTGTAGTCAAAATAGAAGTAGCATTGTAATCTTTTATAAGTTTTTTTAGCTCTTTTTTTGTGTACAAGTAATGGTCGATAAAATAGACTTTGCCTACTAAATTATCTGGTAAATATTTATTTAAACGATTTGGTTTTGAAATAGCAGTTACTAAAAGCATTTTTGTCGTGGGATTTTCTATAGAAACACTTCGTGAAAAATCTTTGTTTTCCTCTACTACTAAATCTGCTTTTTTATATAGAAATTTTGGTTCTCTATAGGCTCCACTAGGTAGTGTAAAGTTGAATTTTGGTTCAGGATTTGGTCGTAATAAAACATCAAATTTTTCAATAAATGACTTTGAAAATCCATCGTCTAAAAAGACTGAATTTAAGCCAAGTTTATGTGAATATTTTATAGCTTCAAGTCTATCTTCACTTACTATTATTGTGGCCTTTGGAAGAGATATTGCATAGAGCATTGCTTCATCTCCACTTACTTCTATAGTTGTTGTTTTATCTATTACATGTAGACCAGTAGAAGATCTACCATAGCCTCTTAAAATTATGGCTACATTTTCATAATCTTTAGCTAAAGAGATAAGAAAGGGGGTTTTCCCACTTCCTCCAATAGTTAGATTTCCAATACTTACAACAGGGATTAAAGGTTTTATTTTTTTAGAATTTAATCTTTTTAGTAAAATAATTATAGAGTAGATAATACTAAGAGGATAAAGTAAAAATGCCAGAAAAAATTGAAGTTTTGAAGTAGGGTAGAAAAGATACTCTTCTACCCAAGATATAAAGGCTTGTTTGTTAAACACGAGTTTTTGCAATCTCTTTTATCTTTTCACATATAAAATATACATCTTTATCTGATAGACCTGTATAAATTGGAAGGGAAAGGATTTGCTGATAATTTGTTAAGGCATTAGGAAAATCATTTACTCTTAAATTGTATTTATGTTTGTAATAACTTAGAAGATGAATCGGAATAAAATGTAAAGCAGTAAATATGCCATTTTCTCTTAATTCTTTTGCAAAACCATCTCTATTTTTATCTACTTTTATAATATACTCGTTATAAACATGGTCACATTTTTTTACAGGTGTAGAAACATGAGGACAGTCTTTTAACTCTTTATCATAAATTGCAGCTATTTCAAGTCTTCTTTTGATAAATTTATCATTTTTCTTAAGTTGTGCTATCGAATAAGCAGCATTGAGTTCATTCATATCATATTTAAGACCGATATCAACTACATCATAAACATAACCTAGGTTCCCAAATCTATCCCAACCATCACTGACTATAGCATGAGTTCTAAGAAGTTTTGCTCTCTCCATTAAATCTTCATCATTGGTAGTCATAATCCCACCACTCGCTATGGCATTTTTCATTTGTGGAGAAAATCTAAATGTAGTTATATCAGAACCTGTTGTTCCTATTTTTTTACCTTTATAACTTGCTCCCATCGCTTGTGTTGCATCTTCTATAACTTTTAAACTATAGATATTGGCAAGTTCATAAATTTTGTCTAAATTAGCAATTTGTCCAGCTACATGAGATACAAATATAGCTTTCAATTTTTTATGGTTACTTTTTTCTAAGACTTTTTCAAGCTCTCCCATATCCATATTGAAATCTTCTTTATCAATATCAACAAAAATTGGCTCTGCATCAAAGTGTCTAACAACTTCAGCAACAGCAGGAAAAGCATTGACTGAACAGATGATTTTATCACCTCTTTTGAGATCAAGTGCACACATTGCTAGATGCATTGCTGCTGTACCGTTACATGTGGATACTGAATATTCACATCCTATATATTTAGAAAAATTATTTTCTAAATCATCTATTTTTGATGAATCTTTTAACTCTAAAACCTCATTAATAAGTACTTTTTCACTCTCATCAATGTATGGTTTATAAAAAGGTATCTCTCGTTGTGGTAAATTCATATTTTTCCTTTACATCTTTATATCACGCGGATACAAAAAATCATGTCCGATTGTTCTGCTTCCTAATTTCGCGATTATTGGTAGTTTTCTTTTAAATTGATTTTGATAAATTTTAGTTGTGATTAATTCTACTAATTCTGTATCAAAATTTTTTTCCATAAGTTCTTCTTTACTCAATCTTTCATCGACAAATGCATAAAGTGCTTTATCTAACTGGGCATAAGTAAATCCTAAATCTTCTTCATCACTTTGACCTTCCCATAAATCAGCAGTAGGTGGTTTTTTTATGATTGATGCAGGGACACCAAGATACTCTGCAAAAGCGAAAACTTCTGTTTTATACATGTCTCCTATAGGATTAATGGCACTTGCTAAATCTCCAAACATAGTTCCATATCCCAAAAGGAGTTCACTTTTGTTACTTGTACCTAAAACGAGACTTGAGTATTTTGCTGATAAGTCATATAAAACAGACATTCTTATTCTTGCGCTAAAGTTTCCTATTCTTAAATTTGTTTTATCGATGTTTTTAAAATAGCTTTCGATTAAGTCACCAATATAGACTGATTGGTTTATGATGTTAAATTTTTTACATAACTCATCTGCATCATCAAAACTGCTTTGTGAAGAACTTGAGCTTGGAAGCATAACAGCTCGAAAATTTTTATTAAAAGCTTTTTGTGCTAGAACTGCAACAACAGCAGAGTCAATACCACCACTAAGACCTAAAATAGCACTTTTAAGTCCTGTTTTTTGAACTTCTTCTTTTAAAAATTTGATAAGATAGTTTTCTATGAGTTCATATTTTTTCATGAGTCATTATACTAAAGAAAATATTAAATTTCTCTTTTAATTGTAACTGATTTATTTAAGTTTTAACTATTTTTTAGTATTATAATGAGTATATCAACATAAATAATCAATTAATAGAAATATTTACTCATTGTTTTTTATGCTCAGGCACTTTATAAAGGAATAAAATGAATATTCAATGTCGTCCTATGGGGATGTATCAAACCAACTGTTATATTATAGAAGTAGATGGAAAAGAGTTAATTGTAGACCCAGGTATTGGAGCAGATGCCTGGATTTTAGAAAACAGTAAAAATCCAATAGCTATTTTAAATACGCATGGTCATTTTGATCATGTATGGTCAAATGCAGAGTTAAAAGAAAAACTTAACATACCTATTTATGTACCAAAAGACGATGAGTTTATGTTAAAAAATGATCCATTTGGACAAGGAACTCCACCAAGTAAAGCAGATGTTTTAGTAATAGGAGACCAAGAATTTGATATTGATGGTATTAAAGTCCAGTATTTTCATTTTCCAGGGCACACTCCAGGATGTAGTGCTATACTCATAGGCGATAATCTTTTTAGTGGAGATTTTATTTTTAAAAGCTCTATTGGAAGAGTAGATTTTCCTTATAGTAGCCCAGAAAATATGAAAGAAAGTATAGAAAAATTTTTACATGTAACAGAAAATTGGACTGTATATCCGGGTCATGGAGAACCAACAACGGTGAGAATTGAACAGCAAAGTCTTCCTATGTGGCTTAATATGATTTAGTATTTTCGTCTTACATTTTTAATTTTTGTTTTGAAAATATGTTGTTCTAGTACAACAGCACTGAATAGGCCTTCGTAGACTTTTATATCGTTTATGTGGCCTGTTACTTTAATTTCTCTTTTTCTACTATCTTCAAATTTTGCTTTTGCAATAAATTCTATGATATCATCTACTTTTGCTGGGGCTAAAAACTTTGAACGAGATCCTATAATAACAACATTAGGCTCATTTACTGCAACTGCAGCCGCATAATCAGCAGCACCAAAAATAAAGCCACTATGGATTAGACCTAAATCATCTACACTCATCTCTTTTGTTGTGAGTAAAGTTGTATTAGAATAGCCAACTTCAAGTTTTAAAATAGTACCGCAAAGATTTGATTTGATTTTATTATGAGTTTGTAAATTTTCTTGTGGTTGATTTATACTATCTAGAGGGTTAGTTTCTTCTTCCTCATTAAATGCATTATCAAAATTTTCTTCTTCTATCTGTGCTAATGCATCATCGATTTCTTCGCTCATATAAGCTTCCTTGCTTTCATGTTATTTATGTCTGTATATCGGTCAATTATTTTTTAAGTTTAACATATACTCTTTTAGGAGCAGGATATCCCTCTATTGTTAGTTCAGGATTATTGGCATCCAAAAAATCACCTAAACTTTCTCCAAGTATCCAATCTGTTCTTCTTTGCTCATTGAGTTCTGTTTTTTTAATTTCTAATACTTCAAATGAGCTAAATTTAGCTTTCTCTGACCAATTTTCTAGCGCTCTTATGGTTGGAACAAAATAGATATTGGGGATTTTAGAGTATGTTTTTCCAGGACACAATGCAGTTGCTTCATCACCATCAATCATGAAAGTATCTAAAATTAATTCGCCATTTTTATTCAGTGAATTATATAACTCTTTTAATGTTTTTACAGGGTCACTTCTATGGTACAAAACGCCTAAACAAAAAAGAATATCAAATTTATGTTCAAAAAAAGGAAGGTGTTCAACCCCTAAAAGCTCAAATTTTATGTCCGTTTTAGCAAAGTGATTGATAAAATCAAATTGTAATTTACATAAGGCACTAGGATCAAAACCTACAATTTTTTTTGGCTTATCCTCAAGCATGCGAAAAAGGTAGTATCCATTGTTACAACCAATGTCACCTACTATTTTATTTTTTAAGTTAAAATGAGCTCTCAATAGATTGTATTTTATAAAACTTTTCCATTCGGTATCGATAAAAGTATCAAAAACTTCAAATGGGCCTTTCCTCCATGGTCTAAGTCCTAATGCACTTTCATTAATATGTTTTTTATCTTCTTCACTTATGTCTTTACATGTAAGAGAGATTGTATCTTGAAGTTTAAATTCGCAGTTTTCTATATTAGGAAGATTATCTACTATGGCTTTTCTTACTTTATTGTCTTTCCACCCAAAGCATTTACTTTTTTCATATCTTATACTATCTAAATTCATTATGGATTCGCTAGCTCTCTTGCTTCATTGTATATTTTTTTTGTACCGTCATTTACATCTTGGTATTCTACTAGATTTTCATCACAGTCTTTATGGTAAAAGCCCATACTATCGTAGTACTCTTTACAATTGTTGTAGTAATGGGTATCTATTCCTCTATCGTTGACATAAAGACAGCCACTAAATAATAAGGGTATAGTTAAAATTAATAGTTTTTTCATGAGGATTATAATACCATTAATATAGTTAAACTTTGATAAGGATAGGTACATGAGTAAAGTGTTAGATTATTTTAAAATTATAACTGCAACACCAAGATGTAGTTTTAAAACACAAAAGATGCAAGAAAAAATAGTAGAAATAGCAGAAAAATTAGGATACAAAGTAAGTCAAGATAAAACGGGAAATATATTATGTCAAAAAGGTTCTCCAAAGGTGTGTTTACAATCTCACTATGACATGGTATGTTTTGGTGATGTAGAAAATATAGAGCTTATTGAAGAAGAGGGTGTTTTACGAACTAAAAACTCAACACTTGGGGCTGATAATGGCATGGGTATGGCTATTTCGTTTGCTTGTATGGAAAAGTTTAATGATTTGGAGTGTCTTTTTACTATAGATGAAGAAGTTGGACTTATTGGGGCAACTAACTTAGAGTTACAAATATTTTCAGATAAGATTTTAAATCTTGATGGTGAAGAAGAAAAGGAAATTTATATAGGATGTGCAGGGGGAACAGATATAGTTGCAAAACTTGAATTAGAATATAAAAAGCTAAATGATGATGAAACTATATACGAAGTTAGTATACAAGATTTACCAGGGGGACATTCAGGGGTAGATATAGATAAAAATATACCAAGTGCAACAAAAATACTTGCAGAAGAGTTAGTAAAACACGATTTTAAACTTTTACATATAGAAGGTGGAGAGTTTAGAAACTCTATATCAAAAAAAGCTAAAGCCATTATTTCTACGAGTAAAGACTTTATGCTGTTCAATAATGTTCTACATGTAAAGGAAATCGAATACAAAAGAGAATATATTAAAAATGGGTATGAAATTATAACTGCTTTAAATGCTTTTGCTCAAGGTGTAAGAAGTTATGATAAGAGCTTACTTATACCATTAGTAAGTATAAATCTTGGGGTAGTTAAGGTTGAAGAAGGAGCATTAAATATTTCTTGTGCAGCAAGAGCAATGAAAAATGAAGATTTAGTTCAGATTTCACACGAGACAGAATCATTTTTTAAACTCATTGGTTGTAAAACTTCATTAAGTGATATTTATGAGCCTTGGGTTCCTGCAATTGGCGATTTTGCTAATTTAGTAAAGAGTGAAATGGATAAAGTATATGATGATGCAAGTTTTTGTGCTATACATGCTGGTTTAGAGTGTGGTATACTTATGCAAACACAATCAAAAAAAATTGAAGCTGTTGCTATTGGACCGACTATTAGAAATCCACATTCTTTAAGAGAAGAGTGTGATTTGAGTTCGGTTGATAGGATTAGCAAAGTTGTAGAGAACATAATTAAAGGATTATAATATGTCATTTGTAAAATCGGCTGATATTGAAATCGGAAAAAAATTAGAACACTTTATTTTAAAAGATGCATTTGAAAACGAATTTGATTCTAAAAAAAGTTTTGGAAAAGGAGGAATGATTATAGCTGTTATGTGTAATCACTGCCCTTATTCAAATGCTATTTGGGCAAGATTAGAAGAAGTTGCAGAATTTGCTAAAAAATTAGATATCAATACAGTAGCAATAAATCCGAATATCCATCCAAACTATCCTGAAGATAGCCCAGCTCATATGAGAGATAAAGTAGAAGAGTTTGACCTCTCATTTCCTTATTTAGTTGATGAAGAGCAAAAAGTCTCAAAATCACTTGGAGCAGTTTGTACTCCAGATATATTTTTGTTTGATAGTGATTGTTCTTTATATTATCATGGTAGGATTGATGATAATTGGTATGATGCAAGAAGTGTCAAAGAAGAAGATTTAAGAGAAGCCCTTATTAGTCTTTTTGGCAATCAACCAGCTCCAAAAAATCAACTTTATTCTCAAGGATGCTCTATAAAATGGATAGATACAGTAACGGGATAGAAGAAAAAAACCATGTTTTAATTGTAGAAGATGAAGCTATTATAGCTATGGATATCAACCAGTGTCTTTTAGAGTTTGGGTATATAGTTGATGAGGTAGCAACAACTACAGACGAAGCTATTTTATATGTTCAAAAATATAAGCCAAATATAGTGTTAATGGATATCAAGCTTAAAGGAAGTATGGATGGAACTGAAATAGTAGAACTTATACAAGAAAAATATAAAGTTCCTGTTATTTATCTCACTTCATACACAGATGAAGCAACTATAAATAGGGCAAGTTTAACTAAGCCATATGGATATATAGTAAAACCAGTGGATGAAAATACTCTCAATACTAGTATTATTATGGCTCTCTCAAGATTTGGGGCTGAGCAAAAAAGTTTACATGGGGAAGTTATAAAGATTAATGAAAATTATAGTTACAATTTAAAAAATAAAAATTTATATTTTTTAGGTGAAAAAGTAAAACTTACAAAAAAAGAGAGTGAATTTTTCTTGTACATGATAGAAAATTTAGGTAAAACTGTACATTATGAAAAAATATTAAAAAGATTAGGTTATGATGATATTGTACCTATTGCAACTCTTAGAAGTTTAGTAAGACGAGTTAGATACAAACTAGTAGAAGATTTGATAGAAAATATTTCATCTACAGGATATAAAATTACTAAGAAAGAATAAAATTTGATAGAAAATATTTTAATTGGAAACGGAAGAGGTAGCGGATTATGGATTGTGGATAAGTGTAAAGACCCTCTTCCTGAATAAAATTATACTAAAAAAAAATGTCATTTTTGTGCCATTTTATATAATATTGTGCCATTTTTGCATATTACTAACTTTTTTGAAAGTAAATTTTGTATTTTACTCCATTTTCATTATGTATTTCTAGCGTTCCTTTGAGTTGGTATTTTGTAAGTTCTTGAACTATTGTTATGCCTAAAGATTTACTTTTTTTACTGTTTTCATAAAAATCTTTTGTTTTTTTACCACTGTCTGAAAAAATTAAAACATATAGATTTTTTTCTTTAAAAAGTTCTATTGATATTTTTCCTTCTTCTTCGAAACTAAATGCATGTTTAAAGGAGTTTGTTATAAGTTCATTGATGATTTGTCCGCAAGCTATTGCTTGTTCTATGTCAAGTTTTATATCATTACTCGTAACTGAAAAAACAATATTTTCGCTATTTGTAAATGTATTTTGTATATTTCTAATCAGAGAATATACATAAGATTTAAAATTTATTTGTGTGAAGTCTTTTGAACTATATAAGTTTGTGTGAATTAGTTCCATTGTTTTAACACGATTTTGAAGATTTAAAAAGATGTTTTTTATCTCAGGATCAGATATTTGTCTCGCTTGCATCCTAATGAAGCTCGTTACAATTGCAAGATTGTTTTTAACTCTATGATGTATTTCTTTAAGAAGAATCACTTTTTCATTGATGGAACTTTCAAATCTCAATTCAGCTTTTTTTCTCTCTTTTATTTCGTTTATTAGAGAAGCAGTTTTTAAGTTAAGCTGATCTTCAAATTCCGTTTGTAGTTTCTTTAATTCTTCTTCATTTTTATCGTTGTGTTCTATTATTTTTGTAATATTTGTAATTATGCTTTCGACATGTGATGTTCGTATTGAGTTTGGCACTTTTTTTTCAAGTTGCTTTCTTATCGTATTGAGTATGGATAGTTTTTGTTTTATAAAAAATATTGTTACTAAAAAACTTATAAATATTATGATAGACAGAATCAACGATTCTTTTTTGAGGTAGATATTTTTGTATTCCAAAGTGTCGTAGTAATTTAGTGATAATTTGTACTCACTATCAGCTATCTGTTTTGTTAGAAGAGTAGGCTCAAGTAAAATATTTTCTTCTATGTTATCAAAATTTGTAACATGAAGAAAATATTTGTTATTTTTTTCAATCAAAATATACCTAATTTTAGGATTTTGTTTCATGATAACTTCAAATTGTTTTTTTAAAACTTCTGGTTTTTCTAAAAGAGGATATATAAAAGGAATTATAGTAGTTATAATCTCTTTATTCATGTTTTTTATATCAGTTTTGTATTGCTCATGAAAATAAGATAAATAGTAACTTAGACTTATCAAAAGTATTGCCATAAAAAGTAGCATAAAAAAAATTAATTCAGATAGTATAGTTCTTTTTGAGTGCTTAGCCAACTTTGAAACTTTCTTTGCTTTTACAAAACTCCTTTAAAAAACATTCACCTTCACAATCGGGATTTTTTGCTTTGCAGATATATCTTCCAAAAAGAACCATTGCTTGATGGAGTACATGTAAATCTGTTTTAAACTTTTTTGTGAGTTCTGCTTCAGTTTTTATGGCAGTTTTTTCTTTACTAAGACCAAGTCTATGAGCTACTCTAAATACATGAGTATCAACTGCCATCAAGTTTGCATTTGAATACTCAATCATAACAACATGTGCAGTTTTTTGTCCAACACCAGCTAAAGTTATAAGGCTTTTTTCATCAAGAGGAATTTCCCCTTGGAAGTTTTCTTTTACAGAAGTTGCCATTTTTATAAGATTTTTAGCTTTATTGTTAAAAAAAGAACATGATTTGATGAGATTTTTTACATCATCTAAGTTTGCTTGATGTAACTCTTCAACGCTAGGATACTTTGCAAATAGAGCAGGAGTTATTATATTGACCCTTTTATCAGTACACTGTGCTGAGAGCATAACCGATATAAGCAATTCATATAGATTGTTATAATTTAATTCTGTAACAGCATCACTATAATTGCTGACTAATATCTCTTTTATTTGAAGTATTTCTTTTTTTGTTGCTTGTTTAATTGTATATTTCCTCTAGATAAAATGTTGTTATTGTATCAAAATGTTAATTAATTATTTATGTTTGTCTTGTATAATCATATTTTAATTCAAACGATAGTAGAATACTAAAAATAATGAACACAAAAGGATTCAAATGAATAAAATCATTTTAGGAAGTTTGGCAACTGTAGTTTTAGGCGTAAGTTTAAATGCCGCAGTTTATGCAACAGTAGATGGTGTAGAAGTTACAGATAAAGATATAACAAGTCTTTTAAGGGCAATGCCAGGAGCAAAGTATGACCAACTTCAACCAGAACAACAAAAAAGAGTAATTGACCAAGCAATAGAAAGAAAACTTTTAGCAAAAGAAGCTTTAAAAGAAGGAATAGAAAAAGACCCTGAATTTAAAAAGACTTTGGCTTCTGTAAAAAATGACTTAGCACTTGAAATTTGGATGAAAAAAGTATTTGATAAAGTAAAAGTTTCAGAAACTGAAATAAAAGCATATTTTGATAAAAACAAAGATAAGTTTGTAAAGCCAGCAACTGTAAAAGCAAGACATATTGTTGTAGCTGATGAAGCAACTGCAATAGGGATTATCAAAGAGCTTAAGGGACTTAAAGGCGAAGCTTTAACTAACAAATTCATAGAATTAGCAAAAACAAAATCAACAGGACCAAGTGGTGCAAATGGTGGAGATTTAGGCTGGTTTAATGCAAAACAAATGGTAGGAGCTTTTAGTGAAGCTGCATTTGGTCAAGAAAAAGGTGAAATTACTCAAACACCAGTTCAAACTCAGTTTGGATATCATGTAATCTTAACAGAAGATAAAAAAGGCGGAGATAAAGTAAAGTTTGAAGAAGCAAAAGCGCAAATTGAAAATGGACTTAAAATGGAACAATTTCGTTCAGATGTTGCTGCAAAAGCAAAGGTATTAAAAACTAAAGCAAAAATAGTTATAAAATAAGAGGTACAAAATGTCGGGCACTAAGATATTTGATTTTGTAAAACCAGGAGTGATAAGTGGAAATGATGTTTCCAAGGTATTTGAAGTGGCAAAAGCAAATTCTTTTGCACTTCCTGCAGTAAATGTTGTAAGTACAAGTTCTGTAAATGCTGTAATGGAATCTGCAAAAAATGTAAATTCTCCAATTATTGTGCAGTTTTCTAATGGTGGTGCACAATTTTATGCTGGAAAAGGAATAAATGGCACTGATGCCGGTATCTTAGGTGCTGTTAGTGGAGCTTTACATGTACACACTTTAGCGGAGGCTTATGGTGTGCCAGTAATCTTACATACTGATCATGCTGCAAGAAAGCTTCTCCCTTGGATAGATGCTCTTTTAGATGCTAGTGAGGCACATTTTGAAAAAACTGGAAAGCCTCTTTATAGTTCACATATGATTGACCTTTCAGAAGAGAGTTTAGAAGATAATATAAATACTTGTGTTGCATATCATAAACGCATGAGTAAGATTGGTATGACGCTCGAGATTGAACTTGGTTGTACGGGTGGAGAAGAAGATGGAGTAGATAATACGCATTTGGATAACTCGGCACTTTATACACAACCTGAAGATGTAGCATATGCATATGAGAGGTTGATGGAAGTGAGTCCAAACTTCACTATTGCGGCATCTTTTGGAAATGTTCATGGTGTTTATAAGCCAGGTAATGTGCACCTTACTCCAAAAATCTTAGACAATTCTCAAAAATATATAGAAGAGAAGTTTGGAACAAGTGAAAAGCCAGTAAACTTTGTTTTTCATGGTGGTAGTGGAAGTGAATTAGCTGATATTCGTGAAGCCATAGAATATGGTGTTATCAAAATGAATATCGATACTGATACGCAGTGGTCTTTTTGGGATGGAACAAAAGAGTATGTAAAAAAATATGAACCATATTTACAAGCTCAAATTGGTAACCCTGAGGGTGAAGATAAGCCAAATAAAAAATATTATGACCCAAGAAAATGGTTAAGAGCAGGTGAAGAAGCTACTATAGAAAGACTTAAACGAGCTTTTACTGACTTAAACTGTTTAAACAGAAACTAACAATAAGAGCCTTGAATTTCAAGGCTCTAAATTATCCTAAGATGACATTTAGTCCTTCACCGTTTGAAAAACACTACTTTAGAAACAAAGAGATATTTATAAAAAGAGATGATCTTTTACATATAGACTTTTCAGGCAACAAAGCAAGAAAGTTTCACTGGTTTTTAAATCACGAGTTTTTACATGTAAATCAAGTAGTTTCATATGGTTCAAACCAATCAAATGCAATGTATTCGCTCTCTGTGTTAGCTCGTATGAAAGATTGGAAATTTGTATACTTTAGTGATCATATTTCAGATTTTTTAAAAGAAAATCCAGTTGGAAATTATAAATACGCTTTAGAAAATGGCATGCAGTTTATACAAAGCAAGAAGAGAGCAGAAGATGCGAGAAATTATAAAAATAAATATACTGTTTTAGTAGAAGAGGGTGGCCGTCAAAAAGAAGCGGAGTATGGTATAAAAATACTAGCTACAGAGATTTTAGAAGATATTAAAAAAAATAATATTGAAAATCCTTATATATATTTACCATCAGGAACAGGTACTACGGCACTTTTTTTGCAAAAACATTTGCCTTTTAAAGTCTTTACATGTAGTTGTGTAGGAAGTGATGAGTATTTAAAAGAGCAATGGAAGATGGTTGAAGATAAAAACAGTATTTTCCCTACCATTTTAGGCAGTCAAAAGAAATATCACTATGGGAAACTTTATCGAGAATTGTATGAACTCTGGTACGAGCTTAAGAACGATATGGGGATTACATATGATTTGATGTATGACCCAGTTGGATGGCAAAAGTTTTTGTTACATGTAGATAAAATTGAAGGAACTCCAATCTTTATTCATCAAGGTGGTATAAAAGGCAATGAGTCAATGTTAAAAAGGTATGAACGCAAATATGGTATAATTGCGAACAATAAGGAAGATAATGAAACAGATAAAAACTAGTAGTAAAAATTTTAAACAAGAATTTAATGAACTATTGAAACGAGGCCATATGGATATGGACAATGTTTCAAAGATAGTTTTAAACATAATTTCAGAGATAAGACAAGATGGTAATGAAGCTTTAAAAGCCCATATTGAAAAGTTTGATAAGTGGACTGTAGATTCTGATAAAGATTTAGAAATACAAACGAATGATATGAAAGCTGCTTATGAAAATTTAGATGGAGATTTAAAAAATGCATTGCAACTTGCCTATGATAGAATCAAAACTTATCATGAGAAACAAAAGCCAAATTCTTGGTTAGACTTTGAAGATAATGGTAATGTTTTAGGGCAAAAAATAACTTCTGTTGATAGAGCTGGACTGTATATCCCTGGCGGAAAAGCAGCATATCCAAGTAGTCTTTTGATGAATGCAATCCCTGCAATTGTAGCAGGTGTAAAAGAGATAGTTGTTTGTACTCCAGCGCCAGATAATGAGCTCAATTCACTTCTTTTAGCTGCTATGCACCTTTGTGGTATTACAAAAGCATATAAAGTTGGTGGAGCAAGTGCCATTGCTGCTATGGCTTATGGGACTAAAACAATACCGAAAGTAGATGTTATTACTGGGCCTGGTAATATATTTGTAGCAACTGCAAAAAAACTTGTATTTGGTGAAGTACATATTGACATGATAGCAGGGCCAAGTGAAATTGGAATTTTGGCTGATAGTAGTGCAGATACAAACTTTTTAGCGATAGATTTGCTTTCTCAAGCAGAACATGACGAGATGGCAAGTTCTATTCTTATAACACCTGACCAAAGTATTGCTGATGAAACAAGTAAAAAAGTATATGAGTGGCTAGAAAAATTGGACAGAAAAGAGATAGCTATGGCTTCTATAAAACAAAGAGGAGCTATTATCATTACAAAAGATATGGATGAAGCTTTAGCACTTATGAATGAGATTGCACCAGAGCATCTTGAAGTTATGACAGAGTATCCTTTTGATTTGCTTCCAAAGATTAAACATGCTGGAGCAATTTTTATGGGAAGATATACTCCTGAGCCTATTGGTGATTATATAGCAGGACCAAATCATACCCTTCCAACAGGAGGAACTGCAAAGTTTTACTCTCCTTTAGGAGTAGAAAATTTTCTTAAAAAAAGCTCAATAATTAGTATGAGTGAAGAGGGGATAAAAGAGATAGGTAATGAGTGTGCATTACTTGCTAAAACAGAAGGATTAGGAGCTCATAGGGCAGCAGTTTTGGAAAGATTAAAGTAGGAGTAAAGATGAAAATATACGCACCATGGGAAAAAGCTTTTAAGAAGATTTCCACACCATTTGAACATTTTTTACATGCACAAACAACGACAGGTTTAGTTTTGATGTGTATGACAGTAGTTGCTTTAATCCTTGCAAATTCACCATTAGCAGAAGGATATAAGCATTTTTTTCATACAAAAATAGATTTAACAGTTGGATCGTGGGCATTATCGCATACTCTTCACCACTGGATTAATGATGGACTTATGGCAATATTCTTTTTTATAATTGGACTTGAGATAAAAAGAGAGATACTAGTAGGGGAACTTTCAAATTTAAAAGTAGCAATTTTACCTATATTAGCGGCAATTGGAGGAATGGTTATTCCTGCTTTGATTTATATTAGTATAAATGCCGGAGGAATTGGTGCAAATGGATGGGGAATTCCTATGGCAACCGACATTGCTTTTGCTATTAGTGCACTAGTGCTTTTAGGAAAAAGAGTTCCAACTACGCTAGTAACATTTTTGGTTGCTCTTGCGATAGTTGATGATCTTGGAGCTGTCTTAGTAATAGCTATATTTTATACAGAACAAATACATATGCTACCACTTGCATTGGCTGGAGTTTCATTTCTTATGATGATGGCATTTAATAGAGTTGGAATTCATATGATTTTACCATATTTTGTTAACGGATTATTGTTGTGGTTTTTTATGCTTGAATCAGGCGTTCATGCAACTATAGCAGGAGTTATAGCAGCTATAGCAATACCTTCACGACCAAAAAAACATCCTGCTACTATTGTAAAAGATACTCAAAATTTGTTAAAAGAGTATGATATGCATAGTGGAGAAATAAAAACTCTTATAAATGAAAAACAAAAAACAATACTCCAAAACATCAAAAATAAAATAGATGCAGTTGGAACGCCAGCAGCAAGACTTGAAAATGATCTTCACTTGGTTGTTGCCTTAGTCATTATCCCTATTTTTGCTCTTGCAAATGCAGGTATAAGTATAGATTTTAGCTCGATTGGGTCTATTGTTATGGAACCAGTTTCACTAGGAATTATTGCTGGACTTATTGCTGGAAAAGTTTTAGGTATCTTTGGAGTAGCTTGGATTGCAATTAAACTAAAAATTGCTAAACTTCCAGAAGGAAGTACAATGAGCCAGATTTTTGGTGTAGCATTTCTTGGTGGTATTGGTTTTACGATGTCTATTTTTGTAGCTGACTTAGCTTTTGTTAATAATGAAGAACTTATTTTCCAAGCAAAAATTGGTATCTTAGTCGCTTCATTATTTGCCGGTTTATTTGGTTTTTTCTGGTTAAAATATGTAGCAAAAAAAGATGATAAGACAAAAAACTAAATGTTTTAGAAAAGTTGGAGGAAACTCCAACTTTTAAAGTGATGGAATTTCTATAAAAGATCCCTGCATTAGTTGTATTGGTATCTCTTTTAAATTGTCACTTTCTTCTTGACTCTCAACAGCAGTTGCAATTACTTTAATATCAAGTGATTTTGTCAATATATAAAATGACTCATAAGAACTATTTTTACCTTCATCATGCATATCTATGTAAAAAGATTTATTTGCTTTTATATATGCTGGTTTTAAATCCTGAAGATAATTCAAACTTCTTTTTGTTATTCTAAAATTGTCTATACCAAAATAGTAACCATATTTTTGTATGAATCTTGAAAAGTTAATATATGTTTCTAAATTATGGACTATTGCATAGTTACTTGATTCAAAAGATACTAAAAGATTTAATGCAGTTGATTGTTTAAATATTTTTTCTAGCCAATTTATATTTTCGCTATTTTTTATAAAAGAAGTATCAATATTGATAGCTATACTAGTGCCTCTAGTAGCTAGTTTTATAGCTATTTCTATAACTTTTTTGTCTACATCATGAGTCATGTTGAGGGAGTTAAGCATAGGCATAAACATACGGGCAGGATATATTTTTCCTTTATGATCACTCATCCTTAAATAAGCTTCTTGATGATATATTTTGCCACTATTGTCTTTTACTGGTTGTAACGCTAGCTTGATTCCATTTTTTTGAATTGCATTTGTTATGAGTTTATGCCATTCCTCTTTTCCAAGTTCAACTAATGTTTCATCTTTTTTCATTTCATGAAAATGTACACTAGTCTCATCTTTCATGCTTGCCGTAGAAAGAGCAAAGTCAGCACGAGATAATATGTCTTTTTGTGTGTCTTCTTCATTGTAATATGTTGCTCCGCCACTTATATAAAAATCTTTTAATTTTCTAAGTTCATTTGGTAGTATATCATTTGCTTTATTTAAAAAATCATCTACAATTTGTTTACTTTTTATATAATCTGTATTAGGGAGAATCATAGAAAATTCAGAATCTTTTAACCTTGTTACAACTCTTTCATCTACGCCTTTTGTTGAAGTATAAAAGACCTCAGCAAGTGCATTAATATATTCATTTAAAATTTTGTACCCAACAACTTTTTTTGCTTCAATAAAATTGTTTAATACAAATATAATAACTGTACCACTCGAACTGGCATCATGCTGTTGGAGTAAAGAAGAAAGTCTTAATGAAAAGAATTTTCTATTTCCCATACCCGTATCTTGGTCATTATAAAGTAAATTGTTATATTTTTGAACCATTAATTCTTCATTTTCAAATATTGCTTTTACTTTTACGACCATTTTATTCATCCCTTTAACTACATTTTTAAATTCTGTTGTAAAAGGTTCATCTTCTTGGATGATAAAGTCATTGTTAGTTATTGCCATAGCTTGTTTTTCAACACCCTTTAAAGATTTAAGTATAAATGTTAGGACAAAATATAATATCAGAAGGACTAGAGATACTAAGAAGGCAAATGTAGTAAGAATTTCAATAAAGATATTCCAAAGTTGAATATAAGCATGGCCAGTATGGAGTTTTACACTTAGTGTTCCATAAGGTATCCACCCTGAAGAAATTTGTGTTTGTGCCGTGGAAACTTTCAATTTTACATTGTTTAAAAACCAGTCAGGAACATTTTTTACTTTAAAAATATTTTTGTTTTCTATTAAGGTGTTTCCCTCCATATCAATAAGAGTGATTGATTCATAATATCCTCTATCAAATATAGCATTAACCATGGTTTCCATAGTAGATATATCTTCATCATTTTGTGGAATATTCATACTTAAAGAGAGGCCTAGTGATGTTGCTGTATCTTCTGCTGTAGTATACAACTGGTTTTGTATGAATTGATTTGCAGAGTTGAAGTTTAAGTACATTACTGAACCGATTATTAGTATAATAAATATCGAAAATATAGAGGCTATCTGTTTAAAAAGTGTCATATTTTATTCCTTTTAATATCTTGTAGTAATTTAGTCCATTTTTTGTTTTTTGCTAAACCTGATGGGACTTCTTTACCCAAGCCTTTTTGTTTCGCTAGGTAAAGAGAATCACCGTTAAAACTATATACTGGAATTAAATCAGGTCTTTTAGTAGCTGGAAGTATTCTTTTGTTATAGTTATCTAAAACTAAAGGAATACTTTGTTTTGTTTCAAAATAAGTTAAAACCATATGAGCTATTTTTTGTTTTGTTGCTTTTACATATGAAAGATACATTTTACTTGTAGGGACTCCAAGTTGTTTTAGTGTAAAGTACTTTGCTGTTGCATAATCTTCGCAATCACCTTTATCTTTTCCTAAAAATTCCATTCTTGTTGCCCAGTAGTCTTTCACTCCCCAAACACTCATATCTGATTTATATGTTACTTGATTAAAAAAATTGTTGACTTTCAAAAGTTTTTCATCATCATCAGCATTTTTTAGAGAATTCATAAGTTTGATGAGGGCTAAAACTCTATTTTTTGCAAATTTACCATATTTTTTTTCGACTTTGTTTATAGTATCTTTATCTATAAAAAAATCATCATTATTTGCTTGGAATACAGTAGTAAAAAAGATAGTTATAGTGGTAATGATTATGACTATCTTCTTTTTCATTTTAGTAGACTACTTTAACCTAATTTAATTAGTTGTTTATTTGTAAATTTTACTCTCATAATAAGTTCCTTAGTGGTATTCCTACTACATGATAATTATATCATTTTTTGTTTCGTTTTGAATAAAAATCTTCCTTAAACTCTTTAAACCTTCCCTGTATTATAGCCTCTCTCATCTGTTTCATAAGAGTAAGATAGTAGTGTAAATTATGTAAAGATGCTAGTCTAAAATAGGTTAATTCTTTAGCCCGAAATAGGTGTGATATATACCCACGACTATAGTTTTTACATGTATGACAATCACATTCAGGATCGATTGGTCCTTCATCAAGGCAAAATTTTGCAGCTTTTATGTTTATTTTTCCAAAAGATGTAAATAAAGTTCCATTTCTTGCATTTCTTGTTGGCATAACACAGTCAAACATATCGACACCTCTCTCAACATTTTCAACTAAATCCTCAGGAGTACCAACTCCCATAAGATAGCGAGGTTTGTTTTCAGGCATAAACTGCGTCGTCCACTCTACTGTATCGTACATATCTTGGTTTGCTTCACCGACACTCAATCCACCTATGGCATAACCATCATAATCAGTTAAAGCACAAAGTTCTTTAGCTGATTTTTTTCTGAACTCTTTATCTGTTCCGCCTTGAATAATTGCAAAAATATTTTGTTCTATTCCAATACCTTTTGCTTTTTGTTCCATATGATACTCTATGGCTTTTTTTGCCCAATCAGTAGTTCTTTCGATTGAAAGTGCGATTCTTTCACGAGTGGCAGGAAGTGCCACCAAATCATCTAAAATCATCATAATGTCAGAGTTAAGATTGTATTGAATATCAAGTACTTTTGTTGGTGTAAAGTAATGCTCACTACCATCAATATGGCTTTTAAATTTTATGCCATTTTCATCTGCTTTTGAGATGTCACTGAGGCTAAAAGCCTGAAAACCACCACTATCTGTGAGAAAACTATTTGGAAATTTTGTAAAGCCATGAAGTCCACCAAAGTGTTTTACTACTTTATCATTTGGTCTTAAATATAGATGATAAGTATTTCCTAATATTATCTTAGCCCCTAACTCTTCATACATATCTTTTGCATCCAAACTTTTTACACTTCCAACAGTTCCTACTGGCATAAAAACTGGAGTTTGTATAGTACTATGTGCTGTTTTTATAGTACAAGCTCTTGCTTTCCCATCTATCTTATCTATATCAAATTTCATTTTGGTATAATATCCTTTAAAAATAGAAATGATATCAAAAGTTATCATAAAGAGAGTTAAAGGGATGATTGATGCAAATTTCAGTTCTGAAAAATTTCAAAAAGGCAATTACATGCAAATTCTAGGCAAAAGCCTAAGCTTTCTCAAAGAGAGTGATTGCTTTGCAACTGCTTCGCTTCACAAGAGTCGCGAGGAATTTAAAAGGGACTTGTTCCTTTTAAAGGGGACAATTAAATGAAAAAAATCCTAATCATTGCTGATGGTGCTTTAGCAAAACATTTTTTAGAAAGAGTTATGAACAAAACAAGTAGTGATAACCTCTATGATGTCGTAACATATAGAGAAAAAACTGTGCCATCAAAAAAACTGGAAAATTTTACTTTTTATAACTTTGATCCAACGAGTTTTGATAAAATATCACCTATTTTAAATAGAGATTATTATCAGATTATGATTATAGTGTCAAATAAGATTGATGCAATAGGTACATATAATAATATCCGTAAAATTAACAAAGAAGTACAAATAGTTTTACTTGACCGCTGGGAGCTAGAGCTTATAGATAGTAGACTTGAGTTACTTGGATCAAGAGATGTTTTAAGCTCTAGATTTGTTGATTTTTTACCAAATATGCCAGTAATTGCTCAAAATGTTGGTCTAGGTGCAGGTGAAATCATGGAGATACGAGTTCCTATTGGAAGCTCTTATGTTTATCGGCACATTGCAAGTATAGCTCAAAAAAAATGGAAAATTTCAGGAATATATAGAGCAAATTCCCTCATATTAGCTCGCCCAACTTTGATGATACAGCCTAATGATGTTCTTTTAGTTATTGGTGATCCTACGGTTTTACAGAGTGTTTATATGAGTATAAAAAAAGAACTAGGACAGTTTCCTTCTCCTTTTGGAAATAGTATTTACTGTTTAATCGATATGCTTGTTATGAGTGAAAAAGAGATTGATAAACTTGTAAATGATGCACTTCTTTTACATGCTAAAATAAGTAGTATGAAACTTTATATAAAAGTAATTAACCCAACTTTTTCAAATGCGTTTGAAAAGATAAAAAGTTACAACAATAAACATATAAGTGTTGAGATAGATTATTATGAAAAGAATCCTAATAGCGCAATTAAAGTTGATATAGAAAATAAGGATATAGGGCTTATAGTAGTTACTAATAAGTTTTTTACTGAAAATATTAGTTATTTATATAAGTTTAGATTACCGATTTTTAAAGTAGGTGCTTGGGGTTTTTCAAGTTTAAAAGAGGGTATTGTTTTAAGTAGTAATTCTGAAGATATAGAAAAAGAATCAGCAGTTATATTTGATATATCATCGCAACTTGATTTGGATATAAAATTATATAACTTTAATCCAGATAATTTAAGTGAAAAGAATTCTTTAGCAGAACACTTTGAAAACCTTTCAAAACTTTTTGGGAAAAAAGTAGAAGTTGTACATGCGAAAAAAAATCCACTTATAAAACTAAGGAATAGGGAGGATTTATTGCAATTTGTACCGTTTAACAGAAAAATCACTAACTCAAATGTATTTTCGATTTTTTCAACAGATATGGAAAAGTTATACTTTAAACTTTCTAATTCATATCAACTTTTTATCCCAATGCAAGTAGAATAATATGAAAGTAAATATAAATTTAGATAAGAAATCATATATAGTTCATATTGATGAACTTAAAGAAATAGAGTTCAACACAAAAGTTGCAATAGTTACAAATCCCACTGTGAGTGCTTTACATGTAAAGACATTGCTCAGTAAAATTGATGCTTTGGATTGTATAGTTATAACTGTTCCTGATGGAGAAAAGTATAAAAACTTTGATACAGTAAACTATATTTTAGAAGAGTGTTTCACTCACAGATTGGATAGAAAATCAATTTTGATTGCCTTTGGTGGTGGTGTTATTGGCGATATGACAGGTTTTGTAGCTTCCATATATCAAAGAGGCATAGAGTTTATACAGGTTCCTACAACTTTACTTGCTCAAGTTGATGCAAGCGTTGGAGGAAAAACGGGGATAAACAATAAGTTTGGAAAAAACTTAGTGGGAGCTTTTTGGCAACCAAAAGCAGTTTATTGTGAAACAGAGTTTTTAAAAACACTTCCAAAAAGAGAGTTTAGTGCAGGAGTTGCTGAAATCGTAAAGATGGCAGTTACTTTTGATAAAGACTTTTTTGAGTGGCTTGAATCTCATTCTTTACATGTAGAAGAAAATCTACAAATAGCAATTGAAAAATGTGTAAATATAAAAGCAACAGTTGTCTCACAAGATGAAAGAGAAGAGGGTATAAGAGCTATTTTAAACTATGGGCATACTTTTTGTCATGTTATAGAAAATGAGACTAAATATAGTAAGTATTTGCATGGTGAAGCTGTATCTATTGGCATAGTGATGGCAAACTTACTGGCAAAAGAGCTAAATCTGTTTAGTAAGGATGAATGCAATAGAGTAAAGAATTTATTACAAAAATATGATTTGCCTATTGAATATAAAATAAATTCAGTTGAAAAATTTTATGATGCTTTTTTCTTAGATAAAAAGAGTTTCAATAAAAAGATAAAATTCATCTTGCCAAATTCCATTGGCGGTTTTTCTGTAAGAGATGATATTGATAAAAATATACTCTTTAGAATATTAGGTGTATTTGAATGATAAAAAAAATTCTTTTAATTATTTGTATATTTATTGGTTTTGTATTTGCACAAAGTGAACCTACAGAAGATAATAACACAACTAAACCAGACTTGGCAAAAATAGATTATATTAATGAGAGTATAAAGTCTATTGATGAGAGTTTAAAAAGCAATATTTGGTTTATGGGTTATCAAAACTATATAACTTATCAAAGTTTGATTGAAGAGTTGACAAAGGTAGACCAAGAGGTAAAATCTTTATCAAGAAAAAGAGATAAAAAATCTGTAGCACAGTATAGTGAGCTTTTAGAAGAACAAGATAAATTAGAAAAACAGATAGAACTTTTAAGAGAACATAGAAATTCTCCTTTTGTACAAATTGTCAAACCAGATGAAATTGATGAAAAGCCAAGTATTACTAATCCTATCGATATTATATTCGCTTTTTCATATATAAAAAATATTAAACAAGACAAGAAAAATTATAAAAGTAAAATAGAGTCTTTGGATGTTTTAATTAATAGTTTAAAGGATAAAGAAGAGCTATTAAAAGAAGTTTATCTTTTAAACGAAACAGACAATATAAATACTAAAATAGCCACTGTTCATAAAGAGATAATGGATTTTAATAGGGCTCATGATTTAGCTATAACTACTTTTGATATATATTCAAAAAAAGTAGATAGATTAGAGTTGGAAGTTAAAAATGAAATAACAACACAAATGAAAAGAGCCTTTGATATAGGCCTTATAGTAATCGTAGTTATTGTTTTTTCTTTATTAAGTAAATTGATAATTAAAAAATACATATCAGATAATGAGCGATTTTATATAGCAAATAAAGCTATAAATTTTATCAATTTTTCGTTGATTATTTTGATTTTACTATTTTCGTATATTGAAAATGTATCCTATTTTGTTACTGTGTTAGGTTTTGCTTCTGCTGGTATCGCAATTGCTATGAAAGATTGGTTTATGAGTATCCTTGGTTGGATGGTTATAGTTTTTGGTGGTAGCTTTCATGTTGGTGATAGGGTTAAAGTTCAAAAAGATGGTTTGCCTTATGTTGGAGATATCATAGATATTTCACTTTTAAGGATAACTATACTTGAAGATATAACTCTTACTACATATTTAGAAAACAGGCGTTCAGGAAGAGTTGTTTTTATACCAAACAATTATGTTTTTACAACACTTATAGCAAACTATACACATGGAACGCTCAAAACTGTTTGGGATGGAATAGATTTGACTATAACTTTTGATTCAAATCATAAAAAAGCAATTTATATTATAAAAAATATAACAAAAAAATACTCAAAGGGATATACTGATATTGCTAGAAGAAGTTTGAATCAGCTTAGAAATCAGTATAGTCTAAAAAACACAAATGTTGATCCAAGAACATACTCCTTTTTAGAGCCTCATGGTTTGACTATTAGTGCTTGGTATATGACAAACTCTTATGCTGCACTGACTTTAAGAAGTACTATAAGTGCAGAAATAGTAGATGCAATTAATAAAGAAAATGATATAAAAATAGCATACCCTACGCAAACAATTGATGTTAGAAACACAAGTAGGAAAATGCCAAAAGATTTAGATATAAATAAGGATTTGTTATATTGATGAAGAAAGTATTTTTTAAGACATTTGGATGTAGAACAAACATATATGATACTCAGATAATGATGCAAAATTTAAAAGATTTTGAAATCACTGCGGATGAAAAAGAAGCTGATATAGTAGTAGTAAACTCTTGTACTGTTACAAATGGGGCAGATACCGGAGTAAGAAGCTATATAAATGGAGCAAATAGAAGAGGGGCTAAAGTAGTTATCGCTGGATGTGGAGCATTTTCAAAAGGAGCTGACCTTTTTAAAGAGGAGAAAGTTTTTGGAGTCATGGGACACTCAGAAAAAGAGAATATAAATAAACTATTAAATGAAAAAACAAGATTTGTAGAGATGGGAGATTTAAACTCTGTTGATTCTACAATCGTTAGTGAATACATAGGAAAGTCAAAAGCCTTTTTAAAGATACAAGAAGGGTGTAATTTTAGATGTTCTTATTGTATTATTCCCTTTGTGCGTGGTGATGCTAGAAGTCAAGATGAAGAATTGATACTAGAACAAGTAAGAAAACTTGCATTTAACGGATATGGAGAGTTTGTATTAACAGGAACAAACATAGGAAGTTATGGTCAAGACAAAAGAAGTAGCCTTGGAAACTTGGTTAAACAAATTTCACAAATCCGAGGAGTAAGAAGAATTAGGCTTGGAAGTATTGAGCCAATTCAAGTTGATGATAGTTTCAGAGAGATACTAGGTGAGCCTTGGATGGAAAAACACCTTCATTTGGCACTACAACACACAAGTGAAGAGATGCTAAAAATCATGCGTAGAAGAAACAATGTAAAAAGAGATTTAGAGTTGTTTGAAGAGCTAAGTGGTTTTGGATATGCTTTAGGGACAGATTTTATAACAGGTCATCCAGGAGAGAGTCAAGTACTTTGGGAAGAGGCATACACAACGCTTCAAAAGTTTCCTTTAACGCATATACACTCTTTTGTTTATTCAAAAAGAGATGGAACGCCAAGTGCTACTATGAAGCCAGAAGTAAGAGGTGATATTGCAAAAGCTAGATTAAAAAGCATAGAAGATTTGATAGCAGAGAAAAACTTTGAATTTAGAAAAAAACAGACTCTACCTTTGGAAATTTTAGTGGAAGAGAAAAAAGATGATATTTATACAGGATATGATCAGTTTTATAACAAAATTTTTATCAATTCATCTCGTGATATAGATAAAGAGTGGATAAATATAAGTGATTATGAAGTAAAAAAGGATGCAAATTATGCTCAATTTGAAATCTAAAAAATTAATGGTGTCATTGATGGCAGTATCAGTAGTAGTCTTACTAGTATTAGTTGCACTTCTTAGAAATGATACAAAAGCTATAGATTATCAAATGTATGAGACTTTTTTACAAACCAACAGTATATTAAAAGCTAAGATAGATGCTGGTGAAGTAGTTTTGTACACTATAGATGGGAAGTATAGCATTGTAAAAGATGGTATTGATATAAAATCATTATTACAAAAAGTGCCAGTTGAAATAGTAAAAGAAAATCCATTTTTTCAAGACTTGGTAGTGATTGGAATACTTTTTAGTATGATTATCTTTTTAGTTTTGTATGGAAGAAAAAAACGAGTGGAAGAACAAAAAAAAGAAAAAGACAAGTACAATGCTTATGCTCCTGAACTGTTTACAAAAACAATTATAAATCCAACTACATCAAATTATAAATTCTCAGACATTGCAGGAATTAGTGAAGTAAAAGAAGAGCTTCAAGAGATTGTTGATTTTTTAAAGAACTCTTCAAGATACAAAAAGATGGGAATAACTCTTCCAAGAGGCGTTTTACTTGTGGGGCCTCCTGGCGTTGGAAAGACTATGATTGCAAAAGCTGTTGCAGGGGAGGCGGATGTACCATTTTTTTACCAAAGTGGTGCGAGTTTTGTACAGATTTATGTTGGTATGGGTGCAAAAAGAGTGAGAGAACTCTTTTCATATGCAAAAGCAAATTCTCCTTCTATAATATTTATTGATGAGATAGATGCTGTTGGAAAAGCAAGAGGTGGGATGAGAAATGATGAGCGAGAATCGACTCTTAATGAGCTTTTAACACAGATGGATGGTTTTGAAGATAGTAGTGGTGTGATGGTTATTGGAGCTACAAACAAGATGGATGTTATTGATGAAGCACTTTTGCGATCAGGTCGTTTTGATAGACGTGTTTTTATACCTATGCCTGATGTTGAAGATAGATTAAAAATTCTTAATATTTATTTAGAGGGAAAAGATTTTAGTGGTGATGTTAGAAGTATTGCAAAGATGAGTGTAGGTTTTAGTGGAGCTGCGCTTTCAACTTTGGTCAATGAAGCAGCTATTAATGCTCTTAGAAATAATAAAGAAGTTATAGAAGAAGAAGATTTTGTAGCCGTTCGTCAAAAAGTACTTTTAGGCAAAAGAAAAGTGCTTAATTTTTCAGATGAAGAAAAACAAATCCAATCAAATTATCAAGCAGCAAAAGCACTTTGTGCATATTGGTTTGAGATTGATTTTGATAAAATAACAATTACAAATGATAGATTAAAAGACTTGGATTTAGAGATTGAGTCTAAAACAGGGATGCTGTCAAAGATAAAAGTTTACCTCTCAGGTATCGCTATTACACAGATAAAATACAATGAAACTTTTTCAAACTCTACAGATGATTTACAACGAGCAAGAGAGATAGCAAAAAACATGAGTGAGCTTTATGGTATGGGTAAAGGACTTATCCCTTATCCTGAAGATATAGCTACTATACTAGATGAAGCAAAAGATGAAGTAGAAAAGTTTTTGCTTGGTATGAGTGTTCCACTTGAATTGATAGCTAAAAAACTATTTGAGGATGAGAGTATTAGTAAAGCTGAAATCAAAAAGATTGTAGATGAAGTATTTTAGTGGTTTTTGTTTAAAAGATGAGAGTAGCCTTTTTAAAGAGTTTACATGTAAAGGTGATTTTTGCGTTGTTGGCTTTAGTTATGGGGCTCAAAAAGCACTTGAGTATGTCTTTACATGTAAAGAAAGAGTAGATAAACTGCAGCTAATTTCACCAGCCTTTTTTGAAGACCAAAGTGAGAAGTTTAAAAAGCTTCAAACTATATCTTTTAGAAAAGATTCTGATGCATATTGTAAAAACTTTATAGAAAATATAGGTTTGAGAGATATGAAGTTTTTTAAAAAAGGAACGGCACAGGAGCTTAAAGAACTTTTGCATTACAAATGGGACAGAGATAAGTTAGCTGAGCTCAAAAAAAGAGGTATCGAGATAGAAATTTATTTAGGGGAAAATGATAAGATTATAAACTCTTTATATGTAAAAGATTTTTTTCTAAAATTTGCTACAATATATTATATTAAAAATAAAGGACATATATTATGAGTACAATAAAAATAGGAATTTTAACACTTTCAGATAGAGCGAGTGCAGGAGTTTATGAAGACCTCTCAGGAAAAGCGATAATCGCTACTTTAAATGAATATCTTACAAGTGAATGGGAACCAGTATATGAAGTTATCCCTGATGATAGAAGTTTGATTGAAGAGTCACTTAAAGATATGGCAGATACTCATGAGTGTTGTCTTATCGTTACAACTGGTGGTACTGGACCTGATCCTAAGGATTTGACTCCTGAAGCTACTGAGGCTGTTTGTGATAAAATGATGCCAGGTTTTGGTGAGCTTATGCGTCAAGTAAGTCTTCAATATGTACCAACGGCAATTCTTTCTCGTCAAACTGCTGGAATTCGTGGAAAGAGTTTGATTGTAAATCTTCCTGGAAAACCAAAATCAATAAGAGAGTGCTTAGATGCAGTTTTCCCTGCAATTCCGTACTGCATAGATTTGATTCATGGACCGTATTTAGAGTGTAATGAAGAGGTTATAAAACCTTTTAGACCTAAAAAATGAAAGTCGTTCAAGGATAACAACTGCTTGTTATCCTTAGAACCAAGGCTTTACATGTAAACAATTTTCTCCTAGTTGGAATGGATTTTGCTCGTTCTTTCTTTTGGGAGGTAAATCATGAAAATCGAATCACATGATATTAGATATACAACAGCCCACGAGTTTTCTTATGAAAAGATTGATACTTTTAAAGAAGAGTTAACCACACTTACTTCTAAGAAGCCTATTTATAAAGAAAAGGTAGAACCACTTAGTGAGATGGATTTTACTAGAAGAATTAAATTTATGCTTATTCAAGAATTGCTACAGGTTTTATTTGGGAAGCAAAAATCAACTTTGAGTCCTCAAAATATTTCACAAGAAAAGTTTTTACATGTAAAGAAAAACCCTTCCCAGCTTAGAGTCATGAAAACGGTAGAATTGGAGTATGAATCTACTTATAAGGAAGCTGAAAGTCTCTCAATGCAAACAAAAGGAAAAATACAAACAAAAGATGGTCGGAGTATTGAAGTCGATTTAGATTTTACTATGCAACGCTCATTTTATTCTCAAACCACTATTAAAGAGTCTGTATTTATAGACCCACTTGTAATAAATATTGATGGCAATCCTCCAAGTTTCAGTGATAAAACGATTTCATTTGATATTGACTGTGATGGTAAAAGTGATCAAATCTCATGCTTAGCTAAAGGTAATGGTTTTTTAGCATTTGATAGCAATGAGAATGGACTTATTGATGATGGAAGTGAACTTTTTGGAACTAGTAGTGGAAATGGTTTTAAAGATTTAAAGAGATACGATGAAGATGGCAATAAATGGATTGATGAAAATGATGCTATATTTGATGGTTTACGCATATGGAGTGATGGTGAACTTATAGGTTTAGGGGAGATTGGGCTGGGTGCTATTTATCTAGGTGCACATAGTTCACCTTATACATATAAAAATGATGACAATGAAAGTTTATCAAGACTAAGACAAAGTAGTATTGTTTTGTTTGAATCAGGTAAAGTAGGGACTATTTCACAAGTTGATTTTGTAAAAGGTAGATCACAAGAGCCTTTGAGTGAAGTCTTAGCTAGAGTTTAAGATATAGGCTTCTTATGAAGCCTTGTTAAATAGGTTCTCTTGCAGAACCTTAACTAATGCAGTATCTACATTTTGTGATGTTTTATCAATAAAAATAGTTGTTTTTTTGTATTTTTTACTATTTATTTTATTACTTGCTACTATCGCATATGGAGTTATTTCATTGGCTTGGCTGTTTGAGATAGATTGTATGGATACAACAGCACCTTTTGTATTGATTCTAATTAAAGTATAAAACTTTGCATCATCAAAATTTTTAAATAAAGTAGCTTGAAGACCAATGTCTTCATTGGTTGGAAACATTATTACCATGTAGATTCCTTATATGAAAAAGATATGATATTTTAGTTGTTTTGACGACTAAAGTCAATTAAGAAAAGTATTATTAGCGTCAGCTTAAGTGACTGCAATTTCGGGATTGTGATTAAGCATCGTTTAATTAAAAGTGGCTTAAAAAGAATCCATTTTGAAAACCACTTTTAGTTGACTCTTATTCATTTAAGTTATATTAGTATTAGTAACCTTAAGAAATAAAACTAATTTATTAAATAAAAATTAGTTTTATTCCAATAAAAGCAATTAAAATTGAAGCAATATAGTTGATATAGTTTTTATACTTCAAATAAGTATTTTGAGCTTTTTGTGTAGAAAGTATAATAGCTACTATGCTGTACCATGAAAAATCCAATATAAAAGCAACGATACATATATAAAGATAAGTATATGGTGGTGTGACTTGAGGAAGAAAAGCAGCGATGATTCCACCTATGATTATCACAGTTTTTGGGTTTGATAATTGTGTAAGCAGACCAAGTAAAAATGACTTAAAGTTATCAGTTTGTTTTTTTACATGTACAGTGTTTTCTTTTGACTTTTTAGTTGTACTTTTGAAAATTTTATAAGCTAAAAAACAAAGATATGCACCACCAAAAACTTTAAATACCAAAAATACTGTTGGCATCTTTGTCAATAAAATATACAATCCAGAACAAGCAATCAGGGCTAAAATAGAAGCACCAAGCCCAAGCCCAAAAGCCATATAAAGAGCTTTTTTTCTTGTATTAGCCATAGCATTTTGTGCTATGAGGAAAAAGCTAGGTCCAGGGCTCATAACGCCTACAAGAAATGATATTGCAATTGGTATCAAAAAGAGATACTCATTCATCTTTTCTTCTTGATGTAGAAAATTGTAAGTATAATAATAAAAACTATAGTAGCTATAGTTATCTGTTTCAGATATGTATGAATAAGTTCAGAATTATCTCCTAAAAAAAACCCAAGAAAAGTTAATACGCCAACCCATATACCTGCACCTAATGAAGTATAAAGTGAGAACTTAAATATATTCATATTTGCAAGTCCAGCTGGCAATGAAATGTATTGGCGTAACACTGGAATTAATCTTCCGTTAAAAGTTGATATTTCACCATGATTTTTGAAAAACTCTTCCATTCTTATAAGTTTATTTTCTTCAAACCATACATAATGACCATATTTTAAAAGAAGTTTTCTTCCGAGTGTGCGAGAAAGATAGTAGTTTAAAAGTGCCCCACCAAGTGAGCCTAAAATACCCATTAAAAGTACAATATAAATGTTCATATCTCCTTTAAAAGCTAAATAGCCAGCAGGTATCATAACAACTTCACTAGGAAAAGGGAAAAAAGTGCTCTCTAGGAACATTAACGCAAATATGCCGATGTACCCTAAAGAGCCTATTGTTTCTACTAAAAAATTAACTATTATATGTAGAAAATCTATCATTTTAAAATGCCGCTATAATCGCACCTTTATATTTTTCTTCAATAAATTTACGAATTTCTTCAGAATTAATAGCTTTGTTTAAAGCTTTGATAGCTTCACTGTTTTCATTACCTCGTTTAACTACAACTATATTTGCATATGGAGAATTGATTGATTCAATTGCTAATGCATCTTTTGTTGGGTTTAGATTTGCTGTAAGTGCGTAGTTTGTATTGATAACGGCGATTGTAACATCACCAAGAACACGAGGAAGTTGTGGTGCATCAATCTCTTCAATCACAAAGTTTTTTGGATTTTCCGTAATATCAATTTTTGTTTTTAAATCTTTTTTTGCAAATTTAAGAAGACCAGCATTTTCAAGTACATCTAATGCTCTATTCTCATTTGTTGGGTCATTTGGAACTGCGATTGAATCACCATCTTTTAATTCACTCAATTTTTTAATTTTTGAAGAGTATACACCCATTGGCTCAAGATGAACATTTACAGTTTTAACTAGATCTGTGCCTTTGTTTTTATTAAATTCTTCTAGGTAAGGTACATGTTGAAAAAAGTTAGCATCTAAATCACCTTCATTGACTGCAATATTTGGAGTTACATAATCTGTAAATTCTTTGATTTCAAGAGTATAACCAGCTTTTGCAAGGATAGGTTTGACTTGTTCTAATATTTCTACATGAGGAACAGGAGTTGCTCCTATACGGATAATTTTATTTACTTCTTTAGTGGTAGTCTCTTCTTTCTTATCACCACAACCATTTAGTCCTGCTATTAGTGCTGCACTAATAGCTAATTTTAATATACTATTTTTCATTTTTTTTCCTTATTTTTTTGTAATTTTATAGAGATAATCTCCGATTGATTGAAAACACTGAACTAATACAACTAGTATGAGAACAGTGTAAATCATGATGTCAGTTTGAAAGCGATAATAGCCATACTTTATTGCTACATCACCCAAACCACCACCTCCTACGGCTCCTGCCATTGCTGAGAAACCTACTATTGTAATTAGTGTTAATGTTATTGCTGAGATGATCCCGGGGAGAGCTTCAACAATCATAACTTTACAAATAATTTGAAAATTACTTGCACCAAATGACTTAGCGGCTTCAATAACACCTCTGTCAACTTCTTTTAATGCACTCTCTATTAGTCTTGCTACAAAAGGAGCAGCTCCTATAGTAAGAGGGACTATTGCAGCTGTTGTTCCTATACTTTTACCTACTATCATTTTTGTAACAGGAAAAAGTATAATCATTAAAATAATAAAAGGAAAAGAGCGTAGAGTATTGATAACAAAGTCCAAACTTCTATATAACGATGCATTTGGTTTTAAGCCATCTTTATCACTCAATATTAGCATGATTGCAGGGATAAATCCAAAAAAAACAGCAAGTAAAGTCGCACTTAAACTCATATATAGAGTTTCCCAAATTGCAGGGAGCAAGATTTTTTCAAACATTATATAATCTCCCATTTTACATTTTTATCATTGATATATTTAATAACACGGTCTTTGTTTTTTTCTTCTAAGTTTATGACTAGACTCCCAATTACATGTTTATTTATTTTTTCTAGTTTTCCCCATACAATATTAAAATCTATATCCAATGTTCTTGCCATATGAGTAACTATAGAGTATTGTGCTGTTTCTTTTGGAAAATAAAGTTTTATATTGATACCATCTTTTGGTACTATCTCTTCTTCACCTAAGAACTTTTTCATTTTAACATCAGGTTGTAAAAATAGGTCTTCTATTTTACCTTGACCTATAATAGTTCCATGCTCTAACAAAATAGCTCTTTGTGCAACAGCTTTTACAACATCCATTTCATGAGTTACTAAGACAATAGTAATTCCTAGTTTCTTATTTATTTTTTTTAATAATTCAAGAATAGAAGTCGTTGTATTTGGATCTAGTGCACTAGTTGCTTCATCACTTAGGAGTATTTTGGGATCAAGTGTTAAAGCTCTTGCAATTGCTACTCTTTGTTTTTGACCACCACTAAGCTCATTAGGATATGAATTCTTTTTATTACTTAATCCAACAAGATTTAATAAGTCAGTTACTTTTTTTTCTATTTCATGATTGCTATATCCCCATATTTTCATAGGAATTGCAACATTTTCATATACACTTTTTCTTTGCATTAAAGAGAAGTGTTGGAAAATCATTCCGACATCTTTTCTAAATTGTCTTAATTCATGTGTTGTTAAATCTTTAATCTCTTTATCAAAAACTTTTAAAGTTCCTATTTTGTAATTTTCCAATCCATTGATACAACGAAGCAAGGTTGATTTTCCTGCTCCACTGTGTCCTACCATGGCAAATATTTCACCTTTTGATATGTTTAGAGTTATATTATCTAAGACTTTTTCTTTACCAAAAAACTTATCTAGATTTTTTACCTGAATCAATCTATACCTTTGTTAGAGTGTTTAACTCTTCATCAATTTTTGCTAATTTATCTTTTGCATCACTAAGTAATTTTTGATTTTGCTCAACTACTTCTTTTGGAGCATTTGCAACAAATCTTTCATTGTTTAACATGCCACTTAACTTTGCTATCTCTTTTTCTAGTTTTAGTTTTTGAGCATTTAATCTCTCGATAATTGGAGCCAAATCAACACCACTAAGAGGGATAAATACTTCAAGGTTATCACTAACATCTCTTACTGCGTCTTCAAGTCTTTGGGTTATAAAATTAATTTTTGCACTTTTACCAAGTAGTTTTAAAAATGGAATTGCTTTTGTTAAATCTATGTTTTCATTTAGTTTTATGCTTAAAGTCTCAATCTTACCTGGCACTTCTATGGTAGCTTTGGCACGACGGATACTTACGATTGATTCGATTACAAGTTCAAAGATTTTTTCTATTTCTTCATCTTTTTTGGATGCAAGAGGGTAGTTCTTCACCATAATAGACTCTACATCTTCAAGTTTTGTATCACTTAATTCTTGATATAAAAACTCTGAAATAAAAGGCATAAATGGGTGTGTAAGTTTCATAGCTTCTTTAAAGATAGCTCCAAGCTCAACTACGCTAGACTTTTCAGCTTTACTAAGCTCAATTCCCCAGTCACAAAATTCTCCCCATAAAAATCTATAAAGGACAGTTGCTGCATCATTAAATCTATAAGAATCTATATAATCACGAACTTCACGAGTAGCTACGCTTAAACGAGAGTTCATATAACGACCAAGGTCTGTTTTTATCTCAATATCAGCTAAATCAGGAAAAGAATCAGCATTCATAAGTAGATATTTTGAAGCATTATAAAGTTTGTTTGTAAAGTTCCTCATCTGTTCTAGTTTTTCTTGGCTTAGTTTGATATCACGCCCTTGAACAGCAAGAATTGCAAGAGTAAAACGAATAGTATCAGCAGAAAACTCTTCAATCGTATCAAGAGGATCAATTACATTGCCTTTCGATTTACTCATCTTAGCACCATGCTCATCTTTAACAAGCGCATGAAGATAAATATCTTTAAATGGTAACTCTTTAAAAGTGTGTTCGCCTTGGAACATCATTCTCGCTACCCAAAAGAAAAGGATATCAAATCCAGTAATAAGCAGTGAGTTAGGATAAAAGTCTTCTAAATCACTTGTTTCCCATTTTTCACCCTCAAAAGCTCCACCATTTCCCCAGCCAAGAGTTGAAAATGGCCATAAGCCCGAGCTAAACCAAGTATCAAGTACATCAGGGTCTTGATAAACATCAGTGCTTTTACATGTAGGACAGTTCTCTTCATGGTCATTTTCACTAGCCCACTCATGTCCACACTCTTTGCAATAAAAAACAGGTATTTGATGTCCCCACCAAAGTTGACGAGAGATACACCAATCTCTTAGTTCATTCATCCAAGCGTTAAATGAATTTATCCAATGAGCTGGGTAAAATTCTGCTAAGTGATTATTTACTTTTTCTATCGCTCCATCAGCTATCTCTTTTTTTACAAACCACTGTTTTGAGATGTAAGGCTCAACTACATTTTTACATCTATAGCAGTGACCTACTTGATTTTCATAATCTTCTATTTTATCTATAAATCCTTCAGCTTCAAGTTTTTCTACGATTGGCTCTCTTGCTTCAAGTCTCTCTTGTCCTTTAAACTCCCCACACTCAGAGTTTAAAAAACCTTTATCATTAAAAATAGTAATAAATTCTAAATTGTGTCGCTTTCCAACTTCATTATCATTAATATCATGTGCAGGAGTTACCTTTACACAGCCTGTTCCAAATTCCATATCAACATGTTCATCTGTGATGATTTTTATTTTACGGTTGATAAGAGGTAGGATTACATGTTTCCCTACTAGGTGAGCATATCTTTTATCTTCAGGGTGAACCATAACAGCTGTATCTCCAAAGTATGTTTCAGGTCTAGTTGTAGCTACAATTATAAACTCATCGCTATTTTCAATTGGGTATTTTAGGTGGTAAAGTTTGCCTTTGTTTTGTTCATATTCAACCTCAATATCACTCAAAGCTCCATCATGTGTACACCAGTTGACCATGTAGTTACCACGAACTATCATACCTTCATCGTACATTTTTACAAAAGCTTTTTTAACAGAGTGTTTTAGTCCCTCATCCATAGTAAATCTCTCACGAGACCACGCTGGAGAGACTCCAAGTTTTCTCATTTGATGAAAAATTTGGTTACCACTTATCTCTTTCCACTCCCAAACTTTTTCTAAAAACTTTTCACGACCAAGCTCTTCTTTCGTTGTTCCTTGTGCTAGAAGTTGTTTTTCTACAACATTTTGAGTTGCAATCCCAGCATGATCAGTTCCTGGTTGCCATAATGTTTTATAGCCATCCATTCTTTTGTAACGAGTAATAATATCTTGAAGAGTAAATGTCAAAGCATGACCTATATGTAAGCTTCCCGTGACATTTGGAGGAGGCATCATAATTGCAAAGTTTTTATCTTTTTTTTGAATATTTTTATTGCCATCTATCTCAAAATAACCACGATCTTCCCAAATTTTATAGTAAGTATCTTCTACTATTTTAGGATTATAAACTGTACTTTTTTCACTCATAATAATTTTGTCCTATATATTTTAGTGCCGCGATTATACCAAATAGTGAGTAAATTAATGATTAAAGTCATTGGTAAAAAAATATTTACTATCTTAACAAGCTTTTAAGTTCAAAAAAAATATAATTCTTCAACTCATGTATGGGCTTAAGGTTTAAGTATACATCAATAGAGACATAGAGTACTCCCTTGATTTAAAAATTTCATATACATGTAGTAATATATTTAGGAGATGCATATGAAAGGTTTTTTACTTTCTGTTTTAGCTGTTTTGGTTTTTGTTGGTTGTGGTGGTAAGGTTGAGCAAAAAGCTCAGTATAATTATATTAGTGCAGAAGAAACTGCAAAATTAATTCGTGAAAATCCATCAAAGGTAGTTTTAGTTGATATTCAAGAAAAAGATGATTTTGAAGAAGAACATTTAAAAGGTGCAATTGAGACAAATGCTTATCCTGTAAAAACGGATGAAGAAAGAGCTCGTTTAGCAGCACTTTTACCAAATATAAAAGATGATCAAAAAGTTGTTGTTATCTGCCCAAGAGGTGGTGGTGGTGCTAATAGAGCTTATGACTTTTTACTAAAAAGTGGTGTAAAAAAAGAAAATTTAGTAACACTTACAGATGGACAATACGGTTGGCCAAGAGACGAAATAAGTGATGTTTTAGTAAAATAATGACTGACGCACAAGAATGTATTGACTGTAAGTTATGCATGAAAGGGTGCTTGATGATGGGAGAGTTTACGGACTCTCCTAAAACCCTTTTAGAAACTATCAAAGATTCACCTGCAAATGTAGCATTTTCATGTGCAGCTTGTGGGTACTGTGAGCATGTATGTCCTAAGGACATTAGTATTCAAGAGTATTTTGTGGAGCGAAAAGAAGAGCTTGCACCAACTGAACTTCATAATTTTGGTTATAGAGCTGTTTTGTTCCATCAAGTTCTCAGTTTTTCAAAACCTTTGACAACTATCAAAAAATTTAAAGATAAAAACTATTCGCATATGGCATTTATGCCTGGATGTGCTTTGAGTTCTTATTCACCAAAATTAGTTGAGTCCATAATTTCACATTTACAAAAGGTCTCTCCAGGGATGGGTGTTTTAATGCAATGTTGTGGAAAACCTACAAGAGTACTTGGTGATATTCCTCGATTTGATCGCTTTTATAGTACATTAGAACGAGATATTGAACGATTGGGTGCTACGACTATCGTTACAGCATGTGAAAATTGCTATATGAGTCTTAAAACTTTAACACCCCAAGTTAAAACTATATCATTATATGAGTGGCTAGATACTATGGGAATTCCTGAGTGTTCTTTTGAAGATGCAGCACCTGTTGCTTTACATGATCCATGTCCTACGCGTCATGAGCATGCATTACATAAAAGTGTGCGCTCATTATTAAATAAAATGAAACTTTCTTTCGAAGAGTTTAAATTCAATCGTGAAAAAACACAGTGCTGTGGGAGTGGAGGTATGCTAGATCTTACTAACTCACAATTAGCACATGAGCAGAAGGTTTCTCGTGCACATCAAACTAATTGTGAAACAATAGTGAGTTATTGTCAAGAGTGTGCTACTTCTATGACTCGTGGAGGAAAAAATGGTATTCATATTTTGGATTTACTCTTTGATCCAGTTGTAGCAAAAAACTTTAAACAGCCACAGCTTAATTTACTTACTTCTTGGATGAATCGTTATAAAACAAAACAAATAATAAAAAATTTTAAAGTGAATGAATGATAAAAAAAATAATTATTATTGCCTTCTTAGTCGGGGCAATTATCGCATATAATATGTTAGGGTTAGACACAATATTCTCTTTTGAAATGCTCAAAGCAAAAAAAGAGTTATTATTAGAACTGGTGCAAAACCATTTTGTGCTTAGTGCTTTTTTATTGACAGGTGCGTATGCTCTTTCCGTAGCATTGATGATTCCTATTGCAACACTTTTTTCTTTAGCTGCTGGTTTTATGTTTGGTGCATTTTGGGGGTTGCTCTTTGCTGTATTAGGTGCTACCCTTGGGGCAATTGTGAGTTTTTATGTAGCTCGTTTTATTTTAGGGAAAAGTCTTCAGACAAAATATGCGAAAGAATTAGAACGCTTTAACCGTGAGTTTGAAACTAATGGATATAATTACTTGTTTGCACTTCGTTTACTGCCTATTTTCCCTTTTTTCTTGATAAACCTTTTGTGTGGACTTACTCGTATCGATATTAAAACATTTTTTATTACAACATTCATAGGTATAATACCTGGTGGATTTGCATACACCTATGCTGGATCACAATTATCAACTATTAATTCACTTAGTGATATTTTCACAAAAGAGATGGGCTTAGCGTTATTATTTTTAGGCCTTATTTCTTTGATCCCTATATTGTATAAAAAATGGAATCAAAAAAAATTGGAGAAGAAGAATGCGTAGTCTTTTATTGGTTTTGTCACTTTTGTTTTTTTGGGGATGTAGTGATAAAAAAGAGGAAAATATCTTGAATCTTTCTTATGAACAAATTGTAGAAAAAGCAAAAGGCAGTGAAGTATCTGTATATATGTGGGGTGGTGATAGTGCTGTAAATGCTTATTATGATGATTTTGTTATTCCACAAGTAAAAAAACTTTATGATATAACTTTACATAGAGTACCTATCACAGAAGTGAAAACAGTTTTACAAAAACTTGAGATGGAAAAAAACGCAGATAAATTAGGCACTACTGATATGATTTGGATAAACGGTGAAAACTTTAAGATAGCCAAAGTTAAAGAGCTTCTTTATGGTCCTTTTGCCAGTAAACTACCAAATTTTCAAAAATATCTTGACCCAAAAAATACTGGTAATACTTTAGATTTTTCAGAACCAACAGATGGGCTGGAAGCTCCTTATGGTAGGGCACAATTTGTTATGGTTTATAACTCACAAAATGTATCTAATCCTCCTAAAACACTTGATGATTTATTGGCATGGATAAAAGAGCATCCAGGAAGATTTACTTATCCCGCACCTCCAGATTTTACAGGAAGTGCTTTTGTAAGACAACTTTTTTTAAGCTCTATTGGAGGAAGTAAAAATTTCAATCCAAAAACTTATAAAGATGAGTTAGCTAAAGTGTTGCAAAAACTAAACGAGATAAAACCTTATATGTTTGAAAAAGGCTCTTATATACCAAATTCAGCAGCTTTAGTAGATACACTTTACGCAAAAGGAGCTGTTGATTTTACTTTTTCATACTATCCAACTCATGCTCTGAGTAAAATTAAAACCTCCAACTTTCCAAAAACGAGTAAAACGGCTCTTTTTGAGGGAGGAACATTGTCAAATACTCATTTTCTAACTATTGCAAAAACAGCAAAAAATCCTGCTGGAGCTTTTGTTGTGATTGATTATTTACTCTCCCCTGAGGCACAATTTGAAAAAGCAAAAAGTGAAGTTTGGGGTGATGGTACAGTTCTTGATATCTCAAAATTAGATGCACAAATGAGAGAAAAATTTCTTGCACTAAATGCGCATCCTTCGTTGTTGGATGTACAAACACTTAGCAAAAATCAAATACCAGAACTAAGAGCTCAGTATTTAGAAGAGATTGAACAGTTTTGGCAAAGAGATGTCCTTCAAAAATAAAGCATTTCTTTATTTACCAAGCATATTAATATTGGCTTCTCTACTATTGGGAGGCTTTTTTATGCTCGATTTTAAAGAGATTTACTTTATAGAGTTAAGTGAAAATAGACTATTTATAGATTCACTTATGTATGCTCTGTGGGTTGCTGCTTGCACTTTATTTTTTTCTACGCTACTTTTTTTGAGTATCTATTATCTTCTTTTTTTATTGCATTTTGAGTTTCAAAAGAATATTTCTTTTTTTGTTTTTTATTTTCAAATCCCACTATTTTTACCTTATGCTTTAGTTGCAATGCTTTTTTTTCTTATTTTTTTCCCTATGGGTTTTATCTCAGATTTTATCCCATTTTTACTTGGAAGTTCAAGTGCTATCATCATTGCATATAGTTATAAAGTGAGCGCTTTTTTGCTTTTTATTTCTCTTCCAAATCTTTTACATGTAAAGCCAAATGAAATAAAATTGCATAGACTTTATACAGATTCTCTTAAAAGTTTTTTTATTAAAATTGTACTAAGGCGAAATCTTAAAACTTATATGCTTGGTAGTTTTATTGTTTTTGCGTATATCTTTAATGCTTATGAAATTCCTTATATACTAGGTTCAACACTAGAGAAAATGCCTGCAGTTTTAGTGTATGAGCAATTATCTCAATTTGGGATGAATAGTATGCAAAAAGCTTATTTGATGAGTTTTGCTTACTTTATGTTGACTCTGCTTTTTTTACCAATTTTTTATCTTTTTTATTATGCTTTTAAAAGAATACTGTCATGAAAAAAATTTATATATTGTTTATTGTTTTTATCGCTCTTTTTTGTTTGCCTTTGGTGTATATTTTTTTCATAGGTTTTGCAAAACTAGATTTTTTTGAATTGGCAAGAACAACTTTTATGAGTTTTTCTCTTGCCTTATTTGCAACATGTCTTTCTTTTGTGTTTGCATTGCCAAGTGCTTTTGCCTATGTCTATCATAAGTCAAAATTTGTTTATTTTACGATACTTTTACTTTGCATTTTACCACCGTTTTTACTTTCTCTTTTGTTTTCAAATCTCTTTTTTCATATAGGAATTAGTGAGAGCTTTTTTTCTTTGAGTTTTGCTCATATGTTAAGCATATTTCCTTATAGTTTTATTTTTATGGTTTTAGGGTTAAACTTTGTGCCAAAACAAGCAACTTATTTTGCTAAACTGTATGCTTCAAATTTTTTCAAAGGATATTGGCTTTTTTATTTTCCTTTTATGAAACCAGCTATTTTGGTAGCATTTCTTTTAGGAGTGAGTATATCTTTGAGCCAATATATCCTTACTTTGATGCTTACAAAACCTGGATTTACAACTTTGATATTGCGTATGACTCCATATGTACAAAATGGCGATGTACAAAGTGCTGCTACTTATGGTATAGTTTTTCTGCTCAATACATTGTTAGCACTTTATCTTTTCTTGAGGTTGAAAAATGCACTATCTACAAATTAAAAATTTAGAAAAAAAGTTTGAAAACTTTTATTTTCATATAAAAGATATAAGCATACAAAAAGGATGTTTCTTTGGTATTTTAGGACACTCTGGGGCTGGAAAAAGTACACTTTTAAATTTGTTATGTGGGTTTGAGCATCCTGATAGCGGAGATATTTTACTAAATGGTAAATCAATCCTTTCTCAAAAGCCTCATGAAAGAGGTATCGCTTATGTTTTTCAAAACTCACTTTTATTTGAAGGTCTAAGTGTTTATGAAAATTTAACATATTTGTTTAAAGCAAAAGGATTAAAAGTAAAAGAAGAGTTTATAGAAAGCTCTTTGAGTGAGTGTGAAGTCTTACATGTAAAGAATCGTGATGTAAAGACTCTTAGTGGTGGTGAGAGGCAAAGAGTATCTCTTGCTATGGCTTTGATGATGAGAGCAAAATTTTTACTGCTTGATGAGCCTTTTTCAAACCTTGACACAGCTTTAAAAATAAAAATGCGTCTTTTTTTGAAAAAAATTATCCATGCACATAATATTACAGCTATCATGGTTACTCATGATAAAGATGATGCTTTTTTACTTTTTGATGAGATGGTACTTTTAGAGGATGGAAGTATTTTACAAAGCGGTACTCCCAAGAGTATTTATGAAAACCCACAAACTTTGAGTGTTGCTCAGTATTTTGGATTTGAAAATATTTATAAGATAAAAGAAGTAAATGAGGTATTTGAATTATGTTTTGATGAGAGTTTAGAAGGATATCTTCTTATCCCTTATCATGCTATCAGTTTTGGAGGTGATTTAGTTCAAAAAGTCTTTGAGAAGATTTATATAGAAGGTAGATACAAGATAAAATGTGAAAGTGGCTTAGTGCTTTTTAGCCCAAATGATGTAAATGAAAAGTTTAGTATTTCTATAAACAAAGAGCTTTGTACTGTTTTAGCTGATTAAAACTTGTAATATCTTTTGAGTTTTTCTGCTGAGACACCAAAATAGTAGAGCGTACTTAAAATTCTATTTCTCAAGCTCGTATATAACATTCCTTCATTTTTCCATCTTCTATCACTCGTATAGATTTTTGTTTTAAGAATTTTAACTTTAATATTTTTTTGATGGATTTTTTTGATGATAGATATGTCTTCCATTAAAGGAATTTCATCATAACCATTTATTTCATTAAAAAGATTTGAAGAAAAAAACTGACCTTGATCTCCATAAGGAGTATTTGTAAAATAAACTCGTACATTCGCTAAAAATTCAATAAGCTTTATAAAAAGTTTATTTGTGTTTATACCCAAAGAAAAAGCACCAACAAGGTTTTTGTTTTGTGTATATAAGTTGTATATTTTCTCGTCCCAATTCTTTGGTAAAAATGTATCTGCATGTAAAAAAAGCAGTATTTCACCACGAGCCATTTTTGCGCCTTCGTTAAGTTGGTATGCTCGTCCTGCTTTCAAAGCTTTACATGTAAAGCATGAAGTTGTATCTATATCATTTATAGTTGTTGTATCAGGTGTATCACTGATGATGATTTCATAATTTAATTTTTTTGAATTTCTCTTTATATTTTGCAGTGTTTTTGGAAGGTTTTCTTTTTCAAAATAAACAGGGATAATAACACTAATACTAGGATATGAGTCCAAAAGTTTCTTTACATGTAAACCTAATTTAGTTTGTAGATTTGAAGAAGCAAATCTCCTTAAATCAGCAATATAATCGATATCAAAAAGCTCTTTACCAATTTTTACATGTAAAGATTTTAATGTGTCAAGTGTTCTGTTAAAAACGACATCACTAAAGTCAATCTGAAAAGATTTTTGCTTAAAATACTCCTTATTAAATCCGATAAGATAGTATCCTCCATCTTCACTTTTATTGATGGTTGCATGATGATCTTTTAATGCATCAAAGGCGTCATGGATAATCTCTTCATCAAGCAAAGGAATGTCAGCACCAATAAGGATAACTTGTTCATACCCTTTGGCAAAAAGAGTTATAAAAGCATTTAACATTTTTTCACCTATATTATCACCAACTTGTATAAAAATTTCACTGCCTTCAAAGTACTTTTTATAGTCAGAACTATATGTTTGAGTAAAGACAAATTTATCTATTTCATCTCTTACATGTAAACCTAAGATTTGATTGAGCATGAGCTTATATATCTTTGTTGCTTCTGTATCTCCAATGCTTTTTGCAAGCCTTGTTTTGACTTTGCCTTCGAGTGGTTCTTTTGTAAAGTAGATAAGAGCTTTATTCATAAGTATTGCTCAAGTCTCATTAGAAATGAGTCTACATCGTTGAACTGATGATTTCCCAAATCATTTGCTATTTTAAAACTTAGTTGATAAGCCTCTTTTTTATTGGGTGCATTTTCTAAGTCTTTAGATTTTGCTGGCACATAAAGTCGTCTAGCCATCTCAATAGCACAAAAACCTATGCTGTTTTGTAAAAGCTTTTGAGAAGTTTCAAATTTTTTTAGTAAAAGTAAAATTTTTTCTTGATAGGAACTGTTTTTTGTGCCAATTTCGCTAAAAATTGTATGTGCTAAGAGATTACCGATATCGAAAGAAACTTCACAAAATAAAGAAAATTCACTATCAATGATGGCAATATTATCATTTTTTACCATTATAGAGTCAGTATGAAAATCACCATGGATAAGAGAAGTTTTGGAGTGTAAAAATACCTCTTTTAATCGTTCTTTATTTTTTAAAAATGTAGATGAAAATTCAGTTTGAGGAGCATAATCTTTTATAACTAAATCTTTATGATTCTTGATAAAAGGGTATTCAAAAACGAAGTTTTTTGTGATATTTTTTAACTCATCACACTCAAAGTACCTTTTCTCTTTTGGCTTATTTGTAGAAAGAGCATAAAGAAACTCTCCAAGTTTTGCATATATTTGTGTGCTTGATGGGCTTTTTCTTAAACTTATATATTCAGATAAATAATCCATTACAAAATAATATTTTTCGTCATTTTGAAAGTGTATTTTTGGTACAAAATCAGGGCTAAGTGAATAAAAATATTCCATAGAATTCATCTCTGCTATGATTCTTTTTGGAGTGAGTTTAAAGTCTTCTCCAAGCATTTTGAGATAAGGTTTTGCATGTTTAAGGGCATAGGTGTTTTGAGAATCGCTAAGCTTATAAACAAAGTTGAGATTTCCATCTCCGATTTCTTCTAGTGAAATATTGTTTGTATTTAATATAGATGCAAACTCTGAAATATTAAAATCAAACTTTTTCATACTACTCCTAAAATTTTACAAAATAGTACTCAAACTGAAAATAGAAGTCAAGTGTATAATAATGCTTGCAAATATAAATTTGATATATTCATACAATTTTAAAAAAAGTATTTTTTAGCTATAATAGAAACTATTTAATGAAAATGTAAGTTAATGGAGAAAACACTATGGCCCTGGACTTGAATAGCGAAAATATAGAGTATAAAGACAACAAAGTAATTATTAAATCTCTTCCTATTGAGGGTGAAAATTTATCTGTATTTGTAAGGCCTGGTGATGAAGTAGTCATTGATTTACGAGATACCGATTTGAACAATTTACAATATCAGCTTGTTGGTGGTGATATTGTTATATCATTTCCTGGTGAAGGTGCATTAACTTTTGCTTCACTGGGATTAATGGGGTTTAGTAGCAATCCTCCTGTATTTAATTATGGTGTAGGTAAGTTGATCTCTGTTGATGATATTCTCTCAAAAATTGAAGCAGTAAATGAACTCCCTTTAGAATCAATAAATGCCAGTTTTATGGTTCGAGTAAACAGTGTAGATGAAGAAAATGGTTTAATGAATAAAGACGATGAGTCTTCAGAAGCTCCTGCTATTGTAATTATTTCTCAAACACAAATAAATGAAGAAGTAGAGGCTAAAACTGAAGATTTTGTTGCAATGTATAATGACAAAGCTGAAGATGAAGCTACTGATATAGCTGTAGAAGACAATCAAAATACAAGTACGGCTGCATCTACAACTATAGGTATTTCAGATGTTTCTGATGCTGCACAAGCATCATTAAGTTTTAGTATGGGTTTTTATCAGACAAATTATGAAACTAATGATTTATCAACCCAAGTTCTTGGTGGTGGTGGTAGTGAACTTGCCAATGTAAGTACAAGTCCTACTGCTCAAATACAAGCTGAAACTATTGATTTGAGTGATGATTATAACAATGTTGAAATATATGCAGATAATTCTGCTTATTTTGGTAATAATGGTGAATATATAACTAGAATAGTTAGAATCACACCAGAACAACCTGAAGGTTTTGGAGTCACACAAATAGATATTAGTGGATTGAATAGTGATTTTGAAATCATAGGTGCAAGTGGTACATCTCTTACTGAAGATAATGGTTTTAGTATAGTTGAAACAGATGGTGTATCTGGAGTAGAATTTTTAATCAAATATCCTTCTGGCGTAGACTATGATACTTTTTCTGTGACTGTTACAGTTACTTCTGAATTTAGTAACGAAAATCTTGATAAAGGTGCTGTGATAGAGACACCAGACTTGCTGAAATTAATAGAAGTAAATGATTTTAATATAGATGTTAAAGAAACAATTACAGCTAGTGACTATGTTTATAATTCTCAAAATGGTGAGATTGGTTATGTTTTAAATAGCAACTTAAATGCGAATATTATTTACACATCACAAGGTGATTCTATCGTACATGGTAGTAGTACTACTGACACTATTTATGGACAAGCGGGAGATGATACGATAGATGGAAGCTCAGGTAATGATACATTAAGTGGTGGAGCTGGAACAAATACTCTCGATGGTGGAGATGGTTCAGATACTGTTAGTTATGATTTTATTAATCGTTTTGATAAAACAGAAGTCCTTTCTTTGGCAAAAAATTATAATTTATCCGATGCTGAACTTCAAGATTTAGCAAATAGTGAAGATGTTGGGATTACGATAAATCTTGCGGATGGTATTGCTTCAGGAAGGACTGCAAGTGATGAATTTTATACTGCTATTACTAGTATAGGTTCATATTCTACAACAGATTCAGAGGGTAAATCTACTACGTACAGCCAATTAATGTTAGATTTTGAAGATACTTTTACTAGTATTGAAAATATAGCTGCTACAAATTACAATGATATTGTTTATGGTGATGATATTGACAATACTTTGAGTGGTCTATCTGGTAATGATGAAATCTATGGTAATGATGGAGATGATAGTTTATATGGTAATGATGGAGATGATTATTTAGAGGGTGGAAAAGATAGTGGAGATAGTTCTTCTTTGACAATATCAGATCTTTCACAACCAGAAATTAGTTTTGGAGATTTGATTAGTGTTTATGGAGACTACATAGATGGTGGAGCTGGCATAGATACTATCGGCTTTACTGAATTAACAAAAGAGAGTGGAAATACAAGTACCGATGGAGTTAATGTATTTTTAGATACTTATGGTGAATCTGGCGATAGTAATGGTATTGGGATCGCATATAGTGAAGACTCTGAGATGGGTATGGGTGTTGATTTGATTGTCAATGTAGAAAATGTTCTTGGCTCAAACTATAATGATAATTTAGTGGGAAATGAGAGTGATAATACGCTTTCTGGTTATAAAGGTGATGATTATATTAATGGTGCTGCAGGAGATGATACTTTATATGGTGATGAAGGAGATGACACTCTTAATGGTGGACTTGGTGATAATAAGATTTATGGTGGTGAAGGCAAAGATATAGTCCAATTTAGTGATTCAGGATTAGATAGAGTTGTTGTAGATTTAAGTGAAAGTACAGGTAAAAAATATAGTAGTTCAAATGTTCTTTTAGGAACAGACACTTTATCAGATATAGAAGTTGTAGAAGGAACAAGTGGAAACGATACACTCTTGGGAAATAATAATAATAATGAGTTGTATGGTGGGAAAGGTGATGATACACTAAATGGTCGAGGTGGAGTAAACTATCTTGATGGTGGAACTAATGTTGATGGTTCTATTGAAAATGACTGGGTAAACTTTACTTCTCAAGCCACTGTTAATTTGAGTGCTCAAACTGCAACTGTAGCTGGTAATGTTTCTACTGTTGTTAATATTGAAAATATCACAGGTTCAGCTTATGGAGATATTTTAACGGGTAGTAGTGTTTCAAATATCATTCATGGTGAAAGTGGCGATGATACGATTAGTGGTAATGATGGTAGCAATGTTTTAGATGGCGGAGATGGAATAGATACTTTAAGCTACTCTTTTTATAGTAATAGTGTAGATAATAAAGGGCTTACGATAGATATGAGTACTGGGAATGCAATTCATGGTACTTATGAAGATTTAGTGTCAAATTTTGAAAATTTAGTTGGTACAGATTATGATGATGTTCTTACTGGTAACACGAATATCAATACAATTTCCGCTGGCGCAGGAGATGATATAGTTTATGCAACAGCAGGCAATGATACTTATGATGGTGGTACTGGTACAAATACTTTAGACTATAGCAAATCTTTAGGTTCAATTACTGCAAAATTATCTACAGGTTTAGTTATCGGTAGCGAAACGGGTACCGATAAAATTTCAAATTTTTCGAAGCTAATAGGCTCAACTGGTAATGATACTATCTCAGGTAATAGTAATGCTAATACTTTAGATGGTAGTGATGGTGATGATGTTATAGATGGTGTTGGTGGGGTAAATACTTTAATTGCAGGTGATGGTGTAGATACACTTATAGCTAGGTCAGGTGCGGATACATACGATGGTAGTGGTGATGGTGCTGATACTGTAGATTATTCTAATTTAACAACAGCAATTGATATAGTTTTAAATAGTGATGGAAATACAACAGAATCTACATATGGACATATTTTAACCGAAGTAGAAAACATTATAGGAACAACTGGTAATGATGCCATTACAGGAGATAGTGTAAATGTTAATATAATCGATGGTTTTGATGGTGATGATACCTTAAAAGGTGGTATGAATAGTGCAGATATCCTTTATGGTGGAACAGGAAATGATACTTTCTTAGCAAGTAGTGGTGGAGATAGTATATATGGTGGAACAGGAACAGATACTCTAGATTATAGCTCTATCATAGGAACTGCAGGAGTTTCTTTAAATCTTTCTGAGAATACAATTTACAATGATGGTTTTGCTTCTGTCAATGCACATGTAGAAAAAATAGAGATTATACAAGGTAGCTCTTCTAATGATACACTTCATGGTAGTGGACTTGCTGAAACTTTTTATGGAAATGCTGGTAATGATATACTTAATGGTGATGGTGGATCTGATACATTATATGGAGTTGCAGGAAACAATACTATTGATGGTGGACTTGGCGAGGATACTCTTTATGCTGGAACTGGTAATGATAAGCTAATAGGCGGAGCAGGAGCTGACACTTTAGATGCAAGAGACAATGGTGGAGATAATACCTTTATAGGAGGTTTAGGCAATGATAAGTATTATGGTGGAACTGGAATCGATACTTTAGATTATACAACCTCTGAATCTGCTATAACTGTATTAAACGACAACACTATAACAAGTACTTTAGATGGAATAACAGATACAGATACTTTAGAAACTAGTTTTGAAGTACTAGAAGCGACAAATTATGCGGATACTATACGTTTAGATGGTAACTTAGCTGGGGGAACTATCTATGCAAATGGTGGAAATGATACTATCTATGGAAGTATATTTTCAGATACTATCTATGGTGGAAATGCAGATGATACTATTTATGCAAATGGTGGTAATAATATTTATTATGGAGGAAGTGAAACTTCTGGAAATGGCAGTGATGTATTAAATTACTCAAATGCAACAAGTGGAATAAATGTTAATTTAAGTTTAAATGAAGCAAGTATTAATGGTTTTGGTGGAAGCGATAAAATATACAATATCAATACTATCATAGCAACAGATAAAAATGATAATATATTCGGAAATAATGAAAATAATACTATTATCGCTGGTAAAGGTGATGATATTTTATATCTTAGTACAGGCTCAGATATACTTGATGGTGGAACTAATACTAATGGAGATGTTGAAAATGATTGGTTAAGTTTACAATATATGAGTGCATCAGTTTCGGATTTAGATTTATTGGATAATGATGCAGGAGATAGTAAAGTCTATAATATTGAAAATGTTATAGATTATGATGGCGTTAGATCACAAACTATTTGGGGAAGTAATAGTAAAAATATGTTTGTGATGTATGGTGGCAATGATACTGTAGTTGGTCGTAGAGGTGATGATACTTATGACATGGGTGTAGGAAATGATCATATATATGCAAGTTATGGTAATGATATTATCATTGGCGGATCTGGCTTTGATACTTTAGATTATTATGATTATGGTGGAGCAAATCAAGGTTCAACTATCATTTTACAAAATACAGATATAGATCTTAATGGAACAATTGACGATGATGAAAAAATAGATGTAACTTCAATAACTGTCTCAGATTTAAATACAATAGATGGAATAAATGATTTCTTTACAATAACAGATGGACGCGGATATTCTGATTATATATATAAAGAAGCTGATGGCACTTCTGACATAGAATCTTTTGATTTGACAAATTATGCAGATTTATTTGTTGGGGATGAAGGAGCAAATAGTGTTTCTGGTAGAGGTGGTGCTGATACGATTTTGGGAATGGGTGGAAATGATACTATCAATAGTGGCGATGGTGAAGATTTAGTCTATGGAGGTGATGGTAACGATAACATTAATAGTGGTAATAATGACGATTTAGTTTATGGTGAAGATGGAGATGACACTATTAATGGTTACAGTGGTGATGATACTCTTTATGGTGGCATAGGAAATGATAGTATAAGTGGTGGCGAAAATAAGGATACTCTTTATGGTGGTATAGGTGATGATACCCTTAATGGTGGTTTAGGTGATGATACTATTTATGATGAAGATGGAACTGATACTATAGATGGTGGAGATGGTACGGATACAGTTATTTTTGAAGATGGATCTCAAGGGGCAGTTGTAGATTTAAGTACTGAGACTAGTACAGATGCTTTTGGAAATTCTCAAACTATTATAGATGTAGAAAACATTGTAGGAACAATTAGTAATGATATTATTGTGGGAGAGGATGGTGTAACAAATATTTTGTATGGAAAAGATGGAGCAGATACTTTTACTCTTTCAACAAATGAAACTGGTAAGTCTGATTATATTTATGGTGGTGATGACACTACTGATACAAGTGTAGATGATAAAATTATTTTAGTAGATACATCAAGTGGTGACATTGATGCTAACTCTGATCTTTTGATTGATCCTGATACTTTTTCTTCTGATTATGAAATCACTGTCGATATGACAACTGATAATAATATCGAATTTGATGGATATTCTACTAAATTTTATGGTATTGAGCACATTGATGGAAGTAGTAAAGATGACTATATAAGAGCGGATGGAAAAAACAATACTATTACAGGTGGAGCTGGTAATGACTATGTTCAAGGCTTGGGTGGTGCTGATAATATTGATTTAGGAGATGGTGATGATATCGTTGAAGGTGGAACTGGAGATGATACTTTAGTAGGTGGAGCTGGCAACGATACGCTTGTTTATAGTAGCTCTACAACTGCAGTAGAAGTAGACTTATCTACTTCTACATCAACAGGAAGTGACATAGGAATAGATACGATATCTGGATTTGAAAATATAGTAGCGAGTAATTCTAGTGATACACTTACTGGTGATGGCCAAGCAAATAAGATATATGGTGTAGGTGGAGATGATACTATCGATGGTGGTTCGGGTGAGGATATCATAGATAGTGGTGAGGGAGATGATACTGTTATAGCTAGTTTAGATTCTGATACTATGAGTGGTGGTGAAGGAACAGATACAGCAGACTACAGTGCTATCACTGAAGCATTAACTGTATCTGTAGCAGGAAGTGATAATATTACAATTTCTGGAGCAACAACAGGTACAGATAAACTAGATAGTTTTGAAGTTATTAAAGGTGGAACTGGTGCTGATACTTTTACTGTTACAAGTGTTGATGGTATAGATACCCTTGATGGTGGTGCAGGAAGTGGGCTTAATTCACTTATACTAAATGGAAACCTTGACTTGTCAAATGTTACATTGTTGAACTTTAATAGTATTACTATAGTTAATGAAGACATAACTATAAATGCAACTGAACTCTCAGATAAAAATATTGATATTATTTTTACAGGTACAGGAAATCTAATAATCAATTCTGATGATAGTAGTCATAATTTTTCTAATATTAGTTTAACTGGATCAGGAACAATTACTTTAGATGTTAATGATACAAAAGATTTTACAAGTACAAATTTAAACGGTATTGTTGATGTTTTTGATGTAAGCGGTGATATCACACTTTTAGAATCACAAGCTACAGGAACAATTATAAGTGGAAGTGGAAGTGCTACTGTTGAGGTAAGTACAGCCACAAGTAATACAGACTTTACTTCAATTTTAACTTTAGATACTCCAGCAAATGAGACAATAGAATTTACAGCAGATTCAACTTTTAGTGGTAATTTTGCAGATTCAAATATTTTAGTAGATAGTGGAGTAACTCTTACAACAACATCTAATAAACTATATGGAAAAACTTCAGTTTTGACTGCTGATGGAAATATTATTTTAGCTGATGCTGATGCGACAGATATAGCAGCAACAAATTTAAGCGCAATAGGTGGCGCAACAAGTGGAACAGTAACAGTTACAAATGCTATTAATATTCAAGGTTCAATAACAGAGGCAATAGATGCACTCATAACA
>Ga0193951_1000009_pt1 | contig 79799 bp, 89 predicted proteins | sample BB_2_MG_FD_140370 | JGI IMG/M metagenome (GOLD analysis project Ga0193951, IMG submission 140370) | Microbial mat bacterial communities from the Broadkill River, Lewes, Delaware, United States - BB_2_MG | ecosystem: Environmental > Aquatic > Freshwater > River > Microbial mats | place: USA...
GTGTTATGTATGGTGTTGAGTGTGAGCGTGGTATGGTGTGTGTTTGGGTGTTGGTGGGGCGGTGTTTGGGGCGGTGAGCTGGTAAAGGTGGCGTGACTACATTCATGTATTATTACTTTCAAAATATCCAGCTTACTATAAACGACACTCAAACAGGGGTTATTCTTAAGGCGCTTACATTGAAGCCATTCGTTAACACTCTCCACAGGTGAGTATAAAAGCTATTCCTATAAATTTAAACTTGTTTCACTTATATACAAAGTGAAACAAACATGTGTATTGATGTATGTATCAGTGTGTTACGTGCTATATTGTGCAGTTATTCAATATTTCACCCATATACAAGAACATATCTACTTATCTACATATAAAAATAAAAAGATGGGGGTACACCCCCTTTGTGGTGCGGAAGCCATTCGTGTTGGGCGGCCTTTTTCTAGACATTGATTTTTGTAACTCGGTGCTAGTCAGCACCTTGCCCCACCCCAACGACACCCAACCAAGGCCCCACTAAGGCCCGAACGAAGCTTTTGACGGAGCGTTTGATAAGTATTGAATATATAGGGATCGGTTTTTGTACTCGCCCGTGAGAACACCTAACCAAACGCAGTGGTGGCGCGGTCCGGAGAAATTTGGTAGTTTTGATTGAAATTTATAGGAAGAGGGGTCGGGGCCTTTATATAGAGAAATCGAAATTTTTCGGGGACCCTTTTTTGAGAAGTTGATTTTTGAAAATCGTTGAGGCGTCGATCGTAAATATGGGCCTCGTTCGATTTATGGAGGTAATTGTTACCCTCGTATATTGAAAAGGATATAATGAGGTTGATATTTCCAGGATTATATCTGAAGTGATATAGTTGTTATGGGAGATGCGCATGATACATCCAGCATAGATTTACCATAGGCTGATGCTGGAGATGCATGCGTGAGGTAATTTGTCCAGTTTTTTACACAATAAATTGGATGTAGCGCGTCATTATATACTAAAAGAGCCACACCGTTTTCACGATGCAGCTCCATTAATAACTACTTTTCACGGCAAATAACCATTATTCGCCAACCAATCTCTTATTGAGTTCTTCTATTTCCGTACTCAAGGTTCTAATCTCTGGATCTGTTTCCCGGAGTTTGTCGATATCGCTTGAGCTTACAGCTCTAAACTCTTTCTCGAATTCTTCCAGCTTATCTGCAAAGGGTATTCCTAGGTCAAGTATTTCCCGGGAGATAGCCTTAAATTTCTTTATGTTTATGCTCATAAAAAGAAGTTCTTATTGAGACAATTTTAAAAACAAAGCCCACCATTTAGGTTTGCTATACGTGTAAATATGTGCGTTTTCTTTACATTGTCGCCTAACCTCTTCGAGCTTCCAGCCCTTAAGTCCTAGCTCGTTAATTTCTTGTAAATTGGGCTCTGGAGACGGTCCGTGTACCTTAATAATTTTTGTCTTAAATTTTACCATCGATATTTCGTTTTTTATAAAGTTTCTATTGGGTATATTGGTTTTGTGCTTTAAAAACATTTCTCTAACCTTGGTGCTTATGTACTTGTTTACATCTTTAGGTTCTAATCTCTGGATCTGTTTCCTGGAGTATGCGCGTGGCAAAATCGAACACATACAACAATCTCGTTGTGCCTAATACTAAAGAAGTTTCAGTTCAACTTTATCTCCACATTCATTAAGTTTCAACTTGCGACCTTTCCAGCTACTCCATTTTTGTAAAGCGCAAGGGTAATTCATGCAATTATCACAATCATATAAAGTACTAGGTACAACACTTTGCATAGGTAATACTAGTTCGTTCTTCGTTCGAGTGTCGTAAGCTTGTTTTGCGAGGTTGTAAATCTCTATCATTGCATCATTCAGCTTATCTGCTTCATCCTCATCGTAGTTACTCATATTCAATTCTGGGGCGTCGCCAGCAATCTGGAAGATTCCTGATAATATTTGCTCTATTTTTACCACACTATCTAGCAATTGTTCTGGTATTACTGCTCTTTTATTGGTGCCAGGTAATAAGGCGTTGTTTTCGGCGTTTGCATCATCCCCATTCTTTTTCACCTCTTTCCAATTAAAACTAGTTTGGTTAGTTGCGCCAAGTTCAGTGCCGCCGCGCGTATTCCACTTTTCAATAACATTAGCTCTTGCATCATAGCCTTTCTCTTCCCACCGCATATCGTCAAGTATCTGTAATCCACAACCGCCACAGCTTACCACGTAGTCGCATCCTTCTGTTTCATGTAGTTCTGCCACCCCATCGCAGCAGGGGCATGGTTTTAATATTTCCTTCGTACTCATAATTTCATCTTTAGTTATCCGTTTGTAGTTTAATGGGCTTTTAACCGTAAAAGAAAAAGCCCGCGCACTTAGAACTATTCAATATCTATATTTGGGGCAATTACAGAAGGTTTAAATATTACTCTGTACTGCCCTGTGCTTACATGATCAGGCTGTAGTTGTTCTGAAAAATAAGTAACGTTATCGGAAAGCCCTAAATTATGCTTTAAAAAGCTTCCATCTTTCATTTTTACCAAAACAACCAATTGCCCCCCAGTATTACTAATAGAGCAGTACCCTTCAACTTGCAAAATATACTTGTCTGTTATACCGTTGTAAAATACAACTCTTCTGTAAATTTCAAACTGATCTGCTGCCTGCCTTAAATTACTCGACGCAACATCGGCATCTGTACAACTTGTAATTGTCAAGCTAATTAAAGCCACTAATAGAATTAATACTTTTTTCATCTTGTTTTTTATTTTAAATTGGGTTCATATTTTGCCACTATTTCAGCCTTACCCGCTTCACCTTCATCATACTTTTGCACAACTAATGCACCGTATTTTGAGCCTATCACAACCTTACTGGGTTCAATGTCGTACTGTTCGGCAATTGAGATAATAAAACGGTGGGTAGCACGTTGTAAATGTAGCCCGCTGCTTCTTTGGGTTACATCATTCGCTAAGTCTCTAATGATATTATCAAGATCTTTTAGGTCGTCTGTAAAGTTTTCTAGGGCTACCTTGTTGCAGTTACCTTTAGCTGCACCTATGCTGCTGTCAAGCTCTTCTCTAAATTGCTCAAGTCTATATTTTAAGTCGTTCATTGTTTTGTATTTTTAATTGTTTTGTTAAAGCCTTAACGCCATCAGACCACATCGCCTAATAGCCAGCCTTAGCGGTAGGCTATTACAGCTTAAAGTGCGTTGCTTTAGCGAGTGGCCATGTTTGGCTAAATCCTCTTATCTCACCGTTATCGAATTTCACTAGCATAGTGCTTTGGTTGGCTGCGTTATATAATTCCTCATTTCCTTCAATTAAAAGCCAGCCACTAACACTATGCGGTAAAGTACTTTTACCAGCGCCATTCGCTTGCCTAACGCATAAGGATGCATTGCTATCTAAGTATTGTTCAGCTATCTCGTAATCTATTATGGCTGTAGGGTGGTTTATGTAACCTTTCTTAAGTAGCCATTCAGTGTATTTGAGTAGCGTTCCTCGTAATAGTTTATCGCTCATTAATTCTGGATTTAATTCTTTAGCTTCCATCCGGTACTTCTTACCATCCATCTCAAACTCCAGCGATTCTTGTTTATGCACTAAATGTTGCGCTACTGTCCAAACTGCCGCATCTGTTACACCTTGTTTATTTGCGCTCCACCTTTTGCCGTCGCTCAATAATGTTCCCTCGAATATTGCTGCAGTCAAAAGGCTGCGTTCTGTAGTCATTTTATTTTTTGCCATAGTTCCATTTCATAAGTTAGTAATCTCTGTCAATCCTGTTCGGTTAGCGCTAATCAAAACCATCACCCCCGTCACCACCAGCGCAATAAATGTTGGTATCGTATATTGTTCTGTAGTTACTATCACCTCCAAGCCTAACTGATAATCTTCCGCTTCCAAATAGATTTAATCTACCCGTTTTTAATTTTTCAAGTCTTTTTATGGCTCTAAGGTAAGTTTCTTCATCCTTAGTTAGCTCAAATTCCTCTCCGTTATTATTGGTTACTATTTGCCCTATATCGCATCAGAGGTCGGATTGTTTAGCTTTGCGCCTACACTTAGGGCAATCATGCTCTACTATATTATTACTCATCATCCCAGTTCCGTGACATAAATAGCAAGCTCCCGCCCCTTCGTTACTGGCCACAGCATCATTAATACTTGGCTCTTTTCCGGTAAGAGTCTCTATTTTGAATGATCCGCTGCTAGTGATGGCATCGTGAATATTTTCTTCTATAAGGTCTCTTATTTCCTCTTTGGTTTCCGCATTAAGCTTTCTGCCTTTAAGTAGATCGCTAAAGCCCCACGTTTTGTCTTCTAGGTGGGCTGTAATTGTCATCTTTAAATCCATACGCTATATTTTATATATTCTTATTATTAAATTTCCTTCAGCTCTTCAATAATTTCCTCCCTTGTTAATTGGGTGTACTGGAATTCATAACTTTTGTCGCCATATACATTCATCAAGCGCCTCACCATGTCTTTTTGACCTCCAGTAAGCCTTTTTCTGTATAGATAGTGAAATCTCTTGCTAGACACCTTCATCCAGCCTCTATTCTCAAGAACGACCTCAGCATCCTTGTATTTTTCCGATTCAGTCTTGGTGAGGGTTTTAGATAGAAACAACTCCTCCGCATTATACCGGTGTGTTTCGAAGCCACACTCATAGAAATTGCCTTCAGGATCAACCCATCCGTGCTGATGGTCCTTGGTTAATCTGGTTGGCATTACTGGATTGATTTTAACTAATGGTTTAGTTAGGGTGTCGCAGTTAAATACTAGCTTCTTGTCTTTGTAGAATGAGTAATTATATCTACCCCTTACGTCAGGGATGTCGTTTTCGCGACCAATAACTACTGTGTTGACTGTCAAATCTCTGGCATCAACCAGAAATGACAGTTGCGCATTGTAACGGGAATAGAAATACTTTATAGCCTCTACAGCAGTATCTCCAGATAGTCTTATGTATCTACCGGCATAGCGACCTACCCAATACCTCTTGTATTTTTCATATCCGTCATCCTTTCTGGCAGATATTATTTCTCTTTGTAGCTCTTGGTATAGCTTTTTAGCTTTTTGGCTCATACGATTGGTGTTTTATTATTAATTTTCCCGCAAGATAGTAAACATTTTTGAAAACGCAAACTATTTTAACAAAAAAGCCACCTAGATTTCTCTAGATGGCTTGATTTATAACTGTTTTTCATTTAAAATAACCACATGTACAAGATAGCGCTTATCGTCTACGTCGCACACAATATCTCCAGCGGTAACAGGAGAAGGGTTTTTTATTATGTCTTTATGCGTAGGCGTGGCCCAAAGAAAGCCCTCAAGAACACAGTCTCTGCTCGGATTATATATTCCATTAACTACATACCATATATTTCTATCACTCTCTTTCCATAAAGAAAGCGTAACGGGACCTACCTGGTGTACGGTATCAGTACTGGTTACGGCTTTAAATACTGCGCTCTCTACGTCGGAACTGCTCCATCCTGCATATTTTTTTAAAATCCTTAATAGGTCATCTTTGTCGTGGTCTACCCCTTCCATAGCCTCGTCGATCATATCTTGGCCTGGGCAGAAATCGAACTCTGATGCTAGCCTATGGACAATCTGAAGGTCTTTTAGTTTTTGTTTCATGTTATATATTTAAGATTTTATTAGGTCAAACAATAGTTTTCGGTTTGTTCCAGTATCAAAGAAGACGTCGTATATTTTGCAGTCATCTAATTTATTCATGTTAGATTTAGAGAAAAAATGTTTACGGCGAACAAAGGTCTCACAATCTAAAAGGGCGGCCAACTTATCGTATAGCTTCATCGCGAGTTTATTTTCAACCGATACACTAAACTCTAATTTTACAAAACCGGAACGGACCAAGCCTTCTATAGCTACTAAAATGTCATTCAAAAATACAGAACTGGATGGGCCATGGATCTTGAATATGTTAAGGTTCTCCATAACCCTCGCTGATCGATCTATTGATATTTCAATATAGCCAAGAAGCTTGCCTTCATCATTGACAGAAACATACTGCACTTTCTCCCAGTTATTTTTGCTTATAACTAGCTCAAAATTAGAGAATTGGCTATTTTTATAGTGATCGAATTCCGTAGACGATCCATTCTCTAAAAACCACTGTATGAGCTCAGCTTCACGTGTTATTGCTTGCTTTATCATGTCGTTACCCATTGTTATGGAGAGCTAACTCATCTATAACTTTTTGGGTTGTAAAACGTAAAGCTTTCACAAGATCATCTGGGGACACTCCAGAATTATCAAGGTTGAGATATTCACCGCCTAATGATGATATATTTACAACCACATTAACACCTGAAGGTGCATCTCCGTGCTTTTTGTCAGTGCTTATACCTGTATAACCGGGGCTACTGATAGCTTCCAGCATCCGAACACACATAGCTGCTGTTTGTATTAGCTCATCTTTAACATCCTGAAGAGGGCGTTTTTCCTGCTTGTATTTAAGAACAGCTTTCGCCACCTCTCCAGCCTCCTCTGTCATTATAGCTAATTGCTCAAAGATATCTTCAGGGAAGTTTGGATGTTGCTCTTCTGCTCTGTCTAGCTCATTCTCAATTAGAGAGTAAGAGCCATGTCTTGTTTCTTCAAATATTAAACCCATATTCTTATTTATTTTTACCCCATCCACCGTATATCCACCCGAAGGCGCGTACAGCAATGTAGTAGATTTTAGCCCAATAAAAACCTCTCTCCTTGAGCATTTCATAAAATAATTGATCAGCCTGCTTCCTGGTTACTGGTACCGTTGACTTGTATTGGTATAGTGCGTCGTGAACCATAGATGCGTGGTAAGTGGCTGGTAGGCCGTCACCTCTGTTAGTGCCGTCAGGCGTTCCTAGTATCAGATCTTTCCAAACAAACTTAGGGGAGCACCCATCCCAACTGTAACCTTTGGGTATGGTAACCGTTCCCCATATATTTATATGGAGATATTCAGCTGAAAATTTTTGAGTGAGGCATAGAGGCGTGGCTCTAAAGAATTCACTTTGATTGGTAAACTTATAAAATTTTTCCATATCTTATCCGCAAAATGGGTAGCCGTCGTCATCAAATCCTACATTTGATACTGGCTCTACGTTATACCCTAGTTTCTCTATTTTTTCGATATCCTTATCATGTTTTGTTGGGTCTCCTAATGTCTGTTTTGAGTAAAGCTTCTTAGCTCTTAGAATAGGAGCTACTTTTGAGCATTTGATGCCATTTATGATATCAAATTCCTCTGTATCATTAGATAGTACATCTACTTTGCACCCATCAAAATCGAATTTAGCGCCCATACCGTCTGATGCTGTGCTGGTGATGTGTATACTATACAGGTCTGACGGCATCTTTATATTGGGGGCGTAATCATTAATTAATATATCGATATCTCCAGGCTCCCGCCCCAGGTCAATGCCGTGCAGCTTTAAAGCTATTGTTCCAGTAACTAAAGAGTTTGGGTTGAGTTTCTGTATAGCTTTGATAATTTCCAATTGTTTTTCCATACGTTATCTATTTAGTTGTTGTAAGTTATTTTTTCCGTCAACAAGATAGCCATTGCTGAATCCCGTAGAGTATCGTTTCCATCAGTCATGTATTCTAAAGATGTTATCTTCTCTTCTATGTATAGACTAGCGAATTTCGGGTCATATTTTGATATACCCTTGACATTATGTATTATGTCTGCATACTTTATGGTCTGTGAGTCACCACTTACAGTGCCTAATCTGTGGTTTTCTGCTGTTTTTCTGATGGCTCTGTTCAGTCCTGGGCAGCTTTTACCCGTAAAAACGTTCGTAAGCTCACTGACTGAGGTCTTGATGGCGAAAACTTCATAGCTAGCATACCCCATGAGATGTAAATCATCAGCTAATTCATCAAGCGTCATATCTGTATCCTCTACGAGGTCATGAAGCAATGCGGCTGGAATGTTATAAGGGGTTACACAGCTCACTATTTTAGCCACAGCATAAGGGTGTGTCCAGTATTTATGTTTGCTGTACTTTCTCATTTGCTCGCCGTGTTTGCTCTTTACGTAATCCAAGAGTACTTTATCGGTGGCACAAAACTCAGATGGTGGCACTCCTGCGTTAACTAAGTTGGCGATAGCAATATCTTCCTGTTGCGATATCTGTTTTGTTACGATTTTATCTATATCTTCGCTTGGTAAATCCATAAATCTATCTACATGCAGAACTCTTGGTACAGAATGCTTGTAGTTCATAGCGTTAAAAATTATCTCGGAGCAGTGACCGTCTAAGATTTCGTTATGTATTTCGGATATTTTTACCATCAGGTGCGAAGAACGCTCTCCAGAGCTTCCCTGGGTTGTGTGGGTCGATTTTTTAATACTAGATATATCCTGCACTACCACGCTTTGATCCTCCTTTTAGTTATTTTTATATACATCATACCATGAATAATGAAGGTTTCTCCGTCAACCGTCACCGTGTCTACCCCAGACGTAACCTTGTACGCTTTAAAGATAGTGTTCATCTTAATGTGCAGCAATACCGACCATCTAAACAACAGGCTGGTGTTGGTGGAGAAGGTCGTTATAGTTCTTAACAGCTCTCTCTTTTTGAGATTTGATAATGACTGCCAGTCAAACCTTGACCTGCCGCACTTATCTTCTGTGTGGTACCCAGGAAACAAGTCTTCTGAGAAGGTAAAGTAAATTTCTTTTTTCTTTTTCATACGCTATAATTTAACTGGTCATTATTGATTGCTTCATCCCTGTACTTTTTGTCGTACTCCTCAGCAAGTTTATCGCGATTAGGTTGTGATGGCTCCATCTCTATGGTTGTTAGGTGGTTTAACAATATTGAATTGTCAAATGCATAACTTAATGCATCGCCACCGTTCATATTATTGACGTAGTAACGTTGGTGGAATTTTTCAATAATCTTCTTGGCTTCGGATATCTCAATCTCTATTACTTTACCGTGATACTTAAACGCTATTGCTTGATATGGTGACAGCTGAGATACTGAATGCTGGTTGTATGCTGTGGTTAACTTAACAAATAGGTAAGATATTTCAGGGAAGTACACGCGGTCCTTCCATATCTGTATGCGTTTATTCCAGTCATCCATATCTACCTCGTACCGCTTATCAACCCATTCGAGCTTCATAATGTCGTTACGCTTCTTTATGGCGTTGGCCCTGCCTTCATCTGACATACCGGCTATTGCTATGAGGAAATCTATCTTCCCTTCGATCCTATCTAATTGTGGATTTACCATGGGTTACTTTTTAGTTGTTCGTAAAATTCGGGATCATCCTCCTTCAGCTTTCGCATCTCTTCGGCGAGCTTCTGGGATTGCTTGAGTAAATCATCTGGAAGGGTAATCGGATCTGTTTGGCTTGACCTCCAGTGTACCCACTTAGCCCTCCACCAATTCCACAATCTCCAGTACCAAACACGATCACGGTGCGCTTCAATAAGTTCATCCTTAATGTAATCTATAGCTACCGAACAATGTTGCCCTTCACACACGTAAAGCTGTGTACAGCTACTGCCACCGATGATCAGTTCTTCGCAAAGCTCACACATGCGTTCTTGCTGTTCATCGGTGATGTCGCCGTTATCGAGTGCTTTTAAAGATCGCCGTAGTCTTGCCATAGCTAAAATTAATAGACATAGTATTGTTAATATTCGCTAAATGCGCTGCAAAATTGCCAGATAAATCGCCTAGCATGCCGCTGATGCGGCCAGCAATGAATTCTGACGTTCGAGCGATACAGGGGCTCTTGCTTGACACTTCTAAATATGCTCGGTTAACAGTAGCTGTCAGGCTCCTTTTGGCGTCTGGGAAGAGTACTAATCCTCGCGGTAATTGACGCAATTCAGCGCCTAGTACTCTGTCTACAATTAAGTTAAGCATTGCTGCTCCTGCTTTGCTTTCATCCGCAGCGTCAATGATCGCTTGATCTACTACTGCTAAAATTTGTTCTTTTTTCATACGCTAACAATAATAATTTGGTGGTTTATTTTGATCGTCATCACCTTCTCTTGTGGATATCCAGATATAGGGAGCTTAGCTCTCTATAATCAGAACTCCAATTGAATATGGCAATATCATCGTACACGGCTCCTTACTGCATCGATCAATACTGGAAAGTTACAGTTTTGTTCTGCGCCCTTCATTACGATGAAATGCTTAATCTCCATCCCCATCACGTGCTCGGGCCTGTAGACTATACGGGCGTTGCTGTGTAGAAATAATTCAAAAGCTCTTTCTACTTCACGGGTCCCGCGCATATCTCCGGCAACTATCACAAGATCAACTACTTCCGCTTCTGACGCTTTTCGTCGATATTGTATTTGGCTCAGGATCTGATCCTGGTTGCCGCTGATGATGGCTAACTGAGAAAGGGTTTTAGTCCTCCAGTCTCTTACCCATTTGGGTACTAATGTGAATTTATTAAATTTCATAGGCTATCCTTTAAGTTCTCTGCAAATGTAAATAAAAAACCCGAATAAACAAGAGTCTACTCGGATTTATTTTATTTTTTCTTCAATATTGTCAATTTCGCGAACATGACGCCTCCACCTTCTGGGCCATATGGATCTTCCTGGGTGGTAAATTCGATATGTTTATCTTTATAGATCCCCTCACTAAGCTTCGCGGCCAGATGACGTTTAGCGTCTTCTATGTACATTTCGCGATTATGCTCGGGCACTACCGGTATCCTGGTATCAGCTACATATCTCGCTTCATCCATGACTGTTTCATCTATATGTACTTCGCGATGGATAGATGGAGATATCGCTTTATCAAACTTATTGTTCACGCGAGCCAGTCTATCTGTTAGCTCCTTTGATTTGGGGTCTACCGATATTAGATCCATCAATTTTTCTATTAGTTTCATACACTATAATTTTGCTCAAGACAAAATGCCCTTCTTATTTCTTATTTAAGCTACCCTTTAATCACAGCCAATGGCTGTAACTCTACCGTCGGCATAACCAGATCGGTTTGGTTAGCCATAACTACATCGATAGATTTATATGCGCCAGGCGCTTCATCCAGCGCTTTTGTAGATGTCATGCCGTGGACAATTCCTTGGCTGTCTAGCATTTCTTTCTGGGCGGCAAAATCCAGGTTTTTCTTAGCTTGTGTTCGGCTCATCAGCCTCCCAGCTCCATGCGAACAGGAGTTGAACGACTCAGGGTTGCCCTTTCCAAATCCAAAATACGACTTAGTACCTTGTGAGCCCGGGATGATCACTGGAGTTCCGCTCTCTGCCTTTACAGCGCCTTTACGGTGAACTAATACGTACTCACCAAAATGTTCTTCTACAGCGACATAGTTGTGCGTTACATCGTGCGAGGCTGTTACTTCTACTTCTGGGAAGTACGCCTTAAGAGAATCCATTACAAGATCACCCATTGTCTTGCGATTCAGTTTTGCGTACACTTTACACGTTATCATATCGCTAACATAGTTCTTAGCCTCCGTCGTATTCGTTGGCAGGAATGCTAACTTTAATTCAGAGTCAACTGCAGAATGCCAGTTTTTATTTAGTTTTACAGCGATCTTATCATGAGCCTGAGCGACTGTATGGCCAAGATTCCTTGACCCAGAATGGATCATTATCCATATAAACCCATCGCTACCTTCCTGAATCTCTAAGAAGTGGTTTCCACCCCCGAGGGTCCCTAATTGCATCTCTGCATTTTCAATATGGTTCGACATAATTTCAGAGTTGGCCATCTCAAGCATTAATTTTTCGGGAATTTCAACAACTGGTGATTTACGCTTTGAGAATCCTGTCGGGATTTTATGCTTGGTATCATTTACCAAAGCCTTCAATGTCTGTAGGTCTATGCTAGTTAAATTAGTTCTAATTCCCAGCATACCGCAACCAATATCTACTCCGACAGCATTAGGTATCACAACATCTCTAGTAGCTAAAACACCTCCAATAGGCACCCCCATTCCACCATGGACATCTGGCATGAGCGCTACGTGTTTGTATACAAATGGCAGCTTAGATAAATTGGTGGCCTGCTCAAGGGCTAGTTTATCAATATCTGACGATACGTTCTCAACCCATGCTTTAATCGGGACAGCTCCCGTTTCTTTCCAAATTTTCATACGCTATAATTTTTGTTCAGAGCAAAGTTAATTCAATATTCCTGAAATGCAAACTTTTAAGCAAAAAAAAAGACGCCACCTTAATTGATGACGTCTTTTTACATGTTAACTAGCCTATGCTTTTAGTTGAGCTAGTGTATCCATCTTCTTTTTCTCTTCTGAGTGGGTGGTTTGACTGCTTTTAAGGGTTAAGAAGTGATCGTACCACCCATCTAAGTGCCAAAGTATAGGCGTAACCCCCATCTCTTTACATAGTTCACTATATGTACTATGGTCCTCTATTGATTTCTTTAGTCCGTATGACATGCGCTTTGTTTTAGTTTTCGTTACGCGTTATCCGCATATTTATTTAAAAAGTAAACCTTTGAAACAGTGTAGGCGTAACTAAGGGCGTCTACGTGAGGCTTGAGTACTTGGGCCGCAAAAAATTCCTTCGGTAAAGTACCCCAGAATGGATGATTTTGATCAGGTAATATTATTTTGACTTTTTTGTTTTTTACTTCAAGAATATGCTGTTCTACTACATGGCACATCTCATCTGTATGAACCCCTTGATCATCTGGGGTGTTGATTATTTTTTTTATATGTTCGCTCATGATGTTGCTTTTATTTATTTCTTGAGGACATTTCCACCATTTTGTACCCATTAATATTTAAACTTATCCAGTCTTTATCATGTATGACTTCTGAGTGGAATGGTAATACATTTAGATGTTTTGCTGACCATATATTTACATCGACAACAGTAAGGGGTCGATTAAATACGGCATCATCATACAGATCTTTATTCCTGGACATTTCTGACCTGATCTCCGTGGCCAAAAACACCATCATCTCTTCATGGGTTTTGGCTCTCTTTTTCGCTTTTTTTACTCTTTTTTCGAGTAAGAATTTGTTGATTTTTGAAAAAATAACACTCATAGGGGTATGTTTTTTGGTTAAATAGTACTTAAATCTCCTGTAGCTGTGCAGCCACACCATATGGTCACGTTCCACTGTAATCCTGAACCACCATTTACTTCTACTGTAAAAGTCCTGGTTTTCGATAAACCCTTCTGCTGGCGCCCAACCTATCATTACCCCGGTAACTTTACAGGGTTGATGGTTCTCATAGTCAAATCAAGGATATCCTTGCTTTGTTTGACTGATTGGTTGTATATAGCTTCTATAACCTGGTGTGGCGTTGAATGGCCTGACATAAGTGCCGAATAGATATATCTGGCTAATGGGTTCTTATTCACGTCACCCATAAACTTTCCAGAAAACCCAGACATAACGCTGTACTTATCATTTGAGTGATGAAAAGCCTCTTTGCTTGGATTACAGTCCTCGTCTAAGTGTGGTATGTTTTCGTTTAGCTTATATGCGCCTCCTATTTGGGTTTTTACTAAATTATAAATATCCTCAAAATCACCAGGGACCCCGCCGAGGTTTCTGTCATCAATGTAAATATCAGCGGATATTTTTCTTACATCACCATAATAATTTATTCTAGACGGATCATTCTCGTTGTATAGGGTGTAGGGGATATTAAAATAGTCCAGGTACCCTCTAGCCGCTGATTCCCAATCGGGATTTACACGTGAAGACATACTGGAATCCCTTAAGGTATTTACTATTACTATGTACCCTTCATCGATCCATCTCTTCATTACTTGGGGTACATTTTTACGTGGTGGAGGGATGTCGTGTATTGACGATTTATCCTTAGATGTAATACAGCCGTCAAAGTCAACTGAAATTGTTTTTTGGAATATCATACGCTAAAATTTAAAATTCAAAACTAGAATACACTCCAGCAATCTCTTCTGATGTGATTCCTAAATATTTTTTAGTCATAGCTATTGATGAGTGGTTAAGTACATCCATCAAAAGTATAAGTGACTCTGATGATTTATTATTCATCTCCCAATAGTGCCTAGCAAATGTTTTTCTGAACGAGTGGGTGCTGAAATTGTTAATCTGAAGAGAGTATTTCGCTTTTATTCTTTTCAGTTCAGCATTTATGTACTGTTTTGAAACAGACTTTCCGGGGTTCTTTTTGCTTGGAAATATGAGCTCAGTTAGCGTTGGAGAGCCAAGTTTTATATAAAGGAAATCGATTCTATCAGCAACACTTGGCGAGAAACTTATCTCTCGCGTTTTACCGGTTTTTTGCTCCTTCTTTACGAATTTCCTTTTAACTTTCAGTCCTTCAGGGGTTACCTCAAAGATATCTCTCCATGCTGTACTGGTAACATCAACAACTCTCAGGGCCGTAACCATGGAAAACATCAAATAAAACTCCCATTGCCAATTCTCATCCTTTTCAAGGTTTTTAAGTAACCCCTTAAAGATGTCCATTGGGATGTAATCAGCTTTCGTTAATTGTCCAGGTAATGCCATAGTTCTTTCGTTTTTGTTATAACAAATGTATAATTAATAATTGATATAAACAAAAAAGGAGACACAAAATATTGCATCTCCTTTATAAGTCATTGATTCACAGTAATAAAAATTACAAATCTTTAAACTGCTCTATTGTCAATACATGGCAATTAGGGTCCTCTTTAGCCTTCACAACTTTACTGTTTGTGGAATTTGGGTTAGCTACTATGAGGTGGGTAATCTTCTTACTGTAAGATTTTTTAACCTCACCGCCCTCTTCTGTGATAGCTTTCTCAAGATCCTTATCCCTTACGCCACTGAAGCATGCTGTAACACCTAAATACTTACTGCCTTTAGGTTCCTGGGCCGGTGTTTTGATGTATTTGGGGTCTATGTGTGTACTAGCATACCAGCTCGGGAAGTATTTGATACCTGCTTCAAATATAGCGATAGTCTTATCTGCCAGCCCTTTAACCTTGTTAAGGTTCGCAATATGCGAGTGGTCGAGTCCAGCGTAGTTGTCATACGTCATTATCTCTGTGATATAATCTGCAGGCAAATTATCCAGTATTAGCTGGAGTTTTGTTGAGCCGATGCCCGTGAACTCTCCAGACGCATGCATAATTTTCGCTAACGATTTTGAGCCGCTACGTAATGTTCGTACCTGATCGATTAGCTGCGATGCCGTGGCGTCTCCAAGGCCGTCTACGGCTACCACTTCGTCGTGGGTTAAATTCAGTATCCTCGCAACTATCTGATAACCAGCGTTGAACAATTTCTCGATCGCGCTTTCTGCAAATTCTTCAAATCCAAGGATTTCGAAGAATGAAACGATCTTCGCTAACTGCGCCCCTTTGCATCTTTCGTTTGAACACATAAGCTCTACGTAACTGCTGTTCCACTCGGTGCTGCTACCGCATGCTGGGCAAGTGTCAAATTCAGCTAGCATTTCACCCATAGCTTCTTCGTCGTAGCTTACTGTCTCTATAATTTTCGGGATTACCTCTCCAGATCTTTTTACCACAACCTTTGATCCCTTAGCTATGTTATTATCCACAATCCACTTCATGTTATAGCCAGTTGGGTTAGATACTTCTGCCCCTGATAAAATAACTCTTTCTAGAGCTACTGTAGGCTTTAAGAATCTCTGCTTGGATACCTTACAGTTTACAGAATTAACAGTTGTTTCGATACGCTCTTCAAAATCACCTTTGTACGCCATAGCGTAATTAGGGTTACCTGTCCGTTCATCTCTTCCTAGCCTCTGCCTATCTTCTGCTGTTACAACGTTAATGACTAAACCATCGATCTCGTAATCCTTATTCCATGAACTGTAAAGGCTATTCATTAGTTCGTCAGTTAAGTACTGAGCTCTAATGTAATACTGAGGGACATCAATAGCGTTGATTTTGTTTAGTTCATCCATCATAGTTCTGAAATCCCCCATTTCTAACTCATCAGAGTAATACCTGAAGTAGTCCACATGTTTCAATAATAAACTTGGGGTATCATTATTAAGCAGGCCAAGAACAGTGCCTCTAAGGGTTTTATATTCTTTGCCATCGCGAGGATTGGTCTGGCCCTTCCAGTAAGTATCCCAGTTTGCCCTGGAAATGATAAATTCTCCACCTGTAAATCTTAACGGGCCATTGTTTGGAGCGTTAATGATTTTTAAATGGTTATCGCTTCTTTGTCCTTCGTTCTCGTCACCTCCCCTTGTAAAGGCGGCTCCAGTGATTGAGTCATCCAATAATGATCCCCCGTCAAATTTAGGTCCTATCGCGATATAATCTGTTTCTGACAGGTTATTCTTCCTTAGCCACTCGCTTACCTCTTTGAGGGTCTTTAGCTTTTTAAGGCTACGCATTGGTATTGGTAGCTTTTGTTTTCGTTCTCCTCGAAATGTAAATGGCTCAATATTTACGACGAAGGGGTGATTAGGGTGTTTTTCTGCGAATGCAACCTTATGTGCATCATACACTTCATCCGATATATCAGCTTCTCCGGTTCTGTACGACTTATTCCACGCCTTAAGCTTGTCAAGTAACTCTTTGTCTTTTAATGTTAATTCCATATGCTATACTTTAAATGGGTATTGGTAATTCAGTGCGAAAATAATACTAATAATTGATAAAACCAAAAAATGAGGACAACTTTTTACGGCTGCCCTCATTTTTTTAGAAATTAAGATCTATTATTGATTTTATTTGATCAATATCTTTTTGCCTTCCCATATCTTTTTTAGCCTTAATGATATCAAAAACTGGCTGTATGCCAACCTCTTGTCCGGATAACGTGAATACAGAAACATTATACTCAGAAGCCCTGTTAACTGTGTCTATAAGAATATCTACCTTTTTACCGCCATGCTCTAATCCTATCACGATCTTATCCAAGGTTTCGATATACTCGCTATCATTGAATTTATATACATTCAGATTGTGTAAAGCCTGTATAATGCTCATCTGTTCAGAGCTTGGTTGATAGATAATTATATCTACATCTTCAGGGGGATTAGGGAGTTTTAGCCCATGCATATCAAGAGCTACAGAGCCACCTATTCTAATGTTATCATGCCCGGACAAGCTATCGATTATACCTAAAACAAAATCCGGTATGTAAGTATAAATGGATGACCTTTGCTTTGCATCTACATTAATTAATGTATCGATTGAAGTTACCGGTTTCGCCGCTGTTTTAGGTGTCCCCTTACTTTCTTCTTTTTGAGATGCATATAAATCTATAAAGCTCTCCATTGATATTGAGGTAAGAACGTCTCCGTTATCGTCTTTGCCGATAAAGGATATACGAACATTACCTTGCGATGTTAACCAGATGTTAGCTGTAGCGGGATATGCGGCTCTTCCTCTTCCTGGGAGGCCGATTTCAACATTTGAGTCTCCGTATAAAGATTTTAATCTAGATACTATAGTCTCCCAATCAGTCCTGCTGTAAGCTTCTACCAGCACTCCGTATTCACTTGCGTCAAAACGATTTCCACGCAATTTATCCGTTAATTTACATTTTTGTAATTCCATACGCTGTAATTTTTTAATTTAGGTCAAATGTAATACTAATAATTAACAAAAGCAAAAAAGAGAAGCAACTTTTTACGGTTACTTCTCTTTTTATAAGTTATATTATTGCCTTTGTATATTTTACGATACACCGCTGTGACCAAAGCCCCCTGCACCCCTTTCGGTGTTATCCAGGGTATCAGTAAGGTCAAAAGACGCCTTACATACTGGAGCGAATACCATTTGACATATCCTGTCTCCAGGTTGTATCCTAAAGTCATCTAGGCCTAGATTTTTCAAAATTACCTTAACCTCTCCCCTGTAGTCGGCATCTATAGTTCCCGGTGTGTTCAGCACGGTTATACTATGCTTGGCAGCTAGGCCACTTCTAGGCCTAATTTGCCCCTCATATCCTGGCGGGATAGCCATAAATAGCCCGGTAGGTATAATAATTGACTGCATCGGCTTGCAGTATAGCTCGTCAACACTGAAAGAGCTAAGGTCAGCCCTTAAATCCATTCCTGATGAATTTTCGGTAGAATATTCCGGTAACGGGTTGTTTGATTTGTTTACTATCTTAATTTTTAGATCCATACTCAATAACTTTTGCGTTTTTTAATGATAGCGTTCTTTTACCTTTTATTTTTCGAGATGGTAAATATTCTCGGTCAATACCGCATAGCTTGTCGTACTCCTCAATTCTAAGTACGCCGATGTCGGATGTCTCGATTTCAACATCTGGATGCATATGCCTCCAATAAAACCCAGCAGCCGTATAAACTTTGCCGTTACATGTATTCGATATACCTTGAGGCATTGATGCTGTAAGTTCAGCAGCGGCCCTTACCGATTTAAATACACCAACAAGTATTCGAGCTGGGTTGAAAGCTAAGACTATTTTTGACTCTGGTAGGTTTAATCCAGTCATATAATTTATTTTAAAGCAAAAGCCCCCGAAGGGGCTTGGTTATGCTTGGTTAACGTCTTCCTGTTTTGGTAAACGGGCATCAGATGCTTCTGACAAGTATCTGTCACTAACAGTGAATCCATTAATGAATACTTCATGCAATCTCTCGTAAGAGTAAAACAACAGGCTAGGAACAGCCCAGCATGCGAAATCAAATCCAAGAATAGCGCTGATCATTGATGGCTGGCCTTCTAGTTTTAAATGGATATGCTTTTTGTCAATCTCAAGTCTTTCACATACGAAATCAATCTGTTTCTCTCTTTCCTCAAGGTAACCTTGAACAGTTAGCCCCTTTCCGGCCTCACCTAGCGACTCAATGAAGTGTTCCGCATTGAACACTCGGTTGCTACCGATATTTGAAAAAAGTAACCCTGGAAGCTCTTTATAGGTGGCTTCACCCTCTTGTTTTACTTGCCCTAAATCGCAAGCTTCTTCGTTTTCTTTCATAAGCAAATATTATTATGCAAAGATATTAAAATAATTGAAATTTACAACACTATGGATTAATTAATCCATTTCTCACCAATATTTCATGGAGCTTCATCGGGTCATTAGCATAAACCCTTGTAGGGTTAGCTCCACTTCTAAGCTGGAAGTGTGGTGAATCTACAAATTTCTTCCAGTATCCTCCCACCTCTAAACCTAAGTCAGCGCCGCACTTCATCATGGTTTCCCATTCATACTTATGCTCCTTTAAAGTCCAAACTAAATCTAAATCTCCATCATTGTCAAGGTCTAGTCTAGGAACTGCGTCGAACGCCTCCCCTAGATTATGGAACGACTCTGCTGGGCCGGCGTTGGTGACAATGTTGGGACCCGACTGTGGTCCTACGTTAATGAGGATGTCTGCAAGAAAATGATATCCTCTTTGGCGGTATTTATGGGCCTTTTCTTTCACCTGAAAGTAAGACCTTCCTTTTCTGTAAAGCTTCGCTTGCTCCTCAAGCGTTCTAGTTGTGCTGTAAATTAACACATCAAGACCTCTTGCTTTGGTTAGCTTCAGGAACTCATAAGCTTTATCCCTCATCTGAGGGACTAGTAAGTCAATCTTTTTATTCGACATATGACCCTGTATTAGTTATCGTCTTCCTCTTCCTCTAAATTAATAGGTAGATTAGCTTTGGTAGCTAATGCTACGTGCGTTATCTTTGTAATGAGAGCAGAATAAAGGTCCGTTACTTTACCGTTCACAATTTTATATGTGAAAGTAACATTTTTCAACTCATCCTCCAGCCTGATGATTGCATCTTTCTGCGATGATGCCGGCATGATGAATTTTTCCTTTACAACTTTTACCTTGTTTTTACCAGCTTCTTCCTCAAAAGCTACTGTTAACTCCCAGAACATATCCTCAAACTCGTAAGGAATATACTCCACGAATGAACCGGCCGTGTCCGGGGTATAGGCGATAACGTCGTTAAGACTGACACCTGAAAATTGAACTCTTTCAATTTTATCGACAACTGTATTGTCTGTGTAGTTGGTTAGGGTGTTAAGGTAATCCTGAGCTACAACCTCAGCTTCCGTAAATGAAGAAACCTCCAATAATACAACGCGTTTTCTAACGCTTAACTCTCCTTCTGAGTTTTCAGCCGTGATACGGCCTGTGATTTTAAATAAATTCATACGCTATAATTTTAAATTCGATGCAAAGGTAACATTATTTTTTAATATACCAAAAAACATCTGGGTTTTCTTTAAATTTTCTTTCGTACCCATTGTTTTTCATGAGTTTTATAATCTCATCGGATTTCCATGTGTCTGTAATTTTCGAGAAGCCATCTATGGTGACATTCTGATTGCAGAGCAATTTAACCCTTTCCTTTTCTATAAGGAACTGAGCGCAGATCTCTTCAGCTTTGTTTTGCTCCAAGGTACATTTATACCTCCAGAAATGCTGAATGAAACCTCGTGGTGATTCGATAGTGTGCTTACCATTCCATTCCCAGTAATCGTATTTTTCGCCGTGTGCCTTAGCAAAAGCAACAAGATCCGTGACTAAGAGCTTGTTTTTGCGTGCTATTTCAGATATTAACTTTTGTGCCATAATGCGCGTTTTAGATTCATAAGCGAGTAATTATTTATTAAGTGCAAATATAAAATAAATAATTGACATATGCAAGTTTTTACTTGACAAATTTAAATTCACCATCCCAGCTAGATAGCATCGGTAATTTCTCTGACTTGTATAAGCGGTAAATTTTCTCCATACCGATTTTAGTTAACGTTAGAACAGACTCTCTTCTGTAAAACCATTTACCTTGCCGCGTTTTAGCTACAGGTTCATCAGATTCAAGAAAATTAATCTGGAACCAATCTCTGGTGTAGCCAGTTGGTAAGTACCCAACCTGCTGGAAGAGTTGATCCCCAGACTCTACCCACACCTTTGAATGCATTTTAATCTTTTTCTTAGCAATCAAATGAGACAATAACCCTTTCTGTTTAACGCCATTAAGCTGTAACACGGCTTGGGTGAGAGTTATTCCAGCTTTGAAGTTGTCTATCAAATCGTCTACGTGACTTTCTGATTTTGTCAACTTCTCTTGTAGCTGCCTATTTTCTTCGAGTTGCTTAGACATGAATAAAACTTCAGTTTCAGACAGACTGGGAAAGTATGTCTTTATGAATTGAAGAGATGAGTTTTCCGCAACGAATCCACCAGTACGCCTGATTGTTGGTAGTACAAGATCAGTTATCCAATCTTGAAAGTCTTCTGCTGAAGGAGAATTAGACTTTATTGTTGCTCTATAAAGTTGCTTTTCTGATATGAAATCAGACTTATGTAAAGGTGGCGTTTCTGCCGCCTCGCTAACTTTCAGTGCTTTACGTAACTTATTCATATCTGGAAGCTTGTTCCCGCTCGTCGTAACTTTTGTCGGAGCCCACAATTTTAAAGCTACCTCACCAGCGTTAAACATTGGCTTTTCTGATGTTCCATACACGCTAAAATCACCAAACATACGATGTTTGAAATTCTTTAATTTTTCCATAAGCTTTTATTTTAATTGTACATAATATAATTTATTCTCCCGCACGATATCGTGCGGGAGCTAATGGACAGTGTGTTACGTTATTTATTTAAATTGCCCGTAAACATAACTGTTCATCAAGAGGTTTTTATAATTCGATCCCCTTCAAGCTTGAAGTCCCCAGCTTTCGGCTTTTGATATACTGGATAGTCGCCACGTTTACCTCCTAACATTTTGAATCTAGCCCAAATATCATCCTCGTATTGCCATAAAGCATTTATAGCTGATAGATCTATGGAGATGCCATTATCATCTCGCATTTTGATGATATTAACAAACCCGCTATCTGGATTTGATAACTCGGACAGCCTCTTGTATGTTGCGCGTTTTGAGATACCTATCAACTCAAGATCCCCGGCTATTTTTGTAGAGGAATGGTATGTGCTGATTGTTTTTAGATCTCCATCGATGTAAAATATTTTCCATAACAGCGCTAGGAATAGCTTCTGGTAGACGGTAAGTACAGAGGTGGTAAGAATTACACTGGGGATTCGCTCAGCTTTTTCTTGTTTGCTTTCCAGTATATCTACTGTTATGTGTACTTTTTTACCGTCTTCGCTCATTTTTCTCATTACAGAAATAGCGTTCGCCTGCTCTAATTCAAGTAATGCTTTCTGGTAGGTGTTTGAGCTTATCGCGAACTTTTTCTTCATGAAGGTATAACTTGGGTCAAACCTCTTGTTTTCTGTTTCCAGAACCCCCTTTGTCCATCTGATGGCTAGGTACACAAATTTAGATGCTGGAGATATAGCGTCATTGCCTACGGTTCTTAATTTTCTAATTCTTTCTGGGAGTGGTGTCTCCCCTCCTTTAAACTCTATAAAGTTCTTCTTCATAAGCTAGCTTGTTTGTTTATCGATTTTTACTTTATGGTGCAAATATATAAAAAAAACTTTAAATAGCAAATAAAGCGCTCTTTATTTCTAATTTCACTGCATAAATAAACCACTGCACAGAAAGAGTGGGTTTACTGCACAGAAAGAGTGGGTTTACTGCACAGAAAGAGTGATCTACTGCACAGAAAGAGTACAGTAAAAACCCAAGCGTAAAATCCAATAGTGAAAACCCAAGATAAAACCCTTTGTAAAAAAAATGTTCGCTACGCTCACTGAATTTCGCTTCGCATTTTTAACACCTTTTTAAAAACACCCAAACAATTCCCCATACATCCAGATTAATTGCAATAACATTCTACGCAATTGCAATTCGCGAATCAAGGATTGCAATTAAAACCAATAAAAGAACCTTCCAGCTATTCTTAATTATGTAATCGATAATCAAAAAACAAGCATATGCCAGAAATAAAATCAAAAGACTTTTCTACCGCCGACAACCCAGTAGTCGGAATGGATGAGGCCACCCTGCATTCGGTGTACAAGACTTCAAAGAAAGTCATACAGGAGTATGTAAGGGAAATAGAACGACACAATAGATACAAAACGGCCAGAGCAGATTTTTCTACGAAGGTAATTATGGATAACCGCGCGGCCCTAATCGATCTTTACGAGGCATGCATGCAGCAGGATGCCCATATGAAAAGCGTTATTGAGACATTAGAATCTCAGGTTCTCGGAGAGCGCTATATGATGGCCAGACAAACTCAAAGTGGCCAATATGTCAAAAATATTGACGAAACGAAGAAAATTCAAGGCACCCAGTTCATAAAAATAATTAAAGGCATCCTAGAGTCGAAGCTTTATGGTTATACGTTGATCGAGCTAGGAAGAGGCACTCATCCTATTACAGGGAAATTGACTGATGTAAAACTTGTTGAAAGGAGAAACGTGTTAGCGGACCAGCATTACGTTGTGAAACGCCAAGGTCAGTACTACCCAGGGTGGGATATAAATGAACCAGCTTATGTTGATGATTATGTTCTGGTAAAAAATGATGATCTGGGTATGTTCTCAGCAACCACTCCGCTTATACTCGCGAAGAAATTCACATTCGCTAATTACGTTAGCTTTGCACAAACGTACGGCCAGCCAATAATTCAAGGAAAAACAGCCGATGAGGGCACTACGGCCAGGCAACAATTGGCAAATGAAATTGCCACGGCCTCAGCTCAGCGGATAATTGTTACCGGCCTACAAGATGAGTTAAGTGTTCACGCTTTAGCTATGTCTAATTCAGAAAAGATATACACAAGTTTGGTGGATATGGTAAATGCTGAAGTTTCAAACTTAGTCTTAGGGTCAGAATCTATGGCTGGAGCTACACAGAGTTATGTTGGATCATCCAATGCCCATCAGGATATATTCAGAGATAGAATTGAGGTTTATCGTGAATACATTGAGAACATAATGAATGAAGAGATAATTCCAAGACTTGTTAAGAAAGGCATGCTTGAGCCTGGCAATGAATTTAAATACGCCAACAAACTTGAGATGTCTAACGAGGACCGGATCAAACTTTACAACTTCATAACCGACAAATACAATGTTACTCCTGAAGAAATAGAAAAAGAATTTGGTATAGTCGTTGGTTCCCAGTTCAACGCGGCAATCGCTGCTGCTACTAACGAAAACCAAAAGCCAGCCACAACGAAATTGAAAAAAGTTGAGGCCAAGGTAAATTTTCTGACGAGGAAGTAGACGGGTCTACTGCTTCCTCTATTGAATCGATCACAGCCAAGATCTCAGATTTTTACAATGTGCAGGCTGAAGCATCGAAAAATGACCTTGATGGAATAAAGGACATCACAAACGACGAGTACGTTACCTTATTAGCTATTTTAAGAGGGTTTTTAGAGGATTTCTATAACAATCCATCTCTATATATGACCCATACAGAATTAATGGAACAGAGGGCTGTATTCGCTCTTAATCATGCATTCAATGGTTACGGGTTATCTTTTGAGAGAGCTATGAACATCGTGAAGCTTGAAAATAACGACGGTTTAACGGATATCCAAATCGAAGAACGGGACATGCTTATAGGCCTGATAGATAACATCATAAACTTCTCGGTTGCCGCTGAGCATCAAACGTTAATGAGTATATCTGAAGACAGAGAAAAGTCTGTAGATATGGAAGAATTTATGATTACGGCCATCAATACATTTTCCAAATACAACAAGACTTACGCAGGTATTGAGAATGAAGATATTTTCTTTGCATTAGGATTGGCAGCTGAATGGCTTAGGTTCGATGCTGAAACGATACTTCAATTCACAACTCAAGGCGATGAGAGAGTAAGGGATTCTCACAACGCCATAAATGGGCTAAGATACAGGAAGAAGGACTTCCCAGCTGCTTTGATACCCCCAATTGACCATGGGTGCAGGTGCTATTTGATTGATACAGGATCGACCGATGGTCGCAAGCTTACTAATAAGCCGAATGTATCAAAACTAATAGACGACGCTACAAACCCAGCCTTTAAATACAACGTGGCCACTTCTGGCCAAATGTTTGGTGAAGACCATCCGTATTTTGAGATTGGTAGCTCATATTTATCTATACTGGGAGCTACGGTGACCAAGATAAAAAGCAACTTAGGTTTATGAGAATGTTAAAGCCTGACCAATTTCTGCGTGAGCTCCGGAATATGCAAAGTAAATTCGAAACAGAGCTATTCCGGGCCAGACAAGAAATCGGAACCTATGCCGTAAACCACTTCCAGTCATCCTTCAGTAAAGGAGGATTTGCTGGAGGAGGTAGTTCCTGGAGAGATAGAGAACATTCTTATTCTCATAAAATGCTAGACAAAACAGGAAGTATGAAAGAGGCTATTAATTTTAGAGCTTACAATACGTCTAACAATATTGTCGTATCAGCCACTAAGTCGTATGCAAGATTCCATAACGATCCGGATGGGTCATGGGCTAGAAATCAACACACAAGCAAGACCACACTGCAAAGGCAGTTTATAGGCAACTCAAGGCCTATGGAGCTGTGGATCAAAAGCAGATTGCAGGCGATGCTAACAAATACATTTAGATAATGAAGGAATTATATTTAGCGATAAAAGAAATCATCTTAAACATACCCGATATATCGGACCCTACTCAAAAAATGTTTAAGACAGTAAAGATAGACAAAGGACAATTCCAGAGAGTGATCAGTAACGTGGAGAACGAAGAGATGGGCATAATTTTCCCTGCTGTATTTATACATTTTGTAAATGTATCTTATCTTGTAAGTCAGAACCATATAGGGGAAGGCAGAGGTACAATGAGAGTTAGGTTTGTACTAGATAGATTGAATGACCAGGAGGATGAATTCGAGACAGAAATCTTTGACTACGCAGCAATAATCAACGCTGCAATTCAGGATGCTAGGAACACCAACGCCCAACTAGGAGAAAGGTGTGACCTCCAATATTTCGACATGCCAGAATCAGTTTCCAGAGGACTACAACCATGCTGGCTTGATTACGGTGTTAATTTTAGAGATATGTCCGCGTTCACGTTCAGAGATTATATCAAAAAGACTATCGCAACACCAGCCCATACAAACTTCTCAGACATGACAGAGGAAAATAGAGACGGTAGAGTAGATGTGATAGTAGATATACCGACTCAATCAAAGATGAGAGACGAAATATCTGAATAACCATTTAGCCTATGGTGGCTCTATTATAAAGAAAGGGTTTTCCATACGCTATACAATAAATCCTAAAAATGCTCATCCATTGTCTTGGGTGGGCATTTTTACTTTGTAAACTATTTGCAATAAGCGTATCTATTATTAAATATAAAAACACTATAAATATTTGCCGATGGATATAAAGAAATTCCAATTTATCGAAGGCAGTATCGCGACAGGTGAAGTAGCGACTATTAGATTTTTTGATTCTGTTGACGCATGGTCAGTAAGTTCGTTTGTTGACGAATTTCATTGGCTTGAGAATTATGTAAAACCTTCAAAAATTAAGATCCTAATCAATTCAGAGGGTGGGTCAGTTTTAAGAGGTATGGGGGCGTTCTCCGCTATCATAAACTCAGAGGTACCAACAGAAACAATTGTCGAGGGTCTTGCAGCATCTATGGGATCTGTCCTATTGGCAGCTGGTGGCGTAGCTAAAATGCGCGACTACGGTATTATTATGCTTCATAATCCATTTGGGGGTAATGACCCAAATGATCCAATGGTCCTGGCTTTTAAAGACCAGTTGAAGGTAATCTATAAAAAACGATGGGGGTTCAGCGATGAACGTATCACTGAAATTATGGATGGCCCAGAGGATGCGGATGGGACATATATGAATGCTGAAGCTGCTGTCGAATATGGTATAATGCATCAGGACAATGTAATACAAACTCCACTACAGGATAAAGAGTCGATACTAGCTAAACTAGACACTTCAAACTCAACTGTTAATTACGGAGAGGTATTTTCATGCTCATGCCCTGTTAACTCAAACATTAAACCATCTCTTGATAATTTATCTAATATTAAGAGTGAAGGGAATACAGTTCCCAATGATAACAATAATAACCAACAAAATTCCAACACTATGGAAAACAATTTTGAAGCGGTAGTAGCTACTCTTGAATTAGCTAAGAATTCTACTCCAGCTGATGTTATGGCTAAAATTGTTGCTTTGAATAAAGTTGAAGCAAAAGTAGCAGCCTTAACTCAGGATAATGCAACCCTAACTCAGGATAATGCAGACCTTGTAATTGCTAAAACAGGATTACAAACAAGCCTAGAAACAGTAACTGGTCAGTTAACCGACAAAGAGACTGAGCTTACTTCGGTAAAAGCAGAATTGCAGGCTTTTCAAGATGAAAAGATCGCCAAAGTAAAAGCTGAGCAAGAGGCCGTTATTGACGACGCGATCAAAGCAGGTAAAATCAAAGCTGAATCCAAAGATCAGTGGGTATCTATGGCCAACATGAATTTCGACACTGTAAAATCTACCTTAGATTCTATGCCAGGTAAAACTGTTATTTCTCAAGAGATTGTAGCAGACGCTGGATCAACATTCGTAAGCGAGGGTGGGGTACAGCTAACAGACGAAGAGGTAAAAGCTAAAGAGCATGCCGATAAAATCAAAGCAGTGGTTGGCGATATCACATACACAAAATTAGCTTAATCAATAAAAGAAACACGATATGGCAGTAAATTTTTCTACTAACACATACTCTGGTGAAGTTCTTGAGGATTTAATCTCTCACGCAGTACAAGGCAACGACACCATGAATGAAGGCTTGGTCCACGTTAAAAGTGGCATCCAGCACAAATATGTCCTACCTACAATCAAATTAGGTGAAATCATCCAGGACAACGTAGCGACTCCGGTTAGTCCTACTAATTCCAAAGGTACATACACTTTAGGGGAACGTTACCTAGAGCCTGAAGAGTTCATGGTATACCTTGAGTTTAACCCACGCGATTTCGAAGAGTACTGGAGACCTTTCCAGCCAACTGGAAACTTAGTGTTCCGCGAACTCGATCCTTTTGTACAAACTAAGATGTTACGCCTATTGATTGAGCGTAAAAACGAATACTTAGGAGAGTCAATCTGGATGTCAACAAAAGGTGGCGGCACAGCAGCTTACACTGGACCTGTTGGATTAAATGCATTAGGTACAGGAATGAACAAGTACCACCAAGGCTTCATGGCCCGTTTGTTAGATTCTATCAAATCTGGCGTAGGTACTGAAAAAGTAATTTCAGCAGGTACTACCGCTCTTGACACTGGAGCTAAAGTTGAAGCAGCTTTATACGCTATCTGGAAGCAATTTCCTAAGCAGTTACGCAAAAGCCGTAAGCTTAAGTTCGTTATGGACATGGAAATTTGGGATCTTTACGACGAATATTTGACAGCTAAGGATGTTAAATACAAAGAGAACAAAGATGTTAATGAGCACAAATTCAAAGGTAAGCCAATTATCCCTATTAACGGAATGCCAGAACAAACTATTGTATTAGCTGAGCTAAGCACTGGTGCTGATTCTAACTTCTGGATGGGTGTTGATTACGCTAATGATACTGAGGTTGTTAAAATCGACCAATTGCAATCAAATTCTGAGCTATACTTCTTCCAAATGAGAATGAAGATCGATGTTAACATCGTTAAGCCTGGCGAGATTGCAGTACACACCCCATGGGTACCAGTATAATAGACAGATAATAACTGAAACATATAAGAGGAATGGGACCGATTCCATTCCTCTTTTTTTTTAAAACTATTGTAGTATGGTAAAAATAAAAGACAACACCAATATCGACAGCGCAAAAGCTGGAGAAACACCGCAGCAAAAAGCAGCGAAAACCAGAAAAGCTAATGCTAAAAAAGTAAACGCTGAGGTAAAGCCTGAAGTTAAAGCTGAAGAGGTAAAGCCTGAAGTTAAAGCTAAAGAGGTTGAAGTTGAAGAGGTAAAGCCTGAAGTTAAAGCTAAAGAGGTTGAAGTTGAAGAGGTAAAGCCTGAAGTTAAAGCTGAAGAGGTAAAGCCTGAAGTTAAAGCTAAAGAGGTTGAAGTTGAAGAGGTAAAGCCTGAAGAAGCGATCAATATAACCGTAACACCACCCGTGCAGCCACCAGCAGACGCGGACCTCAACGAAACAAAAGAAGAGACTCCAATCTTTCCAGAAGACGGGAACGGGAGAACCCACCAGGCATTAAAGCTTCATAGTGACACCGAAGAAGTGTACATCAATAAGGCTGGTAGCCTGTTCGAGGTTTCTACTTACTCAGAAAAGTTTTTCGGTAAAGCAGTAAAGTACAAGAATCCACACTTTAAAAAATAAAAATATATGGCATTATCAAAAATATCGTTTAGTAGAAAATACGGTAATCTATCTACCCCATTAGCGGGAGAGGACCATATCTCGGCGATGGTATTCGACGTTACGAACTTTCCAGGCACTACAAGTGATGGAGATGTTCATGAAATATTCAGCTTAAACGACGCTGAAACGCTAGGAGTAACAGCATACGATGACTCTGGCAGCGCAGCTAATTACGAGCTAGGTATCCCTCACTTGCATATTTCTGAGTTCTTCAGATTAAACCCTGGAGGTAGTTTATTTGTAGCTTTCGCTGACTGTTCAGCTAATTGGAATATCATTTCAGATATCCAGAGTTTAGCCCAAGGAAAAGTAAGACAAGCAGGTGTATGGACACGTCAAAAGTTACTACAACCAGGAGCTGCTGTTTCCGACCCTTATGAATTAAGATTGGTGGCCGACTTACATTCAAAAGCTGATGAGTTAGCTAAAGTTAATCAACCTATTTCTGTGCTTTTATCAGCAAATCTGGTATCTATCGATGCCGCTGGCAACACAACAGGATTAACCCAATTGCCAGATATTAGTGGCAGCTCATACGATAGAGTGACAGCGTTAATTGGCCAAGGTAACTCACCTACTGTAAAGGCTATCCAATTAGCAGATGTGTCACATAACACAGTAGGATGTGTTGGGGCAGCGTTAGGCTTAGTGGCTAGATCGTCTGTCGGAGACTCAATTGCTCACGTAGCTCAGTTCGATATGTCTGGTGGCCACATGAACACCGTAGCATTAGGATTTGGCGATGTATCTATAACAGATCTAAAGCTAACCAATACCTACGCCCTTGACACTATGACTCAAGCACAAAAAGACGGTATTGAATCAAAAGGTTACGTATTTCCAATGAAGTACACAGGCTTAACAGGAACCTATATGAGCTCAAGTAAAACTGTATCTAACACAGATTACAGAACTATTGAGCGAAACAGGGTGATCGACAAATCAAGACGTAACATGAGAACTCGATTACTACCTTTCCTTAACGGAACTGTAGATATAGCCCCTTCCACTGGAACTATTTCTGTAGCCCAGATAAAGGTATACAAAGTAGCATGCGAAAGCGTTTTGCAAAACATGCAGGATGCCGGAGAGATCAGTGGATTTCAAGTTAGAATCGATCCAGCTCAAAATATATTATTAACGGATACATTAGCGATTAATTACATTATAGTTCCTAATGGTAAGTCTGCTAATATTACCGTTACCGAAGGATTCGCATTAACAACAACTGAATAAATTTACAGCACATGGCATTAATTAACGGTAGATCTTATGATTGGAGCATGATTCGCTTCAACTTTAGCAATATATCTGGAGAGGAGATTGCGGGTATTTCAGGTATCAAGTATAACAGAGATAGAAAGATAGAAAACAAGTACGGAGTAGGCTCAAAACCTGTAAGCAGGGGCTTTGGCAACATTACCTTTACCGCTTCTATCACTATGGATATGAACGCCTCTGAACAGATTAAATCACTGGTGCCTTCTGGAGTTTTGGAAGACTTAGGTGAATTTGATTTAATTGTCTCTTACATCCACCCAGAATCAGGGGCGACTGTTATTGACACGATTAAGTCTTGCATTTTCTCAGAACAAGGAACAGATGCATCTCAGGATGATACAAGCCTTGAAAAAGAGTACAACCTTAATCCAGGAGATATTGAATTTGGTGATTCATCACTTATTTAATAGACATACAAAAAAGGAGGTCATTATTGACCTCCTTTTTTTGTACCTTTTAAACCATATTTGTTCCGCTGTACCTATTATTAAGAAAAGGATTTATAATAACTTATACTTATTGTTATGGCAGAATTTAATGAAGACCAAGAGCAGGAGCTATTGATTAGCGCCTCATTGCAAAAAGACATCAAAGCTAAAGTAGAAGAGCTACAAAAGGTAAAGAAAGTAAAAAAGGTATTCCCTATTGCCGTAGAAGGTGACGAGGATGACGAGAAAGACCTTTACGTCGCGTACTTTAAAGAGCCTACGTTCGCAGATTTCTCGAAGTTCACAGCTATGGGAAAATCAAACGAAACTCAGGCCTTACGCCAATTAGGCCGTGACTGCTTGCTGGATGGCGACAAAGAATTACTTGATGACGACTCATTATTCCTATTTGGATTAATGCCTCAGTTATCATCTATTGTTAGATTCAGAAGAAGTCGAATCGTAAATTTATCAAAAGCTGGGAAGTAAAAAAGTGGCAGACACTTCGACAATATGAAGCGTATGTCAGGCATTTTTTTCCCGGCGTTGACCTCTCCAATATAAGCGATGAAGAATTCGCAAAACTGGCCCAAGACGCTGTATGGTTAAAAGCTGATTTGAACCCATTTGGTAAAATGGAAGGAGCTACCCAATAACACCATAGCGCTTGCACTAGTAAGTATAAAAGCCTCACAGTTCTGTGGGGCTTTTTTTGTATATATACGCAGACAACCAATGTCTTTTGTAATATCCTATTATTAAGTGTATACACAATATTCATTTAAATGAAATAAGCGCATGAATTATGGAGTTAGCTATAAAATAGACATAAATGGCAGCGCTGCATCACGAGAGCTTACTAGCTTCTTAAAAACAGCAAACACCGTCATCCCAAAGGTGAATGGTAAGTTTGACAGTATGAATAAGAAGATTAGAAAGACAATTGAAAATGTAGAAAAGCTGCAAAGAGAGCTAAAGGAACTTAGCAAAATAAAGATTGATCTGAACTCAAAGTCGGCAATTAGAGACATCAGGGAAATCAAAAGAGAGCTTGATAAGATTAGAAATAAAAGAGTAAGAGTAACCATTGATCAGAGAAATCAATCAGGGGGTAGATCTACTAGCTCAAGACCAAGAGGGGTATCAGCTTCCAGGCCAACAGCTATGGGAAGAGCATTCTCTCCTACATCAATGATGTCCGCTGGAGGGATACCGTTCGCTACTACCATAGGAGCAGGTCTTATCGGTATGGGATTACGTTCTGTAATATCAGAAGCTTCTCAGTTTCAACATACAATGGTAAGTGTTAACGCTATACTAAGAACAACAGATAAAGACGCCGCCACCTTTAACCAGAGATTTGAATCTATGTCCTCTAATATGAGGCAGTTAGGTGTAGATACAAAATTCTCAGCAGTGGAAATCGGCAACGCTTCCAGGTTCTTATCTATGGCAGGCATGGGCATCGCTCAAATCGATGGATCGATGAAGGCTATCACAAATATGGCGGCCATTGGAGACACCGACTTAGGGGCCATGGCTGATGTTGTGACAAACATAATGACCGGCTACGGTATAGGCCATGAAAGAATAAATGACGCCAGTGACTCTATGACCTCTATTACGTCACGAGCAAATGTAAATATCATGGAAATGGGAGAGTCCATGAAGTACGCATCTAACTATATGCGTATGGCAGGTATAGATTTCAGTGAAGGAGCTGCAGCTGTAGGTGTTTTAGGTAATGCTGGTATGAAAGGAACTTTGGCTGGTACAGCACTTAGAGCTATGATAATCAGGTTAATAGCGCCAACCAAGAAAGCTCAGAAAGTAATCGACAGATTAGGTGTATCCTTCACCAGAATGGTACCAGACGGCAAAGGAGGCATGAAAGAGGCAGTTAAACCGCTACATACAATATTTTCAGAGTTAAAAGGTGCTGGGGCATCTATGGAAGATCTGAAGTTAATATTTGACAAAATCGGTGGTGGTGGAGCTATGGCGCTTGTCAATAATCTAGACAAACTAAAAAGTCTTACCACATCCGCAAGCTTTGCTGGTGGAGAAGCTGATTTTCTAGCAGAAGAAAAAATGAAGACGGTAGTAGGTTTGAGTCAACAGATAAGATCTAAATTTTTGGACTTAGGTCAAACGCTATTTGATAAATTATCACCTAAGCTGTCGCAAATGATGACAGACCTTCTTGGATGGCTAAAAGGAGATGATGCCAGTAAAATGTTCGACTCTACAACAGAGGGGATAAGTGACTTGCTTGATGGACTCAAGAAAACCGCCATATTCGTAAAAGGTAATTGGCATTGGTTAAAATATGTTCTAGGCGGCATGGCCGTTAAAAGTATAGCTGGAAGAGTTATTGGCATGGGATCGTCTATGGTCGGAGGACTAAGGGGAACTGGCAGTATGCTGGGGTCTGTAGGCAGATTCGCTTTAGGTAGATCAGGAGCTGCTGCAGGAGCAGGTATAGCTGGTAGAGGCTTAGGAATGCTAGGTGGATTAAGTTCAGCAGGAGGAGCAGCAGCGACAAGTGTTGGGGCCATGGCAGCGTCTTTAACTGCCTTAGTTGCAGGAGGAGCTATTGTTGCAGGAGTAGGAGCTATAGCTTATGCTGTATGGGATGTACATAAAGCTTCGCAGGCAGTACAAGAGTCAAGGTCTGCAGTAGCTGATTGGTCTATGAAAACAGTAGGGGCCAACACGGAGTCCTTAGACATCATCCAGCAAAAACTAAACGGTATATATTACACCCAGAATAAAATATCTGGAGAGAAAAAAACTACCACTAAATCGTTCGGACAGACCAAATGGGACCAGTCAATCAAAGGTTGGAGAAAAACCAATAAGTGGTCATGGTTACCATGGGCATCTGGGGATGAAAGGAACAAAGATTTAACTGGCACTGTTAAGGATTTAGCTATATCCGGCAAAAGGGGCGAGCAGATCCGCAATATCTGGAAAGACGCTATGACAGGTGGCCCTGGAGGTATCAACGCTAACATCCAGAGAATAATGTCACTGAGAGGACAATATGCCTCTATGAGTCAAGGAAAAACTCCATTATCAAGTATGATGGAAACAGGTATATATGGCGGGGGAAAGGGATACAACCAAGTCCTCCAGTCTAGAGATGCCTATCAGTCATTAATTGGTTTTGCGGACACAATGATCGATCAACTACAAAGCATGAGCAATGCTCTAGGCTTTGAAGGGAAAGGTCAAAATATACATGTCTTAAAGTCACTAGACGCCTTACTTGGAGGCAAGATGAACTTAGGTGGCTTTATAGAGGATATGAAAACCGGCAGATATACAACTGGCGAGGACATAAAAAACAGACTTGGAGTCAACAAACTAAGTGTTTCTGGTATCAAAACGACTCTGGCCAGCATGGGTATAGGGTCAGGTATGATAGACACGATAATACAAAAATCAGGCCTGCTACCATCCGTAAATACAAACATAAAGGGTGAGTCAGATATCAAAAAACTTACCAACGAAAGGGGCGTAGATGACCTGGATGGAGGCATAGGAGGTTTAAGTGGTACCGGAAGAACGGGTAACAAAACCGGCAAGATGCTTATAGTAAATATAGACAGCTTGATGAATGTTGAAAATGCCAACTTCGCGAACGAAGAAGACATGGACTCTATGAAGGAGAAAATGGCTCAAGCATTAATGGATGTAGTAAAAGATTTTGAAATAGGTTACTAATAATTAACATATGGGAAGATTTAAAATTGATACCGCTAACCCTCTGTCTTTAAAGCAGGGGGTTAGACAAATAAAGCTTATAAAATCAGCTGGGCTAGGCTCTGTCAAATCGCAGGTACGGAAACTCGTATCTGGAGACATCTCCCCAGCTGATTTAATGGATCCAGGAAAGTATATATCTGACAAAAGTAAGATAGCTACCTTACTGGGTAGGTCAGACGAAAGACAGAGACCGAGGTATTTCACGCATTTTGGTGCTGGAGTCACAGATTATTTGGTTCTTAGCTTAAAATATGTAGTAGAAACAGTTACTGAGGTGCCTGTACAGAATGAACTGGTTATGGGTAGTGAAAACTTAGACCCAGACCCATTTCTTAGCGAGACAGAACAAACAGTTACAAAAACAGAAGGGATAGATTCTTTTGTTGATTTATCGGCAACCGTAGCTATTTCTAAGAAGAAGAACGTACTCATGACAACAGTAGCGGGTAGGGATCGGTCCAGAAAAGAGTATATATCATCAGGTGATTTTATTGTAGATATCGAAGGAGTGATAGCCAGCAAACTTCCAGAGCAGTATCCAGAGGATGAAGTGGAGATGTTGATCAAGATGCTAGAATCCAAAGAGACCCTATCTGTAGAGAATCCCCTGTTGAATAGATTCGGGATAAACGGATTGATAATTCTAGACTACAAAATACCGCAAGGTAGAGCTACAAAAAATACCCAAGTATACCAAATCAAAGCTGTTTATGAGCCACCTATTGAATTCTTAGAGGCTGAAGCCGTTGATAATTCAACTAAATTACAAAAAAGACTCAAAGCAATCAATGAGTGGGTAGCCCTGGATAACTTAACAACCGGAGCTGCATCTAGAATATAATGGAAGAAAATCAAGTTTTTAGCTACAATGTACTAACATGCAAAATTCAAATAGGGGATTTCGATTTGAATGCAGATAGGTACATCAACACAAAATATATCTTTACAGAACTTGTGAATGTAAAGATAAGGGACTCTTACGAGACATTGACAAATACAGCTGACATCACCCTCCCCAGAGATATACTTCTATCCCTGGGAGAGAAGTCAGACGATGGCTTCAGAGAGAATTCAGTGCTGTATGACGCTTCTTCTATAATACAGAAAGGGCAGAGGATATCTATATTCTTAGGGTACGACGACAACGACAAACTAATGTTCGATGGCTTCGTAACATCGATAGAGGCTAAGTCTCCATTTGTTCTTCATTGCGAAGACTTTGGGTACAATCTAAAGAAAACATCCATACCAAGACTTGTGACATCTAAAAGTGGCACATATATTAACGATATCCTCCCAGATATCCTGGAACCGACAGGAGTTACGCTTCACCCTTCCACAGTAGATATGAATATCAAGATAGGTCAAGTAAATATAGAAAAAGCAAAATCGCTAAGCGAGATACTGGAGCAATGGAAAAGAAATTATGGGCTTATGTCTTTTATAAAATTCCACAATTCTAAACCATGCCTGGCTTTATCTAGAACGTATTTTTCTACGAATGAAGACAAAACACTGATAGATGGAGATTCAAGCATACCGTCACTTATAGACTTTCAAGACAATGTAGCTAATGACAAACTGAAGTTTTCATATCTTGATTATGATACATTGGCACTAGAAGCGACAACTCTATACCCAGAAAATAACAGTAGATTAAGACTTACTCTTATCACGAATAAGTCATACGCAAAAGAAAAGGCTAAATGGGATAACCTAAGTGATTCAGAGAAGGCCGGCACTCCACCGCCTGATGAATATGAGATAGTCAATGAAAGTACTATAAGTAAAAAAGAAGCAAAGAAGAACTTTAAGGCCGCCATGAGTATAAAGGATAACATTGCCAATGTAAAAAACATCCAAGATAGATTCAATCTTGCTGAATACAACGTGAGAACTTATCACGAGTTTAACGTTGACAGAGATACCCTTATAGCTAATGCAAAAGCTAAGTTTACAGAGATCTCGCAAACAGGGATTGATGGCACCGTCACTATCTTTGGCGACTACGGCTTAAGGTCGTCATCTATGGTCAGACTTTACGACAGGAGATCACCAGAGAAAAATGGCGTGTATATATCAAGCGAGGTAATCACAACTTTCGGTACAAAAGGATACAGGCAAGAATTGAAAATACCGCATAAAAGAGGAGACTAAAAATGGACAATAACGCTAAAATCAAACAGGCAATCAGAAAAATTTCAGCTGCTGGAGAGATAAAGGCCATTCAAATACTAACCGGATATGTTACCACAGTATATCCGGTTGGAGATGAAAAATATGGCCTTGTTGACTTCGCTAGTCTGGATGGGTCTAGATATATAACAGGAGTATCATTATCATCAATTGATAATAACTCAAGAGGGGATATAACCTTGCCAGCTGAAGATTCAGAGATCACTATTATGGTCTTGAATAATGTAGACGCTTACGTACTGTTATACACACATATAGACACTAGGCTGATAGATGTAAATAGTTCATTTAAGGTCATAGCTACAGGTGTAAAACCGATGGATGACAACACAGACTATGACGAAGTAGAAGTCACTGGAGAGTCATCATTTACAGAGCATACGCCTACAGGTATATCGTCAAGCGTAATAGATGTTTCTGGAAGTAACGATAAAATAAATGCCAGCATAAAAACATCATCATCATCCAGTAATACTGTAACCGACAACGGCACAGGCAAAAGTACAGCTATAACACAAACACCTGATGATGTAATGATAACGTCAGGCAATGTAACCTTTAAACAGACAGAGACAGGAACAGAAGTTGTAGCCCCTCAAATAAAGCTAGGGAATGGAAATGCATCAGAAAAAGCTGTTCTCGGGAATGTACTGAAAACAGTACTCGGGGATTTTATTGATCAGGTAGCTCAAATAAAAACTACCACAGCAATAGGTCCTCAGCCAATACTTAATATTCCAACAGTTATGGCCTTGAAGAGTAGGCTAGATACAATATTATCACAAGTAAACCTAATCGAATAATATGGCAACACTACAAGAGAACATAGATGCTATGGATTTAGCGTTTTCTACGCACATGAAGAATAAAAACCCTGGCGTAGATACAGCTACAATTCAAAATATTGAAGACTTCTCATTAGCCTACGCTACAGCCATAGCTAATGCCATTGGAGCCGGAAGCTCTGGGGATACAGGTGTCTCTGGTGATTACGTAAAAAAGACAGGAGGGGCTGACGGCGTTATGGCCGGCAGCCTAAGCGCTAACTTTGGATTCAAAGCCGGATGGAATGCCACTAACCAGATAGACACAACTATAAATGGGTTAATGCTAAACGGAGCGATAGATCACCAGACAGGCGTATTTAAGGGGCACGGAAAAGAATTGATTGAACACAGCTCATTATGGGTAAATATAAACGGTAACGACGAATTCACTTCCGGAGTTACATTAGGGGGCGCTGAGACAAAAGTAAAGACTAGGTTACTCGTAGGGCAATCCCCAAGCACGGGACTAGTCGCCGATGGCTCGATCTTAAACTATAAAAATTTCGCCATTTACCATGCTGGTAATTCCAATAAATCAGACGTAAACTGGAGTATGCGCGACGCCGTTGTGTCTGCCACCTTAAGTGTCTCTGGTATATCATCTTTTACAGGGGGTGTATCTGCCAATAGCGGTTTTAGCGCCGGTGTTTCGGGAGCGAAAAGCTTAGAGGTATTAGCTGATGGTGTAAATATCTACAACGATATCATACTTTCCAGCAACAAAGGTATAAAAAGCGGCTTTAATAACGATTACATACTCAAAGACTTTAATGATGGCAATGTAGGGGTATCGGCCGCAGGGGAAAATATTATACTCGGCTATTCAAATACAAAGAAAATAACTCTATCTACCGACATATACAATAACAACGGTTCAAGATTACTAATAGATAAGTTCGGGGTAGGTAGCTTCCTATGGGGATTTAATGCCGGATATGAGGGAAACAAATGGTTTGAGACCACCCAGTTAGGAGCTCAAGTCAATGGTAAGTTGTTTTTCAATGACACTAACTCATACATACAAGAAGGAGCTGGTAATTCCATGAGATTCAGTACTGCGCATGGGTATGTAGATATAGGACCCAAAAATACCGCGTATGCACACATAGAAACGGACAGAGGTAAATTCTTCTTTAACAAAAATACCGAGACTAATGGAACTGTAGGTATATACAATTCAGAAACCCATTTAGCTAACGGGAAGCTATTCTTAACTGCAAGCAATTACCTATTGAACACCACAGACGGCATAGCTCACTACGGTAATTCATACATCAAAGGAAGTATTGGGACATCCTCTTTTTCTACAGGATTTTCCGGTAACGGGTGGCAAATAACGCAAAACGCTGAAGCCACATTCACTGACCTTACAGTAAGAAATAAATTACATGTGTATGAATTCGAAGTACAGAAAATAACAGCCGTCAATGGATCATTCTGGGTATCAGCTAATTGCTCTGGATCTACAGTAACAAAACTTTAAATAAATTGTATGGCACTAATAACATCAGACAGATTTAAAATAGCGATAGGCCCTGACTCTAACAAAGTTCAGGGCCTACACGTTGGCGATGTAGTATTGCGTAAATATTACAATAACACCACGCAATTCTATTCTTTATTAATAGTAGACGAGATCGGCACCAACCCAACCGAAGGAGATTTCTTTATAGGTAAACTAATAGATGGCATGGAGCCTGGAGCTACTGGTACTGAGCTACTAGATTTTGTTAGAGTTACTAGCGTGATGGATACAGATAGAATGGGGGCCCTGTATATGACGGGATCGGAATCTAATGCTCCATTTTTGGATGTAGTAGATAATCTTGGTAGAGACGCCTCTGTGTTCTGGCCAGAAGGAAAAGATGAAAATGTTGGCTATTTTATGCCGGATAACGCGTACGCTTCTAGCTACTACAACTCAACAGATAGGCACTTTTATATCATCAAAACATCAGCCACTCCAGATTCTAATTCGATTCAGGTAAAAATGAAACTTGAAGACAAACTATCTGTAGGTACAAAATATTTGATATCATACAAATATCTATGTACAACCCCAGCCAGTATTACATCAAGGATATCAAACAGCGACTCCAGTCAGCCAAGCGCTATGTGGACAGACGACTACATTAACGAATGGAAGTATAAGGCAGAAGTCTTTGAATGTACATATGTAGGGGCTGATACGCATTTTATATTATCTACGGGAACAGCAGGCGTGGGTAGCAGACTATCGATATCAGACTTTAATATCATACCAGTTGATTCATTGATTAACAGGAAGTCCGATTTAAAATCAAGAATAGGCAAGCTGTACGGCGTCAATGACAATGTGTTCGGGGAAATACAAGGGTACGGCGGTTATTTTAAAAGATTATACGCTACTCAAGATGTAAATATAGCCGGCACACTAACGGCTGGCGATGCAAATGGTTTTGGTAACACATTTATGGCCGGTAGAATTAGAAAAAACTTACTAGCTAACAGCGAGACAGTGTTAGGGGCTGGAGTCAGAGCTGTTGGCGCTGTAATAAACACTAAAGCTCCCACAAAACTAACCGATAACGCAACCAGGTATACAATATCTACGGGAACGTCATCCCCACAGATAACAACCACCGCTGAAATACAGGCAGGAAAAACATACACTTTTTCAGTATGGATAAAGCCATCCTCTTCTTTAGGTGTAAGCTGTGATAGGTTTAAAGTTATATTTCACGCCCCACCCTTAAAAGGTCTTTACGATTCTAATTACAAGATATCTAGTGGAGATTTAAAATTTGAAGAATGGTCCCGTATCTCCGTTACAGGAACATTCTCAGGAACAGGAATCCATCCAGCTCAATGTATAATAGATATCGATAGATTAGCCGCGGAGAATGGAACCATAGATGTATGGGGTTGGCAAGTCGAAGAAGGTGACCTTGCTACGTCATACCAAAAAACAGACAACGTTATATCATCAAGTGATGATTACGGAATGTGGGCCAACAGAGGTGGTTTTGGAGGTACCATGCAAAACCCGTTACTGAAGCTAAATAGTGACGGAACAATAATTGGTGGTGATAATAAATTGATACTAAGGCCTGACGGGTCAGCCGAGTTTAATGGAGAGGTAGTTATAAAGGATTCTTTAGGTAATCCTATGGATGTTGAGGCGGTCATGGATAGCAAGATATCGACGTATGATACTAGCCTTGGAGCTTTAGCCAAAAAGGATTCAGTAACAGAAGCTTTTATCGATAACAATGCTATATCATTATCTAAATTGGGAGTCACTGTAATTTCCGGGGGCAAGATAAAAACAGACATCCTGAACGCAGTAGAAATCCAGACAGCTACAGTAACAGCCGCCAAAATAAATGGATTAACATGTACTTTTGGCCAAGGAACAATAGGAGGGTGGGATATATCTCCTACCAGCTTATCTAAGGGCAATATCGTTATATCAAGTGATGGCGAAATAAGGAACACAACTGGGGCTTGGATGTTCAGGAATTTAGGCTCAGGAATTATCGCTAATGGTAATATATCATGGGACAACGCCGGCAATGTAACCTTTACGGATGCTGTAAAACTAAACTGGGCTAATTCAGCCAATGGTATAGAATTCAGATACATAAGAGATTGGCAGAATGGATCTACAGTTAATACCGGTAACTACTGGTACAATGTAAGTGTATTTTCTGGCTCAGAAGACATAGCAATAGGGGCAACCATTATCGCTAGTGCCACGAGCGGTAATCTGGAAAGAATAGTTGACGGAGTAACAGATGGGAGCACGGGGTACGGGGGTATGCCAGGAATAACTAAGCCGGAATACATCCAAATAGATTTAGGCTCTATCCGCAAAGATATCGACTACATCCAGCTATATCCATACTTTAATGACGGCAGGACATTTCACGATACCAAAACTGAAGTATCTAAAGATGGCGTTACATGGGTGACTGTTTTAGATAGTAAAGTTAGCGGCACATGGGCTACATCACCTCTTGGCAAGCGCATATCTATAAATGATAATAGCAGATTAACTAAAATAACAAACGCAGGAATATATACTGGGTCAATCACAGCTGACCAAGTAAATGCAGCCAGAGTCACTGTGCTAGGTGATGTTACTGCAGGATCTTTTAATATTGGGACAGGGAAGTTTTCTGTGACAAGCGAAGGAGCCTTAACGGCATCTGGCGCTGATATATCTGGAAAGATAACAGCATCAAGCGGTAAAATAGCTAATTGGAATATCTTAGATAACGAACTAAGGTATGAGGATAACTCAGACGGTCTAGGGGTAAGGAGGATATCATTAAAAGCCGTACCTCCAGGCCAGCCAGTGTCCGGCACGGGGGGCGCTGGGTTGTCGTTTTACAGTGGCGCACCAGCACCGGGTATGAGAGCTATGCAGGTAGGCCAGGTATGTAATAAGGGCACTTTTGGCAATTATAGCAATAATGATTTTGGAATAAACATAACCGCTGTAACCGGATCTACTTTATTTAGAGCGGCTACAGACAGCGCTCTTATAGCTGGATGGGAATTTAACACCGAAAAGATGTGGGGTGGGGCCGAATTTAGGTCTGGAGCAGGCGTGGAGATAAGTAACATCGATAAGCGTTTCATGACGTATAAAGATGCTAACAATTACTCAAAGATGTACTACCAAGACCAGGATAACTGGGGTGTGCAGGGCGTGAATAATAACAGTGAGATATTCCATCTTGGAAGTAAAAATATAATAGGTGGATGGCTCTTTTCAGACACAAAACTATCTAAAACTCTTCCAGACGGCAACTCTATGGCGCTTGGTGAATCAATAAGTTCACCGCTATATCAGGGGCTAGAGCTAAAAACACCAACTGGTGACGGCATTATTTTAGCCATGATGAGTACAGGCGGTGACTTTATATTTTCCGTTAAGAAAAACGGGGAAAGTATAATGAATATAAGTCCGTTTGGAGCTAAAATAGCCGGATGGGATCTTAGTAGTTCAGGATTGTCATCCGGAGCCATAGAATTATCCAGCTCTGGCATGATAAGGCATGCGTTTGATGCATGGAGATTCAATTCAGATGGTTCAGGTGTGCTGGCCAGAGGTAATATATCATGGGATGCTAGCGGCAATGTATCTTTTTCTCCAAACGTAAAACTTGGATGGGGGCAAGTAGAAGATATGGGGATTAATAAGCCTATGATATTCAAAGATGACACCGTCAGAACGGTCCCAAAAGCTACAGATTTCGCCGGAGGTGTCAAATACACTATTACTACAAATACATCAGGTAAGGGGTTAATTAAGGTTCAATCGTCTGGAGATGGAGGTGAGATATTTGTAGGTCTTAATGGTTCTGAAGTAGGTATTATGAACGAAAATCTTGCCGATGAGACGAAATGGTACGGTTTTGAAGTAGACCTAGTGAAGGGCAGTAATTTAGTGTCTGTATGGACAAAGGATGTCTATAGTGGGGGTCAAGTTATATCTGTAAAAATTTATGGTGATGGCGATTCTAAATTCTTAACACAGATAGATAGTAACGGTATATATACAGGGACATTAACAGCTGACCAAGTAAACGCCGTTAGCATTAATGCTGACAGCATAAAAGCTGGAACTATATCAGCTAGCAGGATCGATACAGGAAGCATAACCTCGTTGGGCAACATCACATCTGGATCTTTCAGCTTGGGAAGCGGTAAGTTTTCCGTCTCTGATGCTGGATTTTTAACAGCTAAAGAAGGAACAATAGGGGGGTTCAGGATTACAAGCTGGGAAATTGCAACATCCAACTTTTACACAGGTGGAGCGGACAACAGAATGGGTCTCAACGCATCAAACGGAACTTTATACATGCTAGATAGCGACAACAGGATGTCATCTGTCTCATCAGACGGTATACTAGCTAACAACGCAAAGATCCAGAACATATCAGGCACAAGCGGCATAAAACTTAGATCATCACTGTCAGGCAGGGGGTATTCTACAGCAACTGAAGTATGGGAAGGCAACTCTCATAAAGAGTACATAGCTGGTGTGTATTGCTCTACAAATACACCGACTACTAACTCAGCTCCAGCTTACTCTATGTGGTCAGAAGGCACTTCAAGGCTTAATGGCGCTATAGTTAGTAGAGCTAGATTTTTGTCTGTCGCTAGCAATTCAAGTATCGATAAAGAGGATATAATGCGAAGTAATGTTATGGTAGTAAAATGTACCGGCACTACTGATCCATATCTGTACCTACCTTCATCTTCGCAGATGAACAGATGGTTCGGGACCAGCTTAGGAGATATAACGTACAGGTTAACTATTATCAGCGAGCATGACTCAACTAGAAACTTCAGGCCAGCTAGATATTACCACTGGAATGGGGCGTACAGCGCTAATGGTGAGTTTTGGTTAGCCCAAGGAGATAGTGCGGAGTTTATCTACATATCACAAGGCACTGGCGGCTATTGGCAATACATAAATCACAGATCATAACAAAGCAAACACAGGGGCGGGTAACTGCCCCTTTTTGCGCTTTTTACCACTACTTATTATTATAACAAAAACATACTTACAGCATGAGAAAAGATATAGTAATGGACATCGATAACGGCGACATAGCCCTAAGAGACAAGCCTCCGGCTTACTCCACATCTTTAAAGTGGGTAAATGAGGATGATTTCTTTATATACGGCGACTGCACGCTTGAGGCGCCAGCAACACTCCAAAATCTAACAGGAGGGATCGGTGTTTATGTGCCACAAAAAGACTCACTGAAACCCATAAAAATAAAATTCACAACAGTATCAGGCAGAGGGGACGTGGAAAGCACAGGATATTTAAGTGTAAATAATTTAAAAAAAGAGACCATTACCGGAGCATCTATGGTAATAGTTTCCAATGATTTATTCTTCAGGGTCTACCTAACTCCTGGCAGCGAAGTGTTTACACTTACATCAGGATACCTGCATGATCTAACCGTAGACGAATCAATGATACAGAACGAGTATTTTTTACTAGTATCTGACCCATCTGCTCTTTATCAGTACCCCTTAACAGGAGTAGGGATAAGGAAATTTTTAAATGGTAACATCCGGCGATCTAGCTTACCACAGAAGATACAGTCTGAATTCACTCTAGATGGTATGAATGTAGAAAAAATACAATACAACGAAGAAACAGACGAGATAATAACCCAATCAACTGAGAACTAATGGAAACATATGAAGTAAAATACGGACAAACAATATTTGACGTAGCACTCCAGGTTTATGGAGATATATCAGGGATTGGGGATTTGCTGAAAAATAACAAAACACTAAATTTCGGTTCAGTGTTAAGCGAAGGAGATAAGATCCTGTATGACGCCAACAACGCTATAAACTCTACAGTGGTTAAGTATTTCGATAAAAATAACCTTACTGTATCAAACGGTGAGGGCTATATTTATTTTAAAGAAACAGAAGAAACTATTAGGGCGCTTGTATTTATCGATCAAGAACTAATGAGTATCAACTGGCAGCTATCAGGCACTGGAACTATACTATTTGACTGGGGAGATGACACCGACATAGAGGCCATTCCTTTATCCAGCGCCCCAAAATACATCACTCACAGCATGAACTCTCTTGTGTCCGCGAATTACGATTTTAGAAAAATTAGAATATACGGGAATTTTACACTGACTACATTCAACGCTGAAGGCAGCGGCATAGAAAAGTTATTCGCAATAAACGAATTCAGTACCGAACATATTGACCTATCAAACAACAGCAAATGCACAAACATAGGGTTCGCCAGCATCGCTAAAGACGCGACAACTATTAAGCTATCAAGAATAAAAGTTGGCGACTTACTGCCTTTGGTATCTCAAGAAAAAATGTCTAATTTATGGATTGATAACGCAACAATAACGCAGGACACTTTAGATAATTACTTTATTGGATTGGTCAAAAATTACCAATCTAGGCCAGCGTGCAATGTGAGGATGTGGGGCAATGCATCGCCATCCGGAATATATCAAAAGCCGGATGTGTTATATGACCCACAGACCGGACTTGAAGCCATGTGGGTCTTAGAAAACGAAAGGGGTTGGTCCATACAGGAAATAATTTCACCACCTAAAGAAGAAAGTATAAATAGAAGGCTAGATAGTAGAGTGGGTGCTAACATAATAGATAGTGCTGGAGGCCAAAACGCGCTATTATGCTTACCTGTCAGCAAATTCACCAGCTCACAACTAAGCGATGTGATTACAAACATAAACGCAGCCACTATAAATCACATAAAGCTAAAAGTGATGATAGAGGCCTTGCCTGTGTCCAGAGGGACTATAATTGGAGCTTTAGATGACACGAACGGCAGTTTCTTTTCTGTGGACATCTTACCTGATGGAAGAATAGAGTTCTCTCATGGCCCAGCTGTGTTCACCACTACAGCTTCAATACATGATGGCAGTGATCATTTGATAGAAATAGACGCCTCAAGTGGAGAAGGCATGGTATGTTCTATAGACGAAGAGGTATTATCGCAGCTACCCCCTCAAGGGGATAACACGAACTCATTCGTATCTATAGGATGCCTATATAGTTCATCAGGCACCAAAACTAAACATATTGACGCTTTGGTCTGGGATGTTGAATTATCATTTGGTAACTACAAACTGCCATTACCTCACCTTATGTATGATGTGATGACAAAAACTAAGTACACCGCAAATGCAGTAACAGAAAGGATTATATCTCCAATTATAAGTGGAGTACCTAACAACGGTGGGAGCGAATACATGTTGCTTCACGGAGCTATAGCTAGGCGGCCTAACAGCTTACTTACTGGGTATTCGGAAAAAATTGGTGACGGTACACTTAATCCGTTCTGGAGTGAAGCTAATATTTCTGTAGTTAAACATGCTTCAAAAAAGATGTTATTAACAGGACTGATGAAGGTCACTCAAGCTGCCAAAGATATGGGCGCGTCAGCCGTAATTAGGTGCGAGTACTTCAACGCGGCCAACGTAAGTTTAGGTAGCAGTGAATTATTATCAACATCAACAAGTTACAGCAGGCATTCTACAGAGATACTGCTACCAGCCACTACTGATTATGTGACTCTAACGTCACATCATAATCCTGACATCATAACAGATGGGACAGCTTATGTAAAAGAAGTATCGCTGACGCCTGTAATTCCAGAGTTCATACCTAACTCCGTAGACGGAGAAATACTTATACCTCTACTTACAGGAGATACACCGATACCCGGCGGTGAATTTTTAAACTTGACACCATTAGATATAATTTTCGGGGAAGGAGCTAGTATACAGAACTACATATGGGATAAGTCCAGAACCGATATATGGTCAAACAACGTCAGAAGCTCAGAATGCTATGACCCCGCAGATAAAACGCGGTGGTGCATGCCTGAGTTAAGCCAGAAGTTCATATATAACAATATTGAAACGTCATTCTTGTACATACCATGGATCAAGGTGTCGGGAGGGAAAATAGAAGATATATTCCAATACCCAGAGCCATTGACTGGAGACGATAAGAACCGATGCAACAGATACGTTCACTTAACAACATAAAAACATGAAACAAACTTTAAAATCTTTACTTAGCAATAACCCCAACGTATCCAGCAAAAGAGTTGCTGGATTTGGTGGGTGGGTTATTTTTTGTGGTATTATCCTCGGGTCATTTATATTCAGTTTAAATATAAACGACAAACAGGAATCATTAATGGAAACATTAGCATATTCATCTGTAGTACTTATAGCTGGAGGGACTCTGGAAACTGTTTTTAGAAGAAAACAAAAGTAACAATTAAATACTACTTTTAAATATAACAAAAACACTTTTTATGGCAACACCAATCAAGACTATTCAAGATACAATAATCGCAGCAAAAAACTCCAAGCTTGAATTATCAGAAATAGAGAGCGATTCTAAGGTCTCTATATTCAACGCGTGGGCATATGCTGTGGCTGTAGCTATACACTCACTTGAGGTTATACTAGATCTATTTAAAAATGAGATAAATTCTATTCTTGATTCAAAAGAAATGGGCGTGCCTCAATATTACGTGAACAAAGCGTACTCTTTTCAGGATGGGGACACAATTGAAGTGTCTGCAGACGGGCTAACAGTAGCTTATCCCGTCGAAGACGTATCAAAGCAGATAATTACAAGAGCTTCGTACGAGGAAACAAACATATCTGCCCAGAACAACGATAAATTATTATTGCTTAAAGTAGCAAAGGGCGATGTAGGAGCTCTTGAGCCTCTTTCTTCAGAACAAATGGTAAGGTTCACAGCTTATATTAATGCTATGAAATTTGCAGGAACGAACATTCAGCCTGTAAGTAAAATAGGAGATATATTACTGCCGAGGTTCACAGTATATCATGACGGGACACTTCCAGACTCAGTTATTTTAGCAGGAGTGGAAGAAGCGATACATAACTTCTTGATAAATCTATCGTTTGATTCAGCAATGTACGTGTCTAAATTATTCGATGCAGTACAAGGAGTTAGTAATGTTACAGACGTGTATGTAGACCAATCTGCAGTTCCGGCCCAAGGGGTGTTCTTAAGGGATTTCGATGATAATGGAGTAATGCAAGCAGAGAAAAAAATAGAAAGGTACACGCACCTCACTTCCGGATATATGAGGGAATCGACTAAAAAGGGCCAAGAGCTAACGGTCGGGAACTTCAGTGATTCATTAATCATAAAATCGGAATAATGAGCAGATTTAAATTATATGTTGACAGGATTATCAATATGGTAACCCCGCCACCTATGAGAGGTAGGGACAATATACTCTGGATTCAGAGTATGGTGTCCCCCTTAAAGACTATTAATGACGCCTTTCAAGTATTTGCCAGAGAAAAGAAGATAGAGGCCAGTGTAACTTCCGTGGTTATCCATTTCGAGTGGTATCTTAACTACAAATTTAGTAAGTACTTCACAAATCAGAATGACAAAATCACGCTTGCTCACTACGGGGATTTGGGGGTACCTGTTTTTGATGACGGAGAAACCGGAGAGATACCTGATTTGGTATGGGGAGAGAACGAAGACTGGTCATTAGCTCCAGAGGATGAAAAACCGAACCCGTATTACGATGAATTTGAATCACTAGCAGCTATCGGGGCCTCCTTTAAGGTGCTAGTTCCTGAAGTATCTATACTGCATCACCAGTTTGACATTATGCTGAGAGCAGAAATAGACAAATACAGATTAAGCGGCAAGACTTATAACATAGAACATAATTTATAAAATAAACATATGAAGGAATACGAAGCGCTGGTAGGCGGTAGGTTTACCTACAAACAAGACTGGAGGCATATCCAAGACCTTGCTTTATCCATCTCACAGATATTTACAGATTGCGACAGCTTTATCGTATCAGGATGCGAGATAACTGGAGCCATTGGAAATAGATCCATAGCCCCAGGTTATATTTGGATGAATAAAAAAATAAGGTACTTCGAAGGTAAGGCCAATATAAATTTAGCTGACCCTAATTACCTCGTTGAAGACACAGTGGCTATACCTATAAAATATAGCGGAGGAGGAACAAAGGTAGGTGGGTACGATCATAGAGTAATATGGTCTGACATTACCCCTGGAGCCGGCACCGAATTCATTCCAGTTCCAGTGGACGGGGCATTGCCTACGTTAAATGATAAGTTTTTTGGAAAGTACGCCATACTATCTAATACCTCATCTTCTCAGCAGACAATAGCTAAACTCTTAGTGTTACAGGATAGCTTAAGCGTAAAAGGGGCTGTAAACATAGGTAATGGGGCGATAGGTAAAGACTTAAGTGTTCACAGAACAGATTCAAGCGGGAAAGTATCTAAGATCGTAAACTCAATCAGTACCGATGGCGTTGGGGCTATCCAGGCTCACTATGATAATAAAAAAATAGGAGAGATGGCATTTAACCCAACAGCCAAAGAGTATACGCTTAAGATAAATGACGTAAGCCAAATATCTGTAACAGAGTCAGCTATAGTGCTAAAATCCTTAACAAGTGAAGGAGTTATTAAAAACGCCGATATTTCCATAAGTGGGAATTCAATAAATAAAACTAGCGGCGACAATGACACCAGCGATCTAAGGTTAAATTACTCAGGATATAATGGCGGGGTAACTAGATTCAGAGATACATCGCTTTATGATGGTAAAAATGGCTTAATAGCCAAATTTTCTGGCTCTACAAAAACATTTACTCACTATGGCACTGTAGTTCAAGCCAGCAGTGATCAAATAGGGGTAAAGATACAGGAAAAAACAAAAATAAAAACTGACGCCAGCCTACTGAAGTCCATTGATTGGTACGATAAAGATGATGCGGTAATGTTTAGGTTTGGGTATATCTCAAATTCAGATCAGAATATTACATTAGATAATTCTGGCGTTGGAGATATAGTTATCGCTCCTAAGCAATATCTAAAATCAACCACTCCAATTATGGAGCAGGGTGAGTTATTGTCCAATAGGTACGCGTCAAAAACTGACTTACCTACCAGTTTAGATACAAAGGTAGATAAGGTGGCTGGGTACTCATTGACAAAAAACGATTTCACTGATACCCTTAAAGCCAAGCTCGATGACTTCAATTATGGAGCCGTAGGAATAGGTAATCCGGGATTAGTGACAGGAGGGCAGGTATCTAATGAAATTAGAAAAAGACTTGTTATAGCTGAAAATCTTAATGATATACCTGATAAGACCACAGCAAGAAACAACTTGGATGTACCAAGAAAGGGGGACTCATACCTTAAAAGCCAGACATACTCAAAAGGGGAGACGTACTCACGCTCAGAAGCTGACACGAAATTCCAAACAGCCTTAGTTGATACTGGATGGATAGATGCCGGAAACCCTGGAACCACCTCTGAGATGCATGTCAAAGTGAGGCAAATAGGGAACATTGTAAATATCACTGGAGTGAGTGGTTCAAATACTTTCGGGACAACATTATTCTCCATACCAGATGCAATTGCCCCTCCTCCATTTACGACAGGATTAAAATTAGGAAGCCCTATATCTGGCTCAGAACTAACACTTGTATGCATAGCTAACGGTAGAAACTTCCAGGTCATGCAAGCAGGGTCATCTTTAGCAATACAATATATAAACATAACTTACTTCGTATGAGACATTTAGGAAATATCAGAAAACAAAACAAAAGCATAGAAAATGCCGACAAAGCCAAGCAAGCTGCAAGGAACGCGGACAACAAGCCCCGGGCTAAGAAAAAGCCAACTGAAGGGAAGGCCTCCGGGAACAAGGCTTAAGAGGCAGTTCGAAGAAACAAGACTGGGGTTCATGCTAAAGTATGAGACCCCACTTGAGTTCGAGCTAATCATGCAGGCAACAAAAAAGGCGGTTTTCAAAAAGCCAGATATTAACCTTATTGAGGCGGTATGCTCCGCATCTGACGACATTTCATTTAATAAGGCTAAATTCAAAAAGTACCTACAAGAATACCGTGATCATGGTATCCATTGCGACAGACCAAAAGTCATAACTCCAGAACGAGAAAGGTATTACGAATTACTTCGTAGAAACAAAACGAAGGCGTATATGGTAGGAAAAAAGAAAATGTTAAAAAAATTACAATAAAATAAGGAGCTCCCTATCAATGGGTTGCTCCTTTTTTTGTCAAAAACATTAAATTAGCTATTGTATATATGGATTTTTTATCTACTTTTGCACTACACAAAAACAAATAATATATGGAAAATTTTAGTATTGATATCACCAAGCATACAGACAGGTCACTAATGTTAGAGGCGGCAGAAGCCACCTTTGCTGGCAACAGCAATCAGACCCTTGCTTCGATGTACAGGTCCGAGCACTCACCCGCAAGAACCCAGATGTTTATGATAAAGCTCGAAGATATCCCTCTGTATGTATCGACGCACCTACTTCGTCATCATGTAGGCTCCCAACCATTCGCCTTAACTCACCGTACAGACAGGAATGGTGGAGGCTTTGATTTACCTACACAGGTAAAGAGCCTTAAGTCTATGTTTAACGAATACACTGAGCTATTGACGGCTGGAGAAGTGGGAACTGAGGTGCAGACGAGGATATTTGATGAATTAACGAGGATTTCCGATAAAGGGGGCCGTATGACGCCAACTAATCTGTCGTTATTTATCAACGCTCAATCGCTAATAGATATGGCGAGGCTTAGGATCTGTAACAAAGCATCGCTACATACTAGGGTTACGTTTAACGCTATCAGGGAAGAACTTAAGAAGCATGATGCTGAACTGGTGCCGTTTTTAGTTAGAACGTGCGTGTACAGAAATGGCATCTGCAACGAGACCCCATGTGGCTTTACAAGAACAAAAGAATGGGATACGGAGATGTCTGAATACCTGAAGAATTTCACGAAGAAACAGCAACCCCCTAGCTCTGTACCTCTTTAATGAATTACTCTTACATTGGCGTGATGCTCGATGAAACGCCAAATGAAATAGCGCTAACATTTAAGATAACCGGGTGCCAATTGGCGTGTCCCGGCTGCCAGGCTGCGGAGTTCTGGGGAGAAGGAACAGGAGAGGTCTTAACTCAAGATATTTTCTTTCAAAATCTGAAAAAGTACAAAGGGTCAGCTTCTGCTGTTTTATTTATGGGGGGAGAGTGGCACGAGGGTGAGCTCATAGGCAAGCTCAGAATTGCTAAATTGATGGGGTACAAAACAATACTTTACACAGGCCTAGAAAAAAAGAACTTAAGCAGCGAGTTACTTGACGTATTAGATTACCTAAAGTACGGGCCATACAATGAAGAGGCGGGGCCAATAACTAGCAAGACAACAAATCAGGTGTACGAGAACCTGCACACAGGAGAGAGCATGAATCATTATTTTATAAAATCTATTTAGAGGGGCTTATGATTGAATTAAGTGAAAAACAAATTGAACAAAAGACAGATTTCATCAAGCAGTATATGGAAGCATTTAATCCTGCTGATGGGTCAAAATTAGATGCTAACGCTAATGTAACTCAAAAGAATCTAGTAACACTAGCCGGCGAACTACATAAAGGCGATAACATCCAGCTCAACAGAGCTATGATGATGCAAAGAATAAGCGAAATGTTCGGCCCATCGCTGGCTGACGAATACAAAAGACAGATTGAAGACCATGAGATATATATCCATGACGAAACAAGCCTGTTACCGTATTGCGTATCTATAAATATGTTCCCATTTCTATTGAACGGAATGAAGGATCTAGGAGGAGAGTCTATTGCCCCTAAACACTTATACACGTACGTAGGCCAATTCCAGAACTTGATGTTCGCCGTAGCCTCTCAATTCGCTGGAGCTGTAGCATCTGTTGAATGGTTAATGTATTTCGATTACTTCGCACGCAAGGATTTTGGCGACAATTACCTAGCTACTCATATGGACAGGGTTACCGAGCACTTTGAAAGTACGGTATATACACTCAATCAACCAGCAGCGGCCAGAAGCTACCAGTCAATTTTTTGGAACATAAGTTTATTTGACAGGGGTTATTTTGAGGGGATGTTCGGAGATTTTGTATTTCCAGACTTCTCAAAACCTAATTATGACTCAATATCAAAATTGCAAAACACCTTCATGGATTTCTTGCATAAGGAACGAAGGAGGGCGGTGCTTACATTTCCAATTGTTACAGCAAGCTACATCAACGATGGAGAAAGCCCGGTAGATAAAGATTTTGGTAACGATGTTGCTAAATGGATGAATCGAGGAGACAGATTCTTTCAATACACGTCAGACACAGCTGATTCATTATCTAGTTGTTGCCGACTCAAGAATGATGTATCCGACAAACCAGACTTTTCCTTTACACTAGGAGCTGGAGGTGTGGCCACTGGTAGTATTAATGTGATCACTATCAATGCTAATAGATGGGAGCAGCTGGGGTTGTCATATGAAGATAACATATCGAAGATACATAAGTATTTAGTGGCGTACAAGTCTATAATTTCAGACTTCATTGAAGCTAAAATGCTCCCTGTTTACGACGCCGGATATATCGATATCGACAAGCAATTTTGCACCATCGGTATTAATGGCATGGTCGAGGCAGCAGAATGGCATCATATACACCCAGACAACAATCCAGAGTATATCGGCTTTTTATCCAACAGACTAAAAACCATATATGATCTCAATAGGCAGGCCAGCTTAGAGTACGAATGTAAATTCAATACAGAATTTGTCCCTGCTGAAAATTTAGCTATAAAAAACGCTAAATGGGACAAAGATGACAACTTATTTTCACCAAGAGATGCGTATAATTCATATTTCTACGCGGTGGAAGACGAGGTCATTAGCGTGATTGACAAACTTGAATTACATGGTGCGGAAACCACTAGGTTTTTAGATGGAGGGGCAGCTGTTCACCTAAATCTAACATCACACCCAACTCAGGATCAGGCAAAATATATTATGCATATAGCTATCAAGAAAGGGGTGCCGTTTTTCACCACGAACGTCTTAGAGACCAGCTGTAATAAGTGTGGATATATATCACCCGGTACTCATTTAAAATGCATAAATTGCGGATCAGAAGATATAGATCATTTGACCCGGATAATCGGGTACACCAAAAAGCTATCTAACTTCTCAGAAAAGAGAAGAATAGAAGCTAGCAGGAGATTTTACCACGAAAAATAAATCACTCCCATAACCAATTAGGGTGGCCTAGCCGGTTCGATTCCGGCTATGGGGCAATTATTATTAACTAATACAAATAGTATGGCGATAAAAATTAAGGAAAAGATTTTTGTAGACGACACAGGAAGGCTATCTTCCAGCCAATTTAAAATGTTTACAGATCAAACAGCTCAGCTTTTGCCTGGAGAGTACAGTTTTTATGTTTTAGATTCTAAAAAGAATCGATCATTACAGCAAGGAAAATATCTATTTGGTGTCGTTTTAAAAATGATTAGCACAGAAACCGGTTATGACGCCAAAGATCTGTATGAGATATTTGAAAAAATGTTCTGCCCAGTTAAAGTTGTCAATTTCAAAGGAGAGGAGCACATCATACAAGACATGAAGCGCTTAGATACCAAGGAAATGGGCATAGTTATTGAAAAAATAATTAGATGGGCAGATGTTGAGTTAGGTGTTATTGTGCCTTCACAAGAGCAAACAAAGGACCCTTTGGCCGCCGACTTCTATGTTGATGCGTACAACGATTCATGGATAAAAAAGTAATAAAATTTGGAAATTAAAAAACTTTTATTACCTTTGTATTAGCAATTGAGATAGCAAATCTCAAAAATATATGCGACACTATTTGGAAATTAAAAAACTTTTATTACCTTTGTGTCGAAGAAAACAGAATAACAATTTAATAATTAAAATCAAGCGTATGAGTACAGACACTAATTATTTGGATCAATTTGGAGGTGCTATTGAAACTTATGAAGAAGCATCAGAGAGAATGGCCGCAGAAGCAGCTTCGAAAGGTGGTTCAAAACTTAAAATGTTTAAAATACCTGAAGGCGAAAGCAAGCTGCGTTTAATCGTGCTCCACCCAGAGTCTCCGGTAAAAGGGTTTACTTATCCAGCGGCTCAATTTTTCATGCCTATTAATGTCCCTGGGCAAACAAAGCCTCGATACGTCAAGGTGTTAAGAGCTACAGACAATGGATTCGACAAAGACTTGATTCTTGAATTCAAGAAGTTAGCCAACGCAGCAGTAGAAGCTCAGATCGCAACAGCTAAGGGTGCGCGTAAAAAAGAGCTTGAAGCATTGAAGGATAATCTAAATAAAGGATCATACAATAACGACGATTCTTTACTGTATGACTTCAAGCAAGTGGCTTACGCTCTTGATCTTGAGAGCTCAAAAACAAGAAAAGAAGGCTGGCAGGTTGTTGAGTTCTCCAACAAGCAAGCGACAGACCTTAAGCTTGTTATTAAAAAGCTATGGGACAAACGAGCTAAGAAAGAATTAGCTTGGGCTGATGATAATGACAAGGACCCACGACAAGCTAACATGGTATGCCCAGCAACTCACCCTGGAGGTGCTTTTGTTACGGAGATAGACAAAGGAAAGGTAAACAACAAAACCGAATACAGATTCAGCATTGACAACGATGTAGATAACATCATTGAGTTAACAGAGGCTGAAATCAAATCTTTCTTTGACGGTGAGCCTTTGCATAAAGCTTATAAAGGATATAATCGCTATCACTACGGGGCCACTATTGCCTTCTTGGATCAATTCGATGCTCGCCTTAACTTGGGTGTATTTTCATCAGATGAATTCCAGGATATCGTTAAGGCATTCGAAGCACAGCTCGACCCTGCAGACACTCAAGAATTTTCGCTTGAATCAAAGTCTAGCGATGACAGCTCAACAGAAGGAGAAGAAGCTGTAGATGGCTTGCTTCTTGATGATTTACTTGATGAATTCGATGAATTGAGTGAATTCGATGAAGACTCAGAGGAGATTGAGGACTTCCGTAAAAAGCTACGCCTGTACATCGCTCAAGAAGGTCTTAAGGTTAAGATTGGTAGAAGAAAGTCTACAGAAGATGCAGTGCAAGAGATTGAGGAAGCTATCGACGAGAAAGGTGGAGAGAGAGGCGTTACTGACCGAGACGGTGGAGAGTCAACAGAAGCTGACACCAGCGGCGGCGCTCCAGAGCCAGAAGCTGAAACAGAAGCTGAAACAGAAGAAGAGGACAAACCAAGGGCTTCAAGATCCAGAAGAACAGGTAGTTCCAGAGCCGGCAGAACGAGTCGCGCTTCTAGATCGTAATACGCAAATATAAATTAAGGGGGTTAAGGCCCCCTTTTTATGAGCTATACGGTTAAATTTCATTACGCAAGAGGGCAGAAGCCACTAGTGTTTGAGAATGTATCCAACGTCATCCCTCAAAAAGGAGATAATTCCGTGATGATGACACTTGAAAGATTCACTCAAGCCCAGGTTACTGTACCGTTAAATGGATGCTTGTATTATACAAAATTTAGAACAGGAGAACATGAAAAAGCCATATCCGATAGGACTTTGCCTGAATGATGCTCATGTAGGTAAAGAAACTATCACAGATTTTGAACAAAACTGGTACGAGGCAGTCGATTACGCTGTTGAGTATGACGTAAAAACACTATTTGTTGGAGGAGATACGTTTTTAAGCAGAGTCGCTCAAACGCTTCCTATTTTGCTTACTGTTCAAAAATGCATAAAGTACGCCACAGAAAAAGGCATTGACGTTGTAACCGCAAACGGTAATCACGACAAAGTAAGCCTTGAAGATATCAGGGGGTATTGCCATGTATTTTCGGACATACCTGGATACAAAGTAGTGGATGAGTACGAGAATTTTGTATATGGCGATGTCGCTATACATATGATGCCGTACTTCCCAGAAACAGGGTCCTTTAAAAAGAGATTAAAGGAAGTAAATACTATTCCTGGCAAGAAAAATATCCTATACATCCATCAGGGGATAAACGGCGGGTTAGGTCGCTCTGATGATACCAATAACAAGGAATTACCAACGCATATATTCGAGGAGTTTGACACCGTTTTAGTGGCCCATTATCACAATAGGTTACATTTGAAAGGTACAAACATCCACTATGTTGGATCTTCCAGGCAACATAACTTCGGCGAAGATATGGCCAAGGGGTATACCTTAATACACAGCGATGGGTCTTTTTCCTTTTTAGAGAACAAAGTCAATACTAAATACAAAACGCTCACTGAGGATTATGCTGAAATAGACAAAGACTTCTTCTCAGATATTCGAGATTATGCGGATGGTGGGTATAAGGTACGAGTGATCATTCATTGTAAATCTACCGAAAGAAAATCTATAAACAAGAGAGATTTCGTAGAGGCTGGAGCTTCTAAGGTTGAGATTATCGAAGAGAAAATTACAAAAGAAGGAGTGACTGTATCGTGCGGCACATCAAGGTATAACAAAGAAGGACTGAAGGATGCATATGTTGAATTTTTAACGAAAAAAGACGATGTAGATGCAGAGTTCGGGCTTAAGTATTTAGATTTAATAAGAATGTAAAACTATAGCGTATGTATAGACCAGTGTCAATGGAATGCGATTACTTATTTTCATTCCAGAATTTAAAATATACATTCAATAATGGAGTAGCGGAGCTGGTGAATGGAGAAAACAGAGACAATAGCTCTCAAAAGTCCAACGGTTCAGGGAAATCTTCATTACTGGAGGTAATATCAATAGGCTTGACTGGCGCTCCTCTTCGGAAAGTAAAGCTGGAAGAGATCATCAACGACGATGCAGATGAAGGTGGTATGGTATTTGTGTTCGCTAACGATGTACTAAAAGAGCAGCTTGTCATCACCAGGAGATTTTTTAGAAAATCTGCTTCTACCGTATCAATGCAAATTTTCAGAGATAACGTAGCTGTAAAAGACCCATTACTGGAACAGTTATCTTCTGTAGACGAGTACAACAAAGCTATACTGGATCGAGTGGGTTTATCTAAGGTTGAAGTTTACAATAACTTCATATTATCTAGAACTAGGTTTAAAAACTTCCTAGATATGTCTGACAAGCTCAAGAAAGAAGCTATCAATAGATTTTCCAGAGGTAGCGCTGTTGACCAGGCTATAGCTGAATTATTGAAAGATAAAAAATCCCCGCAGGCACAATTCGAAGTCGCGGAAAAGGTACTCGCTAAGCGTGTAGGACAACTTGAAATTATGGAAGCCCAGTTAGTTAAAGCCAATGAAGAAAGTCGGGACAGAGCTTTAGCTATTGACGCTCAAATAGATGATGTAAAAACAAAAATAAAAAGCTCAAGAAAGTCTATTAGAGAGAACCTAAGCACCATCAGTTCACTTGATGAGAGAGCTAATGAATTGGATTCGATTCTGGATGATATTGATGCCGTCATGGAAATAGAAGCCACGCCAGAAGATCACCTGAACAAGCTTATTAAGCTTATTGAAGAGAAAAGCGTTGAATACACTCACTCTTTCAAAAAAGGTTTCGAAGACATAGCGGGAAGTGCAGATATTTACAACACCAGTATCGCAAAACATACCACCTCCATTGCCGAGTTAACAAAAAACTTGAACGATGCCACCAAATCTTTAAAAGATATCGAGTCAGACCCGGAAGCAAATGAGGATGAGCATATTAAAAAAACAGAAGGTATCGATAGTAAGGTTGAAAAGTTAAAGCTAACGGTCAAGAAGTTAAAATCTGATTTAAAAACAGCCAATGAAGATAGAGATACATTAGATCGTCAAATATCTACATTGTCCACAAAATTGGCAGGAACTATCGAGTGCCCTAAGTGTGGCCATAAATTTTTAGCTGCAGAAGAAGGTTTTGATGTACCTACAGCCAAGCTCGATATTGAAGCTTTGCGCAAAAAGTCCTCTAAATTTGATGAGTTGTCGATTAACGTTAACGAACAAATCAAGAAGTCAGAGAAAAACATCGGTTTAGCCGAGGATGAATTAGACGAGATAGAAGATAAGTTTGATAGCATTATTAAAAAAGCAGACGGTCTCGTTCTTGAAATGAAGAAGATAGATCTAGCTATTAAAGCTGAGAATGCAGCTATAACGGATAATTCACTTAAAATAAAGCAGATAGATTCGAAGATAGATGCCTATATCGACTCATGCTTCGCCTCTTATTCAGATACTGTCACCTCTATGCTGGATGGTATAGAAGATAATATATCTGAATTAGAGCATGGCAACAAAAGAATAGAAGGTACCATCGAAGCTTTAAATTTAAGGCTTGAAGATATCGAAAAGAACAAAAACCTGGATAACACGACCTCTATATCTGAAGAGATCACCAAATTAAAGGCAGCTAAACGAAAAGCTGAAAAGGATCTAGTGAAGCGGAAGATAGAGCTTGACAAGTACACTGCCCAGGAAAAAGTATTTATCGATTTTAAGACTGAACTGGCTAACTCTAAGATAGAAGCTCTTGGCGATATTACCAATGATTTCCTTGAAAGTATCGGAAGCGATTTACGTATCGAGCTTTCCGGATATTCAAAAACAGCCAAGGGGGATATTAAAGAAAAGATATCTGTAAAACTTCTTCGAGATGGCATTGACGCCGGTTCATTCGGAAAGTTTTCGGCAGGAGAACAGGCTAGGATCAATCTAGCTACTATTTTAGCTATGTCAAAACTGATAAATATCAACTGTGATGAAGGCAAAGGCCTTGATCTGTTGGTATTGGATGAAATTCTTGATTCAGTCGATGAGAGTGGGTTAGCTAATATGCTGTCCACATTAAATTATCTTAAGACTACATCACTTGTTGTTTCGCATGGCTTAATAGCCGAAGGGTATGAGCATAGACGTGTCGTGATTAAAGAAAATGGTTATTCAACTATAAATTAAGCGTATGGCAAAAAGAGTGAAAAAAATCCCAAAGGACCTCAAAAGAGAAGAGGTTCTTGGGCTGGATATCGCTGAACATTGCGGGTTCCATAGCATGTTAGATACCGGTACATGGGTATTAACTGAAAGTAAAAGTAGAAACGGGTTCAAGAAACATAAGCACTTCAGGGACACATTAGTTAATTTCATAAAAGAAAATAACATAAGAATGATCGCTGCCGAGGATGTTAATGTCAAAACTCACTTCAGAGCAGTGGTAAGCTTATCAGAGCTAAGAGGCGTACTTCTTGAGGTATGTGATGAGATGGATCTCCCAGAACCTGAATTTATGAACGTAAGCTCCTTAAAGTTATTCGCCACCGGAAACGGTCGAGCATCTAAGGAAGAGATGGTCCAGACATGCACTACGCGGTATAACTTCACCCCCGTAGATGACAACAATGCCGACGCATTTCATGTATTTAATTTCTTTTGTAGAAAATTTAATATCAAGTAAGTATGCCAGAAATAGAAGAACAAAAAGCAATAGAGACCACGAAACAGAGCCGTCAAAAGCTTTCAAGAAAAGACCGCAGAAAAACAGACGCTGTACAGGATAAATTCTTATCCATACTGGGAAGTTTTTATGGTACCATATCAAAAAAGGGGAAACAGCTTACAGATGACGAGTTAAGGTCTGAGTTTTCAAAGCATAACACAGCCTGGGTAAAGGTTTGCGTTAACAATAAGTTAGATAAAAAAGCGAAAGCATTATTTGCATTGGAAATTCAACAGACATGGGAAAAGAAAAAAGCGAAGTCAGAAGCTGCTCAGAAGGAAACTGCAGAAGCACCTCAATAACAGAAAAAGAAAGAAACGATTTATTCCTAAAGTACGTAATGCCTAATGAAGGGCTAATAAAGAAGATATGTCTAGAACTAACTAATAACCCAAGCAATGTTGACGATCACTTTCAAGAGTGCTTGGTTAATCTTTTTAGATATATCCACACTTATGATCCCGATAGAAAGCTGTTAACCTGGATATACATATGCACAAAGCGTCACGTTATCGAGCTCGAAAAGAAAGTAGCTCGGTACAAAGAGGACTTAATAGAACCCGCAAAGGTTCACAATAAGTTCACAATAATTGACGATGTCAGTAATGAGTTAACTATGGAGAATTACACCAACGAGTTATCTGACGAGTGCATAGTGGCCCTTGACAGCATGCAGCCCATTTACAAGAATACATTCTTGATGAAATTGATGGGGTACAAACTGAAGGAAATAATGGATCATGAATACAAAAACGGCAATCTGAAGCACAGGAATATAGAAACTGTAAAAAGCAGATTATTCCTGGCCAGGAAACACCTTCAGAGGCATTTATCTGAATTCTATGACAAAGGATGAGATTAAAAAGAAAACAGAGGAGGTTTTTACTTTCCTATACCGGAAGGGGGTTTCCCCTTCCTTTAGGTTCCCCAAGGGTTACGGTGCAAGCATAATAGATTCATTCGCTGATACTATACTTGAGAGAGAAAGAGGTATGGTTGGAGTTGGCATTATCGTCGATTACTGCATCCACCAGACCCACTTATGGAGGGATGCTGAAAGGTGGGATAGGTTTAATATTACATGGGCTTTTGGGCCGAAGGGTATTGATAGGTTTTACAACTCAAAAACAGGCACTAGATACTATCAGAACAGATGGTTAGATTACAACGATTGGGATCGAGACACTCTAAAATCTATGTTTACAGACATAAAGGATCACCCATTAAAGAAGTTTGTATACATAGAGGCTGAGGATACGACTAAGGCTAGGTTTGTAAGCACAGAAGCTGGGTTAGGCCTATGCATTATACTGACAACACTGTACACCCCCCACTCTCCGGTATGTGGAAAATGTAAAAACAAAGATCAGTGCGAAGCGATTTTAAAAAAGAGAGACCCTGAACTGCTTAGGGTACGTAACACTACAGAAATATAGCGTATGGCAAGAAAAGAAGAATATAGCCCCTTAACGGCGGCGTTTTTATATGAATTATTCAATATGGCATTTAAAAACACATTAGTCGCCGGGATTGTGGCTACACACGTTAAAGAGCCATACTTACCATCAAAAGAATTTCAAGATATCCATAAAGCTATCGTGTCACACTTCAAAGCATACAAAGAAAACCCTTCTTATGGCAAGATGATGCAGAAGTTTAAAGATGACGAGGATATTGTTGATTTAGTAGCTGAAATTAGAGACACCGATTACGAAGGGACTGTAGACAGCTTGATAGATGATCTTGAAAAGTATGTAATAGACGTCTCATCTTCCCAGCTTTATGAAAAGTTCGGTTCCCTGTATGACAAAGGAGCTAAAGATTTAGCTCAGCAAGAAATGATCGAGCATGCAGAGTTCCTTAAATCATTCACACTTAAAGCTGAGTCATTTACTGAGGTTCTTTCAACATTCGAAGAAAGGCATACTGAGAACAAAATAAAAGCCCAAGCAGAAAGGGTCGCCGGAATAAGGCCTGTTACTCGATTTTATATTGATGACCTGGATGTCCTTAATAATGGGAAGAACCTAAGAACGCAAGTAGCCTGTATACTCGCTAGCTCAGGAGTAGGTAAGTCACACGCTGCTAGGCACATAGGTAAAGCAGCTGCTGTTGATGGTCTTGATGTCCTACATCTACAGCTCGAAGGATCAAAAGACGAAGTTCTTGACGCGTACTCAGGCTCCTTGATCGAGGAAAATGCCAGCAGCTTTGAAAAGGCCCACATCACCAGCGGCCAAATGAAAGCCATCAAAGAACAACTTAAGGGGTATTCTGGAACAATCAGGGTCCGAGCTTTCCCAAGGTTTAACAACCAGGTCAGCACAGTAGATGTTAGCAATGCTATTTCTGAGTACAGAAAATCAACTGGGAAGGTTCCAGATATACTTATTATTGACTCCATGGACCTATTGACAGATGCATCTGGTAAGAACTGGAATGCTAGTGATGAACGCCATAAGCGCGTAGCAGTAGTTAACGACTTAAAAGATATCGCTGGCGATGAGAATTGCTTTATTGTAACAACCACACAGGCCAATATCAATGACAGGGAGTGGTTGAATGACCCTAAAAACGTTTTAACAGAATTTAACGCCGCCGAAGCTAAGGGTATTGTAAGACCTTTAACGTGGCTTATTTCATTAAATCAAACAGCGGATGAGAGCAGTGGAGATAGCATGAGACTTCATGTAGCTAAGTCAAGATTTACAAAAAAAGGAGGTACATTCAAGATAGCTACAGATTTTGATCGAGAAATATTCTATGACAAAGTCAGAACGATAGACATTCAGCGCAGAAACGAACTAGCTGATCGAGAAAGGTAAAATTAATCCGGGGATCTACTTTGATTTCCGGATTTTTTGATTTATATTTGCATAAAATAAAAATGCAGCTTATGAAGACATTAACAAAAGACGAGGAAGCAGTATTAATTCAAGAGCTAATTGTTGAGTTAAAGGGCAAAATAGATGGAGGGCACAAGAACATTGTATCGGCATGCCCTTATTGCGGTAAACCTGATAAGTTTGGCGTATTCATAGGTAAGGAGTATGCAAACAAAAAGAAATTTGCAGCCAACTGTTTTTCATGCGGTATGGGTGGTAGAGATTTAGCTAAATGGCTAAAAGATATAGACAGAGTAGACCTAATACCGGCAGCTACAACAGACATAGAAGCTCCTGTAACTCGCAAAAGTCTATTAACCAAAGAAGATGATACCCTTGAAGTTGATGATGAGCTTTTTATAGCAGAACTTCCAGAGGGTTATAATCGGGTTTACAATTCTGATTACCTTGAAGAGAGAGGTTTTGAGGATGATGATTACGACTTCTTTGAGGTAGGAGTATCCGATAACTTTAAGTTCAAGAACTATGTAATCTTTCCAGTTATTGACGAAGGCGATGTAGTTGGCTATGTTTCGAGACATACATGGTCAAAAAAGAAGCTTGATCGATATAATAAAAGAGCAAAAAGAAATGATGAATTCCAGCTTTTAAGGTACAAGAACTCAACAGATAGCGTCGCTAATGACTTTGTAAAGCTCCTCTACAATATAGACAGCGTAATAAACGACGAAACAGACACAGTGGTGATAGTTGAGGGGATATTCGATGTAATCGCCCTAACAAGAACTCTTGATCTGTACGAAAACCCTCATATAGCTGTAGTGGCCACATTTGGTAAAAAAATATCAGACACTCAAATATACAAGCTTCAAGAAAAGGGTGTAAGAAATGTTGTAATTGGATATGATCCCGATGCTGTAAGCACAATAAAGGAGATATCACTAAAGCTAGATAAGTACTTCAACTGCCTAGTAGCAGACCTTAACGATGCCGATAAGGATTTTGATGACCTGGAGTTCTGGGAGGTGTTTGATATATTTTCCAACAACTTAATATCCCCTATTGATTACAATATGACGAAAATTCAAAGAGGAAAGTTAAAGATATAGTTGTGTATGTCATATATTATTTGTAAAATTGTCAAAAATTAAATCTATGGAGCATAAACTGAATATATTTATAAATAGCCAAGGAGGGGATGTGCTTGAGTCATATCGCCAACTAGACTCCATCCTCTCAGCGCCAGTCATAGGCCCCGTGGCCCTTAACCCTCTGCCGGCATGGATGAATTATGGAACACCATCAGAAATTGACTTGGAGCTAACAGCCGTAAAGCTTTACCGACCAGCTGAAAGCGGGCCTCAATCAATAATATCAAGATGGAAGCAAATGACTGGCTTTATATCGCCAGGACTTGTTGGTTCAACGTTCATTACACAGAAACATCCTACTATTACTATCCACCAACCACCCCCTGGGCTTGATCACGGGGTGCGTGCGAGGGCTATGCTTCGAGATGAGGCCATCAAATTCAGCCTGAGAGAAAGTGACATTACTGATTTTAAGTACGAAGAAAAAATCACATGTAACTCCACAAAAGGGGGATTTAATCACACATCTATACTGAAGCGAAGAACGAAAAACCGCACTGCTAAAGCTAGCCGCAAGCAAAATAGAAGATGATAGATGTAACTAAAAGACAACCATTTTGCAATAACTGTATTCATGCAAAAGAGATATCCTCAACAAGGAGAGGGGGTACTTCGTATAAATGCAGTAAAATAGATTATAAGTTCAAGAGCTATTGGTTAAAGACAAGAGCTTCTGAGTGTAAACTTTTTAAAGACAAAAGAGATGAGTGATACTATACTAAGCTTTAAGGAAAAATTCGAAGCGTGGATGCTCGACAATATGATGGCTTACAAATTCGTGGAGGATGATATAATTGACATCCCTGAGTTTGGAAAGCTTTATTTTTTTGACAGCGAAGCGCAAGAAGGTGTATTTTCAGATAAAAACAAAAAAGGCGAAATGAATCTCGAACTACCTGTACCGGCAGGAGAGTTGATTGACGATAATGTGTTTTACGCCATACTTAAATGGGGTAATGGGTTTTATTATACAGACCTGAGAGAAGATGTCACTCTTCAGCCCTTAAAGTATCTCGGTAAATGCGTTATCCCTAAGCCTAAGATTGACTATGTAAACCTCGGTATACATAGTCCATTTGAGCTTCTTGAAGGGTCATTTTTACCTAAAGAGTGGATAAAAAAAGCCAAATTCTTCGGCCACAACACCATTGGTATTTGCGATAAAAACACCATGGGAGGGACACTACCGCTTCAAAAGGCATGCAAGAAGGAGGATATGGAATTTGTGTTTGGCTACTCCCTGGAAGTTAGGCTTCCAGAGCATGAAGAGCTGATGTTTGAGGGAAAGGTTTATTGCTCCACTGATGAGGGGTGGAGTAATATGCTGAGGATTCAAAAGGCCGTGATGGTTGATAACCACGAGGATCCCCATATATCTCTGGATGAATTACTGGACAGAGGTAAAGGAAATGTGTTTGTTTTTGATAAGTTATCATCAAAAGTAATAGATGACCACACTATAGAAAAGATCGAAAGAGCGTTCGATAAAATCTTCTACCAGCTTGACTTAACAGAGTACAAGGCTGATAGGTTTGATAAAGAAGTTCTTGAGTCTATTGATGTTTATTTGAAAAAATGGAAAGATCAGATCCCCCCAGTTCTCATTTGTGATAACTATTATCTTGACCACTCAGACGCTAAGAACAAGATAATATTAAACAAGATAGCCTCTGGGACAGCCAAAAAACAAAGTGACCAGCAGTACTATAAGCATATATCTGAACATATATCCGTTATTAGGGATTTATTCAATGTTCATAATGGTGAAAATGCTGAACATATTGAGAATTATATGCTAGATTTGATCCACGAAAGTGCAAAAAACACATTTGTTATAGCCGATTTAGCTAAGGCTGAGATTGACACAGGAAGCATATACATGCCTGAGTATGAAATGAAACCCAGCGAAGTCACTAAGTATGGGGATAAGCACAGTATGTTTTTATCCTTATTAGACGAAGGTTTTGATAAGTTGGTGCCAAATGGCGTGGGTGATAAGTACACAGAACAGCTTGACAGGGAGATATATATCATAGAATCAACTAACAATATTGACTACTTCTTAGTTACTTGGGATACCGTAAACTGGGCCAGGGAAAACGGCATTCAAATCGGTTCAGCCAGGGGGTCTGCTGGAGGGAGTTTAGTTTCATATTTGCTAGGTATCACAACTATTGACCCTATTACTTATGATCTGATATTTGAGCGATTCCTAACTCCGGAGCGATGTGGTTTGCAGCCTCAGGATGTAACCATTGTAGGTGACGACGTAGAGGTTCTTAAAGGTGAAGACTATATATCCATAGAGACCGAAGAAGGTGTGCTGAATGTCCTCCCAGAGTCCGAGCTAATGATAAAGAGAGGAGATGAAACGATAGAAGTAAGGGCAGACGAGCTGGAAGAAGAGGATGAGATTGTTATCGACTCAAGAGATCAATTGTGGGAAATTAATAAGGTTATCATAAAATAACAGTATCATGAAAATAAAAACAGTAAAGAGAATTATAGCAAAAAAGCCTGTTGTTGTGACTGATATGTTAATAGACGAGGGGTTCCGGCCTGGAGGTCGAGTATCCCTTCCTGATATCGATATTGATTACGCATCAGATGGCAGATTAAAAGTCAAATCATACATAGAAGAAAGATACAACAGTGATGGCACTCAAAATGTCTTTTCTGCTGGAAACTTAACAACCTTGAAGATGAAAGCGGCCCTAAAAGATGTATGTAAGGTACATCGGGTACCGTATGCTTTAGCTAACTACACTACTGCAATGATCAAGGATGACGGTATGACATGGACAGGCTTATTTAAAGAGTGTATGGTTAACAAAAAAATGAAAAAGTTTGTTAATGACTACCCTAAGGCTATCGAGGATATTAGGTCCATCATGAACCAGCCAAGATCCACGTCTATCCACGCTTCAGCTGTTATCGTAACACCTAAATTTAAAGATGGAAAACGAGTAGAATGTTTTGATTATCTGCCTTTAAGAATTATGGATGGATTGCTTGTTAGCGAGTTTGATGGTTATTCAGTGGAAGAGATTGGACTTCTAAAGAACGATGTATTGGCCACTAAAGAGCTAATGAAGATCAGAAATACTATTAATCTCGTAAATGAAAACTATCCATACAAAATCAAGGAAATGATGAGCCATGTAGAAGGAGAGGACATCCTAACTATGGAAGCTATACATACCAAGATGACAAACGATAAAGGGGCGTTTTCGTTATTTAGTAACGGCTACACCCAGAACATCTTTCAGTTTTCAGGTAGAGGTATGACGAAATTTGTATCCGATATGGGGCTTGATTCTATTGATGACATAACAGCAGCAAATGCCTTGTATAGGCCAGCAACTATTGATATAAAGGCCCACGAGGACTACATCAGGTATAAAAGAGGCGAAGCTACACCTACCTATAACTGGGGGACGTATGATAGCACTTCAGAGACTCACGGTATTATGGCCTACCAAGAGCAGATGATGAGGATATCTCAAACAGTAGGGGGCTTTTCATTATCTAAAGCTGATGTATTAAGAAAGGCTATCGGTAAGAAGAATACCGAAATCATGGCATCACTAAAGCGGGATTTTATAGATGGAGCTGTAGCCAACCAGTGCCCTGTGGCAGAAGCTAAAGATATATGGCGCAAAATTGAATTGGCTGGAAGGTACTCTTTTAACAAGTCTCACGCAGCAGCGTACGGCCTAATCGCCTATGACGGGGCATGGCTGAAATCGAATTTCCCAACAGCATTTTATACTGTCGCCCTGCAATTTTGCAAGGATGAAGATATAAAGGTGCTTATGGGAGAAATGAGTGAAATATCAAACTGTCAAATTGTGCCTCCAGACGTGAACGTTTCCGGTCTTGAGTTTTTCACAAACTATGACACGGATGAGATATTCTGGTCATTGTCTAGAATTAAGTTTGTCGGAGCTAAAGCCGTCAACTCCATAATTGAAGACAGAGTTGAGTTCGGTGCATTTACTAGCATTGAAGACTTTTATATTCGAATGCAAGCTAGATCAGTAAGCGATAAGGCCGCCTCAATAAAAAACGGCGATAGGTACACAAATCCAGTGAACTCTAGGACTATAAAGAATATGATACTAACTGGATGCTTTGATAATATCGAAAACACCAAAGAAGTTAGTGATAGGTTTTTTATTTTAGAGAAATTCTACACCTTAATAGGGGGAGAGATTGACACTGAAGACTTTCCAGGTGAAATGATAGACAAGCATTATTTCTGGTCTATGCTACAGGTTGAGCTCTCTGGATTAGGGTCTGTGGATTACCGAAGGATATTCAACAACTCTAAATCGAGATTGGAAATGAAAAAGACCCCATATCTAAGCCTTAAGGATGCCCTAGATATGGAAAACGAAGGCAGGAGATGCGCTGTTTGTGCTACAGTTGTAGATATTTCTGAGAAGTCAGGAAAAACAAAGAAAGGAGACCCCTATTTATTTGGCAAGGTACAACTGCAGCAAAATAATGAAACTATCGAATGCACTATTTGGAATGATACATGGATACAGAAAAAGCCATTACTAGCAGATGCTAAAGGTAAAGTGGTGGTAATAAATGGTAATTTGAAATATAATTCATTCTCTAACGGCAACGCAATGACATGCGGGTCAAGTGTTGTTATTGAGATAATCTAATGCGTATGGCAAAAAAAAGAAAGAATGCCACTACAGTAAGAAAACATCTATTTGAAGATGATATTGTAGTGTTGATGAGTATAAGGGGGATGGAGAGCAACACCTTTCCCCCTTTAAGCGGCACCGATCCAAAAGTATACAGACCAAGAACCACTCAGGCCGAATGGAAGAAAATCCTACAGGCCAGAAAGAAGGCGGTTAAAACGGAAGCAGAAGCCAAGGTTCCCGATGAAGCAGTAGAATTAATGCGGCGAGTTTTAAAAAACCAGTCATTAACTACCCAAAAGAAAGAACAGGTCTTAATTAAACATTTAGATGTGGACAGCGATACCCTGCATAAATGGGCTGAAAAGCTAAAGCTACCAATGGCCAGTTCTGAGTTCGCCATCGCTAAATCACATCAGCTTAAAAAATCCAAGAGGTACATCATCTCTTCAGCTCAAAACGCATCGTCATGCAATGTGCCGTTTTTAAGAAACATAGAGGCGTATGCTAAGTTTATAAGTGCAGAGATCGGTATCATTGCTACCAGATACAAAAACCCAACATCCGTATGGCATAAACATGGGGAGTTTTGGGACAAAGAGGTTCATCCGTACTTAACGGCCAAAAGGCACACCCTACATAAACACCTGGAGTTACTAGCTGACCTTAAGGTTCAGGCTACAGCCCCTAACCCGACTAATGGGATAGAGTTGTTTGGCGATGAAAGATCATGCATTGTAGGGTCTCCAAGAATAGAGATGAGATCACTGCCGGTGTTAGCTTCTGAACACCAGAAGTTTCTCTACTCTACAGGCACTGTCACTAGCCCGTCATTCACAGATACCGTTGCTGGAGGTAAAGCTAAAGAGCATCATACGTACGGTTTTATTGTAGTTGAGATTGAAAGCGATGAAATAATTCATATGAGATCGGTGTCGGCGCATTCAGATGGATCCTTTCAGGATTTAACATTCAAAGTAGCTGATCAAAAAATATCTAGGTACAACGTAGATACCATGGTTCTTGGAGATATTCATTTCGCTCAAAAGGATGAGCGAGTTACTAATGCTAACCGCAAAATGATGCGAGATATGAGTATTAATACAGCTGTACTACACGACACCTGGGATAGTGAATCCATAAACGTTCACAATGCTAATAACCCCGTTGTTCAGCACGAACTAGCTTTATCTGGCAAAGATGACCTACAGAAAGAAATCGACCAGCTATTCGATGAACTAAGCTGGTTTGGCCAGAATATAAAGAGAACCCTAGTTGTATCATCTAATCATGATGACATGCTGGATAGAGCTATGATTACCTATGACTGGAAAAGTAATATGAAAAACGCGAAGGTATTCGTGGAGCTTTTAGGCATAAAGCTATCAGGAGATGCAGAAGAGGGGTTGATACCATTCTTAATCAATGAATACTTTGATAATGTATACGCTTTAGGTAGAGAGGAATCGTACATGCTGCACGGCGTACAGGTTGGCCTACATGGGCACAGAGGGCCGAATGGAGCTAGAGGCAACATCAACGCCTTTTCCAGGTTACCAGTCAAGACGATAACCGGTCACTCGCATTCTCCAGCCATAAAATGGGGAGCCTATCAGGTTGGTATAGCATGCTCAATGAAGCATGGATACAATATCGGACTATCAAGCTGGGCTTACGCAAATTGTTTGTTGAATGACCAAGGTAAGCGTCAAATGATCGTCTTAAACAAGGACACATTGACCTACACGACTCTTTTTAATCAATACCCTGAAAAGTTTTGATAATACGAAAAAAAGGACTTCAGAGACGCGCATGGGTCAATAAAAAGACTCGTGCGCAGTCCGAGAAGGAGAAATCTATGCATGATATGTATGACCACAAAGCCGTGGAAGACGAGGCATTCTGTACCGGATGTGGTCAGCTGCATAGTTTGACGCATTCACATATCATCTCCAGGAAAGAAAAGGAGCTTATGGATGACCCTAGAAACGTCACGTATCACTGTTCTACTATCTATGGCAGCAATGGCTGTTCAAACAGATGGGAAAACACCGGCGAGAGAGCCTTCCTTAATGATTATAAATCGAACATGCAATACATCCAAGAGGTAAGGCCCCGTCTGTTTGCGGATATGATTGTAAAAGATTATAGCTTCTTTAAAAAAAATCAGGATAAAGTTTGCCTAACTAAATTCTTTGATTATATTTGTACTGAATTTGAAAATTTGTAGAATTCGCCATATGGCTTACAAATAAAAATAAATAACGTATGAAAAAATTATCTAGACCAGAAGCGGCTGTAACCGCTTTTAAAATTGTTTTAGGGAAAGATATCAACGAAGATATCATAGGGGGTTATTACAATAATGTTGTAAACTCAAAGGCCATGTTTAATCATGTGTCTTCTTTTATAGATACCGATATCGTCACTCCAGACGCAATTATCGCAGCCGCTAACACCCTTATTCCCGTCATCATAGACCAAGACGCTAAACGCGTTGAAAAGGAAAAAATTGAAGCGCCATTCGCTCTACAGGTAGAGGAGACGGTCAAAATGGTATTTGTAAAGAACACAGGCATCTCTACTGATGTAGTGTCTATATCAGGCTATCCTATAAGCCCATTACTTGAAGGAGTTTGGAGGAAAGTCCGGGAGATAGCTTCAAGCACCTCTGGAGTGCGACCTTCTAGCGTTTTCCTTCACAGCTCATTGTTTAGCGACTTAGGTATGGACAGCTTGGATTATGTTGAATTCTTAATGAACTGTGAGTCAGAATTCAGAGTGTCACTAGCTGCCCATGAGGAAGGTGATAATGTCCTTGCTGTATGCGAGGCAATATGTAGAGAACTTACAAACAAAAACAAATAGCGTATGAAAACTTTATCTGGAAGACCTTTAATTGTCGCCATCGTAGGCGAATCAGCATCCGGGAAGTCACGTATTAGTGATTACATCGGTAAGCGATATCAGGTGCCATTAATTACTTCGCTTACGGACCGCGCTAAACGACCCAAAGAGATAGAAGATGAACGTAATGGGGTCATTTTAAATCATTTATTTGTAACCCCTGAAGAGTTCGATGCTATACCTCCAGCAGACATGATAGCGTACACCAAGTTCGGTGATTACAGGTATTGCTGTAGAAAAGAAGACGTCAACCCAGTGAACACTTATGTAATCGATGAAACGGGGCTAGAGATGCTTTTACAGAAATACGCCCTGGACTACGACATCGTTTCAGTGCGCATACAATGTAACCTTTCCCAGAGAGCAAGACGCATCGCTGTTGACGGCGAAAACGTTATAAAAAGAATGTCCAGAGATATAGGTAAATTTAACCTACCTATTGACTGGTATGACTTTATTATCAATACAGATGACGGGGAGGAGCTTGCGAAACGTAGTGTAGATCGCCTAATGAGCGAATTACTTCTGGAATTTACTGACTGCAACGCCATGGGAGACGAAACAGTTGAATATTAACACCAAGGGGCCCCGCGCCCCTTTTTAACATTAAACTTATGGCAGCACCAAAAGTAGATAAAATATACACAGCGATAGTGCTGGATTTTGAGACAGGGGGTTTAGATTCTAAGTCTCACGGGGTCACTCAAGTAGCTATGAGCGCTGTACGCCTTGACACGTTCGAGGTTTTTGCTAATTATGACTCATACATTATACCGTACGATAAGGTAGATACCGGAGCCAAAAAGAAGGCTGTTAAGCGCAAAAAGAAAGTAGAAGCAGAACTTGCTCTGGAATTTGAAAGCAATCTTATGGATTACGACTGGAAGATGTCAACAGAGAAGATTGGTATATCAGAAAACATGTGCAAAACCCTGGGTAAGCCACTCGCTGAAGTTGTTGACGATATCATAGAGTTCGCTAAAAAGGCCAGACTTTCAACAGCTAAAGATGCCGTACCTATTATTGTGGGTCAAAACATATTGTTCGATATAGGTTTCTTGGCTCAGATGTTCGCTTTCACGGGCCAAAAAATGAAAGGAGTTTTTCATGGCAACGAAGGATTCATGGGTTTTATCCCATCAACTATGGACACCATCAATTTGGGACGCATGTTACTGGCCCACGATAAACTTGTCAGCTCCTACAATCTTGAGACATTCGCAGAAGCTTTAGGTATCGACTTATTTGACGCTCACGATGCAGCAGCAGATGTTGAGGCCACATGCGATATTTATCGAGCATTTGCCGGTAAAATGAGGTCTGGGGATAGCGGCAACTTAAGCGGGACAAAGAAAGTAAAAACAAGAGAACATTTTAGATTTTTGTAATCATGCCAGAAGCAAAAGAAACAACCGTTCACTTTCAAGAGATGTCAGACCTCAGTATTATCGGTGTAGTTCATCCCAAAACTCAAGAATCAATGGCTGAGATTACGGGCTATAATTTAGATGTAAAGTTCAACATGGCTCTTATCAACACCCCAGAAGATATAGATAATGTTGCTCAAGGTTTAGCAGATGCATTTAAGGAAATGTTGCTAGACAACTTAATCAATAAAGGGTAGTAACCATATGCGGTAAGTTACATCTATTTTTAAATATGAAGAGACTAATGTAAACCACAAAACACACCGCATGAATTATAAACAGGTAATGCTTATTTTAGGGATACTCACATGCATTGGCACCCCGTTAGGGTTGTGGATAAAAATGAGAGTTAACAGCGCTGAGCACGCACTATTGATTGAAAGCAACACTAAAGATATTACTGAGCTTAGATTAGAGAATGCGGCACTTAGAAAAGAGTTGAGCGAGACCAAGGTCTACTTTGAAGGCCAACTATCAGCTCTTGGAGACAAGGTAGACGAAGTACCTCAAAAAACACTAAATTTACTTAATAGCGTGAACGCTATAAGGGGAAATTAATTATTAGCCGGGTAGTTCCCGGCTTTTTTTGGATATAGCAAAAAATTAAACGTATGGCAGAAGATAAAAAAAAGAAGCGTAAAATCACGCCTAAAGACAGAAAGCGTAGACGTGACCAAATAATAGAGGCTGGAATTAAACAAAACGCCTTGGTGAGGGAGCAGAAAGAAGCTGAAGAATTGGCGCTATCAAAGGAAATGCCTTTAAAACATAAGGCGTTTATAGACCTCTATGTATGGGGTGACTCCCAGCACCAAGGAAACGCGGCCGCATGCTACTCAAAAGTCTTTAATGATACAAATATGGCTCAATGCAGTACTAATGGAAGGAAACTGCTTAAAAGAGATCATGTTTCCACATATTTAGCTGAACAGATATCGGGTTTCGAGGATCTTATTAAAATAGAGAAGATAAAAAACATCAATACTCTCACAAAAATCAGAGACGAGATGGCCACAGCTAAATACACGAATAGATTCGGCGAAATTAATGGTGTACCAGCTTGCAGAAGCGTATCCATTAAAGCTGCTGAGACTGTCAATAAAATGATGGGGTTTGATAAGCCTAAAGAAATAAACGTAAATCACGGCTCCAATGAGCAGGGTGTTGTGTTTAACCTTATAGTCCCCCCCACTGTTTCTCCTGAAAGTCGGGACATTACAATTGATATCACTCCACACGAAGATCTGTAATTTATAACACTTAAATATATGATATGTACTTTTTCTTAGAAACAAACAGGTGGGTGGTAAAGAAGGATTCACTTACACACGAAACCTACCCATCTCCAGGAGATTATTATTTAGGGGTATCTGGCGATACTGTTGATATATTGGCCGCTGCTAGAAATAAAAGAAACTTACTCGTAGGACAGCGCGTTACCTCTATATATAAAAATAGACAACAAGAAACATACACCTCTATAGAGGAATTCGTTACTATTACGGCCTCGTTCTTTAAAGCCGATATATTTTCACTCCTAAGTTCAGATGGATTTATGGCTAAAGCAGCTCTTGGAAAGGTGTACGGAGTTAGCCATATATCTAAATTCGGAGAAAATCCAGACATAGGAATTACTTCCACGCCAGAAGATTTATGGAACCAAGGAGGAGTTTATACATATAGCAACACAGCCGACATTGACTCAGTATCTAGCGAATCCCCAGGGGATATTATAGATGTAGTCATAGAGGGCTTAGATGAAAATAACCTAGAAATATCTCAAACAGTTACATTAGATGGGAATAACAGAGTGCCGATACCTATTCCTTTTATTATTGTCCATAGAGCATATTGTAAGGGTGAGGTACCTAATATTGGTACAGTATATATTTTTAAAAACACCCCACTGGCATTAGGGGTACCTATTGATAAGTCTACCATCAGAGGCGCATTTACTTCAGAATCCAGGCAAACTGAGATGGCTATATATAGGGTTCCCGCTGGAAAGACTGGACTGTATTATGAGGGTTTTGTTGCTGTAAGCAGAGGTAGCGACGGCAATGCTGAAATGACTCTAAAAACAAGGCTTCCAGGAGGCGTTTTTCGGGTTAAGCGAAGAGTAGCGGTTAATAGCGGAGGAAGCTCACATTGGAGGGCTATATATTCTATCCCTAAAGTCATAACCGAGATGACTGACATTAAATTCACGTGTGAGTCAGTATCGGCCAATAAAACCGGGGTATCTGGAGGTTTCGAGATGTTGGTGTTAGACAATAGTTTTTGGGGCCTTTAAAAAAAATAACAAATGAGTTGCAGATCTAAGATATTATATTTAGATTTGCAGCTCATTCTTTTTATAACAGTAAAACTATAGCTTATGACAAAATTAAAATTAATACTAACAGGCCTAATGTTGTTAAGTTTAACATTCAGTTATTTCGCAGCAAAAGAAGTTCTTTCTTTGCGTAAGGAAAATAAGCGATTAACTAACAACCAATCCATATTGGTGGAAGCAGGCAATCAAGAACGCCAGCATTGGAAACAGCTGGAGTTAACAGTGAGTGAAATGCAGCAGGTCATCGATAATGACTTGACGCTCAAAACGGTCTTAGAAGACTCTCTCAGGGTTAAAGCGAAGAGAATTAAACACCTAACCCACGCCATAAGTCGTGCAGAACTCAATATACATGCGCCACTAAGAGATACTGTCGTACATGTAATTGACTCAACTATGAAGGCTCCTGTAATGATGGAGGCTCAAACATTTTCATGGGAAAACCCCTATTATACAGCGCGTGGCATTGTTATGGAAAAAGATATCGATATGCGTATTGTTAGTGTAGACACAATCTACTACATGACCGTCAATGAGAAGTATAGCAAGTGGTTTCTCCCTAAAATATTTGAGAAGCCAACACCTGTGACAAAAATATGGAATATGAACCCCGATCAATATATCGAGGTAATTAAAAGTATTAACGTAAACAAATAATATGAGGAAAATAATATTAGGGCTTTTCATAATAAGCTCATCTTTCTTCCAGTCATTGAACTTGGAAGCTGTAACACCAGCTAATCTTAGCTATGTTATAACTAACGATTTTATCAAGCAAATACACACCGAAAGAGCTAATACAGCTATGTTTGAAGAGGCTGTGTTAGTTATTAAAAAGTACGAAACTATCCACGGCCCTGGGCACCACCCTTACATTGGGTATGGCCACATGTTAATTCCTGAAGACTCATTATTGACACTTCCAGTAACAGAAGCTCAGGCTGACTCGATTTTACGGGTAGACTTAAGGAAAAAGATGGCCTTTTTTAAAGGTGATTTTAAGACTAGGTTGTTGTTAGGTATGTTGAGCTATAACGTTGGCCAGTACCGCCTCATTAACACCAAAGGTAAACCTATTAGCAATATAGCCAGGATTATGCTTGCCGATAGCAATTCTGATAACGTAAACAGAGCTGCGGCCAGGCGAGAATATTCGAACTGGAGACGCTGGAATGGCAAGATAATAAAGTCAATAGAAAGAAGAAGAGGTGAAGAGTTCGATATTATTTTTCCAAAAATATAAAATAAAGTTTGGAATTACGAAATAAAGCATTACATTTGTATCACAATAAAACGTAGCGTATGATAACAGAAGCAACCGAAGGAACATCAGTAGTAATTACAGGGTCAAGTGATTTAGCAGAGGCAGGGTTAAACACCTTAATTGGAAGAAAAGGTATTGTCATCGAGGCCCGAGTAGGCAAAGATGTTCGCCGTAACAATCGAGGCTACTGGGTTAAGATCTCTGGGGAAGGGTTTCAAGGTACCGATACATGGTTTATCCCGCGGGTGTCAGTAACTATTGAAAAGCCCAAAAAAGCAAAAGATGCAAATATTACCCGAGGCGATGCTGCTGAGCCGAATATTAAAATTACCTATGAAGAAGGTTCAGGGGTAGCGAATGTCGAGTCAGTGCGATAATAAAAAGAAGTAAGCATAACCTTTTAATGTAAGGTTTTACTATTATTAATTACATCGGGCGTAAAATGATGTTACTCTATTTCATGTTATATTCTTTAAAGAATTTTACGCCTATTGCACGTTCTCGCCCATGGCGTGTGATTACTTGGAGGCTGAGATTGTAGATAGTTGGCATTACTTTGCCCGTTCCTGCAATCAAAACGCCTCAATGGGATGCCAAAAGAGTAGCTATACAGATAGCGAACAACGAGGCGTCATTAGACATCCACGCCTACAACCCAGTTATGGGAGAGACTTTTGGGGGTGTTTTTGGAGGGGTGGCAGAGCCCGGTTTATTGCGGCGGTCTTGAAAACCGTTGGCCATGTAAAAGTGGTCCCTGGGTTCGAATCCCAGCCCCTCTTCACCAAAACGGTACAGGTTCAATAAAATCTGAAATTCAGATACCTAAACGGGAGGCTGGTACCGTCTGTAATTAGTTAACAATGAATGTGGCCGCGTCTTGCGCAAGAGACTTGATTTCCGGCAGGGGTGATGGTATTAAAATCAGTAGCATCCGTGTGCGACTCATGGAGGTTTTATCGCGCCACATTTTTAAAATATATGTGGGGAGCGTGTTGGTTCGCTCGGGGGCTCATAACCCACCAGTACGGAGGTTCGATTCCTCCTCCCGCTACTATTGTTATTCTGTGATACCTTTATGGTACTTACTCAGGACCGGGGTTCGACTCCCCGCAGCTCCACTCGATGCCGATTAAAAGGTTACCCAAGATTGATTAATGATCGCTTGGGAAAATACTCGGGGCTGGCACTGGATTTTGACTGGTATGAGACTGGAAAGGAGGAGGGTAATGATTACCGCTATAACAGGCAAAACTATTACACACAACTTCACTCAGCTTAGAGCTGTAGCGTAGTTACGTACTGATCCCACGTAATAGGGATCAAAACTGGAAGCGATCCAATGGCGCGGTTACCTCACTTGGACTGAGGGTTATTGTAGGTTCGATCCCTACCTTCCGGACTTTAATTTATCTGCCAGCATAACCCATCAGAGAAAGTTTACCAGATGAAGCCGGTGTGTACAGCTGGTGGATGGTAAAGACATGTTGCGCGAAGACTCGCGCAGGGTCATTGGGTATAAAACCTATTTCCCCGTTGAAATAAAGCGCGCTCGGGGTGGTAAGTTCCTTATGTTAATATTAAGGTAGCGAGCACAATGTCTCGGTAAATTGCGCAATGGTGAGTTATAGGATCTCATCGTAGTTATAGTTATCGTTAGGGTTGTGCTTATGGTAACTATCTGGTCCGCTCGTCTAATGGTTAGGACACTAGGTTTTCATCCTAGAAATAGGGGTTCAATTCCCCTGCGGACTTCAAATTCTTAGGGAGAACCATCGACTGTAATAGGCTGATGTTATATTGCACGAGAATGCTGTAGTGAGGTGTATGAGGGATGCCCATTTCCCCTATTAAGAAGCTATAACACACAGAGAGGTGGCTGAGCGGTTTAAGGTTCCAGTTTGCTAAATTGGCGGTCGTAATTGATCCACGGGTTCGAATCCCGTTCTCTCTTCAGCTAGGTAGTAAAAAGTCGTGTAAGATAACCAGTTCTATGGCGACCGCCTAGCTATACAGTTCTGCGGGTATGGCGAAATCGGTAGACGCGCTGGGCTTAAACTCCAGTGCCTTTTTGGTGTGTGGGTTCGACTCCCTCTACCCGCACGAGGCCGCTATGTATGATTGCGGTAACGACTCCAGATATCCGTACTACTCTGGAAAGCAAAGGCTACATCTCTTAAATGAGGTGTGGCCTTTGTTGGTTTTCTAACCAAATAGTTACCTCATGTTCTATTTTCAGGTGTAACTAAAATAATAACTATATGGCAAAAATTGTATTTCAAGACGCGTTAAGTGGAGACACTTTTAACGGCCAAGAATTCGAGCTGCATGTCAACGATACCCCTGTTGATATTACTGGAGCAAGGATTGATTGCTGGATGCGCCAAGGCAGTACCATTGGAGGTATCAGAAAAAAATTGAGCACAACTACCGGCAACATTAAGATCATTAATGCGCTATTAGGGCAGTTCGTTATAAGCTCATTCAGGGTTGACTTACCTCCAGACACATATTTTTTCGATA
>Ga0193951_1000010_pt1 | contig 79704 bp, 79 predicted proteins | sample BB_2_MG_FD_140370 | JGI IMG/M metagenome (GOLD analysis project Ga0193951, IMG submission 140370) | Microbial mat bacterial communities from the Broadkill River, Lewes, Delaware, United States - BB_2_MG | ecosystem: Environmental > Aquatic > Freshwater > River > Microbial mats | place: USA...
ATCATCAATACCAAACCAGAACTTTTAAGTATTTTTAACAAAGTAATAAGAACAATCACACCCAAAGCCCTAAAAAATATAGAAACATCATGGCAAAACCCTGTATACATAACAAAAATAGACTACACTAGTACATGGCAAATCTTAGGTATATCATTGATCATACTGTTTATATTTATATACAAAAATAAACAAATATCAAAATCCAATAACGAGTTAAACAAACAAAAAGAACTTTATAATACAGTTTTAGAAAATACTCTAGATGGTGTAACTATATTTGATCCAAATACTGGGAAAAGAATAGATTGTAACCAACAAGCAGTGAAAATATTTGGATATGCATCAAAAGAAGAGATGCTAAAAATACGGCCTAATGAAGCATCACCAGAGTTCCAACCAGATGGGAAAAAAAGTGATGAAAAGGCAAAAGAAATTTTTAAATTTGTCTTAAAAAATAAAATACATACTTATGAATGGTTACATGTAAAGACTTCTGGAGAAGAGTTCTTAATAGAAGCAACGCTAACTAGCTTAAATGTAGGCAATAAAAATATTATCTATGCAGTATGGAAAGATATAACACAGAGAAAGAAAATAGAACTTAAAATCAACCATCAAGCTCAAATGATAGAACAAATTCATGAGAGTGTCATCTCTACAGATTTGGAAGGATATATAACCTACTGGAATGAAGGCTCGTATCAAATACTCCAATACTCCTCTGATGAAATGATAGGAGAGCACATTTCTAAAATATATTTAGAAGAAGATTTAGCCTCGCTTAAAGCAAACATTCAAAAACTAAATGAAAAAGGAAAACATGAAACAATTGTTCGTTTAGTAAAAAAATCCAAAGAAGTTATTCTTGCAGAATTATCTCTATCATTTTTAAAAAATGATAAAGGTGAAACCATTGCAATGGTAGGATATTCAAAAGATATTACAAAAAGAATGAATGCTGAAAAAGAACTCCTTAATCAAAAAAATATTTTATTGCATCAAGCAAATCATGATGCACTGACTAATCTTCCCAATAGAGCTTTATTTAATGATAGATTAGAACAAAGTATACAAAAAGCAAAAAGAAATAAAACAGAATTTGCACTCTTTTTTATTGACCTGGATAAGTTCAAGCAAATTAACGATTCTTTAGGTCATGATGTTGGTGATAAAGTCATTATTAATATAGCTAAACTTCTTAGAAAGACTATTAGAGAAAAAGATACACTTGCTAGATTAGGTGGAGATGAATTTACTATTATTATAGAAGATTTAACAAAAGTGCAAGACGCAGCTATTTTAGCTCAAAAAATCATCAATACTCTCATCGAGCCAACTCTTATCGATAACAAGCACCTTTATGTTACATGTAGTATAGGAATAAGCCTATATCCCAAAGATAGCAACAATATTCAAAATCTTTTAAAATACGCTGATACTGCAATGTATAAAGCAAAAGATGAGGGAAGAAATACTTACCAATTTTACTCTAAACAAATGACTCAGTTAGTTTTTGAGCAAGTTACTATGGAGGAGAGTTTGCGCAATGCAATTAAAAATGAAGATTTTGTAGTATATTATCAACCACAAATAGATGCTCACACCAATAAGCTTGTAGGGATGGAAGCACTAGTAAGATGGGAACATAGCACAATGGGCTTAGTCTCTCCTAACAAATTTATACCTCTAGCCGAAGAAACTGGCATGATTGTAGAAATAGATAAATTAGTAATGCAATTAGCTTTACAACAAATTATTTTATGGAAAAAAGACAATCTTCATACTGGTATCTTATCACTAAATCTATCCATGAAACAACTAAAAGATAAAAATTTTACAAACATAATAGAAAAGACTATAGAAAAATATAATTTTAATCCAGAGTGGTTAGGTTTGGAGGTAACAGAAGGGTATGTTATGCAAAATCCTGAAGAAGCTATAGTTAAACTTAAAAAGCTCAGTGATTTAGGCATCAAAATTGCCATTGATGATTTTGGAATAGGCTATTCCTCTCTTTCATATTTAAAAAGACTTCCTGTAAACACTCTCAAAATAGATCAATCTTTTATTAGAGATATTCCTGAAGATGAAGAAGATTCTGCTATAGTCAATGCTATTATAGCTCTCTCAGAAAGCCTCAATTTAGAAGTTATTGCAGAAGGGGTAGAAAATGAGAAACAACTCTTGTTCTTACTTCAAAATAACTGCCATCATATTCAAGGCTATTATTATGCAAAACCTATGCCAGCAAATGAGATGAAAAATTACATAGAAAAAATGCAGTAAAAGTTTTTTATGACTTATAGATTTTTTGTTAGTTTATAGCTATTTTTTATCTTGCATGTGTTTAACTTGCCATTTTAGGCTTTTATAACGAAGTTTACTTCTAATGTGTTTGATTTTCTCTATATCTTCCATGTTGACACTAATAGCAGTATGTTCTATATCGTCACCTTCTCCTATTGATATGTTTTCAGCTTTTGAAAACTTCTCAATTCTTTGAGATGGGAAAACACTTCTGTGCCCTGTTATAAGAAATGATATAACAACACTAACAGCAGCATAATGAGAGATTTGTGTACCAAAAAGCTCAACTGCCATAATAATCGAAGCAATTGGAGAGTTTGTTGTTCCTGCGAGTACACTTACAAAACCAAGAGCAGCAAACAGAGCAACATTATCACCAATTACATGGCCAAAAGCAACTCCACTTGTAGCGCCAACAAAGAAAATAGGGGTAATAATACCACCACTTCCTCCTGCTCCTAACGATAAAGCCGTAAAAATAGTTTTTAGTATAAAATCATACCAATGAACACTATCTGAGAGAATAGTCTCAGCACGAAGCGCATTAGAAATAGTATCAAGTCCTAACCCTAAATACTTATCAGAGATAAGAAGGGAAAGGGCTACCATTAAAACCCCAGCGCCAAAAGCTTTTATATAAGGGTTATATGGGATTTTTTTGATTTGATTTTCTATTTTGTGCACGGTTGTTATAAAAGAATCTGCAACTATACCAAAAAATATAGCAGCAACTACAACTTGTCCAATCAAAACTAAGTCTAAATTTAAGCTTCTAAAAAAATCGATGTCATAGTATGTATACTCAACCCCTAAAAACTGTGCTGTTGTAAATGCAGCAAATCCTGCTATAAATGAAGGTAAAAGCACATCATACATAATAACACCAATAATAAGAACTTCTATACCAAAAATCGCTCCAGCTATTGGTGTGCCAAATACAGAGGCAAAACCAGCACTTATTCCACAAATAACAAGTTTTTTTCTATCTCTTTTTTTAAAATGAAGTATATTAGAAGCAAATGATGCTGCTCCAGCACCAATTTGTGCACCAGGTCCCTCTTTACCAACAGAGCCTCCTGCAAAAATTGTAATGAGCGTTGCAACTAACTTAACAGGAATGACTTTAACATTTATAAAACCATTTTTTTTATGAACAGCTTCTATAACCTTTTCAGTTCCATGTCCCGTTGCACTTGGATCAAAAGTTTTTACAATCCAAATTGTTAACATCAAAGCAAATGGTAACAGATAATAGTAGCTAAAGGGGAGTAAACTTCTACTTGCCTCAGAAGAGTGTAAAAGTTTTAAAAAGATTGACATCAATGCACCAATCATTATTCCAACAGCAGAGGATAATATCAGCCATTTAGAAACACTAAAAAAGATAACAGTTTGTTCAGCAATATGTTTTCGCACAATAATTCTTTAAAGTAAAAATTAAACTTTTGGCATAACCCCTTATACTTTCTGTAATGGATTATGAAAAAAGTCTATCATAAAGCGATTATAATACATTTAGCGACTAAAGTAAATGACCAAACAGGCTTTTTTCAATAAATTTGCAATTTTTTTCAACTAGTCACAATTTTCCACACAATATTTATATGAAATAATTTTGCCTCCACAACTTTCATAGCCAATATCAAAACTTTTATCACATGAACAATCACTAACACAATAACTTTGCTGCGTTCTTAATATCATATCAAAAGATGGTTTGTTTGGCATTATTGGTCTTCTTAATTTATGTCTTTTCATCACATTTATACTATTGAGTAACTCATTTTTTCTTCTACATGTATAACTATTTTTTTTCTTACTACACTCATTAGAAAAATAGTTATAATCTCTGCGTAAATTTCTATAATTTATGTCAAATTCATACTTATAAATTTTATAAGACCTAAATTTAAAAAGGTAATCATCATAGGAGATGTGATACTTTCTAAGTTCATCGTCATGTATGGTTTTTGCTCTTTGATAGGCAGTATCTAAACAGACTTGATAATCTGCTCTACAACTTTGCTTACATATATTTTTTTCCTCCTCATAGACACTTATACACTGAGTAAATCCATCATGATGAGATGGTATATATTGATTTTTTACTACATAACGAGGAGAGCAACCTACTAAAAAAACTGCTACTATCACTAAAATTATTTTATACATATAAATCCTTTTTAGTATTATCTAAAAATATAGTGAAGCAAATGTGAACTATAACCAGTCCTCTTTTTTTTCACTCTGATCTATCTCTCTTCCCATACTTTGATGCAGTGACCAATAAAAATCTACAAAGCTTTTTACTTTTGGATTTATTGGCATATAATTTCCTTCAATCTTCGTTGCATACTGAGATAAAAACTCATTTGCATCTTTTTTTGCTAAGTAGTGTGTTGCTAAAGATTCATATGTCTTTGTATACCAAGCCTTTAATTTTTTGTAAGTTTCGCTACTCATATCGATTTCTAGTTTATCACTAAAAGTTAAAACTTTCGTTTCAAAAAGACCTTGCAAGTGGATAAGCCCTTCACAATAGTACGGCTGCACTTCATCTGTTTTCATCCAAGCAATCAAACCAATAGAACGCTTGATAAGATCAGCCAAAACATGAGCCTTACAACTCTCATCTTCATTCATAAAAAATGCCATTAGCCCACCAGTTGTTGCTTTAAACTCTTCAATATTTTTAAATACTCCACTCTGGTTCATATGCATTTCAGTATCGTTATCAAGCCATAAGATATGTCCATATTCATGACCTATAGTTGTTACTTCATAAACTTTATGCCAAAGTTCTGGTTTTTTAAAAACAAGTTCTCTCTCTTTATCCATAAACTCTTTTCCAAAAATTTTATTTTGGATTTTTAAAAATGGTTTTGCTCTTATAGAATCAAGAATATTATCGCTAAATGCAAATATCTTTTTGCCCTCTTCTTTACTTACCAACTCATCATTTGGAACAACTTGAGCCGAAAACAATCCGTTAAATTCTGCTCCATAATAAAGTGCTGGACGACCAATATATAACCCAACTCTCTCTAAGTTCGAAACTGTTAAATCCAAAACTTTTTTCTTCTCAAAGCCCAACTTCTCAAATAAAGTCGTATACATAGAAAGAATATTTTCATAAGTTTTCTGAGCGCCCAAATTACTTGGATTTGAAATCCTCACATCCCACTCTAAGGCAACCGCTTTTCTAAAATGGTCTTCATAATACTCTAAAGGATGTCCTACTTGAAGTGGTGAAGTAACCTTCATCCAAGTTCTATCCACTTCTTGCCATCTTTTGATAAGATTCTTCTGCTCGATTTCTCCAAAGGCATCTTTTAAAGATTTGAAGTAAGCTATATACTGCTCTTTTTGATTAGTATCATTGTCTTCTAAAACACTTAATTTTGCTATTACTTTTTCAAATGCACTCACAACTTGCCCAACTTCTTCTTTAAAAAACTTCGCGTAAGAGAGTGCTTTATATCCATCTTCTTGTTTTTGTAAAACAGAGTATGCTCTATCTGCTTTATTTCCATTTTCATCTACATCATAAAGTTCATGTTCATAAAGGTAAGTTACTGCTTTATCTCCAAATCTCTCTTGAAGCTCTGGATTGATGGTATTGATGATGTGTTTTGTCCATGAACTTTGCCAAATACTAAGTGCAACACCTACTTCATGAACTCCTTTTAAAAGTTCTCTATAAAACTCATTCAAGAGTTGTTTCTCTTCTATAGTTTCTAAAAAAATTGCATGTCTTTGTAAATAAAACTCTTTTACCCAAAGATATGCTTTCTCTTTTACATCATCAATTTTTTTATCATCAAAATTCTCTTTTATAAGTGACTGCACAAGCTGTTCATCACGAAGAGAGATAAGTCTTGTTAGAGCTGAAAGCCTATTTTCATTGTTAAGAGTCAATCCAATACTATGTAAAAATCTATCTATAAAAACTCTCATATCTTTAAAGCCACTACTCTCATCTTCTACTATTTTAAAGTAATCACCTAACTCTTTTTGTTTACTTCCTACTAACTCATATACTTCTTTTAAATCTTCATTAAAATTTTTACTCATTTTCTTCTTTCTTTCGTTATAATAAAATAATTATACCAAAGGTAACTTAATGAACATTCTTATTCCTATAAATGAAGAAAAAAAATTATGCCCTTTAAAATCAAACTCTTCTTGGGCAGTGGTAACGCTAGATGAAGGCAAAACCAAAAATATAAATTTTTATACAAAAAAAGAAGTGATAGAAGCATTTACTGATTACATAGTAGTCGTAAACAAGGACGAACCCATAAATGACTTTTTATTAGAAGGTATAGGTGTTTTAATTGCTCCTATGCAAAAAGAGATAGAAGAGATTATTGAAGCATATATGTTTCGAGAACTTCATGAGTTTCATTCATGATAGAACCAATTTTTGAACTCATACCAAATTATCCTGGTATTTACATAGCTCTTATCGAAGATCAAAATCACGATGAAGCAGACAGCCTCAATAAATTTTGTCAGAACATAAATGCTTCTTTACATGTAAAGAATCTAAGTAACAAAAAATATGACAAATCGTTACATGTAGATGAATTTGATTTGGTACAAGCAAGGTACAACAACAATGCAGTACAGTATGATTTTGTATTTGTTTGTGTTGAAGAGATAGAAAATTTACCCGATACTGCAAACAAAATATATAGGATTTTAAAAAATGCCGGACATCTTTTCTTCTTATGTAAAAATGAGCTTACCCACAAACAATCAAAAATTTTTGAAAACTCAAACTTCGTCGCAATAAATACCATATCCTTAAATGATGAATATGATATAATCTCTGCAAAGAAAATGCATGGTTGGATGAAGGTGTAACTGCAGACTTAATAAAGCAGACGACATCTTATACTTTTATCTAAAAATAAAGATGGTGTGTAAGGGCAACTAATAATGGAAAATAGAGAATTTAAAATCAACAACTTAATTAGTAGAGGGATTATAGAATCGAACATAGAATTTGCACAAGCCCATAACACACCATTAAGCATAATAAAGTTTGGTTATATAGTTGATATTGAAGATGCTTTTTTCTTTAAAGACCTCATCGCTTTCATACACTCTTTTTCAGATTTTAACTCTATACTACAACAACCAAACGATACTTTTATAATTTTTTTAAGAGATTGTAAAATACATGAAGCAAAATCAATAGTTACCCAGATGATACAAAAAATTAAATATAAATTCAAACTAGACCTCACACATATAGGTATTACTCTTTTAAGTGAAGATGATACTTATAAAAGTTTACTAGATAGACTTGATAAATACTATGTTATGTCAAAACTCTCATCCAGAACAAAAACTTTTTATGGAACATCAGAATTTGATTATTATGAAACACAAAGCGACAAAAAAGTTTTAGAGAATATCTTCAAAAAAATCAATACAGTCAAACTTTTTAACTTCTTTCAAGGCTTACCTATAATAGAAAAAGTAGAAATCCTAAAGTTCGACCAAGGACTTATCCAGCTTAAATTGGATCCTATAAAATTTGCTTTTTATCAAAATGAAAGATTCACTTATATTCAACATGATTTGATTCCTAATGTTATAAAAGCATCTATAGTAAAAATTGAGCCAAACAAGTCACTCATGGTTTTAGGGAAACTTGAGTTTTTAGACTCATCACCAGTTGAAAGAAGTGGTATGCGAATTGAGCCTGAAAAAGACATATTTACATCTATATCGATAGGAAGTAAAAAAATTCTAGATGGTTTTATTAATTCTATATCTGAAAATGCCATCGTTCTAAATGTAAAACCAGAAAATGTAGAAAAACTTACAAAAGATCCTCTATGGAATGTAGAGTTAACTTTACAGTTTCAAATTCCAACTCAAAAAAGCTTTTTAACATTAATAAAAACAAAAGCGATTATATATAGTATAGTAAATGAAAAAGTAGTTCTAAATATAAGCCCAAATAGACTTATAAAATCAAAAATTCGAAATTATATATCAATGAAACAAAGTGATGTTTTAATAAATTTAAAACAAGAATTAAAAAAACATAGATAATATTTATTTGCCAAAAGGAAATTGAAGATAAAAAATCGTTCGCTCAGATAATTTAGAATCAATTTTTATTTTAATTCCATAAGTATGACATACTGATTTAACTATATCAAGCCCAATTCCAAAACCGCCTGACTCTTTACTTTTTCTCTCATATCTGTTAAAAACTGCATTTTGGTCTTCTTTTGCTATACCGATACCTTTGTTTTCTATACTAAATAATCCATCCTTTAAAAGTATATTTACTTCTGTTTTAGGGTATGAATATTTAAGAGCATTTGAAATAAGATTATTTATAACTTTTTGTATGCGGGAGTGATCCATATTGACTATTGTTTTTTCTAATTTACTCGTTATACTATTGCCTCTATTTATAGCAATTTCATCAAAAAACCTTATACTCTCTCTTATTAAATCAGCCAAATCAAACTCTTTATTCATCACTTCATCTTTGTCATTAAAAGCGATAAAAGACAAAGAATTATATATCTGAGATATAAGTTTTGCACTAATGGAAATATGATTTACTACTCTTTTATCCACACCTGCTTTGTTTTTTAAAGAGGAGACACTCATCATCAAGGCTGAGACTGGGGTGTTTATATCATGCGCACTATCCTTTATAAAGCAGTTGAGTTTTTCTACTCTTGCTTTAATCGGAGCAATAAGCAAACGGCTCAAAAAATATCCTACAAAACTTACAAATATAGTAGAAATCAAAATAACAGTAGCAATCAATAAAAGCAACTTGAACTTTTCAGTAGCACCCTCATTTCCTTCTACTACTATATAATGTACTCCAAAAACAGGCATCGATAATTTTTCTACATGAAACTCATGAGTGTTATTTTTATAAGCCTGTTTTGAAAGAAAAACTTTATCACTTTCTAGGTTTGAATAGAGTGCTTTTCCAGCTTCATTATAAAGCCCTACATGTAAAGCTGGATTTGGAACTTTAAACTTGTACTCCAACCCTTCCATCTTTGCATGCATCAAGTCTTTTTCAACCATCATAGCAGTATTTGACATCTCTATAGAACATTTATCTTCTATAGAAACTATCTCTTTTTTATAGTATAAAACACCTATAATACTTACTAGTACCATCGCTGAAAAAACATAAATAATCAAAAAGCTAATAAGCGCTTTTTTTTCCTCACTATTCAAAGTAATACCCACTTCCTCTTATAGTTTTTATCTTATCTTTTCCTAAAATATTGCGTAAATTTTTTATATATACTCTTATAGTTGCATCACTTGGCATAGACTCATACTCCCAAAGATTTTGCATAAGCTCTTCTGAAGAGACAACTCTTTTTTTATGACTACTTAGATACAAAAGTATCTCACACTCTTTATGAGAAATTTGATAATCATGAGATCCAACACTTAATCTGTTTTTAGAAGGAATCAAAACAATAGAAGAGTCAAGTTCTATTTTCTCTTCACTTTGGATAGAAAATCTTTTTTGTATATTTTTAATACGCAAATCCAACTCTTCTAAATCAAAAGGTTTTTTTATATAATCATCACAACCATTTTCAAATCCACTCTTCATATGAGCAGTGTCATGATACGCTGTTACTATAATAGTCGGTGTTGTATTGTTATACTCTCTTAGGGCTTTTACTACTTCAAGTCCACTTTTTTTTGGGACATTTATATCTAATATCATCAAATCAAACTTATTTTCACTCGCTTCATCCAAAGCACTTTCACCATCTTCTACATGTACAACGTCAAAACCGCTCTGTTTTAAGTGATGTGATAAAATATCTGATAAAATTAAATCATCTTCTAAAAGTAGTATTTTCATAATCTTCCTTTGATTAAATTATATACTATTTATGTGTAGTCTACATTTAATCCCCCTAAATCTTAAAAAAGGTTAATCTCTTTTAAACAAAAAATTATCCAAACTAAACTTTCCAGCACCAAAGGAAGTAAATATCATAAGAAACAGCATAAAATAAAATGGTATCTCAAAACCATTTTCTGCTGCACTAAATCCATTTGGAAAATGAACCAAAAATATAGCCACTAACATCACAACAATAAGTGGAATAGAGATTAATCTTGTAAAAAGTCCTAAAGTTAATAATATCACTCCTAAAGTCTCCGTCGTTGCTGCCATATATGCATTAAGTGTTGGAAATGGAATTCCCATAGATCCAAACCAACCTGCTACATTGTCTATGCCTTGCCACTTTTTCATCGCTGGGTCATAAAATCCATATGCGATTGTAAGTCTTGCTAAAAGCAAAGAAATACTTTGAAAATTACTTGTAACCTTTTCTACACCTGCATAACACTCTTTTAAACTCATCTCATATCCTTTTCATAATGTTTAAGCCAACTAGCTCTTCTAAAGGCTCTTTAAAAAACTCTTTAACAGCTTTTTTCTTTTCGTCACTCATATCAGCTATCAACTTTATAGCTTTTTGTAAGCCATTTTTATCTAATTCTTTTAAAAATAAGTACATTGGTAAAGCAATCTCTCTATAATAAACTTGAAAATCATTAAAATCATAATAAGCAAGTAGATAATACTCCCCCTTCTTATCATAACTCCCATCTTCAAAAACCTTATACTGTAGCTTTTTTAAAATTGTATTATTATTGAGTTTATACTCATTTTTAAAAGAAAATTTTGTCTTTTTTTGAAGTTTATAATTTTTCATCATCAGTGCCACTTCAATCCACTCAAACCATAGCAAGTCATTTATATAAGGTACCTCTTTTAAGACTTTACTTTTTTTGACAAACTTTCTAAATTCATTTGGCATTTTCCACATTACAGTACTTTTAGCACCATAACGCATAAATGCATAAATAAGTTTTTCAAACTTTTTTTCACTTATCGTTTGAAAAAATATAGGATATCCATTGCTCAAAACTTCATAAAATCTATGAAATACCAAAGACTTATATATCTTCAAGCCTTGAGAATCTTTAGGCAATTTTTTATTTACAAAAGCTATATCAACTATCTCTTTTTGTGCATTAAGTTCTCGCATTGTTTACAACTCCCTCAAGTATCCTATACTCTTCTCTCATTACATCATATGAAGGGATATTATTATCTCTTTCAATCATTACTGGAATATCTACTTTTCTTAAGGTATCTTCTAAAAAGCTCCATACCTCATCTTTTACAGGCATACCATGAGAGTCTATTAGCATGCCTAAATCTTCATCTTTATAGTGACCAGCTACATGTATATATGCAGCCTTTGACAAATCTAGCTCATTTAAAAAATTATATGCACTAAAATCATGATTTTGTGCATTGACATAGATATTATTTACATCCAAAAGCAATTTTGCACCTGATTTTTCCATCAGTTCATTGATAAAGTCAACTTCTCTCATATCAGAATCAGGGACATAATAATATGTAGCATTTTCCAACATCAAAGGTCTTTGCATAAAATCACTTACTTTTTTTATCTTCTCACTCATATGAGCTATACTTTTCTTAGTCATACTAAGAGGAAGTAAGTCATATGTTTGGGCTCCAAACAGAGATGTAAAACTTATATGATCAGAATAATTTTCTATTCCATACCGATCCAAAAAATTTTTCATCTGCTTTAAAAACTTCTTATCAAGAGGCTCCTGCGAGCCTATTGATAAAGATAACCCATGGGCAACTGTAGGTCTTAAAGACATCATCTGTTCAAATTTTTCTCTGTGGTGATACGGGATATCAAACCAATTCTCTGGTGCAATCTCCCACCAATCAGGTAAAAACCCATCAGCATCAATCTCTTGTAAAAAATCTCTTCTAAGACCTAATCCTAATCCTTGTATGTTGTTCATAACTTGAACCTTTAGATTATCCACACTTGCCTGTGCCACATTTGGCATCAGAACTCTTGCTTGCTTGTTTCATCTTTTTTGATTTATCAGTCATCTTTTTTGTTACTGCTTTATCACCACAACTTCCTGCTCCACACTTACCATCTTTTGCTTTTTTCATCATTTTCTCAGATTTTGCTTTTTTATCTCCACAACTTCCTGCACCACATTTTCCATCACCACTTCCAGCAACTGCAGCAGTCGCTGTGATAAGAGTTGAGCCTAAAAGAACACCTGCTAATTTTAGCTTGTTTTCAGTTTTCATTTTTTATCATTTATTTGAATTGTTACTGAAATTGTAACAGTTTTGTGTGTAGTAAGTATTTATTGTGTGTGTAGCGTATGTGTAGAAAAAAGGACCCAGTTTATGAGCCCTCAAAATATATTATATGTTTAGATTAAACCAACTCTTCGGTAAATTGTTTTTAGTATCTCTTGCAATTAGTATGTAAGTAGCTATCATTGCACGAGAAGAAGTGTCTCCTCCTGCTTTTGCATTTTGAACTAAAAGTTCTTTTAAATCATCTGTATATTTCACTAAAAGATGTATTATCCCACGAAATCCCTCATCAACATCACATGCGGGTCCAAATTCTCTTATAACTTCAAAGGTCTCTTTTTCTTGTGAGCTAAGCCCTTCTTGAACTGCACCTTGTATATACTTACTATAATCTAAAGAAAGTCTGTTCATAGTTTCTGCTATATCCTCAGATTGCTTTACATGTAAAAGTAATTTTGCAAAGAAATGAGCAACTTCTAGTACTTTGTTATTATCATGTGAAAGTTTTACAAAAGCTTGTACATTGTTGAAAAATAAATCTTCGTCAGTAGATACTAGTAGTAAAGAAGGAATTCTTCCAATAACAGAAAAATCATGAGAGTTAGAACCACTCATCTTTCCCTGCTCTATATTTTTAAGCGTATCTCTTGTCGCTCCATCAATATAACCTTTATATGTTTTCATTTTTTCTTTCCAAAACGCTAGATATTCTTGAGAATCAAATCTCTTTTTATCTTGCAAGAATTGATATAACCAGTAAGCTTGATCACCGATATGGGTAAAATCCCCAGCATTTTTACCTTTATGCCACAAAGCTTGAGGGGCATTGAGTTCATTCCAGTCAATTGGCAAATTTTTGAGCTGCTCTTCATCATACACCCAATGAGAACCTAAGCTATATGAATCAGAAACTAAAGATAGCTTGATTATATTGTCTATTTTTTCTAAATTAAACATTTTATATCCTTGTATTTATGTAATTATAATTTATCATTATATACTAATTTTTTTATGATATACTTTCACACCATGATTAGAAAACTATTTAAAAAAACTAACAAAAAAAGCAAATTAGATGCATTTATAATAAAGTATAAGATTCCTAGAGAATACTTATCTGTAAACAGAAAATCAGTAACTCGTGGACTTATGGTAGGTATCTTTTGGGGTTTTATCCCTATGCCTATGCAAATGCTTGCTGTTGTATTTACTACGCCATTTTTTAAATTCAATGTTCCTCTGGCTATTACAATTGTTTGGCTTAGCAATCCAATAACAATGCCTTTTATGTACTACATAGAGTACTTAACTGGTAGTTTTCTACTTGGATTAGAACAGCTACATGTAGAGATGAGTATGGCTTGGTTTAAAAGCCATCTTAACGATATATTTGTACCTTTATATGTAGGAACTTTCTTTTATGCCATAATCACATCTGTTGTTGTCTACTTTGCTGCAAACTGGCTTTGGATAAAGTCTGTCCGTCACGAAAAACGACATCAAAAAAGAAAAGATAACAAAGTAAAGAAAAAACCTCTCATTAAGATTGATTAACAAATCATTATAAAGCTGTTAAAGTAGTTCTTTTATACTTTCATTATCAAACGAAAGTTTAGATAAAACAAAATCTTAAAGGATATACAATGAAAAAGAATATTTTAGTAGCCGCAGCGCTAATCGCAACACTTTCAACAGGAGCATTTGCTTATAACCAAGGGAACTGTAATGGTCAAGGCATGCAAAGAGGCATGATGATGAATCAAGGCATGCAAAAAGGTATGATGAAGCAAGGTATGAATAAGCGTGGGGGAATGAGAATATTTGCTCAGCTTAACCTAACAAATAAGCAAAGATATCAACTATCTATACTTAGAGATGAAATGAGACTTGAGATGAAAAAAGCAAGAGGTTACTCAAAACAAAACAGATTAATGCAATTTGTTTCTGCAGATGGATTTGATAAAGAAGCATTCAAAAAGTTTTCTAATGAAAATCATGCTCAAAGACTAGAGCTAAGAGCAAACTTTATGGAAAAGGCTTTTAAAATCTTAACAGCAGAACAAGTAGCACAACTAAAAACACTCGCTGCTAAATAATAGACTATCTTTAGAGTTTGGAAGCTCATCTACCAAACTCTACACCTCTTAATTCTTATCTTATTTCAATTTTAATATAATCAAAGTTTATTACTAGGAGTATTGATATGAATTGGGAAAAAGGTAGATTTGATGGGGATTCCACTATCGATCAAAGATTTTGGCAAATAGTTCAAGACTTTGACAACATAGATAAATCTTCAAAAGAACAAAAAGTATGTTTTGTTGGCTTTCCTTCGGATGATGGTGTAAAACAAAACCTAGGAAGAGTTGGTTCCGCAACGGCTCCTAATATTATTCGTAACAAAATGCTCTCAATGCCTAAAATAAAAAATTTGAAACTTTATGATGCAGGAAATATACCAAAAAAGGACCAAGCGCTAAATGATCATCAACTCTCATATGCAAACAAAATCTCAGATATAATCTCAAAAAATTGTCTCCCTATAGGACTTGGTGGTGGCCATGAAATAGCTTATGGAACTTTTTGTGGAGTCAAAAATACTCAAAAAAATGATACAAAAATAGGTATCATAAACTTTGATGCACACCTTGATATGCGCCCTTACGATAAAGGTACATCTTCAGGAACAATGTTCAAACAAATTGCAGATGAAAACAAAAAATTTCACTACTTACCAATTGGCATACAAACTATAGGTAATACTCAAAGACTATTCTGTATAGCTAAAGAACATAACATATCAATCATAACATTTGAAGATACTATCAATAAACGATTAATTGATTTAGAGAAATCCATACTTAATTTTATAGATGAAGTAGATGTTATTTACCTCACATTTTGTATGGATGTTTTTGATATATCTGACGCACCTGGTGTTTCAGCTCCTTCAGCAGTAGGTATTGATAAAAGATTGGTTTTAAAACTTCTCCAAACAATCTGTTCTAGTAAAAAAATAGTTGCTGTGGATTTCGCAGAAGTAAACCCTTCGCTTGATATCGATGAGAGAACTTCTAGACTTGTTGCATATTTAGTGCACTACATACTAAATTTAATAAGCATAAAATAAATTTAAATGAGATATAATTTGTCCCAAAGGGATAATCATGAATAACATGGGTGAGCCTCGTATAAAAATTTTAGCAATGCCAAAAGACACCAACCCAGCAGGAAATATTTTTGGTGGTTGGATAATGTCTCAAATAGATATAGCAGGAGCACTCGCTACAAGAGATTTACCGATTAATCGTGTTGTAACAGTTGCTGTTAACTCTATGAGTTTTAGAGAACCTATCTTTGTTGGAGATGTTGTTAGCTTTTATGCCAAAGTTGTAGCAGTAGGAAACACATCTATAAAAGTAGATGTAGAAGTTACTTCTGAAAGAGTTAATGACGACATGAGAAGATGCGTACATGTAACAAGTGCAATAGTTACTTATGTATCAATAGATAAAGAAGGTAAAAAGCTAAAAGTAAAGTGTTCAGATAACTATCTTAGAGCATTAGGGATCAAAATCGATGAATAATTTTTGTTTACATGTAAAGATATTTCAACACTGGATTGAGAATTTTGAGCTTGTAAGTTTTGATACTGAAGATGAAGATAAAGATGATATGAAAGCTTTACTCCAAAAGCTAACTTCGGACCAAAACATCGATCCATATGAGATAGAGCTCCTATATGCCCTAAGCCTAGATAATGCAACTATGCAAAAAAACGACTATATAAAGTTTCAAGCAAAAACAGTTATCAACTTTTTAAATGATGAAATTTTAACAAATGTAAATAAAGAATCTTTGTAACCTTTTTGTAACCAACTTCATTTATAATTCCACTATCAAACTTTAAAAAGGATTTATAAAATGAAAAAAATCGTTACTCTAGCAATAGCTAGCTTCGTTGCATCTTCAGCTTTAAACGCTGCTGATATAAAAGGTAGTGGAGCATCTTTCCCATACAGTGTATATCAAAAATGGATTAGTGCTTACAATAAAGACACTGGTGTTAAAGTTGATTACATCAAAAAAGGTTCATCAAAAGGTATCAAAGATATTCAAGCTAGAGCAGTTGATTTTGCTGGTAGTGACAAACCTCTTAGTCCTAAAGCTCTTAAAGAAGCAAAGCTTTTTCAATTTCCTGCAGTAGTTGGCGCAATTACTATGGGATATAATGTTCCAAATGTAGGTGATATTAAACTAAGCCGTGCAGCAATCGCTGAGATAGCTCTTGGAAATGTTAAATACTGGGATAATGAGCTTATAGCTATATCAAACCCTGGTGTAAAACTTCCTCATGAAAAACTTACTTTTGTTCACAGAGCAGATGGAAGTGGTACTACTTATAACTTTACTTACTATCTAAGTAAAAGTAACTCAGAGTGGAACCAAAACTTTGGTGCTAAAAAATCTCTAAACTGGCCAGGAAATCAGCATATAGGTGGAAAGCATAACTCAGGTGTAGCGGCACTTATAAAACAAACTCCTTATTCAGTTGGTTATATTGATTATGCCGATGCAAAAAGCAATGCAATCTCTATGGCTACAGTTGAAAACAGAGAAGGTTACTACATCAAACCTGAACTAAAAAGCTTTCAAGCTGCTGCTGCAAAAGCAAGTCTTAACCCTAAAGTTGACTTTTATGCAATCATAGCTGACCCAACTGGAAAAACTTCTTACCCAATGGTAGCAGCAACTTTTATCTTAGTTCCACAAGAAAAAGCTGATACAAATAAAAAAGTTACAGCATTTTATGACTGGGCTTACAATGATGGAAAAGATTTAGCAGCAAGCTTAGGTTTTGTTCCACTTCCAGATACTTTAACTGCTAAAATCAGAACTTACTGGAGTGAAAAAGGTATCAAGTAACCTTTTTTAATAACCAAAACCCTTCAAAGCCCTCTACATTTGATTGTAGAGGGCTTTTTTATTTTAGATTATATTTATTCCAAATGACTCACCAAACCCCTTCCCATAGCCTGCTCTTGATTTTTAAAAATAGCCATTGCAGTATTCATCTTTGCAAATCCTAGTTTTGCATAAAATGGTTCTTTCCCTATGTTTGCATAAAGGATGATTTTATTGTGTTCTTTACTAAACTCAATAAGTTGATTTACTATTTCTTTGCCGATTCCATACCCTTGGTATTGAGGATGGATTGCAATATCACAGAGATATGAAGTATCTACGCCATCTGCGAGAGCTCTGCCAACACCGACTATTTTAGCATCATCATACACAAAACATTTGTATCTACTATTTGTAAAAACCACCTTTAAATTCTCTGCTTTTTTATCTCCTAATGGAGCTATTTTGTAAAGATTTGCAAGTTCATCCCAGTTTATATTATCTATCTCATATACCCATTTTAAATTTATTTTATCCAATCAATATCCTTTCTCTTTTGGGCAATTTATTATAAACCAACTCAAAAGAGTGATCTATGAGTTCTTTTAGTAACTCATCATCCACATCTCCACCGACACTTACAGTATTCCAATGTTTTTTATTCATATGATATCCAGCTTTTACAGACTCATAAATAGAACGAAGTTCAAGAGCATAAATCGGATCACATTTAAGATTTATAGAGAGAGCCTCTTCATCTACCATAAGTGCAAATATCTTATTTGCTATACGATACACTCGTACCACCTCATCAAATGGATAATCAAATGTTACACCTTGTTTTGAAAGCAAATAATTATCTATCTCTTTAAAATTCATCTATTTATTTTACCTCTTTATACTTTCACAGCTTTAACCCTCAATCGCACATAATCCAAAATCCAACCATTTTTATCATTATACAATTTTGGCGTTAATATAGTTATAACTTCCTTTTTAAATCTTACCTTTTGTGCATCACTTAAATGCTCAACGATACCGTTTGCAAATATATCTAACCAATTTACCATATCATCTATAGGTGTTGGTCGTGGTATTAACTCAATATACTCTACTTTAAAGCCATTTGTTTCCAAAATCTCTTTGTACTCTTTTAGTGTAGGAAAGTACCAAGGGTTATCAAACACTCCAAAATCTGGATTTTTTTCAAATACCTCTTTCATGGCATCTACTATATTTTTTGCATTTGTATCTCCTCCAAATTCCGCTACAAATCGCCCTCCTCTTTTCAGAGCTTTATTGACATTTTTTATGGCACTTTGGCTATCTTTTATCCAATGTAATACTGCATTTGAAAACACCCCGTCAAACTGATTTTCAAAACTCATATCCGTAATACTCATGACACTAGCATCTATCCCTTTAGCTTTAGCTTTTTGAACCATATCACTGCTTAAATCTACAGCTTTTATCTTTGCACCTCTTCTTTTCATCTCTACAGCTAAAGTTCCCTCTCCACATCCCATATCTAAAATATAATCATCTTTTGTAGGCGCCAATAAATCAACCACAGGCATAGCCAAATCTGACACAAAACTTGCATGATTTTTATACTTCTGTGCATCCCAGCTATTGACCTCTTTTGTTTGGGTGTACAAGTTTATAATCTCCTCTTTTGTTAATTCTTTCCCTTTTTTATCAGAAGCTTTTTTGACTATTTTCCCAAATTGATGGGCCTTCTGTTTTGTTAAATCTTCTCCAAAAAACTCGGCTATTATAAATGCAGCACCACCTTTACCTGATTGAGAATTTATCCGCACCACTTTGTCATAATTACGATTTATATCCTTTGGATCTATCGGCAAATAAGGTACAATCCAATCTTTTTTGTCACTTTGATTATAAACATCAAAACCTTTTTTGATAGCATCTTGATGACCACCGCTAAAAGCTGTAAATATCATATCCCCTATATATGGGTGTCTTATATGTGTTTTTATATTTGTAATATTTTCACAAAACTCTTTTACTTCATCTATATGTGATAAATTTAACTCAGGGTCTATCCCTTGCGAATAGATATTAAAAGCAAATGTTACTAAGTCTAAGTTTCCTGCTCTCTCACCATTGCCAAATAATGTTCCCTCAACTCTATCGGCTCCTGCTAAGATAGCCATCTCAGCACTCGCAACTGCTGTACCTCTATCGTTGTGTGGGTGGACACTCACTATAACAGCTTCACGATTTATAAAACTTTTACACATCCACTCTATTCTATCTGCATAGATATTTGGTGTACATGCTTCTAAAGTATTTGGTAAGTTTATTATCATCTTGCGCTCAACCGTGGGTTTTACTACTTTTATCACTTCATTGCAAATTTTCACTGCAAACTCTAAGTCTGTTTGAGAAAAACTCTCTGGTGTATACTCATAGATAACTTCACCTTCAAAATCTTTAGTTGCCTCTTTTAATCTTTTCATACCCGCAACTGCCATAGCAATAATCTCATCATCACTTTTATTAAAAACCATTTTTCGCTGGATATTGCTCGTAGGATTATACAAATGAAAAATCGCTTTTTTTACACCTTTCAATGCTTCTACACTTCTATCTATCAACTCATCTCTTGCTGGGATTAACACTTGCAAATATACATCATCTGGTACCATATCATCATCAATCAACTTTCTTGTAAAATTAAAATCAGTTTGCGAGGCACTAGGATAACTCACCTCAATATGTTTAAATCCCATGCTAACTAAAGTATTAAAATACTCCACCTTTTGTGCTATATTCAAAGGGTTTACCAACGCTTGATTGCCGTCCCTTAAATCCACCGAACAATAAATTGGTGCTTTTGTAATGGTACTGTTTACCCACTGTCTATCTATGTTTTTGACAATAGAATATTGTCTATATTTTTTAAAACTCATGGTTTTTTCCTTAAAATTATTATAATAAAATTTGTAAAACTATAGAGCAATAGCCTATAAAAGTTTTACACTAATGTTGCGTATGTGTTGTGATTAAAATTGGTATTTTAATATTAGAGAGCGTTGAGGAGGAGGAGCAGTGAAATTTCTTTTGTACTTACACTTTGCATAAAGTATGATTGTTTTGTAAATCTAGTTTTCATGATAACTCCTTTTTTAATTTATAAAACTTTACAAGAGTTAAACTTAAGTTTTGATTAATCTTGTGTGTAATTTTTTGTTTCTAAAATGTAATTTTCTTTGATTATACTTTTTTTATAATAATCAAAAAGGATGCAACATGGTAAACATACAAAAAGCTATCTCTATAAAGTACCCTACTATAACAAAACTCCCTTTTGTCATTAAAAAACCTGTATTTGGTTTTATCAAAAAACTAATACGGGAAAATGAAATAAATACTTTTTTAAACACTTATGAAAATGCTGGACCATTTGAATTTATTGATGGTGTTTTAGACTATTTTGATTTTTCATATAAAGTCTCAAGTAATCAAATAGAAAACATTCCTTCAAGTGGAAGAGTCGTCATCATAGCAAACCACCCTCTAGGAGCTCTTGATGCTCTATCCCTAATAAAGCTTATTAAAGAAGTAAGAAGTGATATCAAAATCATTGCAAATGATGTACTATCGCAAATAAATCAACTCCAACCTATACTTCTTAGCATAGATGCCTTTGGGCTAAAAACATCCAAAGAGACCATAGAGCAAATCTATGATTCTCTTGATAATGAAGAAGCTGTGATAGTTTTTCCATCAGGTGAAGTCTCTCGTGCTCGTCCCGATGGGGTAAAAGACACAAAGTGGCACAAAGGTTTTTTAAAATTTGCGCTCAAGAAAAATGCCCCAATATTGCCTATCTATATAAAAGCAAAAAATTCTGCTCTTTTTTACACAATATCCACAATAAATAAAAAGCTCTCAGCAGCACTACTCCCATATGAAATGTTTAATAAAAAAAATAAAAGTTTAGAGTTTATCATAGGTGAAATTGTCCCTTTTAAAAGCTTTGTGCAAAACAATTTTGATATAAAAACGAAAGTTAAATTATTTAAAAAACATCTATACAACATTTCAAAAAATAAAAAACCTATTTTCAGCACTCAAAAGTGCATAGCAAGACCTGAGAATAGACAATATATAAAAGAGGAATTAGCGACAGCAAAAACTTTAGGTGAAACAAATGACGGCAAAAAAATATACTTATTTGATTATCAAAAAGAGTCTTCTGTCATGAAAGAAATTAGTAGATTAAGAGAGTTTACTTTTAGAAAAGTGGAAGAAGGTACAGGAAAAAAAAGAGATTTAGACGAGTTTGATGAGTACTACAAGCACATAGTTTTATGGGACGATGAAAAACTTGAAATAGTCGGCTCATACCGTATAGGTGAAAGCGATTTTATAAATGAGTACTTTGGCAAAGTTGGCTTTTATAGTAATTCACTTTTTAATTTTAATGAAAAATTTGAACCATACTTAACAAACTCAATCGAACTTGGAAGAAGTTTTGTGCAACCTAAGTATTGGGGTAGTCGTGCTCTTGATTATCTTTGGCAAGGCATTGGGGCATACCTCTATAAAAACCCTCATATAAGATATATGTTTGGACCTGTATCTCTAAGCTCTTCGATCCCTAAAGGAGCTCAAAACTTAATCATTTATCATTATTCAAAGTACTACAGTGCCAATAGTGATTTTTTAAATCCTAATCTCCCTTTTGTCTTAACAAAAAATGAAAAAAATGAGATGGATTGTATCTTTACAAAAGAAGATGAAAAAGAAAATTTTTTACTATTAAAAGAGCAATTAGAATGCTATAACACTACAGTACCTACACTTTATAAACAGTACACTGAGCTTTGTGAAGAGGGAGGAATCTCTTTTATGGGTTACAATATTGATGAAAACTTCAACAACTGCCTTGATAGTTTCATTTTAGTTGATATAGAAAAAATTAAAGAGAAAAAGAGAAAAAGATATATCAAAGATTCATGAGTGGATATTGAAAATTTAGCTCTTTATGCTAAATTTTCTTTACACCACTTCTGACCGTAAACATATCCTAAATCAAAACCTTTTTGTAAACCCTTAAAAGAGAACATCTTATACTTTGATATCTCTTTTGGTGCTATATAGTAGTCGCATTTTTTTACACTATCTTCTAAATTTGCTGACATTAGTATGTCTAGTATTCTTAAAGTTATAGTTTTAAAAGTATATTTTTTTGGCTTTAAGCTTGGCATGATATTGATTCCTATGACTTTATAACCAAACTTTTTTAAAGGGAAAACTGGCATAAGATCTAAAACTCCTCCGTCAACTAAAACCCTATTATCATATGAAATAGGACTAAAAAAAGGAACTAATGCACATGACGCACAAATGAGCTCTTTAGCAGAACCTTCATTTACATGTAAAACCTTTTGATTATCAAAATCTGTCACACAAACAAAAAGAGGTATCTTAGTTTGACTTAAATCATCAAATAGAAAAAGTTTATCAAGCACTTTAGCACTAAGGTCAATTTTAAACAAGCTTTTTGAAAACCAGGTAAATTTAAATATCTTTTTAAACTCTTTTGATTTGAAAACTTCTAAAGTATCTTTTGGAGATATGCCACAGCTTATCGCACCACCTACAAGTGCCCCAGCACTAGAACCACTAATTGCTTTTATAACTACACCATTTTCTTGAAGAGCTTCTATAAATCCTAAGTGAAAAGCACCTCTGGCAGCTCCTCCAGAAAGTGCCAAACTTACTTCTAATGCTGGTTTGGCTGCAGTTCTATTATCTTCCATTTTCCCTCCAAAGTTTCTACTATAGCACTACAGTTTTCTACCCAATCACCACAATTTAAGTATAAAACATCATCTATGATTTTACTTTCAGCTTTATGGATATGCCCACAAATAACACCTTCATATCCCATTTTTTTTGCATATTGTGAAAGGATATCTTCAAAACCTGTTATAAAATTGACAGATTTTTTGACATTGTCCTTTACATACTTTGAAAAAGACCAATATTTTCCAATACCTAAGAGTCTTCTTAGTTGGTTTATTCTTCTGTTAAGATACAAAAGTAAGTCATAACCTATATCACCTAGATGTGCTATCCATTTTTTTGTCATAGTTATACTATCAAAAAAATCACCATGAGTTACTAAATACTTCTTTTTATCTAATCCTTCATGAATGTGTTCATTAGTAATTTCTAAATTAAGTCCCAGTAAAAGTGGTATAAACGGTCGTAAAAACTCATCATGATTACCTGTGATGTAGATAACTTTTGTACCTTTTCTAGCTTTTCTAAGTATCTTTTGGATTACATCAGAATTTTCTTGAGACCAATAAAACTTTCTTTTAATCGCCCAACCATCTACAATGTCGCCAACTAAATATAAAAATTCAGATTCATTATCTTTAAAAAATTCCAAAAGTTTTTCCGCTTGTGAAAACCTTGTCCCTAAATGAACATCTGAAATAAAAATTGATCTGTATTTCACGCTTCTTCTTTTTTATTGACATAATACATAAGCCTAGTTACAAAACGATAACAAAATACTAGCAGTAATCAAATTGAAATAAATAAAGAATATACTCCTGTTTATATAATAGGAGGAGTACTTTTATGCTCAATGAAAAATGGTTAAAGATAGTAGAAAAATTAGACTTTGCTTTTCAGCCTATAGTAAATATAAAAACTGGAGAAATCTATGCAGTTGAAGCACTTTTAAGAAATGTAAAAGAGGCTGGAGGTTTTCACTCCATATTTAATCTTTTTGATGATGCATATCATGATGGTATTTTATATCAATTAGATTTAGAATTAAGACACCTTGCAATAAAAAAATTTTCTTTTATAAATATAAAGAATCTAAATATATTTTACAATTTAGATAACCGTATCCTCTATACTCCTGATTTTAAAGTAGGGAATACTGAATTAATTTTAGAAAAATTTAATTTAGATAAGCAAAAAGTATGTTTTGAACTTAGTGAAAGAGGTACACTTCAAGACCCTATTTCAGTTACAGGTATGGTCAAGAGGTACAAACAAAGTAATTTTAAGATTGCTATAGATGATTTTGGAACTGGCGTAGCTGGATTTCAGATGCTTTATTACGCAGAAGCTGATTATATAAAAATAGATAGATTTTTTATACAAAACATTCAAAATGACAATAAAAAAAGACTTTTCTGTAGTCATATTATCAAAATGGCACATATAATGGGTATGCTTGTTATCGCAGAGGGCATAGAAACGAAAGAAGAATACTTTACATGTAAAGAAATAGGAGCAGATTTCATACAAGGCTATTTCATACAGAAACCACAGCAAAAAATAGAAAAAATAATCTCAAAATATACAAATATCGAAGAGCTCTATAAAAAAGATTTAAGGGAATCTAATGCAAATGTACTCGATAAAGATATCATAAAACATATAACTCCTTTGCATATAGAGAGTTTAGATTTTATTACAGTTTTTAAATACTTCAAAGCAAATAAAAATACACCTTTTGTTCCTATTGTAAATCATTTAAACATACTACAAGGAATAATAAGAGAACAAGATGTAAGAGAGTTGTCTTACTCACAATATGGGATGTCCTTAGCGAGAAATACTAACTTTAAATCCATTGTAGAAGATCATATCAATAATATAGTTTCCGCTGATATTAACTGGAGTATAGATAAAATCTTAGAGATTTATAATATAAATATAGATATTTCAAATGGTATTTTTATACTACAAAATGGTAAGTATTATGGATTTATTGATTTGAAAAATTTACTCAATCTTTCTTACAAAAGAAACATAGAGATTGCATCTGAGCAAAATCCACTATCAAAACTTCCTGGGAACAAATCAATCGAATTATATTTAAATAATGTTTTTGAAAAAAATACAGGTGATATTTATTCGTTAGTCTACTTTGATTTTAACAATTTTAAACCATTCAATGATGTTTATGGCTTTAGAAAAGGAGATCGAGCTATCTTAATCTTTAGAGATATTTTAAAGAAAAAACTTAGTAATGAACATTTCATAGCCCATATTGGAGGCGATGATTTTTTTGCTGGTATAAAAAATATCCCTTATGAAGAAGGGTTTAGATTGATTGCCACTGTTCAAGAAAGCTTTCAAAATCAGGTTACATCTCTATATTCAAAAGAAGACAGAGAAGCAGGTTACATAGAGACTAATGATAGATTTGATATCAAAAGAAAATTCAAATTGTTAAGTGTTTCTTGTGCAATTGTTGAAGTGTGTTCAACTACCAAAAAAGAACAATTTGATGAAATCATAAACCAATTAAAAAAAGAATCCAAAAAAAGAACTACCCCAGTTGGTGCTAGTTTCGCTTGTAATAAACTTGTAACTAAGTACAGTTAAACTTTCCAAATACAAATTAAGGAGTATTTATGAATAAGAAAGCTATTAGCTTATCTATAATCGTTGGCGCATTATTAGTTGGATGTACAAATCAACCAAATCCAGTAACACAAAAACATACTATCAGCTTTGAAGAAGTATCTGTTCCTGTGACAGACAAAGAAAAAAGAGAAGTTCGAGCAAGTAAAAGTATAACTATAGATGGAGCAACTCATCCTATAGGTTTTCATACTATATTAAGAAGTGGACAAGAAATAGGAGATGGCACTTTTGGTCTGTTATATGACAACCAAGGCAATCCACTTAGAAATCCCGATGGATCTTTAAAAATCTCAAACTCAAATGATTTTACTTCACTCATACCTGTTGAAGATAAAATCTTTATGATTAACCATTTTGAGAGCCGTCCAGCTGCTATGTATATCACAGAGGTAGAACAAGACAAAAAAGGTAACTTAAAAGCAATCAACACAAAAAATATAGATTTTTCTCAATTTAATGGACTATGGGTTCCATGTGCAGGGAGTATAACACCTTGGAATACACATCTTGGAAGTGAAGAGTATGAACCAGATGCAAAAGTAGTAAAGCCTAATGGTTCAATCAATAGTTATTACGATGCTATGGGAGACTATTTTGGTGGTGATTTAAAAGCGCTTAATCCTTATGATTATGGCTGGACTACTGAAGTGAGTGTTTTAAATACAAAAGGCGATGTAAATGTACAAAAACATTATACTATGGGTAGATTTGCTCATGAGTTAGCTTATGTTATGCCAGATGAAAAAACTGTATTTTTAAGTGATGATGGAACAAATGTAGCTCTTTTTATGTTCGTAGCCGATGAAAAAGCTGACTTGAGTAGTGGTGTATTGTACGCTGCAAAATGGATGCAAAGAAGTGATAAAAATGGTGGGAAGGCATACTTAGCATGGGTGAACTTAGGTCATGCAACAGATGCACAAATCAAAAGTGCTTTAGATAAAAAAGTTAAGTTTAATGACATTTTTAAAAGCTCAAAAACTGCAGATGATAACTTTATGTCTATCCATACAACAATGGGTCAAGAAAATCTTCAAATAAACTCAAATATGGAAACAATTGCTTCTAGATTAGAGAGTAGAAGATATGCAGCTCTTAATGGTGCTACTACAGAATTTAGAAAGATGGAAGGAATCACTCATAATCCAAATAAAAATGTCCTATACATCGCCATGAGTTCTGTCGGTAAAGGGATGGAAGACAATAAGAAAAAAGGGAAACCAACTACTAAGTATGACATAGGAGGGAACAATGATATAAAACTTCCATATAACCCTTGTGGAACTGTATATGAGTTATCTTTTAACACAAAACCAACTTATGATTTAAATGGTAAAAAAATCAATTCTCAATATGTTCCTAATTTAATGGAAGGTTTAGTTTCTGGTTTTGTAGATAAATCCATAAAAGGTAATAATTGTTCAGTTACATCTTTAGCAAACCCTGATAATATCTCATTTATTCCAAATAGCTCAACACTTCTAATAGGCGAAGATACTGGTAGTGGACATCAAAATGATTATTTATGGTCATATAACACTGATAGTAAAAACCTTACAAGAATCGAAACAACTCCTTATGGAAGTGAAACTACTTCTTTATATTTCATAAATAATATAAAAGGCTTTGGTTATATCATGAGTGTTGTACAACATCCTTATGGTGAAGGAGATGCTTTAACAAAAGAAAAAGACATGCCAAATATGGCTCAAACTTCTGGCCAAATGATGGGTTATACTGGTTATGTTGGACCACTTCCTGTTATCAACAAATAATTATCAATACACTTCATAAAGGAGTCTTTTTATAAAGACTCCCTCTTTTACAAGGACTTCTATGAAAACTCTCATAATTTTACTCTTATTTTCAATATCTCTTTTTTCTCAAATTATTCATAATCAAGCTGCATTTATAACATCTCAATGTTATACAAAAACTGTAGATACTAACGGTAAAAAACATAATCCATGTTACTCATGTCATACAAATGCAAAAATACCAAATTATATGAGTGATGAAGATATACAAGAGAGTTATGCATTTGCCGAGTATGCAACAAAAAACAGATGGACCAATCTCTTTAAAGACAGAACTAATTTAGTTCAAAAAATAAGCGACAAAGAGATCTTAGACTATATAAAAACCGATAACTATAAAAACTTGAAACAAAGATTACAAAACCTCCCAAAAAAATGGGATTTAAATCATAATGGCAGCTGGGATGGATACTTACCAGATTGCTATTTCAATTTTGATACAAATGGGTTTGATAGAGATGAAATGAACAATATAACAGGCTGGGTTGCGTTTAAATATAGACCATTTTTAGGAACTTTTTGGCCAACAAATGGTAGCACAGATGATGTACTCATTAGGTTACCTAAAATATTTTGGTTAAATAGTAGTGGAAAAATTGACTTAAAAATCTATACAAAAAACCTTATAATAGTTGAAGATTTAGTGAAACAAACAAAAAAGCACACTTCTTATATGGGTTTAGCTAAAAACAAAAAACTAAATATAGCACTAGGTCTCTATCCAGTTGGTACCGAGTTTCTTCACTCCGTACGATATATCCAACCTACTAACCAAGGAGTTGAACTATCTAAGAGAATGAAGGAACTCAGATATGCTAAAAAAGTAAGTTGGTCTAACTACTGGGAACACCAACAGATCTCTGATGAAGAGTTTAAAGAAAAGCATGACTTCCCAGATAGACTCAGTACTTATATCTACGATGGTGAATATGGGATATCAAACAAAAGAGGTTGGTTTTATCAAGGATTTATAGAAGATAAACAAGGGGAATTAAGACCTCAGAATCATGAAGAAACTCTTTATTGTATAGGCTGCCATGCTTCAATTGGTGCTATAACAGATAGTACATTTGCATATCCACGAAAATATGCTTTTGGATATTGGGATAAAAAAGGGGTAAAAAATGTAATTGACAAGAACAATGAATATCTAGACTATTTAAAAAACAATAATCATGCAAATGAATTTAGAACAAATGAAGAAGTTTACAACAAGTTTTTTAAAAATGGAAAATTAAAGCTGCAAGAAGCAAATAAAATAAAAAGCGATATATCTTATCTTTTAGTCCCAAGTAAAAACAGAGCTCTTTTACTCAATAAAGCGTATAAAATCATAGTCGATGAACAAAGTTTTATCTATGGTAGAGATACTCATGTAAAACCATTATCTAATGTCTATCAAGAAGTAAAACAAGATGAGTCAACACAATTAGTACCTGTAACAAGGGAATAGATATATTTTGTAACCAAATTGTAATCAAAACTTTATAAAATCCATTCAAATAATAAGGACCGTATGCATGGAAAAACTTTTTCAAAAAATCTCATTAGCTAGTGCTTCACTTGTTTTAGTGATTTTACTTGGTATTTTTATCACTCTTTTTAACGCATCTAAGCCTGCGATAGATGAATTTGGTTTTAATTTTATAACTGATTCAACATGGAATAAAGAGATAATTATAGATACTCCAGTAACTAAAGTAAACGAAAAAATACCTGTTATTAATGAAGATATAATTATGAGTAATAGTCCTGTGATTGTAGATGAAGACGCTGTAGATTCAAACACAAAAACAATTTTTGGTGGATTTATTCCTATAGTAGGAACTCTTCTCTCAACTCTAATTGCATTAGTATTTGCCCTTCCAATTGCAATGGGTATAGCTGTATTTTTAGCTGAAATAGCTCCAAAACATATCTCTCATACTGTAGGAATTGCCATAGAGCTTTTAGCTGCAATCCCAAGTATCATCTTTGGTATGTGGGGACTTTACTACTTTGCACCAATCGTTGCTGGATTGGTTGGAGGCTACCAAGTTTCTCTCTTAACAGCTGGTTTAGTACTAGGGGTCATGATACTTCCTTTTATGGCCGCAGTTACAAGAGATAGTATGAATACAACTCCTGATGTACTTAAAGAATCAGCTTACGCCTTAGGTGCAACTAAATTTGAGGTTATAAAAGATATCATTTTCCCATATTCAAAAGTTGGTATCATAGGTTCAATCATACTTGCACTTGGACGAGCTTTAGGTGAGACTATGGCTGTAGCATTTTTGATTGGTTCAATTTTTTCTCTTCCTTCAAGTATAAATAGTCCAACTATATCTATCCCTGTTGCTATGGCAAACAATTTTGGTGAAGCAAATGGTATTGGAGAAAGTACACTTTTCTATTTAGCTCTCATACTTTTTGTAATCTCTTTTACAGTTATTTCGTTTGCAAAATTTTTCTTTTTAAAAGGGCATAAATCATGAGACTTTTACTAAACAAATTTATCCTAGGACTATCAACTTTATCTGCTTTAATAGGATTAGCATTTTTAGGATGGATACTTATAACGCTTTTTATAAAAGGTATTAGTTCCTTTCATTTTAACCTATTTTTAAATGACCTCATAAATGGTGGTCTTAGAAATCTTATAGTAGGACAACTCATGATTGCAGCACTAGCAAGTGTCATAGGAATTCCTCTTGGAATGGTGGCTGGAATATATATAAGAGAGTATGGTCGTGGAAAATATGCGGAACTCATAAGAAATCTAAGTGATATTATGGTTTCAGCTCCTTCGATTGTAATTGGTGCTTTTGTTTATGCTGTTATAGTGGTTCCAACTGGTGGAACAAGTGGATTTGCAGGCTCAATTGCACTTTCTATTATGATGATTCCAATAGTCATCAACACAACTGATAGTATGCTTTCACTCGTACCAAAAGAACTTAGAGAAGCTGGAATTGCTCTTGGAGCTAGTAAATACAAAGTCATCATAGACATCGTCATAAAATCTGCAAAAGTTGGGATTATGACAGGTGTTTTACTTGCATTTGCGAGGATTGTTGGAGAGACTGCACCTCTTCTTTTTACAAGTGAGACAAGTAACTACTTTAGTTTGGATATGACAGAGTCTTTTCCATCTTTAACTGTTAGCATATATGACTTAGCAAATGAGCCTGAAAAAGCGAGCCGTGATTTGGCTTGGGCAGCTTCATTTATCCTTACTGTTATGGTTTTAGTTATAAACCTAACAGGTAGATTTATAACAAGAAACAAAGGTTAATACAAATGATAATGAACATAAAAAAATTTAGTTTTACATATCCTGGAGCTCCTGCGCCATCATTGCAAAATATAAATTTACCAATAGAAAAAAATAAAATAACAGCGCTAATTGGACCTAGTGGTTGTGGAAAATCTACTCTTTTAAGAGCTATGAACCGCATACATGACTTGTACCCAGGTAATCTTTATGATGGAGAAATAGAGCTTTTAAACTCTGAAACTAACACAATGGAAAATATACTCGATATAAAAAAAGAGAATGAGTTTATAGAACTTCGTCAAAAAGTAGGAATGATATTTCAAAAGCCAACTCCTTTTCCAATGAGTATATTTGACAATGTCGCTTATGGCCTCAAAATAGCAGGGATAAAAGATAAATCAGAACTAGCAGAAAAAGTAGAAACAGCTTTAAAAGGCAGTGCTTTATGGGGAGAAGTAAAAGATAGGCTAAACGAGTCTGCCATGGGATTAAGTGGGGGACAACAACAACGACTTTGTATTGCAAGAGCAGTTGCTGTAAAACCTGACTTACTTCTTTTTGATGAACCAACTTCAGCACTTGATCCTATAAGTACAGGAGCTATTGAAGAGTTGTTGGTTGAACTTAAAAAAGATATATCAATTGCTATTGTAACGCACAATATGCAACAAGCTAGCCGTATTAGCGACTATACGGCTTTTATGTACCTTGGAGATTTAGTAGAATTTGACAAAACTGAAACTATATTTCTCAATCCAAACCAAAAACAGACAGAAGATTATATAACAGGGAGATTCGGATGATAAAAAATTATGACATAGAACTAGATAGCGTAAAAAAAGAAATTCTAGAAATTGCAACAGGACTGAGTAAAGCAAATGAGTTGATTTTAGAAGCAATTAAAAATTGTGATAAGGCTATGTTTAACGATGCAAAAAACTATATCAAAAACATTACTAGTAAAACTAATGATATAGATAACAATATCATAAAACTTTTAGCATTATACGCTCCTGAAGCAAGAGATTTAAGACAAGTTGTAGCATACTTAAAAATTACAACTGAGCTTTTAAGAGCCTCTACAAACACAAGAAGTTTTATTAGAGGATTTATAGATGTCTGTAAAGATGTCGATATAAGCACTATAAATGAATATGCAATTCCACTACAAAAATCAACAACTAAAGCGATCAAAATCATGACAAGTATGCTCGATATTGACTGCCCGGATGAACTTCAAGACTGTTTTAATGATGTCCTCATAGAAGAAAACAAAACTGATGACTTATATGGAATTTTAGAAAAAAATATTTTAAACAATTCTAAAAAAACAGATAATTTTGAAAAAGTTCATAAAATTTTACGAGCCTTTAGAAAAAGTGCAAAAATAGCAGATAGAACTATTAGTATAGCTAACTTATTAGTTTATATTAAGGTTGGTGGAACTCTTCAAAAGGTATAATTATTTTATGAAAAACACTATTTTAATCGTTGAAGATGAAGAAGATATTTTAGATTTGTTAGAATACACACTAAATAGTGATGGACATGAGTGTATCTGCTGTGTAGATACACTACACTTAAAAAAAATTTTAGATGAGGAAAAAATAGATCTTATCCTTATGGATAGAAATTTGCCCTCTGGTGAAGGGTCAATTTTTATAAAAGAGATTCGTAAAGAAGGTTACAATACTCCTGTAATTTACCTTAGTGCAAAAGACAGCTCGCAGAATATACTAGAAGGCTTTGATAGAGGTGGGGATGACTACATAACCAAGCCTTTTGACACACTTGAGCTTAAAGCAAGAGTAAAAGCTCTTTTAAAAAGAGTAAATAAAAATGATGATGTACTAAAATATAGAGATATTACATATCACTCATTAAACAAAGTCTTTCATATAGACGGTGTAGAAAAAAATCTAACAAGCCTCGAAAAAAATCTCCTTTTAGAGTTTTTAAAAAATCCAAATATACTTTTAAGTCGTGATATTCTTTTAGCAAGAGTATGGCCAGACAGCTTTGATAAACAAAGTAAAACTGTAAATGTTGCTATTAAAAGGCTTAAAGAAAAGATTGATCCTGATAACACAAAAAACTATATCAAAACTATTCGTGGTGAAGGATATATGTTAAGTTCTTCTTCATGCTAAAACTTCATCAAATCTATTTTCGAAAATTTATACTTCTTTTTATATTACTCTTTATTATAGTAGGTGCTATAGTATATGCATGGCTTAAAGATATATATATAAATCAAGTAGAAAAATCTCTCTTAGAGAATATCAAAATTGTCTCCTTACATGTAAATGACAAAGCTGATTTAGATAAATTAGCACAAAATATCAAAAAAAATTTAAACATAAGATTGACTATTATCAATCAAGATGGAAAAGTCATAGCCGAATCAGATGAAGAAAAATCTAATATGGATAATCATAAATATAGAGAAGAAATCATGGAAGCAAAAAATGAAAATTTTGGTCAAATCATAAGACACTCTGCTACACTTGACAAAGATCTTCTCTATGTAGCAAAAAGATTTAATAACACTTATATAAGGATGGCAAAAGAGATAGATAAAATCAATGAAAAATTGATGTCCTTAGCTATAAAAGCAGGGATTGCTTTAATTGTATTTTTTATCATATCATTTTTTATTGCTTATAAAATTAGTATAAAATTAGAAAATGAAACAAATAGAATCTTGAAATTCTTACTAGAATTAACCAAAAAGAAAAAAAATTCATTTATTAGCTCAAACTTTTCACAAGAATTTTTTCAAATCACCCAACTGCTCACTAAAATTTCAAGAGTACTAACAAAGCAAGACAAACAAAAAGCAAAATATACAGCAAAACTCAGAAAGTCAAATGATCAAAAAGATGATATTATCTCAGCAATATCACATGAATTTAAAAATCCAATAGCAGTTATCAACGGATACTCTCAAACACTTTTGACAGATAATGGAATAAATCAAGAAATACAAAAAAAATTTCTCAAAAAAATTCATGCGAATGGAGAAAAACTTTCGCTCCTTATAGATAAACTTAGACTCTCTATAAAGCTCGATGAAAAAAAATTAATGCCAACACTCCACTCTGTTAATATCACTAACTTAGTCCAGCAAAGCATAGAAGATTTTAAACAAAATTTCAAAAATAGAACTATTAGTTTAGAAGCAAAAGAGGACATCTCAATAAAAGCAGATTCTACGCTTATAGAAGTAGCCATAACTAACCTTATAGAAAATGCACTAAAGTATTCTGAGGATGATGTACATGTAAAAATTACCAATGAGTCTATTACCATAACTGACAGTGGGATTGGTATAAATTCTCGTGACTTAGAAAAAATAACTAAAAAGTTTTATAGAGTTTCTCAAAACGAATGGAATAACTCTCTAGGACTTGGACTCTCAATTGTATCCAATATCTTAGAACTTCACCATTTTAAACTACTAATTCAAAGTGAAGAAAATTCTGGTTCTGTGTTTACTATAAAGTTTTAAAGTGACTAATCTTTAAAAGACAATTTTATAGAAATAATCTCATCTACTTTCTTTATAAAAGCATCAATTACGGTTGGATCAAATTGTTTACCTCTTTGATTTTGTATATATAAAACTGACTCTTCAATGCTCCAAGCCTCTTTATAAGCTCTTTTAGATGTGAGTGCATCAAAAACATCAGCAACAGCTGTAATGCGACCCTCGATAGATATTTCTTCACCTTTTTTATTTAAAGGATAACCACCACCCTCAAATTTTTCATGGTGATCTCTAGCAATTTTTGCTGCCATTTTTAAAATTTCGTCATCATCTTCATTTAATATTTCAAACCCAATCATTGAGTGTTTTTTCATTATTTCAAACTCTTCATTACTTAAAGATGCTGGTTTTAGTACGATATTTTCTGGTATACCAATTTTACCTATATCATGCATAGGAGCTGTCAGTTCTATAAGCTGACAAAAGTTATTATCCAAACCAAGCTCTTGCGCAATAATTTTTGAATAAGATCCAACTCTTTTTGTATGTGCAGTTGTTTCGCTGTCTTTAAATTCTGCAACACTTGAGAGCTTATGAACAATTTTTATTTGGCTATCTTGAATTTTTTTATAAAGAAGTGCATTTTCTAAAGAAACACTCGCGTAATTACCTATAAGAATTAAAAGTTCAGCATCAATATTTGTAAAAATACCCTTTTTCTTATTGAGAGCTTGAAATACACCAATGGCCTCACCTTTATGATTTAAAAGAGGAACAGCAACAATATTTTTTGTCACATATCCTGTCTTTTTATCAATCTCAGGGTTAAATCTAAAATCTTTATAGGCATCAACAACTATTTGAACTTCTTTTGACAGGGCAGCTTTTCCAACCACACTTTTTTTAGCACCTACTCGTATCTCTTTAACACCATGAGCCATGCATGTCCACAACTCTTTACTTCTATCGTTATAAATAAAAATTGAACATCTATCAGCACCTATGATATCTCTTGCTGTATTTCCTAAAATTTCTAAAAGTTGAGTTAAATTTGTTGTCGATGAAATTTCTCTACCTAGTTTTAATAGAGAAAAAAGTTGTTCTGATAAATCTAGATTAAGCTGATTATTTTCTTGCACAATGACCTCTTATTATAAATAACGAACTTCTTAATATACAACAATTTACTTTATTTATCAATAATAATTAGTCTAGATTATCTAAATGGCATTTATACAAATAATTGTAATTTCTAAAAAAGAGCATGCATCTAATACACGCTCTTCAAATAAATTATTTTTGAGTATTAAATCTTGATTGGTACTCTTGTCCATGAGCGCAAACAGGACATTTTTTCAGCGCTTTTTTACCATAGTGAATATGCCCACAAACTTCACAAATCCATGCTTCATTTCCATCTTCACTTACAAACTCTTCCCCAGCTTCAAGTCTTGCTAAAAGCATTTTGTACATATTTTCATGCTCAACTTCAATCTTTCCAATTCCTTTGAAAAGTGTTGCTGCATCTTTATAACCTTCTGCTTTTGCAATCGCTTCAAAATCAGGATACATAGTTACATTTTCATAGCTTTCACCATCTCTAGCTGCTGCAAGATTTTCTAGTGTGTTTCCAAAACCACTTTCTTGTCCATAAACCATTTTATTATGTAGTTGGTACTCCATTTTTGCATGATGTTTTTCATTGTTTGCAGCTCTTTGGAAGTGCTCAGCTATATCTCTATAACCCTCTTTTTGTGCCACTCTTGCAAAGTACTCATACTTGTTTCTAGCTTGAGATTCACCCGCAAATGCTTTCATTAAGTTTACTGCTGTTAGATTTTCTGTAATACATTCCATCTCAACACCACAACAGGCTAGCGTTCCACCACCTACATTTTGTACCTCTACAATATTCCCACATTTTGGACATTTATAACTTTCATATTGACGCATATTAGCTCCTTTTAATTTTAATAAAATACAAGTATAAGTATAACACACTTAGTTAAACAAAATTTAGCATATGTTATACTTTATGAAATTATAGCTAAATCATAATTATTTGTCAATAGGAATTTTTATTATTTAGAATTATAAACCTAGTATCTTCTAAAATATTTTTAAGGATAACCATAGATGCAAATATCTGTCATCATTCCAACATTTAATAGAGCACAGTTTACACTAAGAGCCATACAAAGCATACAAAACCAATCTGTACATGTAAACGAAATCATCGTAGTTGATGATGGCTCAACTGATAATACAAAAAAGCTTTTAAATAATGAAAATATAAACTATATTTATCAAACAAATCAGGGTGTTTCTAAAGCAAGGAACAGAGGAATCAAAGCAGCACAATATGATTGGATAGCATTTTTAGACTCTGATGATATTTGGCATGAAGATAAAATAAAAGAACATATTTCTTTACATGTAAACAACCCAGATTTATTAGCCTCATATACAGCAGAGAAATGGATAAGAAATGGAAAAGTTATAAAACTAAAAACACATCAACAAAAAGTAGAACCTACATTTTTAAACTCTCTTTCTCTTTGTAAGATTGGAGTTTCTACATTTTTTTGTCATAAAAAGATATTTGACGATATAGGTCTGTTTGATGAAAATTTAAAAGTATGTGAAGATTATGATTTGTGGTTGAGGGTTTTACAAAAGTATGAGATAAAGCTTATAGATAAACAACTCATCACAAAATATGCTGGACATGAAAATCAACTCTCATTTGACACACCACTTATAGATACATACAGGATAACAGCCTTAGAAAAGCATGTAAAGACTCCATTTAAAGAAGAAGTAAAAAAAGAAATAAAACACAAAATAGCAATTCTACTGACTGGTGCAAAAAAACACAATAATCAAGAAATTATTAATTACTATGAAAATAAGGTATAATCATTTTTAGATATTGAAAAGAAGTGTGTATGCAAAAGATAATTACGATTGATCCCCTCACCAGAATTGAAGGGCATCTCAAATTTACTACTAAAATAGTTGACTCTGTTGTAGTAGATGCCAAATGTTCTGCTCAACTTTATAGAGGAATTGAAAAAGCTCTTATAGGTTATGATGCAAGAGTAGCACAGCAAGTAACACAACGAATATGTGGCACTTGCAACTATGCTCATGCAGAAGCTGCTGCTTTGGCACTTGAAGATGCAATGAACATCAAACCAAACAAGAACGGACAACTCCTTCGAAATCTCATAGTCGGTGCTTATCAGGTACATGACTACCTTTTTCATTTTTATTTACTGTGTGTTTTTGACTTTATTGATGTGAAGACAATAGTTAATTACAAAGGAACGGATAATAATTTACTAAAGTTAAAAAAATGGGTAGAAACGGAACAAAAAAGTAAAAAAATATTCCCTATGTCTCCTTTTTTGCCAAAATTCAAAGCTATTTACTCTCAAAACAATAATTTAAATTTTTTTTCAATAAACAATTATATTGAAGCTTTCAATATTATGGTAAAGCTTGACAAAGCAGTCGCTATATTTGGTGGAAAATCACCTCATCCTGTAACAATAGAAGCTGGTGGAGTCACAACCATACCAACGCTTTTAGCACTTGAAAAATATAAAAAACTCTTAGACGAAGTACAAAAATTTGTAGATGAAAAGTATCTACCAAATATCATGAAAATCGCACAAGAATTTAAAGAGTATTTTCATATAGGCAAAGGCTACGCTAACTATCTTGCCTTTTCTTACTTTCCTGATGAAAATGGGAACAACCATCTTTTTACTGGTGGTGTAGTTCTAGATGGTAAGTATGGCAACTATGATTTAGATAAAATTCAAGAAGATATAAAATACGCATATTACGAAGACACTGGACATACAAAACCACTTTCAAATACAAAACTAACTCCTATCAACTATGCTCAGTATAAAAAAGAGCAAAGCAAAAAAAATGGAAAATATAGCTGGAGTAAAGCTCCAAGATACGATACAAATGTCATGGAAGTTGGGCCAATTGCCCGCATAATTGTTACATATAAAAGTGGGAAAAACCCTAGACTAAATGCCTTTGTTGATAAAATAAACACTCAACTAAACATCTCATTTGAAAATTATAACTCTGTTATGGGAAGACATTTAAGCCGAGCAATAATATCTCATACCATAATAGAAAAACTCCAAGATGATTTAAAAAGAGTTGAGCCTAATGTCTCTGCTTATAAAGAAAATGAGGTCCCTAAGAATGCAAAAGGTATTGGACTAACAGAAGGTACCAGAGGGTCTTTAGCACATTGGATTGAGACTGACAAAGCTGGTTTTATCAAGAATTATGAACTTATAGTTCCTACGACTTGGAACATCTCCCCTAGAGATAGTAAAGGAACTCCTGGAGTTGTCGAAAAAATGCTTATTGGCACAAAAATCAAAGACATAAACAATCCAATAGAATTAGCAAGAATAATTCGTTCAACTGACCCTTGTATGGCTTGTTCGGTGCACTAAAATGAACAGAAGAGAAGCACTAAAAAAGTTTTACAGCATTATCATTGCTGTTGGTGCATCATCTTTCTTTAGTTTTGAAGACCTCTTAGCGATAGACACACAAGCCATAGATAAACCAAACCTCATATGGCTTCAAGGATCATCATGCACAGGTTGCACCCTCTCTTTAACAAATATTGAAGATATCTCTTTTATAGATTTTATTTTAGAATTTGTCAATGTTATCTACCACCCAAATCTTTCTCATGCAGAAGATGAAGATGTCCCTAGCATACTTAACAAAGCAAAAAAAGAATTAAAAAACAATTATCTTTTAGTGGTTGAAGGATCTATTCCTACTTTACTGCCACATGCTTGTTTATTTTCTAATATCCCTTTTTTAGAGTGGATCGAAGAGATGGGTGCAAACTCTAAAGCATGTATAGGAGTTGGAACTTGTGCTTCATTTGGTGGTATTACAGATATGCGTGGTATAGAAACCGGAGCTTCTCCACTTTCGAAAGTTATGTATGAAGCAAATATTAATAAACCTATAACAAACTTACCAAACTGTCCTCTAAAACCTGAACATTTTGTTTACACTATACTTTATTTTATAAAATTTGGTAAGTACCCTCCTTTAGATAGACAGTTCAGGCCAAAACTATTTTTTTCAAAAACTATTCATGAAACATGCATGCATTTTTCTGAGTTTCAAGAAAATATTTTCGCAAGTAAAATAAATGAAAAAGGGTGCTTATTTGAACTTGGGTGTCAAGGCCCAGTGACTAAAAGTGACTGCATTACTAATGGACTCAATGCAAATACAAACAATTGCATAAAAGCAGGTCATCCTTGCATAGGATGTGCAAGCGAACATTTTCCAAGACAAATCATATTTCGCTCATATAATGATAAAAGAAATATCCAAGTATTTAAAGAGGTTCCTTTTGGAAGAAAAAAAATCAACTAGATCACTATACGATCTCTCAACTCTTATAGCATATATAGTCATTCTTGCTGCTATATTTTTTATGTTCGTTCTTTATATATTTCTAACAGCGCAAACCAATGAAAACATAAGAGAGACAGGATACTCTTTACTAGACAATCTTATTGCAGATACAAGAAGATCTCTTCAAAAAGGAGAAAGAAACACATTTCAAGATGTTCTTAATAAAACAGCTGATAGAGATGATGTGATAAGCGTTGCTCTTTATACTACAAATAAGCTCATGACATACAAATCTAATGAAATCACAGTAGGTCTTCCTTTTATAAAAGTAAACAATGAGTTTAGTAATCCAAATACAGCTCTTTATGCGCACACTAACGGTAGCTACAAAAGAGAAGATTGGAGTTTTAGTGAACAAACCATGATAAACCATAAAAATAAATCAAAAGACTGTTTCAAGTGCCATTACACTTTAAAAGAAAACCTTTTATTTAACTACCAAAGAAAAGCTCACATTATGAGAGAAGAAAAGTCCTCATTTTACTATGATATTCCCATAGAAAACTATTGTATAAATTGTCACACACACTGGAAAATAGGACAAAGTGCAGGATATCTTGAGATTAATATGAACAACAAACATCTTGTTTCACAATCAAAAGATAGACTAAAATATTTCATGATAATTTTAGGTATTGTCATAGTCTCTTTCTTAATTATTGGATACTTTATAAAGCTACTAAATAAAAAACTACAACTTACACAAAAAAGTCTCATAAACCAAGTAAATCATGATTCTATGACAGGACTATACAACAGAAGATTTTTTTACCAAATATCTAAAAAAATACTTCTTTTAGCACAAAGAAATTTTGAAGAGATACATATCATCATGCTTGATATTGATAACTTTAAAAGCATTAACGACACATACGGCCATGATATTGGGGATAAGGTTATCATTGCTCTAGCCAATCAACTCTCTAAAAGTACAAGGGAAAGTGACATTGCCGCAAGATGGGGTGGTGAAGAATTTCTGCTTTTATTACCAAAGACAGATGAGAAAGGTGCTCTTAATAAAGCAGAAGAAATAAGAAGTTCAGTAATTAAACTAAAAGTAGAGAATGTACACTTTACTGTGAGTATCGGTGTGGCTACTTTTGATTATACAGAAGATGCTACGATTGATGATGCTATTAAAAAAGCAGATTATGCTCTTTATGAAGCTAAAAATTCAGGGAAAAATAGAGTTTGCACCCACATATAAAAAATCTCCCCATAAACGCAATTGAACTTTACTGTGGTATAGGTGGTTTTTCAAAAGCTTGCGAAAATTTTAATATAAACATTATTCATGCTTATGACCAGAATGATGCAGCAATTAGAACTTACAATCAAAACTTTTCTCACAAAGCTACAAAATTTAACCTTGAAAAATTTGATGAGACACATTTAGAAAATATAGATTTTTTATGGATGTCTCCACCATGCCAGCCATACACTAGAAAAGGAACACAACAAGAGTTACAAGACAGCCGAACAGATAGCTTTAAAACTATACTCAATGCTATATCAAGAAATCCACCTTTACATATTGGCGTCGAAAATGTAGAAGGGTTTAAAAACTCATCAGGAAGAGATTTATTAGTAAAAACTCTTAAAAATATTGGCTATAATATTAGTGAAACCTTACTTTGCCCTAGTGAACTAGGTATACCAAATAGACGCATGAGATATTATCTAGGCGCTTCACTTAAGCCTTTAAAACCAATTCAAAAAAGCTTTATATCTAAAGAGTTACAAGAGTTTATAGATGAACCTACTGAGCCTTTTTTGATACCAAAAAATACGCTAGAAAAGTTCAAAAATGGCTTTCGTATTATAATCCCTGAAGATAAAGGTGCATACACAACATGTTTCACCTCATCATATTCAAAATCATGGATGCACTCAGGAGCATATCTTACATGTAAAGAAGGAATAAGACTGTTTGAGCCAAATGAAATAGCCTCTTTGATGGGTTTTAACAATAAGTTTATATTTCCAAATGAACTTACAAAAAGACAATCTTATAAACTCATAGGAAACTCATTAAGTGTTTATGCCTTAAAAGCCATACTTACTCAGTTTGATTTAAACAAGAACTAACTTAAATGCAAGTTTCATGACAGCATATAATGTTAGACTATTTTAAATCTCTCTTAAAGGTATAAAATGTCTTACAAAAAAATATTTTTCCCAATTGGTGGTGGTGATGAGCTAGAAGAAAGATTATATGGCGTCTGTTTAGTTGCAAAATATTTTAAAACAAATTTAGAAATATTAAAATGTGGCTTAAAAACAAATATAAATATATACAAAACTATGTCTTTACCTGAAGAAATAGTTAATAAAATTGATTCTATAATAGATGATAAATATCAAGATGATAATTTAGAATTTAAAGCAATCTTTGAGGATATTGCCAACGAGGTGGGTATTAAAATTTCAAAAAAACCTTTGATAAATGAAGCAAATGTTTTTTTAAATATTCAAGAAGGCCTTAGAAGTACACTTATTGAACAAAATTCAAAATTTTGTGACTTGGTTATAGCTGCTTCTCCTCCTGCAGGAATTGCAACTGCAACTTTTGAGTCTGCTGTTTTAAAAAGTGGCAAACCTATTTTGATGATTCCTAGGATAATGAGACAATTTAGTACACAATCAATTATTATTGGGTGGAATAACTCTCCAGAAGCTTCTCGTGCGGTAAGTTTATCAATAGATATTTTAAAAAATGCACAAAGAGTTCATATAGTTTCATCCAACGAATATTCAGATAAAGCAAATAATATAAAAAAATTAATCGAATATTTAGCCTATCATGATATTGATGCAAGCTATGACATTATAAAAACAACAAAAATTCCAGGACAGGCTCTTCTTAATGCATCTTTAGACGGTAACTTTGATTTAATTGTTGCTGGTGCATATGGACATAAGGGACTAAAAGAATTGATGTTTGGTGGAGCAACAAGATATTTATTAGAAAAATCAACATTACCTGTTTTTATGTCTCACTAATTTATGATATCATTATTATATGAAAATAATACTATTAGAAGACAATAAAACTTTAGCTAATGGAATTTACCAAAAATTAAAAGAGATTGGCTTTGTTGCTGATGTCTTTTATGATGGTGAAGAAGGTTTGTATGCCCTAGAAACATCTATTTACAACCTTTTGATACTTGATTTAGGTCTACCTAATATGGACGGCATTGAAATTATTAAAAAATTGCGTAAATCTAAACAAAAACTACCTATTTTAGTTATTTCAGCACGCGATAAACTTGACCAAAGAATTTTAGGACTAGATACTGGTGCCGATGATTATATATGTAAACCTTTTGAACTAGACGAAGTGATAGCAAGAGTTCAAGCACTTTTAAGACGAAGTAATAATCAAATATCAAATGTAATCCAATATAATGACCTCAAATTTGATACTCAATCTTTATTTCTAACAAAAAACAATATAGCTATAGAACTTAGCAAAAGGGAATTAACTATTTTTGAATACCTTTTGCAAAATTTAAATGTAATAGTAAGTAAAGAAAATATTGTAGATCACATTACTTCTGTTGATGATGAGTTTAATCCAACTGCGGTAGAAACTTATATGTCACGACTTAGAAAAAAGTTAGGAAATTCAATTAATGTAAAAACCATTCGTGGTTTAGGTTATATGATGAGTTAAAATGGAAAATCATACCCAATCGATTCAATCACGACTTATACAACTACTAACAATTCCTCTTGGACTTTTTACAGTAATTATTTCAATAATCATATACTATATATTAAGTAATAAAGTAAATACTTTTTATGATAATCGATTATATGCTACAGCTAAAAGTATTGAAAATGATATAGGTATATTAAATAAAAAACTTGTTGTTGATTTACCATATTTTTCAATCAACTTTCTTTCAGCCCATGATAGTGGATTAGTATATTACTCTGTTGTAGATGAAGAAGGTAACTTACTAATTGGTCACAAATATTTATTTAATAAAAAAAAAGTCATACCTTATGAAAAAAACTTCTTCAATGTAACTTATGATAACTCTTTGTTAAGGGCTGTCTCTTATCCTATATACTTTTATAGTTCAGGGAAAGAGTATATAGCATATGTAACTGTCGCTGAAACGACAGAAGAAAGAGATAAAAATATAAGTGAGATTTTGATGATAATTTTCATCTTTATGGGGTTAATTACTTTTTTTACTATTTTCATTACTGTTATTGCTGTCAAAAGGGGATTAAACCCTTTGCATAAATTACAAAAAATTATTAATCAAAGGGATCAAAGAGATTTAGCGCCTTTAGTATTTGACGCTCCTAAAGAAATGAAAACTGTTGTAAATAGTATTAACCTACTACTACAAAGAAGTAGAGAAACCATAGATTATATTGAACAATTTAATTCTGATGTTTCTCATCAATTAAGAACTCCTTTAGCTGAAATAAAAACAAAATTAGAACTTCTCTACAAAAAAGATGATAAAAATTTCATATTTTTAAACCAATTAATAAACAATATGGCACATATTACAGAACAGTTATTACTCTATGCGAAAACAAATCCAAATACAATCAATATTACACGCTTTCAAAAACTAAATCTCAATAAAATTTGTAAAGATTATGCTTTAAAAACAGCTCCTAGAATTTACAAAAAAGGTTTCGAATTTGCATTTGAAGATTTAAATGAAGATATCTATATTTTGAGTGACAAAATTTTACTTGATAGTATGCTAGATAATATTATAAACAATGCATTACATTATGCTGTTGATGAACATGGATCACCCATGGGAACAATTACTTTAAGTTTACAGCGACAAAACAATACAATTTGGCTAAGTGTCAAAGATGAAGGCTATGGAGTAGAAAAGAACAAATTAAAAAGCATTTTTGAACGATATTATCGTGTCGATTCAACCAAAAGTGGCTCTGGATTAGGATTAAGCATTGTTAAACAAATAGCTTCATTACATCAAGCTAGTGCAATTGCTTTAAATGAAAACGGTTTAAAAGTATCCATTATATTTAAAGTATAAAATGAAAAATTAATCTTTATATAAATAATCATACTCTTTCAAAAGTTTCATAGTCTCTTTTAAAAGTTTATTTGATTTTTCAGGACCAAGCCAGCTACAACCAATACTATTTCGTCTAAGATTAAGTTGAACTTTTTTTCTAGCGAGAACTTTTTTTAAAGATTTTAAAATATAATTATATCTTGAAGGATAATTTCTTTTAAATTCTTTAGAAACAGCAAATCCTCGCATAGAACCATGAAAAATGGGAAGTGATATATTTGTACTTTCTAAAGCTTCATTCAAAGTAGGAGCATCCCATCTTTTCGATCTTTTTTCTTTAATAATTACTATCGGTTTTAAAAATTTACGATATTTTTCACTTCCTTGGGCAGATATTACAATAATATCCACACTATTATCAATCAATGCTTCCCTTGCAACTTTGCCTCCATGAAAAAAAACAAATTTTATTTTATCTTTAGCAATACCTAACTTCTTCATTAAAAGTTTGATGATTAAATAACCCGTTGACTGATATAACATTGCAACTTTTATTGGCTCTTTTGCTGTTTTAATTCCTTGTATCAACTCTTCTAATGTAGAATAAGGAGAATATTGATTTACAGCTATAAATTCATAATCAAACCATTGGAGGTTAATAATTTCAAAATCATCAAGATTATAAGGTGCTTTATTAATTAAAATTGTATTAAGAATATATGGTGATAAAGTTGAAGCAAATAAATTATATCCATCTTGAGGAGACTTTAAAAAGTCTATAGTTCCAAGAAGTGTACCTTGACCTTTTCTATTGACCACATTCACTTTATAAGTCATTTCTTCCTCTAAAAATGGTTGCATTGCTCGTGCCATCCGATCAGTGCTTCCTCCTCTTTCTAAAGGAACAATAACATTAAATTCTTTATTTGGATATTCAGTAGAAAAAGCGGTAACATGAAAAAGTAAAAAAATAAAAATACTATATTTCATCCAAACCCTTTTAAAGTTATATCTAAGTATAACACCTTTTAAAAAAAATTTAAATATATTCTACTTACTATTATAAAAATTTGTATTGGAAGGTCAAGACAGATTAGTGCAATCACTATGTGTCTTATCCTCTTCCAATACTAATTATCAAACCACAAACAACATAAAATTAATGCCAAAATATCAAATCGCTAAGAGCATAAACAATAATTCTATACTCATTTTACTTATTCCTGCTATTATATTTTAACAATGCACCAAATCTATAGAGAGCATGAACAAATTTACAATAAGGTAAAATCAAAAAAAATGCTAATACAAATCCTAAATGAATACATAATAAAATTGGCATTAACTCCCCTTCTCTAAGAAATAGTAATAAGAGACCTGTTAAATTTACAAAAAATAACAAAGCAATAAATGAAAAATCCATACCAAATAATTTTTCAGACATTGGTTCTTTATCTGCTTTTAACTTTATCACAGTAAGCCCAATAGCACCAATTACAACTAAAATACCACCAATAGTTCCTGTAATAACAGGAGCTGAAAAATACTCATATGGTGCACCTTGCCCCAATATATAATGGTAAACAGCTGCTATTGTTGTTGAAACTAATGTTAATCCAAAACCATACATTACAAATTGATGATATGTTCTTCTAGAATGAGAAAAACGCTCATTGACATGATTACAACCATGTCCATTATCTCCACCATCTAAATGTTTAAGAGTTGCCACATCTTTAAGTGACTGCTTCCAAGATGAGCCATCAAAAAGATCACTCAGTTTATCCCCATTTTCTACCCAGAATCTTTTAAATCCAACAATAAAAGCAATCATAATATGTATCCAAATCAATATTGATACACCACTCATCAACTTAATTGGTATAACATTATAAAAAGATCCCTCACCACTGTATGCAACAAAAATTGAATCCGCATTGTTAAACATTACACCTGCTATAAATACTAAAGCAAGTGAAATTGCAATCATAAGACTTACTATAGTTCCATTTTTTGAAAACAATTTTCCTAAAAATGATGGAAAAGCATAATTTATATAACTGGCTACACGAAGATCTGCAAATGTTTTTGGAATATTAAGAGAAAATTCATGAGGTGGTGCATATTGGCAACTATGATAACAACCTTTACAGTTATGGCAAAGATTAGATAAATAATACAAATCATTATCACTAAATACCCTAAAGTTTGTAATTTCTGGAAATACAGGACAAAGTATTTCACAGTATCTACAAGCGTTACAAATTTCCATATCATGTCTTGCTATTTCTAAAATAGTCTTTGTATTTTCTTTATGCATTTGCTGCTCCTTCTCCTGCAATTTTTCCAAATACCGCACCAATAGTCATACCAATACCTGCTAAATATCCCTGCCCCAAAATATTACCTGCAACTACTTCACCACTTGCAAATAGATTTGTAGTTTCTCTATCATCATCCATATACACTTTTGCATTTTTATCAATTTTGACACCTAAATAAGTAAATGTCACTCCTGGTTTAAGTGTATAACCATAATATGGAGGTTCATCGATTCTTCTTGCCCAATGTGTTTTATTGACTTCCAGACCTTCTGTTTTACAATCATCTAAAACTGTTAAATCAAAACTACCATCTACAATATGATTATTAAAATCTTTAATTGTAGCAACAACATCTTCTTTAGGTAACTCTAATTGCAAAGCTAAATCTTCAATTGTATCAGCCTTTGTTGGTCTAAATACAGATGGCATAAACAGGTCAAAACTTTTACTATCGATAATGACATATCCTACTTGATCAGGTTGACCAGCAACTAAACGACCCCATATTGCATACCGTTTAGGCCAAAAGTCTTCACCTTCATTATAAAATCTTTTTCCATATTTATTTAGTACAATTCCAAAAGGTACGCAATCAAGTCTCGTTACAATACCACCATCATATAGAGGTGCTCTACCATCAACAGCGACAGCATGTCCTTGTTCAGGTTTACCTACAGGTTGTACATTTTGAGATAGAAGAGATTTTAAAACTTTACCTTGGTTAAATTTTGTTCCACGAATTAAAAAATTCTTTGCATGTTCACCCCATGCCTCTTTAAGCCAATCTATATTTGATTCAAAACCGCCAGAGGCTACTATATAATTTTGTGCTTTAAATTCTTTTTTTCCATCTGGTGTATTCACTTCAAGAAACTCAACACTATTATCATTCATCTGCACTTTTTCAACTTCGTGATTATATAAAATATCAACACCCAAATCTTCAGCTATTTGAAATTCTTTATTAACTAAAGTCTTACCTCCACCTAGAAAGAAAGCATTTGTTCGTGAAAGACTCAGCGTACCTTTAAGACTAGGTTGAAAATGGATACCTCTAGCAACCATCCAATTGTGTACTTCAATTGAACCTCTGATAACAATTGTTGCTAACTCTTTATTAGTCTCTCCTTTTGTAACTTTTAATAAATCATCATAATATTCTTCAAAGGAATAATTTTCTACTAAAGTTTTTGTAGGTTCATCGTGATGAACTCTCATATTTCTTGTGTGCTGAGAATTCCCGCCTCTCCATTCTTTTGATGAAGATTCAAGTAACCCTACCTTTACACCTTTTTCAGCTGCAGTTATTGCGGCTATTAAAGCAGCATTCCCGCCTCCTACAACTAATACATCATACATATTTACTCCTCTAATTTAATTATGCGTATACTTCTCCACTAAATAATAATCTTGCTGTTCTTATAGTTTTTCCTTCTAAGTCTTTTAAATTTGTTGTTGGAAAATTTATTACTACATTAACAATACCTGATGGTGTTTCTATTTTCACAGTAAAGCTTCCTACTTTTAACTTTTTTGCATTTAGTTCATTTAAAATTGTTCCCTCAATAAAAGAGCCTGCTGACACACAAAATCCTGCTGACACAGCTAAAGCTTGATGTGCTGTTGCTGGAGTAAAATATCTTATATTAATATCAGCATTAGTATTTTTTGCAGGACTTACAACTGCAATTTTAGGAATTACATTCCCTTTTGCACTTCCTAAACCCATTTTATGAGAAGCTTGTTCTCTTATTTTTTCTAATTTTTCAAAAAGTTTTCTATTTTTATCTAGCTCTTGTGGTGTTTCATATCCTGTAATACCCATGTCTTTTGCATATACAAAAACTACAGGCATACTAATATCCAAACATGTGACTTTAATTCCATCAATAACATCGCTCGTATGTCCTGTTGGTAAATAATGACCAGTTTTTCCTCCTGTTATATTTTTAAAAAACATTTCTATAGGTGCTGCACTACCTGGAACACCAGCAATTGTTGTATCCCCTCTATAATGGATACAACGATTAGGCGTTTTTATAATTTGTTGTATTGAAGCACCTGTATTAATATCATAAATATTTACAGAAGTTTCTCCATCTTCAATATTTGCCAAACCACGCTCTAATGCAAAAACACCTACTGCTGCAAGAATATTTCCACAAGTAGGTTTATCATCAACACTTGAGTCACCAACTCCTACTTGAATAAACTTATAATCAATATCTGAACCTTCATGCTTAGAAGAAGAAATAATTGCAATTTTGGTAGTAACAGATGTTGCTCCACCAATACCATCAATCTGTTTAATATCAGGACTTCCCATAATTTTTAGTAAAAGTTCATGTCTCTCTTTTGTATCAAGTGGTAAATCTTTATCTAGAAAATATGCTCCTTTGGATGTACCAGATCGATACATCATACAAGGTATCCTTTTTAAATCATTCATTTTGAATCCTTATGCTTTAAAAATAAAATCAGCAATTAACCCTTCTGGTAAATGCAATGACATAATTTGACTAACAAAAAATAAGAAACCAACTCCTATTACAGTAGTTAACATTATTTTCCACCATGGTGCATTCATTTTTGTTCTAATAACACCTAGGAACATAATTATTAGTGCGGGTAAAAATCCTAAAATCCAAACCCCAAAAAGGAAAATAGGTAAAATTAAAAAATTACTCCAAGTTTCTTTCCATTCAGTAGTAAGCTCCCCATTATATGTTAATTCAGTTGCTAATACATCTTTTTGCTTCTTTTTTGAAACAAGTTGAAACGATAATAAGACACCAAAAATCAACAATATTGAACTAATTACAATTGGGAAGATTCCACCTAAAAATTGATGTGGAATTGAATTAAATAAGGCATATAAAGCAAATGCCATTAATAACCACACAAAAAGAAGTTCTCCTGTGATAAATGTATAAACATGGTTTGGATTTGTATCTTCTTTTACGATACCTTTTTCTTTATCTTTTTTTGTATTTCTTTTCTTAAAAAATATACTTAACAAAATTGATACAAGCATCAAGAAAATCAACATTAATACCCCTGGCCGTTCTAACATATCCCAAGCGTAAAACTGTACGGCTTGATAGTAATATGTTTCAATCGTTTCCGCTAATACAAATCCAATTAATAGTGCTGGTCTTGGCCAATCAAAATATTTAAAAAGTGTTCCCAACGCTCCAATCGAAATCAATAGTACTAAGTCTTCTAAACTTCTTGTTGCTTGTAATGCGGCGAAGAAAATAATCATTAACATAAAAGGGGCAACATAACCATAAGGAATAGTTGTAATCTTTGAAATTCTATTTGATAATAAAAGACAAGTACTAGTACCTACAACATTTGCAAGAGCTAGTGACCATATAATAATATAAGAAATTTTTAAATTTTCACCTACCATTCCAGGTCCAGGTTCTATTCCTAGTATAACAAGTCCACCTAAAAATACTGCCATAGAGCCACTACCTGGTATCCCAAATAAAAGTGTTGGAACTAGACCCCCACCCTCTTTTGCATTATTTGCGGATTCAGGAGCAATAACACCTCTTACATCACCTTTACCAAACTGACTTTTATCTTTTGAAGTTTGCACAATATGTCCATATGCAATCCAATCAACTACACTGCCACCAAGACCAGGAATCGCTCCAATCATCGCCCCTATTGGAGCACATCTTGCAACAATCCATTTATGGAGCCATACATCTTTCATACCTTGTATCCAACTACCTCCAAGTTTTTCAGAACTTGAAATTTTTTTATTTGCTACTAATAAACTAACAATTTCAGGAACAGCGTAAACTCCAAGCCCTAAAATTACCAATTTAATTCCATCATACAGGTAATAGCTCCCCATAGTCATTCTAAATTCACCAGTTGCAGGTGCAGCACCCATGGAACCAAGTAACAGTCCAATAGAAGCAGCAATAAAACCTTTATATAAACTTTGACCACTTAAAACACCTACCATACTAAGACCAAAAATACCTAATATAAAAAGCTCAGCAGATCCAAGTTTTAAAATCAAATCTCTTGCAAATATCACAAAAGCAGATAAAATCAATGCACCTAAAAGTCCTCCAATAAGTGAAGATGAAAAAGCAGCTCCAAGAGCTCGTGCTGCTTCACCTTTCTTAGACATTGGATAACCATCAAGTACTGTTGCTTGAGATGATGATGACCCAGGAATACCCATTAAGACGGAAGTGAATGTATCTGATGTTGGGATAACTGCTAACATACCAATCAACATTGCTAATGCTGAAGTTTGATCCATCCCATATAAAAAAGGTAGTAAAATTGAAAAACCTACAATACCACCAAGTCCAGGAAGAATACCCACTAAAATTCCTAAGAACACCCCACCTAGCAAATAAAGCATATGCTGAATTTGCATAAGTTCAGCAAAAGCACTTAAGAGTGTGCCAAATTCCATAATATATCCTTTTCAAATTAAAAATTAGAAATAAATTCTTCTTTATTTATATAAAATTACTTTGATATAGGCACATATGTATTTATTCTCTAAAGGGCCTATTTCAAGTGCAATAATATATTTATTAGAATTTAATGTTATATTTTTCACTTAACCAATTTTTAATCCATTGCTTATCTTTTAAATTAACATTTGTAGCTATTTGCTTTAAATCTTGAGCATCTTTTCCTGTAGTTTGCGTATAAATACCTAGTAAGTCTTTGCTTTTTTCTTTAAAATCAGCTGCTTTTATAACTTTAGTGAATGCTTTGCTGTATGTATCTATAATATCTTGAGATGTATTTTTAGGCAAAAATACCATTTTTTGTGCAGAGAATCCAGCTGCAAAGAATGTTTTCCAAGCATTAAATGCTTCTCCCGATGGGGCTTTACCATAAACTTTTTCATAAACTTCTCCAAAGTGAGGAAGATTAGGGAATGTTGGATCTCTTTGTAGTTGACCTTTGTTGTCTAGAGTTCCCCACGAAAATAATGGAATTGTTTTACCTTCTTTAATAGTGGGAACTACATTTTTTAAATATGATGCAGATGTTTGATAATCAATATTTGTTTCGCCTCTTAAAAATGCTAATCTTCCAGATTTTCTACCCTTCATACCAAAAACTGCTTTTACATTTAGTCCTAATATATCAAATGCTAAAAGAGGTATTAAATCCAACGATGTAGCTCCTTGAGAACCATATTTTAATTCTATACCCTTTAATTTATCAATATCATCTAAATTGTTGATACCAAGCTTAGATGAAATATAAACAACACCCCCTGTTGGTGTTCCTAGTACTACTTTCCAATCTTTATAATCATATCTTACTCTCCTATCATCTAAAAGAAACGGGAACTGTGTTGAACCAGATGTACCTAAAATTGTTAATCCATCAGTAGAAGCTCTTTTAGCAAAGAAATTTGCACCTTTTGTAGAACCCCCGCCTGGCATATTTTTAATAACAACTACAGGTTGTCCTGGAAGAGCCTGTGAAAGTAAAGGAGCATAAAAACGACTCCACTTATCTGAACCACCTCCAGCTTTAAATGGAACAATCCATTCAACTGTTTCACCTTCAAAATTTACCTCTTTAGCAATGGCAATATTTAAAAGTATTCCTATTGCTAACCCTAATGTAAGAAGTATCTTTGTTACTTTCATTTTATATCCTTTTTTGTAATTAAAAGAAAAGTAACACTCAAACCTTTCATGAACCTTGCATATCTAATAAATCAACTTCTAACTAAAAAAAAATCTGATATTTATTACTTTTCTACTCCTATAGTGATTTTTTATTTATTTTAAGTCTTCTTTCTAATAAAATATTTTTATATTTATTACTTTTTTACACATAGTAAATTGAAATTGGAATAATTTTAGAAAGATATAAATAAATAATTTGGATATAAAAATCCTCTTATAAAAGACATATACCATATGTACCTTCTTTGATACAACACGATATACTAAAAAGATATAAAAGTAGAAGAAAATTTTTAAGCCCAATGAATAGCTTCTTTAATTGGTTTTAACAATAACTATTTATTCATCAGAGACTCTTTAATTGTTTACACTATAAAAGCCATACTTACACAGTTTGATTTAGACAACAACTAACTTGTCTTTTCCCGAATTTTTAGCCTCATAAAGAGCCTTATCAACTTTTCCTATCAAACCATCTTGACTATCTTCACTACGCAGCTCACTAAATCCAAAACTAGCTGTAATTGGTTTATCTAAAATATCCTGAAGTACTTTGTCTTCTTTAAATGCTCTTTGTAATTTTTCTATGATTTGAAGTATTTCTTCTTTTTTAGTATCTACAAATAACATAACAAACTCTTCTCCTCCCCATCTAGCAATTAAGTCAGTTTTACGAATACTTTCTTTTAATATAGCAGAAAATCGAACCAAAACCTTATCTCCTACAAGATGCCCAAAAGTATCATTAACTATTTTAAAATTATCTATATCAAGCATTACCATCGTTAGCTTCTTTATTTTTCCTCTTCGATGTAAATTAAACATATATTCAAGCTCTTTATTAAATTTTCTTCTATTAAAAAGTTTTGTTAATGAATCTTCAGTTGCTTGTTGTTCTAGTTGCTTTTGATAAATATCAATAGTATAGATGATTATCAACACAATTAAAAGTGTCACTAACAAAGAAACTACTAAATTAGCATAAAAAGTCTTTTGAAGATTTGCCATGTATTCTTTTTTATCTACTTCTACAAAGAGATATAATTTTAATTGTTCTATATATTTAGTACTAAGAAGATACTCTTTATCCTTATATTTATATTCAAATTTATTAAGTTTTTTACCAAATATGGCAGGTTGAATCTCTTTTAACCCATCAATAGTAGCTAGATTTCCTCTTTTATCTAACTCTTTTGTATGAAGGATAATTTCTCCATCTTCACTAGCAAAATATACATCATATCTATAATTATTTTTAAATGAATAAAGCATCTTCTCGATATCAAAAAGCTTAATACCAACGCCTGTTGTTGCTATAAGTTTACCCTCATAATCTTTAACTTTATAATTTATAAACATTATTAAAGAGTCATCTATATGCTTGTTATAATCTAAATTAACTTCATATAAATCTTTTTTTTTCCTAAAATCAAAAAACCAGTCATCTTCAGGGTTGTTTTTGTTTATATTGTCGATAACTCCTTTTGAAGTATAATAGTTTTTTGTAATATTTGAAACCAAGAAAGATGTAAACATCCTATATTTACTTTCTATTTCATAAAGATACTTTTGAATTGGGTATACATCTTTTTCACCTTCTATTATCCAGTCTTTTAAAAAAGTATCATTTCCCATAAGAGAGGCTACTATAAGTGGCTCTATCATCTCTTGCTGAATTTCAGTATATATGTTATCTATAGAAAGTGGCAAAGATATATTTTTCAATTGCGCCTGTGCTGATTCAACATCCATTTTATAATTTATTATAGAACTAATCACCGAAACACTTAAAAGCAATCCCGATATTATACCAATAACTTTGTATTTTAAACTCATCCAATCTCCTAATAAGGTTATTATAGCAAATTATAAAAAATATTTATATTAACTTAACCCATATCTAACCTCATTTTCAATATATTACAATTATGAAAAATCTTAACCCTTACTTCACTCAAAATCCTTTGGATAGATTAGATGCAACTAGACGAGACAAACGAAAAGTAGAGTCTTTAAAAAATCTAGAAAACTCTCTATTTTTGCTTTTTTGTAATGGCGAAATTCTTTTTAATCAAAACTCAAAAGAGTGTTTTTTTAGAAAAAAAGAGTTTGATACAATAGAGGCTGTTCTTCTTGGAAAAGATAATGATGTACATTATTTTGCTTTACATGTAGAACAAAATATCCCTGAATACTTATCAAAACTACCTTTAAGGGAATTTGCACAAACTAATTTGCTAGAAGAAAACAAACTCGGTATCCTAGCTCAAGCGGCTTCTGTTTTAAACTGGCATCAATCACATCAATACTGCTCAACTTGTGGTAAAAAAACACAAATGGCACATGCAGGCTGGAGAAGAGACTGCCTTGTTTGCAAAAAAGAACACTTCCCACGAACTGACCCTGTTGTTATGATGCTTACTACGCATGAAGACTACTGCTTACTTGGAAGAGGCGTAAACTTCCCACAAAATAGATACTCATGTTTAGCAGGTTTTATGGAATCAGGAGAAAGTATAGAAGATGCTGCAAGACGAGAACTCTATGAAGAAGCTGGCATAATTAGTGGTGAAGTAGAGTATATGATGTGCCAGCCTTGGCCATTTCCAAACTCGCTTATGATAGGTGTACATGTAAAAGCTAAAACAAAAAAACTTACTATAGACCCACATGAAATAGCAGATGCAAAATGGATACACAAGGATGATGTAAAAGCTATACTAGATGGTGATGAAAGCTATGGGATATTACTGCCCAAAAAAATTGCAATCAGTCGAAATTTACTAGAGGCCTGGGTATAAGCAAAAAAAAAGCGTCCGAAGCGGGCAACTCGGACGCTATATAGGTTATATTTACAAAAAGGAGGTTTTTGCTTTGGTAATAGAAGTATATACCTTTGTTTTAAACACTCTCTTAACTCTTTATGAATATAAAGTAAATATCTCTATTAACTAAGTTCTAACAATGCTTCTTTAAAGTCGCCTTCAACGATGATTGAATCAGAAAACATCAGATTTAATGGAAAATCAAAATCTTCTATAAACGCCCCATTTTTATCGAAGAAAACTCCATCTTTTTCATTTTTCTCTATAAATTTATCAAGATAGCTTCTCATATCATCCATATAAATCACGATTTTTTTATGAAGAGCCTTTGCATAACCTATCTCAAAAGCAGTTCCACTATCGAGCTCATTACCACGAAAAGGATTACCATTTGCTATAATGATGTCTGATTTTTCTATAAGCTCAATATTTTTTTCATAGATAAACTTCCTAGCAACTTCTTTACTCCAAGATGTATCTATCTCATTATCCAACGGGTATAATCCAACATATCCATACTCTTTACATGTAAGCTTATAATCTTCACCAATCTGTTTTGAATTTGGCTTAAACACATCAAAACCTGCTATATATATTTTTTGCATTTTATTCCTATGTTAAAATTGAAAAAACATTATATCCATTTTCATGTCTATATTCTAGTTTGAAACCATGATAATCAAGCACCCTTTTGACTAAGTTTAAACCTAAACCGTAGCCTTTTATATTTCTAGAGCTATCTTCTTGCGTAAATGTTTCTAAATAATATTCAAGTTTTTTACTCAAAGCTTTGCCTTTGTTTTGTACTTCAATAAAGTTCTTATCAATCACAATCTTTACTTTTCCATCTTCTTTATATTTGATTGCATTATCAATCAAGTTTTTGACAGCCATAGATATATAGTTCAAATCAGCTTTACATGTAAAGAGATTTACCATCTGCACATCTAGCTCTTTTTCATCATCTATCATCATTTTTGACAGAGCTTCAAAGAAAATCGTGTCTATATTATAGATTTGCATATCCAAATTTAAATGTTTTGAATTTAATTTTTCAATATCCAAAAGTTCATTCGTTAAATTATCTATCTGTGTGATTGATTTTTTTAGTATTTTTTTGTATTTGCTATCAACTTCTAGCTCTAGTGCTAACATCGCTTTTGAGATTGGGGTTTTAAGCTCGTGACTTATGTCGTTCAAAAGTTGTGTTCTTGAAAGTATGAGTGACTCTAAACTCTCTGCCATTTGATTATATTGATTTGTTACTTGTCCTATTTCATCATTTTTTTTACTTGGCTTTAGCCTAAAAGAGTAATCCCCTTTACCAAATGTCTGCATCGCAATCGAGATACTTTTTAGTGGCACTAGCATTTTAATTAAAATAATAAAAATAACTATCAAAAGAAGTATATCAGCAACTATGAGATAATTTAGCGCCTCTTTTTGTTCTATTTCTTTATTCTGATGTGTATCATAAAACACAAATTCATCATCAATATACTTCATATATAAAAAATAAGCACTCTGTTCTTTGTATATAAGAACTTTCCCAAATGAAATATTTTTTTCATAAATAATTTGCTCATCTGCTTTATTTATTGCTGTTTTTTTTATATCGTAGTTTAACTCTTTGGCTCTAGTATTTAAAAGATCTAAATCACCATTTATGAGATATTTGAAAAGCTCTTTTGAGACTTGTATATATTTTTCTTTGTGGATGAGCTCGATTTTTTCATTTGTTATTTTATCTGTTTGGATAGAAAGGTAAAACATTAACATTATACTTATTAAAAAAAGTATGGTTACTTTGGTGAAAATTGACATTTTTATCCTATAAATTTATATCCCGTTCCCCAAATAGATTTTATATATTTGGCTGCTTTTGAATCATCAAAAATCTTGTTTCTAATATTACTTATGTGCATATCTATGGCTCTGTCTTTCAAACTCATTTCATTACCTAAATGTCGCGATATAGATTCTCTAGATAAGATTTTTCCTTTGTTATGAAGCAGTAATGCAAAAATTTTATATTCTATGCTTGTAAGATCTAAAAGGTAACCTTCTTGACTGATTTCCATAGCATCTTCATTGATTTCAAATTCACCTATTTTCTTTGTACTTATCGTGTTATTTGTTCTTCTTAAAATGGCATTGATTTTCATAATAAGCTCTTTTGGCTCATATGGTTTTGCAAGATAGTCATCTGCACCATATTCATATGCCACTACCTTATCCCCAAGATTTCCTCTCGCACTTGATATTATGATAGGGATACTGCTTGTTTGTCGTATTTTTTTACAAACATCAAAACCATCCATTTGTGGTAGCATTAAATCTAATACAACCAAATCATAATTATCATTATCTTTCATATAATCCAGTGCTTCAAGTGGTTTGTCGTACGCTTCTACTTCATACTCATAACTTTTCAAGTAGTCTTTTAAAAGTTCTTGCATATCCAAATCATCTTCAATAAGTACTATTTTCACTCTATCTCCCACTCTTCAATATACTCTTCAAATTTTTGTTTTTGTTCTTGTGACAATATAGCATGAATCTGTTTTAAAAGATCTATCTCTATCTTGGTGGCGTATTCACTAATTTTTTGGTTTATATTTCGTATTTTATCTTCATCTAAAACTTTATCTAAAAACAACTCTTCTTTATCTTCTATCAAATCGTGTTTATATTCTCTGTAATCTTTTACTTTATGTCTATATTCTTTCAAAATTGATTTCATTTGTTTTTTTTGAGTATGTGAAAGTTCTAAATAACTAAGATCTTTTTTATAATGATGTTCATTTTTATCAGCATAAACAAATGAGAACAGTAACAAAAAGACAAATAGTATTTTCAATTTCTATCCTTTCATTTCTGGTACATTTATCAAGTCATATTCAAGTAAACCATTTTGTATATTTTTATGACAAGCTTTGCAGTTTGCTTTGCTTTTTACTTCATTACTTGCAAAAACTGACTTTTCTATATCTTCATGCTTTTTTCTCCAATATGGAGTTTTTGTTATAGCTATTGTACTATTATTATCTTTTAAACTTTTTAATATTTTCAATGAGCTCTTATGCGTAGAGTTTTCGGCACTATTTTTTATAAGGAAAGCCAAGATTGATTGGTTGGTTGCTTTATCCAAAGAAGCATCATCTCCAAAATGATTATCTAGATTTTGCATCATCGTAGTCCATGAACCTTTTGGAAGTAAAAATGGAGGATAAGTTATATGACAGCTGCCACACTCATCTGCAAAATCCTTATGTAAAGCAGCATAATCCTGCTTTACATACGAACTCGCTATGAATATATTGTCTTTTGTAAAGATAAGATAGTAAAGACTAAACAAAGAAGCCACAATCCAAATAATTCCAAACAACTTTTGAGCTATATTGGTTTTTATATCCACTTTAGATGAAAGCTCTTTATATCCACTAATCATAGAGTCAATCGCATCACTCTTTTTGATAAATCTATCAATCAAACTTCCAGCAACATGAGCGATAATAATCGCTAAAAAAAGATTTGCAAAGAACTCATGTATATCTTTAAAAATTTCCATATCTCTAAAAAAAGATTGATGTAAAAATGACATAATTCCACGATTTTCTTCAATCCCATAAGCAAAAAAACCACTAAGTATAGTCAAAAAAGCAACTACTATCATAGCTACAATCGCATAACTTGAAGCGGGATTATGTCCTGCATACTCTTTTGTTTTAACAAATACAGACAGCAAATAATCTTTCAAATCAGATATACTAAAGTTAAAATCCTTAAATTTTGAGTGTTTAGGGCCTATAAAACCCCACACTATTCTAAAGAAAAAAACTACTCCTAAAGCTAAACCAAAAGCGACATGATAACTAAGATATCTATCAAAATCTGCCAAGACATACGCTAGTGAAAAAAACACCATCAACAATACATGTGAAACCCGATTGGCCAATGGCCAGATATAGCTTTTAGTCATCCCATCTTCCATAGTTTGGGATATTGATATATCTTTCACTATAGACTCCTTCAGAAGCAGTTCTATGACAAGCAGCACAGTTAGAGATGCTTTTGATCTCTTTTTGAGTTATCATAGATTTTCTTAATTCTCTATGTTTTTTCTTAAAATAAGGTGTTTGACTTATTCTAATAGGTGTGCTATTTCTTGAAATAGAATTTGTGATTTTTTTACTTCTTTTATAATTCATAGCATGATCGCTAGAGTTTTGCACCAAATACTGTGTTAGTGTTTCTACATCTTTACTCTCTAAGCTAGCATCATCTTGAAAATGATTTTCTAAATTACCCATAAGTTTCACCCAAGAACGAGCTGGCAATAATCCTGGTTGAAACCCAAAATGACAACTAGCACACTCATCTGTATAGAGTTTATTATCTACTGGTTTTACTCCACTTGCATAAGATATACTTGCAATTAGCAAGATTGTGCTTATAATTTTTTTCATATTTTCTCCTTTTTATTTTGAATTTATAAAATAAAGAACATCGCCCTTTTGAAGTGCAGTTCCCTCTTTTTTATATACATCATTAAAGTTTCTTCTTAGCCATTTTTTAACATTTTTTACCTCACTCAATCTCTTTGTATTTACTGAAGGAGCAAGGGGTTCTAAGACTTTATTTGTATGTACATTTTTACCCTTATTTTTCAAATTAGGACTGTGGCAACTTGTACAAGATATTGGTTCTCCTCTTTTTCCTATATGGCTAGTTGTAAAGATTTGCTCACCCCTTTTAGCACTAAAATCTACAAAATTAGGATTATTTTTTTTAGCCTCTACTTTTAAATTATCTATATACCCCTGCATCTGTGGATTAAATGATGAAGCAAAAACAGACAGTGGCACAAGTAAAAACAAAACTCTCTTTTTCATGATTGACCCTTTATTAGATTGATAATGACATTGTAAACCTACTTTGTAAATTACATCAATATACTTCTTTACAATTTCTTTACAATTTATGCTAAAATACGCAAAGACGACCGTAAAGTTGTGCTTTCTCAAAGAGAGTGATTGCTAAAGCAACTGCTTCGCTTTACAAGAGATGATATGAATCGACTCTGGGCCTTTGCCCGGAATCAAGAAGAAATAAAATGAAAAAGGATTTACATGTATTGTAAGAGTAGTGATAGTTTTGAAAGAAATGACATCCCAAAAACACAAAAAGCACAAATAGCTGTTTTGTCTCCAAAGGAAGATAAAGATTTTATAGTGAGAAAGATAAAAATAGAAGCTGGTGGCACTATGCCAAACCACACAAACAAAATCCAACATCAACAGTATGTTTTAGCTGGCGAAGCTAAGGTAGTTGTAGCAGATGAAGAGTACCATGCAAAAGCTGGAGATTTTATCTATATCCCTGCTGGAGTTCCTCACTACTATGAAGCGTGTTATGGAAAAAATTATGAATTTTTATGTATGATTAACACAAAAGACGATTGCCTTACAATGCTATAACTTTTGTTCCAAGTAGAAAAGATACACGCACATGTCAAACTCCACTTGGTGATAATCTTTTACATCCCACAAATAAAATGAGATCAATAAATCAAGTGGACTGTTCTGCCACTCAGTAACTTTTTTCATCTCCATCTATGAAGATTCACTAACAATTTCTTGATTTTTTTCATTTATATCTACACTAAGATTTTCAAAATCTTTATCAAAAACTAATCCTTGCATTTCAATTGATTTTTTTTCAAAATACTGTTTTAATTCTTCTAACTTTTCTAATTTCTCTTCATAAGTAGTGATTTTGTTAGTAACTATGTCTCGAGTTAATATCGTTTGATGATCTAAAACTATATGATTTTTTCTTACCCATGCATCATGATCGTTTTTTACTTTATCAACCAAATGTTCTTCTATATCTTTATTTTTAGGAGTAAAATCAACCATGCCTTCTCTAAGAGTAATAGTGCCATCTTTATCTTTGTCTAATTCTATAGTATTACCAAGCTCATTTTCAATAGTATCTTCAAACTTAAGTGCTTGACTATTCATTATATTAGTTGAATTCTTCATATCCATAGTATCAGAAAATTTTTGATAAATTCTTTCACCAACAAAAGTATGTGCAGTAACTATCTTTTCAGCTAAATAATCATAGTCTGTATGATGATCAAAGCCTATATTTAAATCACCCTCTTCATCTTTATCAATTCTACCATTACCATTTACATCAGCTTTTTCATAACCTCTATTCTCTTTTATATCTTGTACCCATCCCGCTACATAATCTTCTGCACTAGCGTTTAATCTTAATATGCCATCTTTTCTTTGAAAAAAATCTGTACTAGAAAAAGAGTTTTTTAAGTCCGCTACTACTTCTTTATCTAATTTATATGCAATAACATTTTCAGGATCACTAGGATTTCTAAAAGCAACTATAACTCTATCATCTTTTTTGTTAGTAGAACTTGTTTGAGTACTTAATTTTAGTGATTTTATATCTATTTTTTCAGTAAGTAATTCGTCTTTAGTCATTGGTTTAAAATTAACCCCACTATAAGTAAAAAGATCCCCTTCAATAATAACATCTGCTTCTTTTTTTCTAATAGCTTCTAATTCTTTTGCACTCGTTATTAATTTTGGTAATGTATGTGCAGTTTCATCATTATGTTTAAGCATTGATAAATCAACATTAATACTCATATTAATCCTTAATTAGTATTTTATTAATATAATAATATATCGGACTATGAAATAATAACTTTACTATATTTAAAAATAATTTTAATTACTTATATATTTTGCCAAATAACTCTACATGTAACAAATAAACTCTCATGTCAAACTCTACTTGGTTATAATCTTTTTGCATATACGAACAAAACTTGTAAAAAGCCTTGTTATGCTCTTTCTCTTTAAAATGTGCAAGTTCATGAACTACTATCATCTGTAAAAACTCTTCAGGTGCATCTTTAAAAATTGTAGCAACTTTTATAATATTTTTTGCTTTTAACTTTCCCCCTTGAACGCGAGATACAAAAGTATGTGTTCCTAGAGCCTTGCTTACATCATTAATTTTTCCATCATATAAAACTTTTGCAATTTGATACTTTTTTAAATACTCATTTTTATATTCCATAACAAATGAGTACAGAGCTTTATCTGTTTTGATATTATGTTTGTTTGGATATTTTTTTTGCAGATACATCCCAAGCTTTTTTTCATTTATAAGAAGTTGTACTTGGTCTTGTAAATGTTTGGGATAATGGCTGATGTAATTCATAGTGTTATTATATACAAAAAAGTATATAAGCACGATAAAAAAACCAAGGAAGAAGTTTCCTCCCGACCTCTTTAATTCATAAGTTTTGCTTTAAAAAATTAACAGTTCTTCCCCATAATAGTATGACTGCTTTTTTAATGAAATAACAAGTATTTCATTAGATTTATTTTTAATATATACCTAATACAAAATATTAATTTCTATAAAGCTTTTTTTCTAGAAAAAAGATTATTCAGATATTTAACTATAACTCACCACCACTTTTGATGATATCAATACCAAATTTATCTCGTATTTTTTGCATGGAAGCGGTTAGTTTTGCTTGTTGTATATCTTTTTCATAGTTTAGTAAATCCATTGTCATTACCTTGGTCTCTTTAAAGTTACTTAGTGTTAGAGTGAGCTGTGAGATGGCTTGAGCTTTACGCGTATCAATTTGATCAAACATAGTTACCATTTCATGTTTTAGATGTTGTTCATTAAAAGGTCTGTTGTTATTAACATGGCCTTTTTGGATTTCACCATATTGGTATTTTATATTTAAAGAAAATGTTAGTGGATGATGCTCTCCTTTATAAGCTAGAAAACTTAGATGTCTGCACAGTATAGTGATCCTTCGTCTAGCTTCATCTCTGTCTCTAAGGGGATCAAAAGTCCGTGCTAAACTGATGGATTTTCTTGATTGTGCAAGTGATATTTTTTCATGATCAGTTCCATTGATGCGGTTATACAGTTGTATTCCCATTTTTCCCCATGAATAAAACAGATCTTTTCTACTTTTTATATCACCAAGTGTTGTGATTCCTCTCTCAAGAAGCTTCCCAGCATAGCTTTTCCCGATACCTGGAAATGCTTGAATAGGCATATCTTTTATAAATGATTCTACTTCTTCAGGCCGCACTAGCTTTACTCCATAAGGTTTAGCCTTGTTTGTTGCTATTTTTGCTATCCATTTAGTCTTTGCTATACCTATGGATATAGGTAGACCGAGTTCATCCTTGATTTGCTTCTTTAACTTTTTTGCAAAATCAACAACGCCATCATCTTCAATCCAACCAGTCACATCACAAAAAAATTCATCTATACTAAACTGCTCAATTGATGGTGTAGCTTTTTCTAATAATAGTTTTAGTTTATGAGATAATTCGTGATATAGTGGATAATTTGGAAGCAATATAGTAAGATTTGGACACCAACGCAAAGCTTCTGCAAGTGGCATGGCAGTTTTAACGCCATATGCTCTTGCTTCATAGGAAGAAGTAATAACTATTCCTCTGACTTTTCCTTCTTTATCAAGAAAGTATTCTTCAAATGATTTACCACTGTGGCCACTAAGTATTGCACTAGTAAACGCACCATCAATTGAGCTTAACTCTCTTTTACTCGTTTTTTTATCAAATATACCTAGATTACTTCTACCACCTACTGCAATAGGAATATTGTCGTATTTATCAGTACCAATTCTATGAGCTGCTGCAAAAAAACAGTCTAAATCTAAATGTAATATCATAATATAATGATATCGAGTTTTTCATAAAGATATAATGATATGTTTTAATACTCACAATATGGATACATCCATATTGTGAGTATTAAGAGATAAGAAAACTTATCTCTTTTTATATTTTTTCTATTGTTACAGGAATAGCTTGTCTTGCATTAGAACCAATAACAAAATCACTCAATGTCGCAAGTTCTCTTGAGTTGTCCTTCAAGCCTAATTTATTTATATTGACTCCTGCTTTTCTAAGAGCAATTCCTTTTATGACGTTATCACCTATAGTAATATCGATGGCTCCTTCAGCCTCTCTGCCCTTTCCATGTTCTATAGCGATGCACTCTGGATAAACTCCATGACGCAACCTAACCAATCCTTCAACTTGCCCATCTAAAGAAGAAACTAAGACTCTTTGACCATGTTTAACATCAAACTCTTTCGCTGTTGTAGGATTTATATCGATGTATGTTGCAGGTCTTAACTCATCCAAAGAACCACTAGAAGCTGTTGCTTGTGAAAGAACATTTGACTTATAACTAAATGCTTGCAATGGGAATTTAGCTTTGGGATACTCATTTTCCAAAAATTGTCCTCTTGCCAGTCTTGGTTTATAAAACTTTGGAACCCCACTAAATCGTTCTCCAGTAAGCGCATGTCTATTAAGACCTAAAGCCTCACTATATACTTGTACAGGAGCTTTGTATGGATGTGCTAATTTTTCTTGTTTATAACCATCTTCTTTACTTTCAAATCTTCCACCTCTTGCCATGACATATGCTGTTTTTCTCCAATTTTCTTGGCATATACTCTGAAGAGTAGGGACAAATGGCTCTAGCCCAGCTAAAGCTATCTCCTCATCACTACAGTCTGGAACTCCCCCTTTATCTATAGCAATATTTTCAAATGCGCGTATATAAAAATCTTGTGGTCTATCCATAGCATGGAGCTTTCCATCTTTACCTTTTATAGCATTTTTGCCAAACCCTGGCAGTTTTAGCGCTTTTCCAAGTTCTATAGAAAAACTATCCATCGTAATAGGCTCTTTATTAGCAAACTGGGCTTGTGGAGGGATAGTTGTAGGATATCTTACTGTATTCGCTTTTGTCTGATACCCAGCCCATGGAGCTACTACACCCCAAGTCTCATACATAACGGAATCAGGAACAATATAATCAGCAAATCTACTTGTTTCGTTGATAAATGGATCTATAGCAATAAAAAGAGGTACGGCCGCTTTTGGTTCTTTTAAAAGCTCTTTTAAGTGTTCTGCCCCACTTTGTCCATAAACAAAGTTCGCATTCCAACTGATAAGAGCACCAAGTTTATATGGATACTCTTTAGCACTATTAAAAATCATTTCTGATTCTAGTGCATTAGTAAGAGGGTACCAAGAGTCTCTTGCGGGATACGGGTTTTGTCCATTTGCTACTTTATCTTTATACTCTTTTGTCTTTTCATAAGCAATACGAGCTCTATCTATACGAAGACCTTTAGTTTTTACTTTTCCTGGAAAGCCCAATAGATTATATTTAGCTCCTACAAAATCCGTATATCTTCCTCCTCCAGCACTCATACCACCTTTATAATTTAAGTTACCTACCATAGCACCTAACATCATAATGGCATATGTAGTATAAAAACCTGTAGTGTGCATAGTTCCACCATGACAGTCTACAGATGCTTTTCTTCCATGAGAAGCAAACTCTCTTGCAGTAGATATAATTCTTTCTTTTGAAACCCCACTATTTTGTGCATAAGTTTCTAAAGATTCATTATTTGCTGATTCTTTTAAAACTTGCATTGCACTTTTAACGGCATATACTTTACCATCTTTTAGCGTTATGGTTTTATCCACAAACAACGCAGCTTGTTTGACTTGTGAACAAGGTTTTAACTCTCCATCAATACTATCTAACACTAAAGGTTCTTTATCAGCTCTAAGGATTTTTCCAAAGTTTTCTTCATCTTGGATAACAAGATGAGTTGCATTTGAGAAAGAAGCTTCGTCTTCACTTTGTTGCGCTTCTTTTGAAGGAACACTTAAGTATTTTTTGTTATAAAGATTTTCCTCAATAATAACTTGTAAAAGTCCCATTACAAATGCCAAATCACCACCTGGTTTTACAGGAATCCACTCTGTTCTATCACCAGCAGCTATAGAATCAGAGTTTGTTAGCATTGGTGCAACAACTACACATTTGAGATTACCTTTTGTTCTTGCCTTTGCCAATAGCTTTGCTTGTCTCTTAAAAGGATTTCCTGCTTGAGCAGGCGCTGTCCCTATAGTAAGAAGATACTCAGAGTTTTCAAAGTCTGGCTTTAAGTGTGGATATTTTTTTGTATTACCAAGATATACTGCTTCACCTGAACGCATAGATAAACCACATATTGATGTGTGCCCAGAATAGTTTTGTGTACCAAAAGCTTTTACAAAACGATGAATTATATACTGTTTTCTTCCATCATCTCCAGTCCCTAAAACACAAAGTCCATTTGCTTTAGGACCGCACATAGGGTCATTTGGGTTGATTGGTGTTTTCAAATCTCTTATAGAAGCCAATCCTTCAACCTCTCCTTCTCCAAAAAGATTTCCACCTTTTACAACCTCATCTATGAGTTGTTTTATCGATATCTCTTCCCATCTGTCTTCTCCTCTTTTACCAACTCTTTTAAGAGGTTTTAAAACTCTGTTTTTCGCATACTGTTTTTCAAAAACAACATTTCCTCTTGCACATGCTGTTGCTCTATGTGTATGAGCCACACTAGAATTAAGTCCCAAAAGTGAAAAGCTCTCTTTTAAAGGTGTCTCATAAGGTAACCATGGATCGCTCGAGAGTGGATTATAAGGATTACCATTTGCCTTGATGACTTTTTTGGTTTTATTGTCTATTTTTATTCTCATTCCACAGTGCGTTGTACATCCATTGCAGATACCATTTCTTATTGTAATATCTGAATTTTTGTCAAAAGAAGTGGAGATAACACCTTCACTAAGCTGTCCATCAGCATATATCTCATCTTTTGCTTCCCTTCCATTACGGCTGAGAGTAAGTGCTGAGGAAAGAGTCTTATTGTACCCTCCCATAGCAACACCAGCAGCAACAACTGATGTTCCAAGTAAAAAGTTTCTTCTATTTTTTTCCATTATTTACTCCTTTGTAACAATCTTCCATCTCTTCATCCCATGGAAATATAACCATAATCAACGACAACATAGCGATAAGTAAAGCCCAGTTTGCAGAAACTGAAACTATACTGTTTTGTCCAAAAATTTCTGGAATATAGTGCATGAAACCAGGCATACTTCTTGGAATCTCTTGTCCACCTATTACTGTATTCCATCTAAAGAGCCAAACGCCTACTGCCGAGATAAAACCAACAGAAACTACAATCCAAAAATAGTTTTTCAGCTTACTAAAACCAACCATCATAGGCACAATAAGACACAACAGATACTCCACATAAATAATCATTGTTGAGTGCATAGCAAAAAATTGATAAAGTGGTTCTCTTGTCGCTCCACCAAAAGGCATTGCAAAACTAAGCCATAAAACTCTTATAACAAGGTCTATAACTATAAACCAAGAGAGTAAAACTGCTAAGCGTTTCATCATGTCCATATCTACTTGTCTTGCTTTTGAGAAAAACTTTTGTGCTATAGGTAGCAATACTATTAAAAGACCTGTACCTGAAACCATCGCCGAAGCTAGAAAGAGTACAGGCATCAAAGGTGTATACCAAAGGACATTTGCATGAACAACTCCTAGTATATAACCTGTATATCCATGAACACTTAATGCTAGAGGGATACCTATAGCTCCTAAGATAAACCCTAATCTATGGTCTTTTTCTAAATTCTCTTTATCCAATCCCAATCTTCCAAAAGCTAAAGTTTTATAGACTTTTTGCATAAAATTTCCAGCATTATCAATCTTTTTAACAAAATATGCTCTATAAAGGATCAGTGCTTCAAAAAATATCAATGTAGGATAAGCCATCAAAAGTAAAACTCCCCACTTCATTGGAGAAGTACCAAAGTTTTCCCAGCCATACAAGAAAAAATTTACTAATCTTCCTGGTTGTTTTAAATCATCTATGAGATTTAATGGTGCAACTATCAAAAGAACAAAAGCGAGTAAAAGAGAGAAACCTGCAATCGGTTTAAACTGTTTAAATCCAAAAACATGAGCAAAGCTTGATATTATAAATGCTGCTGCAGAGCTTCCTGTAAACCAAAAATAATTTGGAACATCTATACCCCAAGCTCTAGCTGGGGATATAGCAGCTATGGTTGTCATTATTGTTTGCATATCCATTATCTATTCTCCTTTGGTAGTTTTACCCACTCTTTATGAAGTGCACCATTCTCTTTACGAACAATATCATCAAGAAGATGTGTGGCATTGTGTACCTTTTCAATCCTGTTATCAAGTCCTATGTAAAATACTTGTGGTTTATTTCCTTGTTCTGGTTTAAGAACATCTGTAGGAAAAGTTGATAAAAGTTTCGCAACATCTGAGTTTGAGTCATTAACATTTCCAAAAACTCTTGCACCACCAACACAAGTTTCAACACAAGCAGGTAAAAATCCCTTATCTACTCTATGCGCACAAAATGTACATTTGTCAGCTACTTTTGTTTCGTAGTTAAAATATCTTTTATCGTATGGGCAAGCTGAAATGCAGTATCCACACCCCCAACACACTTCACTATCAACTACAACTACACCATCTTCTCTTTTAAATGTAGCTCCTGTAGGGCAGACACTGACACAAGAAGGTTCAGCACAGTGATTACAGAGTTGGGGAAGATATGCTTTTCTTACTAAAGGGAATTCACCAAGTTCATACTCATTGACAAATGTTCTGTATTGCTGTGTTGGAACTTGGTTTTCTACTTTACAAGCAGAACTACAAGCTTGGCATCCAACGCATTGGCGCAAATCTATCACCATGACATAATGAGCTGATTTATTACCGATATACTTGGGATCTTTTGCATCCCTACCTGGATTTTTTAGAGAAAATGCTTGTGCACTACTAACTCCTAAGATAGAAGTAATAGCACTTTTCTTTAAAAATCCTCTTCTGGATTTGTCTATTGACATGTTCACTCCTTTGTGAATGATTTAAAGAAGTGTATCAAGCAATAGTGAGAAAAAAGAGAGATTTTATACAGGAAGCGTTATACTAAATATTGCTCCTTTCTTTCCATTTTTAACGCTAAGGTATCCTTTTAGATTTTTTTCTATGATTGTTTTACTCATGTACAGACCAATACCTGTACCACTACTTGCATGTTTTGTTGATACATATGGTTCAAATATTTTCTCTATTGGAGATGTATGGATACCTCCTGCATTATCTTGTACCTCTATAGTGATATAATCATCTACTTTATATACATCAATCTGAATTGTAGGATTTGCTATTTCTCTTTCGAGTAAAACATCTTTTGCATTAGAAAAGATATTGATTAACACTTGTGCTATCTCATTTTCATATCCTAATACTTTTAAATTACCTTTTGCTTTTAGGGAGTATCCTATGTTATTGTTTTTCAAAGAAGCATGCATAAGACTTAAAACTTTTTCTATGCACTCTTGGATATTAAAAGGATTCTTTTCTTTTCTTGGTGCAAAAAAACTTCTAAAATCATCTATAGTATCTGACATGAAAGATATCTGCTCTCCTGCTTCTTTTATCTTCTCTTCTAACCTCTGTTTTGAGAGTTTTCCTTTTTCTTGAAAAAGTTCCAAGCCAATTAAAATAGTACTTAATTGTGTCAAGGGTTGTCTCCATTGATGTGCTATATTTCCTATCATTTCCCCCATGCTTGCTAATTTACTTTGATGTATGAGCATTCTCTCTTTTTCTTTTGCTTCTTGTTCATTGATTAACCGCTTTTTAGTCTCTTCTTCAACTCTTATCTCTAGATTTGCATTTAACTGTTTTAACTCTTCTTCTTGTTCTTTTAACTTTTTATTTGTCTCTTCAAGCCTTCTAATAAGCACTTCAAATCCATAATGCAGTGCTATACTAGCAATAACTCCCAACATCAAAACGATAAATATACTCTCATAGATTGCTCTATATAGTCTTTTTTGTCCAGAAGTTATGTTTTGAAAAAAAACAGTTTTTATCTTAGAGATATCCCCATATGCTTGGGCTCCTATCTGATGAATTATATAAAGGTCATTACCAATAATAGACCTTTTAGCATGATTATCTTGTTTTTCTTTTTGTCTTAAGTACTCAAGAAAAAGCTTATCATTTTGCTCTTCAAAGTCATTAAGATAGAGTGTTTGAAAATTTTCTAATTGGATAAATCCTTTAAATCCCGTGAGCTTAATAATCTCGGCTAAAAAGTATTTGGGATCTATACTAAAAACTAAAAAACCTTTTTTTGGTGAAGGGATAAAAACCTTATAACTAAAACTCTCGTTGACCCAAAAACCATTGTGCGAGTTCTTTTTATCTATTTTTTGAGGTAATATCTGTAAATCTGGTTTTTCACCTAGAAAAGTTAAAAGCTTTCCCGAATCGTTATAAAAAGTCATGTTTTTAAGATATTTATTTTCTTGTTTTAAAACTTTCCATCTAAATTTCGACAATTCAGCTAACTTTTTTTCATCTCTATTTTCTAAAGCGTTGATAATACCAAATGAATTAAGATTTGCATATCCTCTATTTGTATAAAAAACTGAAGTTCTTTTTACACTTTCTGTATAAACTGATTTGACTCTATCCGCATAAAAATTTTGACTATCAATAATAAAGTTTTTTGTATCTAAAAATCTTAGGTATATAAATACAAGTGAGAGAAGAACAAATATGCCTAAAACTAATACTATCGTTTTTGTTTTTGTAGAGAGTTTATTGTGTAAAAACTTCAACTCAATTTTCAAAGATATATCCTATACCATAGAGATTTCTAATCGTCTCTTTACCTATTTTTTTTCTAACTTCTTTTATAAGTGATTTGATTGCGTCTTTGTTTGTCTCTTCATATCCCCAAAGATGGCATGCAATATCATCAAAAGTGACTGTTTGATTTGCCCTCGATATAAAATACTCTAAAAGTCGGCTCTCATTTTTTGACAGCTGAATAGCCTCTTCTTTACATGTAAAGATTTTTTTGCACGGTTCATACAAGCCATCTTTACCTATATGAATCTTAAATTCATAATCAACCAACTCCATTGCACAGACATTTAAAGCATGTAAAAACATCTCCTTATCAAATGGTTTGATAAGATATTTACTTATTTTTTGCTCTACTGCTCTCCAAAGATATTTTTCATCTTTATGAGCACTAAGAACGATAATAGGGATTTTTTTATTCTCTTTTCGTATCTGTTTTATAACATCTAAACCATCTACTTTTGGCATACATATATCTACTATAATAATATCTGGCTTTTGTGTTTCATAGATATCAAGTGCATCTAGCCCATCATTTGCTACAAAAACGGTATTGAAAAACAACTCTAAAATGTCGGCTACATTTTTTCTGATGCCCTCTTCATCTTCTGCATATAAAACTTTTTTATTTTCAAGTACTTCTAAAAAATCCATATTACCTCTTTAATTTTCATAAAAAATATAACATACCTGCCTTAATGCAAAGTTTTTTTATAATCTTCCCAGCCCTTTTGTCGTAAGATACATGAAGGGCATTCTCCACAGCCATATCCCCATGCGTTTTTAGTATTATGATCACCATTGTAACAAGTATGTGATTCATCTATAACTGTATCTAAGATACCCTCTTCCTCACTCATCTTAAAAGTTTCACCTTTTGTAAGGTGCATGAGTGGATAGTGAAACTTTATCTCTGACTCACTGCCAAGGTTCAAAGACAGCTCCAAGGCTTCGATAAAATTTTGTCTACAATCAGGATAGCCAGAATAGTCTGTTTGATTAATTCCCACAATAATATTCTTAATTCCAAGTTTTTGTGCATATGCATGAGCTAGTGTAAAAAATATAGCATTACGGTTAGGAACAAATGAAGCAGGAAGATTTGGCTTTGTTCGGTGAGCACTTGAGATATCTAAACTCCCATCAATTAAAGCTGAGTCATTTAGCTGCGAAAATGCGTTGATATTTAGTACAAAATTGTTTACGCCTAAAGCTTCTGCAATCTTTTTTGCCTGATAAATCTCTACTCTATGTTTCTGTCCATAATCAAATGTCAAAGTCTCAACTTCATCAAATCTATTTTTTGCCCAACCAAGACAAGTCGTACTATCTTGTCCTCCACTAAAAACTATTAACGCACTACTCATTTATCTGTCCTCTAATCATTATTCTACGCCTAAATACTTATGTAGTTGCACACTCAGTCTTAAATGAGGGTACTTTTTGACTAACTCTATACAGTAATCTGTATTTTCTTTGTTTATTTTATCTTTGAAATTCTCTGGTTGTATGTAGATTGATTTGTTCTTATTTACATGTAAGATTTTTTCTATATCTGAATTCTTGTTTACTATAAACTTATACTCATTAAATCCCTCTACATGTAAAGAGTCCCAATCTTTTGGTGAGTATGTTATCCAATCTGCATTTTTTATGTGTTCAAACTTGTAGCCATTAGTCTCAATAGCTACATGATAATCCTTTACATGTAAAGCATCTATAAAGTCATTGATGTTATTTAAAGATGGCTCTCCACCTGTAATCACTACATGCTTAGAAGGAAAATCTTCTATCCTTTGAATCATTTCTTCATTTGATATACTTTCATATGCTCCAGTGTGTAAATCCTCATCACAAAAAGAGCATGAAAGGTTGCATCCATGTAAACGAATAAAGATACAAGGAAATCCAGAAAAGCTTCCTTCTCCTTGTATCGAGTAAAAAAATTCTACTATTTTTAACATATAAACCTCTATTTAAATTCTATCTGACATAATATCTAATATGAATTTAACACAGAGTAAAATACTTTAGAAAAGTTATATCTTAAATTGGATTAATCATACTCGTTAAATTTTCCAGGTTTTTGCATCAACTCAAAATCATCATAATCACTATCTTCATCGTAATCATCATAATCTACAGTAAAGACTTTGCCATAACCAAGTCTTTGGAGCTCTATATCTAAATTTTCATCAGAAATTCTATTTTTTACTCTAGACATAATGATTTCAATATCTTCCTCTTTAATATCATTTGCTCTTAACTCATATATTACAGAGTTCATATCATTTCCTTAAAATCATGGTCACATTGCGACATACATTTGTCATAAAATCTTTCTTGCTCATTCGTTGATGATTGAGAAATCATCAATGCTGTAAATATGTACTTAAACACTTATACTCCTATAATTTAACAATAAACAAGTTTAATTGTTAGTATAAAAGTACTCTTTTAAAAGAGTACAACATGTTTTTAAAAACTATTGTAAGACACGACCAATGCTTTAACAAAGTTTTCTCAAACCTCTTTTTACTTAAATTGCTAATTCTACATAGAAATTATAATCTAAAAATGAAATAAATTTGCTAAAAAAAATCTTAAAAAAAAACAAGTATCAAAAATGCCTTAAATATCGACTTTCAATACTGTTACTTTTTTAAAATATCTCTATTTAATTTTTCTTTTTGTTGCAATATTAAAGAAAAAATTTTAAAATTATGGTAATATTGTATGTATAAAGATACGAAAGGGGAAGCCATGCAAGTTTCAGGTATGTCAAAACAGTATGTATTCCAATCCCCATATTCAAATCAAGTTCAAATTGGAAGATTGGATACTACTTCAAGTAGTGAACAAAGCACTACAAACACAACAGAGCAATCACAAGCAAACACAACAAATGAAAGTAAGACTTTTGCTGATTCAAAAGCTTTTCAAGAAACATTAACAAAAGAGGTGCCAAAAATAGAAAATTCAGACAACCTTTTAAATATTTACGCTTAATCTATACTTCTTCAAAAGAAAAATCTTCCTAAGTCTAATTAACAGGCTATTTAAACTCATTTTGTTATAATGTCGAATTAAAGGAGAAGTTATTATGAAATGGGAAATATCTAAGCAGTTTGATTTTTGTTATGGGCACAGAGTATGGTCACAAACTCTAGATGTGGAATTTTCTATGGATAGCTGTCTTGCTTGTCGTCATCTTCATGGGCATCAAGGCCGTCTCATAGTCTATCTTAGTAGTGACAAACTCGTAGATGGCATGGTGACTGACTTTCATCATCTCAACTGGTTTAAAATCTTTTTAGATAAAACTTTAGACCACAAGTTCATCATAGATATCAACGATCCACTTTTTGGAACCTTACTTCCTGATTTTGCAGATAAACAAAACCTTATTACATGTAAAGAAAACTACAAAAGACCTGATTTAGAAATACTAAAAGGAAAACCTGAACATCTTTTTGAGATGTATGAAGGGTATATTATCGTAGATTTTGTTCCTACAAGTGAAAATATTTCTGCATGGCTATTAAAAATAGTTCAAGAAAAAATGAAAAAAATAAATGTCAATGTATCTCGAGTTGAGTTTTTTGAGACACCTAAAAGTCGCAGTATAGTTTATGGATAACAAAGAAAGAGAAGAGCTCAAAAAGATTATACTTACAACAAAAAATGAAATACTTCATGAGATAGAAGAACTTGAGATAAAAACTGCCCCAATAGCTCCAGATTGTTCTTTAGGACGACTAACGAGACTCGATGCGATGCAAGAAAAAAGTCTCAATCAAGCTGTTCTTGAAAAAGCAAAAATTCGCCTCAAAAAAATCGCCTTTGTTCTTACTAAAATTGACAATGAAAATTATGGAAATTGTAGTATTTGTGAAGAAGAGATACCATATGGTAGACTCTGCATTGTTCCAGAATCTACCATATGTGTCAATTGTGCTAACGGACAAAGCTAGTTTAAATTAATTTTTTTACTTTAGTTGTTTTAGAATGACGGACTATTTGGATTGTTATCATAAAACAATATTCTTAGTGTAAATAAAATTTTTACTACCTCCTCAATCTTAATCTCTTCATTACATCTTTACCAAACAAAAAATATTAAAATTTTACAATGAGTTTTTAAAAGTTGGGTGCTTATTCATTTTCTTTTTAAGACAATAGCAAAAAGGTTCATTTAGTTCTGTGAACACTAAAGATATTTAAACTCCTATCAATTAAAGCCGAGTTATTTAGTTATTAATTAGCAATTATAGTCATAACAAAAGTATATATGTCTAAAGTATCCCTGATATTATATTTTCAATCGTATAAAATTTCTGAAGCTATACGATTGAAAATGATAAAGAATATCATATTCATAATTATTTAAGTTGAATTATAATACAATCTTTTAATTAATATTATTAAGTAGGTGATATGGAAGATATAAAACTCATTGTAGATTATGGTATTTTAGGTGTATTGTTATTTATGAGTATTCTCGTTTTAGGTTATTCTTTAGAGCGTTTATTTTTTTATAAATCTTTACATGTAAAAGATTATATAAATAAAAACTTATTAGAAAGAGAACTTACAAATAACCTTACTATTATTTCATTAATTGGTTCCAATGCTCCTTATGTAGGCCTATTAGGTACAGTTGGAGGAATTATGGTTGTATTTTATGATATAGGTTTAAGCGGTGGGGCACTTGACACTTCTAAAGTCATTGTTGGTTTAGCGCTTGCTTTAAAGGTTACAGCTGCTGGGTTAATTGTTGCTATTCCTTCAACGATAATATACGGAGGATTTTTACGAAAAGTAGATATTGCATTAAGTAAGTGGGAAGATGAATTCATTAAAAAAAGTTGAGGGGATCAATGTAGTCCCGCTAATTGATATTATGTTAGTTCTACTAACTATTGTTTTGACTATTTCGTCTTTTATTTCATTAGGAAAAATTGAACTTACCCTACCAAATGGAAGTTCAAGTGCTAAAATCAAGCCAAATTCTTATGAAATAGCTATAAATAATCAAAACAAATTCTTTATAAATGGCATTGAAATAAAAAGAGATTTGATAGAAAAAAAACTCACTGAAGTAACTAAAAACGATATTGTTTTCATACAAGCAGATAAATTAACTCACTATGAAGATTTTGTTTTTATTGTAAATATTTTAAAAAACAGAGGAATAGAAAAAATTAACATGGCGGTACAAAATGAATAAAAGTATAAAACATATAGATACAAAAGATCTTTTTGACTCAAAGGTAAAAATTATTAAAATAATTCACAATAGCTCTGTGTATATTTTAAGAGTAACAAAAGATAATAAACTTATCTTAACCAAGTAAGTTTGAAATTAATATGGACAAATTACAATGAATAAACTCACTAAATACACAGAACTAAAATGGATTATATTATCCCTATTTATACATTCTTCTTTAGTAGGGGCTGTCATTTTTTTTAAAGAAGAGACTAAAAAAGTTGCTACCGTCAATCAACCAATAAGTGTTGATTTATCTATAGTACAAATTCCAAAAAAAAATTTGGAACAGCCTACAAAAGAGATCAAAAAAAAAGAAATTGTAAAAAAAGTTATAAAACCAAAAACAGTGAAAAAGATATTAGAAAAAAAACCTAAAGTTGTGAAAAAAATTATAAAACCTAATAATCTTATAGCAAAAAAAGTAGTTGAAAAAAGAGTTGAAAAAACTCTAGAGACTAAAGAACTTGTAACTACAAATGAAAAGATTGTTACACCCAAGAAAAAAGTAAAAGTACAACCTAAAAAAGTTAAAAATCCAATTCAAACAACAAATATGCATTCAAAAAGTATGCAAAGAAAAAATTTTATTGAAACTAACTTTGCCATTATCAGAAATAAAGTACTTGCTAACCTAATATATCCTCATATTGCAAAAAAAATGGGGTTTCAAGGAACTACAACAATAGAATTGCAAATTGATAGTTTAGGGAATCTTTTACATGTAAAATTAACTAAAAGCTCTGGTAAAAAACTATTAGATAAGGCTGCTATATCAGCGGGTTTAAAACTAAAAAATACAAAATTACCTAGACCAAAAAATAACACTAAAGTCGTTTTACCCATAGTATTTAAAATAAGTTAACAAATAAAACAACATAGCCAGCTAAACTTAAACTTGTCCAGCCAGCCAATATAAAATTAATCATTAGGAGATTATATGAATGGCGAAAAAAAGTCTTTTTCTTTAAGTATAGCAACGGCATCATTATGTTTACTCCCAAACATACTTTTTGCAGATGCATTTGTAACACTTGAAAGCATTACACTACTTGAAGAGAGTTCAAGTGGAATTGGCGAGGAAAAAATCATATCGCAAGGTACCCTTGAACGAACTCAAGCAAAAGAGATGAAAGATGTCTTTAAAAATGAAGCTTCTATAAATGTTGGTGGTGGTGCAAGAAATGCCCAGCGTATTTATCTAAGAGGAATTGAAGGTACAAATCTTAACATAACAATAGATGGAGCCAAACAAGGGGGAAGTCTATTCCAACATTCAGGAGATATTGGAGGGATTGATCCCGCTTTGTTAAAAAGTGTTGCAGTCTCAACTATAGCAGGTGCAGATTCAGGTAGTGGTGCACTTGGTGGTAGTATTGTTTTAGAAACAATTGATGCACAAGATATGCTCCTAAAAGATCAAAATATGGGTGCTATCATAAGAGGTGGCTTTTATAGTGCCTCTGATGGATATAGTGGTGGTACCTCCATCTATGGGCGCATCAATGATTATAGTGGATTAATTTTTGATATATCAGGTGTTAATCAAGAAGACTATCGTACAGGAGATGGTGGTGATGCTTTAAATTCAGCCGTCGAAGATAAAAATTACTTTTTGAAATACAGTTTACTTAATTTCAAAGACAATAGTTTGAAAATTGGTTTTATGCATAATGAAAATGATGGGTACTATCTCGGTGGTGGTCAAGGGAGTGATATGGGTGTTCCCGATCCTAGTAAAGATGCTAGCCACATAATTAGTACAAGGGATACTTATACAATAGATCATCGTTATAATCCAGATAATCATTGGATAGATTTAAAAACAAACTTTTATTACAATAAACGAAATTATGAGAATGAAACTAGTGACACTGATGTTACAAGTAAAAATATTGGTGGTAATATTAAAAACACTATGACATTTGAAACTGGTAACTTTTACCATTTATATACACTTGGTGGTGATTATAATGTCGAAGATGGTATTACAAAAGGTGCTTCAACTAATACTTCAGAAACACTAGGTCTTTTTCTACAAGGTAGTACAAATTATAATATTGTTACTTTAAATTATGGACTAAGATTAGATGAATACAATGTTGATTATGGCACAAATAAATCTTTTGATGGAAATGAAATTTCACCAAATTTTGGCTTAAATATTGAAATAATTGAAGGATTAAATGCCTTTGCAAATTATAGCGAATCTATAAAAATAGGAAGTATTATTCCTATCCAATGGCTTTCAAATACAAGACCAGATACATTATATAATGGCTCAATTAACGGATATATTAAACCTGAGACTTCTAAACAAATGGAAGGTGGTTTAAAATATAACCTAAAAAGCGCTTTTATTAATGGTGATGATTTTAGTATTGGTGGAACAATTTTTAAAACAACCATCAGTGATCTTATTGAAAAATCTGGTAAACAATGGCGTATTGATGCAATATATAATAATCCATTAGATGTTATTTCAAAAGGTTATGAGTTAAAAGCAAGTTGGAAATTAGAATCTTTTAAAACATCATTAAGCTTTTTACATGTAAATACAAAAGATGCTGATGGAAATATCATTATAGCTGAGAGGAGAACAGCAAGCTCTGTTGGAGACACTCTAAAATTTGATAATATTTGGGCTATAAATCCTCAAATCCAAATAGGATATACACTTACTTCTGTAAGTGCCATTGATGATTTACCCTCAACTTCTACTCAAAGAAAAGGTTATATCTTACATGATATCCAAGCTCAGTATAAACCAAAGTCACTTAAAAACCTCACAATAAATTTAGCTGTCAATAATATGTTTGATAAAGAGTACTATGCACAAACATCTTTTGAAGGAGCTGATGGAAGTTTTGTTGAAGAATGCGGTAGAGACATCCGTCTCTCATTTAAATATATATTTTAATTAAAGGAAAAAAAATGAAAAAAATCTTATTAACAGTTTTTATAA